>ERZ1370068.8735-contig-7567_pt1 | contig 33621 bp, 55 predicted proteins | sample MGYA00561227_ERZ1370068 | MGnify/ENA primary metagenome ERZ1370068 (study PRJEB38410, sample SAMEA6850437) | metagenome | study: Metagenomic assessment of the ecological functions of the soil: analysis of the soil microbiota associated with the...
CAACAAGGCAGTCGCGCTCTGGGTGGGGGTGAACCGACTTTATCTCGAACGTATGCGGCCAGCAGGCGATGCTCGAGGCCAGCTGCGGATTTACAGCTCGATGTCTCGCAAAGAGCGAGCTGCGGCGTCTCGACAAAGCTCCCGATGAAGTCGTTCGACGCTTGGTGCAAGCCATGGACAGTGTCTCTCGCGCTTTGACGGAGCAACCTGATCTGGGGCAGCCTGGATGCTCAAGGGGCGGCTGCACCTGGCGCTGATGGAGTTCGACCATGGCCATTGAAAGCTTTAGCGAGGCTGTGAAAATCGAGAGGAACCGGCGCCGCTTCGAACGAGGCCGATTCTGCGCGGGAGATGCTCGAGCTGGCGACGAACATCGCCCGCGCCGGGCCGGACAGGTTCATAAAAGGCTGCGAGAGCTCTTCTTCGCGCGTCCTCGCTCCCTCAGAATCAGGCAGCCGGAACGTCATCCTGCAATTCCTGAACGCAAGCCCGGCCTGCGCCAGGGCCTCCTCAGCGCTCCCGGCCCCCTTCGTCGACAGATGACGAGCAACCGAAGCCGCTCTCGAGCTGATCGAGAGAAGCGGCGCCGACACCGCGCGTCTTCGTCAAAAACCTCAGCGCGCCGGGCGCGTTGATGTGATTGTTTGGCTCCCCGGAAGTGAGAGCCTCAGTGCCGCTCCTCGACATCGACCTCTCGGGCCTCGCCGTCATCGGAGCGAGGACACTCGATTGGCAAACCATCCTTTCACTGCCCGTCGAATCGTTGGATTTTTCGAAGTGCCCGATCGAAGGCCTTCCCCAGACGCAGCGCGGCTTTCTTCGCGTTCGCTCGCTGAAGCTGGCCGGTCCTCGGAAGTCGCCAGCGTGGAGTTCGCTCGCCGGGCATGCCGCTTTGGAAAACACTCGATCTTTCCTCGACTCATGGCATCACTGATCTTTCGCCGCTCCTGGCGTGTCGCAGCCTCCACCGTCATCTGCGATCTCGCCGGGCTTAGCCCAGCAAATCCCGCGCGCACCTTGTTGAAACTGCCAGAATTGAGTCGTTGACGGTGAGTCCGATGCTCTTCACGACCAGGCAAGGGCCTGAATTCGCTGCGCTTTCATCGCACACTCAGGGTTCTGCGCTCTCCTAATGGTCCAGTCACTCCGACCAGGCCGCAAGCGATTTTGGCGCAAGCTCGACGGCGGCGCCTATAACCAGATACCAGTGAAGTTTGAGACTCGTCGAGACTTCGGTCGGAGATTTCGGGTGGAGAATTTGAACGAGACGAGGCCCTTGGCACGTCTAATCGGACGAATACCTACATCCGGAGAGCCATGAAAGATCCATATCGCTTAAAATCAACCGGAAGCGCTACTCATTGGGTGATCTTGATCGGCATCGTTTCTTCTTGTGCCCGCGACAGCCGTGAAACTCTTCGCGGCGCTGGTAGATCTCTTTGAGAGCGGCCGCGTGCGGCTGGAGAATCATGGGCGCCTTCGAAACGCACGTCCGCGTCGGCGCTTAGCAGTGGCTATGCCTCTCCCACTTTCCTCAACGGCGTCCTGGCGCGATAACTTCCGGGCATGGTTCAAATCTCAGTCGAATACGAAGGCGATCATGCATCGCCTCTCCATTCACGGTCCGTCGCAGGCGGCGTTGTCAACCTGATGCGCCGAGAGACAACCTTGGAGAGGGCGATGGGTTCAGTCCGACAAGACCTGACTTCTGCGACCTCACTTGGCGTTTGCATGCTGACGACGATGGCGATCGTGGCGGCGAAGCTGATCGCTCGATGTCGAGCTCTGGGGACACCAGGTGCGATAGTTGAGAAAGCACATGACCGCAACGGCTCCGCGACGGATCCAGAAGATCGAGGGTGAATGTCGAGAGATTCCGCCGCCGGATTCGCATCGCCGCTCGCGAAACACGTCGAAGAGGCCGCTCGCAAGCGTCCCGTGGCATTGAGCCTTCACCCGGAGCGATCGAGAAAGCGGTGACCTTTGCCTGGACGCTGTAGCCAGTTGGTTGACGGCCTGAGAGTCGATGGTTGCGATGGTTGGCAGGGAAGGTTCGCTTTCCTCAACCGCGATCTATCCATAAGACGGGAGTTCGATTTCAAGTCCGGCAGGACTGCTTGGCAGATTTCTATTGGCCTTCTCTCGCGCCTCCCTTCACTACGCTCGCCGGGTGATTGACCGCTACTCCCTGCCTCCAGATGCGCGCTCGCTTTGGCGCGAGCAGCGCAAGCTGGAAATCTGGCTCGAAATCGAAGTCCTTTGCCTGCGAAGCGATGGCGGAACTCGGCTCAATCCCGCGAGCGAGGATGCCGCTACCATTCGCAGGAAGGCGCCAGGCGTTTGAGATCGCGCAACGTCCGGGAGATAGAGAAGCGCACGAATCATGATGTGATCGCATTTCCTCGAAGGCGTCGCCTCACATGCAGGTCCCTGCCTCACGTTGGATCTTCACCAGGGACCGACCTCTCCTGATCTCGCTCGATGTGACGACGCGCTGGCCGTTCAGATGAATTCCGCCTGCTGCGATTCCGCTCGATAGATCTGAACCACCTGCGCGATGCAGATCGCCCGGCGGGCAATCGAAGCACACGTTCACACCGATGATCGGGCGCAGCCACATGTGCATCCATGCGGAGCCGATCAGCTTTGGCTTTGAAGCTGGCGCTGATGTTTGACGGTTCGCACGCTTCGCGTTAACGCAGGCAGGCTCGCGCGGATGCGCGAGCGCGCATCCGCGTGGGAAAGATCAGCGGCGCCGCCGGCACTCACGCGCATCTGGACCCGCGCGTGGAAAGTCCGATTTGCGAAAAGCTCGGGCTCAAAGCCGCGGCGCGCTGTCGCACGAATTATTCCAGCGAGACCGTCACGCCTGAATTTCAGGGACGGTGCTCGCGCCCATTGCGAGCTCGCGCGTGATCTGGGCGACGGAATTTCTCGTCACCTCCAGCGCACCGAGGTTCTTTGAGGTCGAGGAATACTTTGCCGCCGGGCAGAAGGGCAGCCTGCGCGATGCCGCATAAACGCAATCCGATCACGGGCGGGCGAGCGCTTGAGCGGCATCGCCCGGGTCATTCGTGGACACGCGTTGCCGCAGCGCCGGGAGAACGTCGTTCTTCGGCATGAACGCGACATCAGCCACAGTTCCGTTGAGCGCATCATCCTGCCGGACTCGAGCACACTGTTGGATTACACGCTGGCGACCCTGCTGCTGGCTCGTCGACGCTGATTGCAAGTGTATCCCGAAAACATGAAGCGCAACATGGAGATCACCCGCGCGGACTCTACGCGAGTCAGTCGGCGCTTCTCATGCTTACCGAGAAGGGACTCGACCGCAAAGATCGCCTACGAAGCGGTCCGGAAGCGCGCCGCGATGAAGGCCTGGAGGGAGGGAGGCAGCTTCGCCGAGAACCTTGCCGCGGAGCCGACCGTGGCGAATTACTTGAGCTGAAAAGCGACATCGCGGACGCCTGCTCATCCGACCGGGGCCCTGCAGCTATGTCGAAGACAAGTTTCGTGAGCGGTGGTGCATTGCTGGGTGATAGAGCAAACTGCCGAGTGGAAACATCAACCGGCACGTTATGCGATCGCGTCCCGAATTCCCCAGGATTATTTTGCGGCGGTCAGCTTGTTTGATGACCGTCGTCAGGTAGACGGGTTCCGGGATGCTTGTCGCGCCACTTGGTGACTTCGCGGCTTTTCAACGACGCGGAATCCGTGGCAGCCTCGATGCAACCTTGGCGCCGCGACGGCGTCGCGAGACGGCAGCCATCTGCCCGAACACGGCTTTTTCGCCTTTTTCCGCGCAGGTGGTCGAAATAGGCGTTCATCATTGCGCCGGTTCCGGCGACGCTCTGCGCCTCGGGCAGGACGTTGAAATGGAGATGTGCGGTCCGGCGCGGGGCGGCAGTGCACTTCGCGCCAGGAGTTGCGGAGAATCCAGCCAACGAAATCGCGCGTGGTCTCTCGGTTGTAGCCCGGATAGCGGCTCGCGCCTTCTAAGGAAGATGGACGGAGGTTCTGAAAGAAGCCGCGTGGATCTGCCGCCCCGGAATGGCCTGCGCGATCCAAGCGAGGTAGCCCACCTCAGCCGGCCATTGTGTTCCATCACGGCTTGCGGACTCCGGCTCGACGTCTGTGTAATAACGCGTGTGATAGTCGGCGAAGAGCCCACGGTCTGCAAAAACCGGATCGATCGGCTTGCCAAGAAATCCAGGTCTGGCAGCATGAAGGAAGCGGACGGCCTCTGCGGTCGCGGGACGCGAACTTTCGGACGACACGATTCCGGGTGGGCAGGCATCGATCGCTGTTCTTTACGCGGCGAGGGGCCGCCGGTAAATGGAAAAAGCAGGCGCTCGCCTGCCGGAGTCCGGACCGGCGGGCGCGACATGCTGTTTTGTGAAGCGAGAGCACCGTCCTCATAGAGCGAAAAGAGCCGCTGGAACGACGACCTTCCACGAATAGTGTCGCTCGCGCGGCGATGCTGGCTTTGCAAGCCGCTTTCGCGCAGGTCTTCGCTGAATTTTGCTTCGATGGCGTCCGCCAGCAGAGCACGGCGTGTTCTCGGGACCGCCCAGTGCCGCCGGATTCGAAAAAACGATGCGGTCCATGTAACTGCCGCGGATGCCAACGACCGGGGTGCCACAGGCCTGGCGCTCGAGAGTGACAAGTCCGAAGGTCTCCTGGATGCCCGGATGGACGAACAGATCGGATGTCCGATAAACGGAGGCGAGCTCAGGCGGGCTTCGCGTACTGCAATACTGCAGCCAGGTGACGCACACTGGGCCCTCTTCGCGCAGCCGCACGAGAGCCGGTCGCGCAACGCGCCGTCGCCAACGGTCAGAAGGTGATATTTTTTGGGGCTTTTCGATGAAGGATCCCAAAGGCATCAAAAAGAGTGCGAACGTTCTTTTCCGATGCCAACCGCCCGACATATAGTTGAGAAGCCGGCGTCCTTCTGGAATTCTGAGCTCGCGCCGGAGCAAGGCGGAAGGAGCGCCATTCGGATGAAAACGTCGGCGTCTACCCCGAGGGTCGATACTCTCGACACGTTCGGACGCCCCAGTGACGAAGGAGAGTTGCGAGAGTGGGGCTGGGAACGAATGTGGTTCGAGGCTGTTATAGAGGGTCCTCACATAGCGGCGGCTCGTGTCCTCAGCGATTCGCGATAGCGAGCTGGCCGAAATATTTGGCCACCGACCGGATGTAAGCTTCCGGGAATGGGAGTGATAAATCCGACGACCGGAATATCCGAGCCGCGACCGAGGCGACGGCCTTCCACGCGAGTTGATAGGGATCGCCGGATTCGATGATGTCCGGCTTTTCCTTTCGGGCACCTCCTCGACGAGATGGAGCTTCAGCAGGGCTCGATAGCGCGAGGTGCGTGGAAACGAGCGGCGAGGCGATCGTGAAACGCGTGAGACCTCGTCGCCGCTGGATTCTGTCGTCTCGCCAGGAACGACAAGGATGTGCTGGCAGTCGGGACGAGCGTGTCGCACGTAGGCCACCTTCTGCTCGACATAACGCCGCACGCCGCCGCTGACAGGAGAATAGAATTGCGTGAGGTCGCAAATTTTCACACAAGCGAGTTAGCCGATGAAGCAGCCCAAAGGCCGATGGAGCTGGTATCGATCAACACGTGGTTTTTGCTGCCGTCCGCTACGGAGCGGTCCGCAATCGAGGCGAGGCAATCTCCCCTGTCTCCGCCAGCCAGCGCTCGGCATCAATCGCTGCGGCGCATCCTCGCCGGCGGCGTGTAACGGCCTGACGATAGACGTGGTCGGCGACGTCGCCTGGCGCGCGAATACGCCAGGCAGGTTCGTATGGGTGCCAGTTTCGTCTGGATCAGATAGCCGTTTTCGTCCATTTCGAGCTTGTCGGCGAAAGGCGGTATTCGGCTCGTGGCCGATGGCGACGGAAGACACATTTGACCTCGAGCTCGGCCGGGGAACCCGATATCGTATTTTTAGCTTCACGCCGCGAACCTCGCCGGAAGCATCTGTTAGGTAATCCGGTGATGACGGTGTCCCAAATGGGCTGGATCTTTGGGTTTGCCAGCATGCGATCGGCCATGATCTTTGAGGCGCGCAAAGCCCTTCGGCGATGGATGAGGTAGACCTTTGAGGCAAACGCGTAGGAAAATTGCCTCTCGCAAGCGGAATCCCTGCCTCCCACGACGCAAACGGGCACGTTGCGGTAAAGGCGCCGTCACAGGTCGCGCAGGAGGTCAGACCATGACCGATCAGCTCTTTCTCGCGGTCAATGCCCAGATACCGCGGAGACGCGCCGCTGGCAATGATCAGCGCCCTGGTCTCGCGCCACTCGCCATCCACCTTGAGCCGGCTGTGCATGCCTGCGTGTTCGAATTCCTCGACCGTGCCGTGGTTCAAACCGGGCCCCGAACTTCTCGGCCTGCTGATGCATCCGCATGATGAGCTTGGGCCCATCGACACTCCCTCCGGAAGCCAGGGTAACTTTCCACGGCAGTGGCGTTGCGAGCTGGCCGCCGGGTTGCCGGCCTTCAAGGACGAGGGGCGAAAGGTTGGCACGGGCCGCGTAACTCGCGCCGGTCCCAGCCCGGCGCACCCCGTTCCAACTACGATGAATCATTTTCCGCGGCGGCGAGGGAACAAACGCGAAGCAGACGGCGTGCAAAACAAAGATTCTCAAGGGGGTGTTCTTGAGGAGGACTTGCGTGCCGCATCGGGCCACGGGAGCGAGGGCTATGCGAGAAGCTTTCGCCAACCCGCGAGCTGAAGCTTTCCTCGGTGATAAGGACCGTCGGCGCTGCGGAATTCCAAAAGCGCCACAAACTCGGAAATTCGTTGGGAAATCGATCGCCCTATCCCGAACTTGCGAACGATGAAGCTCATCGGTCGGGATTCTGGTCTGGTAGGATTACGGGCGAATCGCTGCAGTAAAGCAGGGGCTGTTCTTCCCGTATCGATTCCGCCGTCGTAAACTGACCGGGCGTCCCTAAGCGGATATCTCCCGCCACCGTCGCCAGCGAAAAGCAAGGCGAGACCAGATGGCGTCCCGCTCACCGCACCGAAATCGAGGCACACACCGCCGAGGCGGCGATGGCGGCCAGCTTGGGCTTCGGGCGTCGAGAAGAGAGCCCGAGCAGCGCGAAGAGAGCGCTGCGCCAAGCGCAAGCCAGGCTGTGGTTCGCAGGCTTGTCCAGACCGCGCCGGTCGAAATTGATGATTGCCGTCCACGCGGTGGCTCTCGTTCCGCGAGCGCCGCGGTCGTTGATGGGTACGTCAGTGATATAAGGAGTCGCCTGGGACCAGGCGAGACCGGCGAGCCCGGCGCCATGCAAGATGGCGAGGGAGGACGATCAGGGCTGAACCCGTGAGCGCTCCAGCGCCCATGCGACCGCCAGCGCAAAGGCGGGCCGCACTCGACATGGCGTAATAATCTTGTCGCTGTCCCGCGAGCAAGGACCGAGCCCACAATGACCGCCATCCACGGCAATGACAATCAGCGTGGGCAAAGCTCAGTGCGACGCAACGCTGCCGACGGAAATGACTCGCGAGGAGCGGGGCAGCGCCGATGATTCCCAGCGACCAGGGAAGAGCCAGTGCCAGCTGCAGGAGCAGGAATCTGCCACCGCGGAACATCTGTATAGGACGTGGCCGGCGTGCAGCGCCGACGACATGGCCAAGCTGCTCGGCGACGACGAAGATTGTGAAGGTAGCCGGGAAACGGAATTCCACGTACAGATACCAAGGAAGATTGATCATCGCGAAGAGCAGAGCGCCCTGCCACGACATCAGTCCGCGAAGGCCTTGGCGTGCCGGCCCGCAGAAAATGGCGGCTATCCCGACGATCGCGAGCGGATAGAGCAGACCGTGCCAGCCTTTTGTGAAACTGGCCAGTGAGCGCGAAAAGCCAAAAGCCGAAAAACCACCCGCGGCGATGTGACGCATGATCGGCCCCGCGCAGCGCGCAGTAGAGTGCCGCAGCGATGAACGCCGAAAACATGGGCTCCGGCATGACGATACGCCCGAGGGTGAAAGTCCCCAGCGATGTGAGCAAAGATGATGCCCGCCAGAAACCAGCGCCATGTTCCCTGCCCATCTGTGTCGCCAATGAGAACGTCACCCCCACCCAAGCCGTCACGGCCAACGCGTTGGGCAACGCGTGCGGCAAATTCGTTGACGCCGAAGATCTTCATCGAAGCGGCAAGCGCCCAGTAAAGGAGCGGCGGTTTGACAAATCGGGGAATTCCGTCGTTTTCAGGAATCAACCATGAACCGCTCCGCAGCCATCACTTTCGCGGCGCCGCCGTATTGGCCGTCGGTCTCGTTGTATAGAGTCGCCCCACCCCGCTGTGCCGAGTGTGAGCGCGGCTGCCAGCGCGATCAAAAGAGGCAGCTGCCATCGCCCGTGAGGACTCACGAGGCGAGGGAGAAGGATTCCGGGAAATCTGACCGGCAGGCGCACCGGACGGCCTCCCGGCATGCGGATCAAGGCCAGAGCCTGGCGGCAGGTGACCAGCAAGCAATCGTCCGAAGGACGGACTAGCTCAAAGATCGACCCAAAAGCGAGCGCCGGAAGATTCTGTGATTCGCCCATTGACGGAGATGACGTCGCCGAGGAGAGCGGGCTTCCTGTAGTCGATTTCGGTGCGCACGACGACCGGGTGAATCTTTGTTTGTGCGATTTCCTCGAAGCTCATACCCATTCGCAAGTGCCAGCAGCGTGCGCGCGGTTTCGATGAAGCGAAGATAGGCAATGTTATGCGCACGACACCGCTGGCATCGGTGTCGAAATACATGACCCGGATTTCGGTGGAAATCCGCGAGGCGATCAGAGCTTTCCATGCCGCGCATAATGTGCTGGCAAGCACGCCGCCTCAAGCCGAATTATTGCACGTTCGCGGGGCCAGCCGAGTATGTCCTCGCTTAAGCTGCTCGATTTGCTGGCCAACGTCCGAATCAGGGATCACGGAAAAGGCTGCCTCAAACTTCGCAAGCGCCTCGGGTTTCTTGCCGGAATCGGCCAGCAGCTTTGCTTCGCCGCGCAGGCGTGTGAATTGCTCGATTTTTCCAACGGCTCGGCGCCGAAGACCGGAGACGGCGCGCGTCGTTTCCGGTCCAAACAGGTCGGCATAGTGGGCGAGCTCGTCCAAAATGTCCTTGGCTTCTATGTAGCGCTTCTCCTCGAAAATCGGCTCTTAAGCTTCTTGAAATCTGCTCCTGCAGCGCAAGCGGCCACGGCTTGACCGGACAGCGCTGACCAACTGGGATGGGCGGATTGGTGGCCAGAAAGCGTGTGATCGTCGCGCTGATCGCCGGAAATCTGCTTTTCGAGTTCTTGCGAGATTTGTGGGCGGCGCGCCGTCGACGCTCAAAATTTGCGAGTTCGCGCTTCGAGCAGACTTGGAGATCTCTTCGGCCTCGCCGGACGCTGCTCTGACCGTCGCAAGGCCTGAATCCCAGATCTTGACACATGCCGCGCTTTTCGGGTCCTCTTCGGGCTGCAGCGTTTTGAGCTGATTGAGAGTGGCTTCCGCCTCGGCCAGCGATGTGCCAGATTTGCCGAGTCTGGCAACAAGATCGCTCCGCTTCTCTGCCCGGACGAGCTTTTCGAATTGCGCTGAAATCTCCGTAGCAAGCCTCTTTGCATCGGAGTTCGTTTCCCCAAGCTCCTTCGAGGCCGATGAATTTTGGATCGTGTTCGAGGTCGAGACTGCTTGGCGGCTTGGCACGGACGATGTCCGCTTTCAAGAGGCTTGCAAGCTTGATCGCCTCGCTTTTCACAAACGCTTGCTTTCGGCAACCCAGACGCCTTCTGTCTTGACCTTTCCCGAGTCGTATTGCGCGAGTTCCTCGTTGAGCGCCTTGATGGAAGGATCCAGGTAGGCTGCGCTGAAGCTGGGAATTTGGCGACGACAGCTTTGATTTCCTCGATGTTCGAGATCAGCGCCTTGCCGATCCTGCGCGGCTGACGATTTCCCTGAGCTCTCTGAACGTCGGGATAGACAACAGAGATTTGACAATGCCCAATGGGCACCTGACGGCGATCGGCATTCTTGGTGCGGAACTCCATGGTAGCCTGCACCCGACGTACCATCGAGCCGTACGATTGATGAAGGCTTGGAATTCGAGCACTGTCGCCTCGGCGTCCTTCGACCACGGCTGCGGCTTGACGAGAACCACTCCGGCGCGCTCCTGGACGCTAAAGCCGTCTCCCGGCTGGCTTCGAAGCGCCACGGCTGTGCAAACACAGCAGGATTGCCGTGCAGGGTATGGGTTATGCGTGGGAGGACATCATAACTTCCTCGAGCTTATTGGCAATCACCCGCTCTCCGCAACGGGATTTCTCGCGTTGGCTCGCGCGCAAGACCCGTCTCGACCTTGGTCATCGGTGGCGGGATCTCTTGATTCGGCAATATCGTTCCGGATCGCCGTTCGTTGCGAGACTCGGCTGGAGATTTGCGCTTCCGGTCACTGGGGAGCTTGTTGAGCGGCTGCGCGCGTCATGGGATGCGGAGTGTCGGCGATCACTGTATCGAACGAAATCTCCACCTCGCGCTCCATGCCGAGAACCTCGAAGCAGGACGGCAACTGCGTTCGCGCGCTGGCATCACGCGACTGACCACGGCGCGCAACCCGCGAAATGGCCCCGCAATCACGTTGACCTCTTCGCCGACTTCGATGCCGGGCTGAATGACGATTGTCTCCTGGTCCTGCACCGCGTTTCGAAGCTCGTCGATGATTTCGGACGACACACGCGCTGGAACCTCTCCAAAACTGACGATCTTCACCACGCCGCGCGTAGCTCGAATTTGCCGGCATTGCGAGACATAGCGAAATCGAGCGAATACATAGCCGGGAAACATCGCTTCGGTCACCCAGAGCTTTCCGGAACGGCGGGCGCGCTCGAAGCGGACAAAGGGACAAAACACTTCGACGGCCGTTCTCACTCTGAGAAAATTGCTCGTCAACCTCTCGTTCCGAGGCTTCGTTCGAAGGCAATACCATTCAAGATCATCTGTCATGTCGTCAACGTGCACATCTAAGCCGTTCTCGGGCGTGATTCGAGTGGAAAGGGAACTTATCATGCTAGTATGGCGGAATTGTCACAAAAAGCGGGTTGAATGCCAACAACTGTTGTGAACAGCTTGTGAATAAACCCAAACCCCATGAAGTATTACCGAACCGGTTGGATTTCCGGACGTGCATCTGGGGACGCGAGGGAGCAAGGCGGCGGCTCTGCTGAGATTTTTGCGCGAGGCAGAATTTGAGACACTTTACGTCGTAGGGGACCTGATCGATATCTGGGCGTTGCGGCGCGCAACCTACTGGCCGCAGGAGCACAATGACGCTGCTTCAGAAGCTGCTGCGCAAGGGACGCAAGGGCACGGAGATCATCTACATCATCGGAAACCACGATGAATTTCTCGACCGTTTTCGGGGTCACTACGGAAACATGGCGCTTCAAAAAACGCCGTTCACCTGACTGCGGATGGTCGCCGTCTGCTTGTGATGCACGGGGATGAACTCGATACCGTGGTGCAGAATCTTGGGCTGGCTCGCGCATCTTGGAGATCTCGGATACACGCTGCTGATGCGCTGCAACGGCCTGGTCAACTTTTGCCGGCGCAGCTTTGGCCTCGGGCTACTGGTCGCTCAGCGCCTATGTGAAGGCCGAGGTGAAGAACGTTGTCAGCTTTATCGGCCGTTTCGAGGAAGCCGTTGTGCGCTTATGCACGGGACTTTGACGTCGACGGTGTGCTCTGTGGGCATATCCACACTGCGGCCATTCGCGAGATTCACGGTGTCGCTTACTACAACTGCCGGGGACTGGGTAGAGAGCTGCACGGCGCATCGTCGAGCGCTACGACGGCTCCATCGAACTGCTTCACCTCGCCGAGGAAGCTCTGCCTGAGAGATTCGATTCGCTGCGGGATCCGTCACGAAGGATCTGCCCTCTAAACCGGTCGCTCTGACGATCGACGGCGGGACCCGTCGTGGCGCGCGCTTTTTGATCGGCGTTCCCCGAAAATTCAGCTGGGAAAATTTCGACATCCGATGAGGCGTAGCCCCTCAAGAGTGAGTGATGGCGAAACCGCGGAAAAAGAGCCCCGTGCTTCCCGCGATGAGTTTTGCATCGCCGCCGGTTGCGATGAGATGCGTGCGGGATTTGGAAGGAATCTCCTTCAGGATTTGGCGCAGGATTTCGGCGATCAGCCCCCTGTAGCCGTGAATCGCGCCGGAGCGCATGGCCTCCGCAGTGCTGCGTCCGATGGCCTGGCGCGGTTCACGGAGGCTCAACGCGCGGCAGAAGAGCTGTGCGATTGTGCAGGTAGTCTGTCATCGCGTTGAGGCCGGGCGCGATGACTCCGCCGGCAACAGTTGCCAGCCGCCGAGATGACGTCGAAAGTGACCGCCGTGCCAAAATCGACGACAATGGCCGGAGAGCCGTAGAGCGCCACCGCGGCAGCGGCGTTGGCCAGTCTATCCGGCGCCAATTGTTTCCGGCTTTGGAGTAGTCGATGCCGACGCCGAGAGTAATCTTGTGGCTCACCCAGCAAATCGGCGGCGGGAGGATCCTTCGCGACAAGCGCATTGCGGGCGAGGGACTACAGACGCGACCACCGCGTGTCTTGCCTCTCGCCTACCCAGCAGGTTGCGACAACGACTTCGCGGTCAGCTCCTTGGTTGGTAGGCGGAACACGCGACCGAGCCGATCGCGGCTGGAGAGCGCTAGTCTTTGTGAACGAGTTGCTGATGTCCACGAGGACGAATTGGCAGCGGGCATCGGGCGAGAATTCCTCCTGGCCTGACCTTGGTCAAGCCGAGTGCGCAGCAGCATCGAACAGACTTCACGCGGAGAGACTGAACGTCCTTTCAGCGCTCGAAAAGCCATCGCGCGCTTGCCTTTTCGCCTCGTCCCGGTTGTTCTCTCATAGGCTCCAGCGGCGAGCGCCAGATCCGCTTCTTCGGTGGGCAAGAATGGCTTGAATCGGTGCTTGTCGATGGCCTTCATGTAGGCTTCAGAGCGGCGAGGCGGTTCCGGAGACCAATTGTTCCCAAATCGCATCGTCCATGAATTGCATACCTTCGCCCTTGCCTCCTACAATTACGTCCTGAAGCTTCTGGGTTGCGCCTTCGCGGATGATTGGCGGAGACGGCACTGTTTGATACGAAGATTTCATTGACCGCAACGCGGCCCGCGCCGTCCGCCCTTTTCAGAAGAAGCTGAGCGACGACGCCCCGCAGTGCCGTTGCCAGCATCGTGCGCACCTGCGCCTGTTGGTCGACCGGAAAGACGTCAATCATTCGGTCCACCGTCTTGCGCGAGTTGTTGGTGTGAAGGGTGCCGAAGACGAGCAGTCCGGTCTCCGCGGCGGTCAACGCCAGTGAAATTGTTTCCAGATCGCGCATTTCGCCAACCAGGACGATGTCGGCATCCTCGCGAAGGGCGGCTTTCAGGCCGGCAGGAAAGCTGACCGCGTGTTCGGGAACTTCGCGTTGAGTGATGATGCTCCGTTTGTTACGGTGAACAAACTCGATCGGCTCTTCGATAGTGACAATGTGACGGGAGAAGTTGGTATTAATGTAGTCCATCAGCGCGGCGAGCGTCGTGCTCTTCCGGAACCCGTGGGGCCGGTGACCAGAACGATGCCGCCACGCATTTCGCCGAAACTTCTTGACGATCTTCGGAACCCCAAGTTCCTCGAGAGTTTTGATCGTGGTGGGGATACTTCGAAATACTGCACCGTAACCGTTGGTCTGCTTGAGATAGTTGACGCGGAAACGGTTGTCTCTCGTCCATCTCGTAGGCAAAATCGAGATCGCCGGTCTCTTCGTATCTTTGCCAGCGGGCTGCCGGAGCAGATTTCGCTGAGCATGAAAGACATTTCTTCGTAGGTGAGCGACTCCTCACGGATTGGGAGGATCTCGCCATGGCGGCGGATTTTTGGCGGCTGGCCCTGCGCCAGATGCAGGTCCGAGCCTTCGGACTGGAGGAGCGCGTGAAAGAAATGGTCGATGTAGGCCATGACTATTTCAGTCCCAGTGCTTGTCTCATAAGCTGTCTTGTTCTCCGCCCGATACATTGCCTCTTCCTTCGTGATGAAACCGGCTTCGCAGAGTTGCAGAATGGAATCGTCCATCAATTGCATCCCCTGTTTCTTGCCTGTTTGAATCACTCCGGGAGCATGAAGGTCTTACCTTCGCGAATAAGGTTTCCGACCGCCGGGTTGTTCATTAGAATTTCCATGGCCAGGCATCGGCCCGTGTTGTCTGCGCGCGGCACGAGTTGCTGGCTGATGATCCCGCGAAGGGATTCGCTGACCATGACGCGGATCTGGTCGCGCTGGTCGGTGGGGAAATACGTCCAGCACACGGTCCAGCGTGCGGGCCGCGCTGCTCGTATGAACAGTGCCAAGCACGAGGTGGCCGGTCTCGGAAGCAGTGATTGCGAGAGAGATCGTCTCCAAGTCGCGCATTTCACCGACCATAATGACGTCGGGGTCCTCGCGGAGTGCCCCACGAAGCGCGGCAGCGAAGGAGACTGTGTGCGTGTGAACCTCGCGCTGAGTGACATGGCAACTTTTTGAGGAAATGAGGTATTCAATCGGATCCTCGAGAGTGATGATGTGGTCGCGCCGGGTCAAATTGACTTCCTCGACCAACGCAGCCAGCGGTCGTGCTCTTGCCGCTGCCCACGGAACCGGTCACCAGCACCAGGCCGTTATGATACTGTGTGAGCAGCTTGAGCTGCGGAGGCAGGCCAAGCTCGGCCATGGTCTGCACCTGGCTATTGATGATGCGAAAAGTGAGATCGTAGCCAAGTCGTTGCCTCACGACACAGGCTCGGAAGCGACCAAACGAGTTCGAGTAGGCGAAGTCCACATCGCCGCGGTCAGCCATCGCTTCGCCACTGGACATCCGTCAGAAAACTCGCGGCCAAGCCGCTCGGTGTCCGCCGCCGTCAAGACGGGTGCTTGGACCCAGATCGGCTCGAGGGCACCAAATCTTCTCCAGGGCGGGACTAGAGCTTACGGCGAGATGGATGTCGGACGCCCCAGACTTTTCGCGATCATCAGGTATTGATCCACATGCTCGAGCGACGAGCCTCCATCTTTCCGCTACGACTTCGACTCTGTATTCATCAGCGGTATTGGAACTCACGATCAAGGAACGATAAGATGATTCGAGACGCCGCCCGAAGGGTGGAATGCAGAAATTGCCGAAGAACGGCGATTCTCTTGCACCCAAGGTGCGAACCGCGGTTTATCTTGAAGGCTTTGCTGCCATATCGGCGAGGCGTCGTCCCGCGTACGCAGACAAAGCGGGTTTTATCACGGGGATGGCCGAATCGAATCAGGGCCACGAGCAGCGCCGATTAACCCGGCTCGGTGCCTCTTTTTTCCTTGCGATAGTCGGCGTGCCATCCGGCTTGACGATTTTGGTCACGACGCGGCTTTTCGTTTTCGGCCCGGCCAGGAACCAACCCAGGCAGCGCTGCGCCGCTCAGCCATGCGTAGGGTTTTCGGCGCACGAGGTTGTTAAGTTTGGTTTTGAAGTCCAATTCCGGCGCGAACGGCCGCGCATCCCTGGACAATCGCCGCGCGGCTGGCTCCCGAGCTCGGCCATGATTTCCTCCTTTGGTCATGGCTTGAATTCTTTCAACGCTTCGAAATCCCGCTGTAACTCCACCGCGGTGGCTTTGAAGACAGGAGTGCGGAGGCAATTTCGGCAGAAATCGCGCAATACCGCGACTGCACCCAAAATGCAGCACCGGCGAGACCAAGCAAAATCCAAATCCAGGAAATTCCGAACGCGAACGCCAGCAGAAACGCGAGAAAAACAAGCGCGAGCAGGTAGCCGAAGACCGCAAGAACGACGCCGGCAATGAGCAGCACCAGCAGACGCACACCCACCAAGGCAGCCTCCTTGGTTTCGAGGCTCGCGAGCTGCAGAAGCCCCTGGACATGCCGTCCGGAGGAGCCCACGAACCGCACGAGCTCAGGTATCACGCCGTGTGGCGTCTCCCGGGCGTCGGCGGAAGGCGGTAATAGCAGTTTCCGCCATCCTTGCTGAAGTTAGCGGCGGAAGATCACCCCGAAGCACAAAGCCGATGCCAACCGCAATCCCTACCGCTTTGAGAGGATACGTGCGGATATAACTCTCTGCATCGCCCTGAAATTTTAGTGCTTCGTGGTCGCGTCGCTCCAAGCCGATTTGGCCCGGCCTTTGTAGTCGTCGGCGACTGTCTTGGCCTGCCCGCGGAGTTCTTCCATACTTCGCGGCGGCTGCCTCGGAAACGTCCTGGCCGCGGCCGTCAGGTGTTCGCGACCGGCCTCATAAGCGGACTGCGCGTGTTTCTTGACGGTGTCGCCGACTGCCTTACTGGCTGCGCTTGCTGCATTGAGCGCCTGCCTGGCGTGTTCGGCGCTGCTTTCCAACTTCACGTGCGTGACGTCGGTTTTTTCTTCGCTGTTTGTCTCGGACATATGCCTATTAGGTTTCCAAACCCAATCTGCCAGAAGCTCGCTTATTGGCAAGCTTGATCCCCGCTATTGTCGTCGCGCAGGTGAATCAGGTAGCCAGTGGACAATGAAGTCTGCCTCCTCTTTCGCACCCGGTCGCGTCGAACTTCTCGGCAACCACACCGACTACAATGAGCGGTGTGGTTCTCTCAGCGGCCATCAACCTCGGCGTCTCCGCCCACGGCCGCCAACGCATGGACACCGAAATCGTTCTCACAAGCGAGGGGATTTCCGGTGTGGTGGCCGCTGATGTGGACAAGCTTGTCGCCAACGACGGTTGGGCCGACTACCCTTTGGGGGTTGCCAAGGTGCTCAAAGATGGCGGCTATCCCGTAGCAGGGTATGAGGCGGATTTTTCCAGCGACCTTCCGCTTGGCGCCGGCCTCTCGAGTTCCGCGGCCATCGAGGTTTGCATGGCCGTGTTGTTGATGCGCCTTTTTGAATTTCAGGTGCCGCCCCTCGATCTTGCCAGGTTATGCCGCAAAGCAGAGAATGAATTCGTTGGCGTCAGTTGCGGCTTGCTCGATCAAGTGTCCTCGATTTTCGGCAAGAAGGAGCACGCCATCTTTCTTCGATTGCCGCGCCGAGACGGTCGAAAATCGTTCCCTTTCCGCCAGGCGTGGGTCTGCTCATCGTTCACTCTGGCGTCAAGCACGCGCTTTCCGGCGGCGAATACAATGAACGGCGCGACCAATGCTTCGAAGCGGCCGAGATCCTCGGTGTTCCAGCCCTTCGCGACGCCACGAGCGAGCAGCTTGCCGTCGCGAAAATGCCCGACATTGTGAAAGCGGCCGCGCCGCGCACATCGTCGGCGAGAACGAACGCGTTTTCGAAGCAGTCGAGCACTTGACGCACCACGATGCAGCCGCTTTCGGGAAACTCATGCGTGATTCGCACCGCAGTTCAATCGAGAACTTCGAGAACAGCACTCCCGAGCTTGACGCCCTGGTCGAGATTTCCTGCGCGCAGGAAGGCGTCTACGGCGCGCGGCTCACCGGCGGCGGCTTCGGCGGCGCCATCGTGGCGTTGGTCGTCATGAACTCCATCGAAGAAATCGCCAAGACCGTTGAGGCTGAATACTTCGGGAAGACCGGCTACCATGGCAAGGCCTTATCGCTGCCTCATTGGAGACGGTGCCCTGCCGCACTGACTCGGTGATCCGCCCGCCGCGAAGACCGCCTCTGGCTTCGAGCTGGCGCGGTCAATCAGCACGTTCGACCGCAGGCTCGGATCCATGGCCTTCGCGCGCTTTCAATGCCCGCGACGGGAAGGTTCTGGCTTGAGTAGAATTCTCGCAGCTCCTCGTTTTTGCCCGCGCCGCCGGTCAGCACGGGATGTGATTGACGCGTGCGTCCGTAACCATGGTGGCGAGCGTAACCTCGGTGTCGCGTGTTGTAAATTCTTGCCGCATCCCTTGCATGTTCTGGTTCGATAATCGCGCGTCCTGATCGTGGGCGGAGCTCGCGCATCGGCTTCATTTCTGATGCGCCGTGCAGCCCTGTGTGAGACGATAGGGAAAGTCAGGAAATGCACCGCTCTTTGTCGCATATGCGACAAACTTTCGTATTGGGTCTGGCGCAGAACGTGGCTCCTGCTCAACATTGGGACGCGCCAACCCCCATGTCCGGCAGTATGGGGAAGCCCTGACTCGCTCAACTCCCGTCGAGGGGCCATCCGATCATCCAGACGACGCCGGTCGTTGGTCTTCGTCACATGCGCGAGCGCTTCACGTGCACAGTGAGCTCAACGTGCTGAACGAGTTTTGTCCGAGCCCTAACCTTTCACTCCTTCGAGGAAATCCCTATCGTGGGCCTAGCTGACCACGCCGCTACCATCGCTACCGCCGTCAAGCAACCAACGCGCAGATTTCCTGAGAAATTAACTAATACCAGCGTCGGTAGGGATAGCGACGGTAGGGATAGCGACGGTAACCCCACCACGGGCGAACCACCACCGGGCCAGGGCGAACCGCCACCACCGGGCCGGGGCGAACAACCGCGACCGGGCGAGCGGGATAGACAACACACCCAGCAGTAGCAAACATGTCCAAAGCGCAAATACTCGGCAAGCGAAGCTGCGAGGAGCTGTGAATGAACAAACGCGAGAGGGCTCGCGAGAACTTGATAAAGTCGGGGCAGCCGATTGTCAAACGGGAAGCTGTCCAATGCGTGTCGATCCAATCCCGGGCTCATCATCATGCCGAAGAGGCGTGCGCTGGATCTTCTTGTTTATAGCCGAACGGCAGATGATCCAGTCGACAGCTTGGTCGCTGTTAATCATCAATTTCCACCGGAGAAGGTGTGATTCGGGATCGAAGTTCATCCCTTGTAGGCATCCGTGTGTCTTTTCAAGGAAGCAGCCAATTCCTTCCAAGCCTCCAAATCGTCCAACGCCGGCAGGGAAGAAGGCTCGAGGCGGCATTGCGGAGGCCTGCCGGCATCCCGCTTTGCGATCAACTGCGCGGCCCGATATTCCTCCACTGCGCTCCGGGTAGAGGCCGCGTTGTTCGTAGAGGTCACCCCAGAGCTTATGGAGGCCCGACCGCCTTCCGTGCGGGAAGGCAATTTTCGGAGCGTCTCTTCCGCACGATTCAGCTCGCCGTTCGCGATCAAGGCCTCGGCCAGTCCGAACAGTGTTTCCATGTTATTCTCTTCGCTTTCAGGACGAAGTGCGATGGCCCTTGTCGAAAGCTTCTCGAGCAGCAACGAAGTCCTTGCGCACGAGATGCAGTTTGCCAAGGGAATCGTGAACGCTTGTCACTATCCGGCTCGATACGAACCGCCGCATTGAGTTGAGCGAGGGCTTCCGACAGCAGTTCCCTCATTGCGCAATGCCAGCCGCCATCTGGATTCGTGCGCGAACCAGGCGTGGACTGACGAGCCAGTGCTTTTGAAAAATGCTCCTTTGCTTTTATCAAGTTATTGCGCGACAGATAGATGTGTCCAAGAAGAAGATGGACGAGCGGTGCTTTCGGGTCGATACGCAGGGCGCTTTCCGCGTACTCCTTGGGCCTTATCAATTTCCTTTTTGAGATCAGCACACGGGCCGCCCGAAGATGGGCTTGAACATTCATGGGATCCAAACGCAAGACTTCCTTGAACTCGTTAAGAGCGTCATCCAACCGATCCAGACGAGCCTTCAGCGTGCCTGAGCCAAGTCGGGCCAACTTGGAATTTTGGATCCAGCTTCAGTGCGGCCTCAAATTCCGCCAGCGCTTCCTCCGCACGGCCCTGCTTTGCCAGCTCCCGTGCGGATTTGATTTTGCTCTGGACAGAAGTGGGCGACTCGATACGTGTTATCTTTAGGTTCAAATGTCGCCATACACGAACCTTTTTTCATGATCAGAGAATTTCCAGTCAAGGCTATTCGACGATCTCGCGTAGCAAGATCTTCAGATATGCTTTCTTCGCGTGCCGAAGCGTGAGCCATCCCAACGGGAGTTGACATCCCGTCAACGCGGGCCTGACCGCACAGTTCCGCCAAGATCTTAAAGATCTCGGTAGGTGGCAGCAATAAGTCGGGAGGAAAAGCCTATCTCGTTGAAGACCCGGTGACTCACGAGTCGTTTTCGTTTGGGGAAGAAGAGTATTTTCTCTGTAAGGCCATGGATGGGACTATCAACATCCGAGAGGTTCTCAACCGTTTTCATAGACGCTTCGGCGTCGAGATGACCGAGGAGCATTTCCGCAATTTCGAGGAACACCTGCTGACCATGGGGCTCGCTGAGATCACGGAACGCTGTGCTAGGATACCCGCTTGGCGAAAAGCGAAGGAGCGCTCAGGCGACCGACGATCCGGCACTCCGGCGGCCGCGCAAGAAAGACGCACATTCCATGCTGGAAAATCTGCAATCCCGCGCCGTTTCTTTCCGCCGCCTACGGTTTCGTCGGCCTTTCAACGTGCTTTTCAGGATTCTGGTTCTCGCGCTAATTCCGGGAGTACCCGATGGCGCTGTACGCGATTTTCCGTCACGACACGGATTTCCGGCTGGATCTCCGGACGCTGGGCGCACAGATCGGGTACCTGTGGCGGGCTGTTGTTCGGGTTGGTCTCGGCGAACTTTGTGCGATGCGTTGTGCAGGGCGTCGTGTGCGCGCGTTACCGAGTAGCGCCCCAGGCCTTCGGGATCAAGCTACGCCGCGGTGTAATGCCGCGTTTCTGCATCGACAAAGCCAAGGTGCGCTCGGCTGGGCCGCTCCGCAAAGCTCTGGATCTATGGCACGTCGCTCCTGCTGCGCCTGTTTTTCATCGTCGGCGGAACGCCTGCTTTGGATGTTTTCCAAGGACGCCGACAACCTGATGCCGTTGATCGCTGCGACTTTCGCGCAGGCGGGGCTGATCGGTCTCATTCTTCAACTGCTTCCGGTGGACAACCACGACGGCTCCGCTGGCTGATTCAGCCTTCTTTAAGCCTTCCGCCAGAAAATGATCGGGTTGGCAGCGACTGTTAAGAATACCGTATCCAGGGCAAGCCTCTGCCGGACACGCTGGCCGGCGGGCGTGGCGCGCCGTTATCTGCTTTACGCCCTCTTTTTGATCGTCGCGATCACTTATGGCGGCTACCGGATTGCGGTGGCGTCTTTGCCAGACACGCTGACGCAGGATCTTTCCGGACATTCTGGGACGGGCGACGTGGTATGTCTTCCTGGCTGGGTCCTCGGTTACTTCGTGTTGCGGTGGGCGATGGCGGTCTACGCACAGTCCTCGTCGGGACCTTGCGCGACAACGAGGCGTTGGAGCCTGAAGAGGCGAAGATGGAGAGTGGAGCGGCGAATCGGAGGAGGCCGCGGACGGATTCGGTGAGTTGTTTCACCGGCATCGCGCGATCGTTCTTAGCATTGCTACCTGTCTTTTATGCTGGTTCCCTTTGCCTACCGGCCCGGCGGAGAGATTCAGGTCCTGCCGCCGGTTCAGCAGCAGATCCAGGCGCCGATCTCGGCCGGATCACCGAGGTTAACTTCGAAGGAGGCGATGGCAAGCTCATTTCGCAGGGGACGACCGGTGGCCAGGATGATTTTCAGACCGAAATTGAAAATCAAATCCTCACCCTCGATCAACAGCAGAGACCCGGCAACTCGCGACGATTGAAAAGGCGAAAGTCCGAACTTTCAAAGCTAATCGCCGGATACCGCGATGAGAAGATCAACGCCGCCCAAGCCAAGCTGGATCAAGCCATCGAAGAAGTCAATGTAGCGACTCAAGAACTCGCGGCAGCCAAAGTCAATGACGCCTATAGCTCCATCGTGCTTCCCAGCTATGAAAAACTCTACAAATCCGGCGCGATCGCCTACCTGCAATATCAAGAGGAAATAAAGAAGGCGGGGATCAATAAAATTAATGTCGAGAAACAACGAAAAGAATCTCGCCGCTGTCGAAAAAAGCCGGAATGCCGCCAAAGCTCAGCTCGATCTTTTACGGAGTGGTTCCCGGCAGGAAGACATTGATTCCGCTCGTCACTCCGTGGAGGAGGCCGAGGCCGAGTCTCTCACGGCATCGAGCAGCAAATTCAATATGCCATTCAGCAGCAAAAAAGGAGAATCTCCTCATGCCTCTGAATGGTTATCTGGTGACCGACCGCACCTTGCTTACAAGAAAGGCACGTATCTAAAGTTGGCGAATCTTTCGCGACGGCTCAAGACAACACCCAGCCATTGGTCGAAGTTCAGCTCCCCGAATACTAGACACGGAAGGAGTTGCGCCTGGAGCCAAAGGCAATGGTCAAGCTTTTCGCCAATCCCGGTTCACCCCTCCATGGAAAAGTGCTTTCCATTCAGCCAGCCGCCATGCCCGTCTTCGAATCAGAAACAGACTGCCGGCCATCTTTGGAACACGCATGTTCAATGTGCTGATTGAAATCGAAAAGCCGCCTTTTGCTCTCAAGGCAGGCATGACCGGCTATGCAAAGATCTCCGCCGGCTTTCAGCCTTTGGGGCTGCTGCTGGCCCGTCCCACGACTGCGGTTTATTCAAATCGAGCTTTGGTCATGGCTGCCGTGAAGCTAAAGGAAGACAGACAAAAAGGGATATTGTGCCAGCATCAGACTGCCAGTTGTTGACCAAAAACGTTACCTCACAAGTATTTAGGACCGCTTGTCACAATGACGCTAGTCACAGGCTGTAGTGTGCGCTAAATAGTTCCAAACACAAGGCAGATCTCCCACCATCAGGCACATGAGCTTTAAAATGGCTAGCTAGCCCCAAAACTGTGCAAAAAGCGTAGGAAAAAGCGTAAATAAAGAATGGTAAATATCACGCAAGAGGTGTTTCGAACAATCGGGTCGGGTTCGCGTAACCGGCATCCATGGACAAGGAGAAGTTTCATGTTCAAGGTTTCCATCGTTACGCCAGCAAATTTATCGCATCCGGGACTTGCGGTTGCCGGGACGCGTGCCGGCGCCTCCATTTTTTCGATATCGGGCTTTGCCGCGAAAGCCACCTGCCGCAGGTGAAGGCCAACCTGACCAAAACGCTCGAAATGCATAGCAGAATCGGCGATCGTTGGTTTGCGCTTTCATCCTGACCAGGCTGCTTATTGCCTTTGCTTGCTGGAAGAGCTTTCGGCCCGTTCCCACACCTTGCTTCTGGCCGGTTGGGATGTCTCATCCGCCGCAAGGACCGCAGCGTCTCTCCCCCGTCCGACAGGCGGGATTGGTATCTCGAAGTGACCGATACATCGCAGATCGAATCTCTCGATCAGGCCGGTGTCCGCCTCGCAGGAGTTGTAGCCAAAGGCCATGAATGCGGCGGTTGGGTAAGTGAAAGTTCCTCCTTTATTCTGGTTCAGCAATTGCTGGCAAAATCCACCCACCCTGTCCATGTTCAGGGAGGAATCGGCCCTAATACGGCCGCGGCATGCCGGGCGGCTGGAGCCGCAGGGGGTTGTTCTGGACGATCAATTGTGGGTCATGCCCGAATCGCCGTTCCCGCAGGAGTGGAAGGACACCCTCAAAAATCTCAACGGCTCGAAACCATTGTTTGCGGCGAACGCCTCGGAGGCCTTTGCGCGTTCTCAGCCGTCCGGGCTTCACCGCCGCGGAGAAGCTTCGCCGCCTGAGCGAGGAAGCCGAAATGGAAGACAATGCGCAAAAGTGGCACGAAAATGCGCAGTCGCTCATCGGCTGGAGCGATCCTCGCTGGCCGCTTGGCCAGTAGGACAGATGGTAGGAATGGCAGCCTCTCTGGCCAAAAGATACCGAACGACCGGCCGGCTGGTCCGCGCCATTCGCGAAGAAGCGGAATCTTCCGTTCGCCGCGCCGCCGCCTTGGAATCGCTCTCACCGGAGGCTCCCTGGCGCGCTCGCACGGCACCAGATATCCGATTGTGCAAGGTCCGATGACCCGGGTGAGCGATGTTGCGCCATTCGCCCTTGCGGTCGCCAAATCCGGCGGCCTGCCCATGCTCGCGCTGGCTCTCATGCGCGGACCGCAGGTCAAGGGATTGCTGTGTGAATGCAAGAATCTGATGGGCGGCTTTTCGTGGGGCGTCGGCATCCTGGGCTTTGTGCCCCCGACTTGCGCGAGGAGCAATTGGCGGTTGTCCGTGAAGTCCGGCCTCCATTCGCGATCATCGCGGGTGGCCGTGCCGAACATGCCGCGGAATTGGAAAACGAGGGAATTGCCACATATTTGCATGTTACCCACGCCGCAGCTTCTTGAACTGTTTGTTGGTCGCGGCAGCCGGCGTTTTATTTTCGAGGGCCGGGAATGCGGTGGCCATGTGGGGCCACTATCCAGCTTCTGCCTTTGGGAGTCGATGATTGAGAAACTTCTGGAGGTGCCCGAGAAGGCGGCGCCAGAAATTCATGTTTTGTTCGCGGGCGGCATTCATGACGGACGCACCGGCGCCATGATCGGTGCTCTGGCAACTCCCCTTGCGAGGCGCGGGATGAAAATCGGCGTGCTGATGGGTGCCGCCTACCTTTTCACCAGCGAGGCAGTGAACTGCGGGGCCATTGTTCCCAAATTCCAAGAGGAGGCATTGAAATGCACGCGCACCATAAATCTGGAAACAGGGCCTCGGCCACGCTTCGCGGTGCATCGTTACTCCCTTTGCAAAGGAATTTTACGGAACCCGCCGCGAGCTCAGTCGGAAAAAATGGAGCGGCAGGAAATCAGTCAGACGCTGGACAGCCTGACTTTGGGACGCCTGCGCGTAGCCTCCAAAGGCTTGATGCGCAAGGAAGACAACCTCGTCAGCGTCAATGAGTCCGAGCAGTTCAATTATGGGATGTATATGATCGGCCAGGCGGCCACGCTGCGCGAAAGCCTCGTCCCTCTGGAAGAATTGCATCGTGATGTCTCGGAGGGCAGCGTAAGAGATCCTCGCCGAAGCGAGCCGGACCGGCGAGCCGGAAAGCAACCAGCGCATCTCCTTCGGACATCGCCATCGTGGGCATGAGCGTCCTTCTGCCTGGCGCCCACGATCTCGACCGCTATTGGAGCAATCTCCTCCAAAGGTCAACACTCTCCGGGAAATCCCTGCTCAGCGGTGGGATTGGCGTCTGTAAACTTGATGCAGAGAAAACGTCTGCCGACAAAATCTATTCCAAATGGGGTGGTTTTCTTGATGAACTTCCATTTGATCCCACGGAATTCGGCATCCCCCCTCCGCAGCGAAGTTCATTGAACCGATGCAGCTTCTCGCCCTGGAAGCCGTTCGTCGGGCCTTGACCGACGCGGGATGCGAGGATGGGAATTTTGACCGGGAGAACACGTCCGTCATCTTCGGCGCAAGCGGAGGATTGGGGAACCTGGGTCAACTTTATGCTACACGGAGCGAGCTGCCTCGCGTCGTGGGACCGATGGACGATCAGGTTCGCAATCGTCTGCCTGAATGGTCGGGAGACAGCTTCCCGGGAATTCTCCTTAATGCGATAGCCGGCCGAATTGCCAACCGTTTTGACCTGGGGGTGCGAATTACGTGATCGATGCCGCCTGCGCCTCCTCGCTGGCCTCGCTCGAATCCGCCGTACGCGAACTGGAATCCGGCCAGTGCAACGTGGCCATCGCCGGTGGGGTCGATACCATGCAATCGCCATTTGGCTATTTTTGTTTCAAGCGAGACGCAGCCTCTCTCGGCGAGAGGCGAGGTGCGTGCCTTCGATGAAGGCAGCGGACGGCATCGTGATCAGCGAAGGCATCAGGGTCGTGGTTCTCGAAGCGGCTGGTTGACGCCGAACGGGACGGGGACCGCATTTACGCCGTGATCAAGGGATTTCGGCAGCTCCAGCGACGGCGCGTGGCGCCAGCATGACCGTGCCGACCAGCAGCGGCCAGATCGCGTGCCTGCGCAGAGCGCGTCATGCGAAGGCCGGTTTTTCGCCGGCGACTGTCTCTCTATTACGAAGCGCACGGCACGGGAACCGCCTTGGGAGATCGCGTCGGGTAGAATCCGGCCTTCTCTTCTCGGAGAGTGGCGCCGCGCCGGGATCTGTGCGCCGTAGGATCGGTCAGAGCCTGATCGGTCATACCAAGGGTGCGGCGGGAGTCGCTGGCATGATCAAAGCGCGCTGGCGCTTGCATTACAAAGTGCTGCCCCCCTCATGCCGGTGTGGAGAATCCTCTGCCCGCGCTGCGCGAGGCTTCAAGCCCGGTTTACATGCTCGAGGAGCCGTGCCCTGGGTCGACAATCCCTCGCATCCGCGGAGGGCGGCCGTAAGCGCCTTCCGGATTCGGAGGCGCGCATCTTCATGCGGCGATCGAGGAATATTCCGGCGCGGTGGTCCCGGTGCCGTGCGGCGCCGAGGACTGGCCGTATGAACTTTCGCATGGCGCTCGCCCGACAGGCAGACGCTCTGGCGGAGCGCGCCGTGTTCCGGGACAAGCTTCTCGGTGGCGGCGGGGCTTTGCGGGAGCTGGCGGAATCGCTGACCTTCGCCAAAGGTGGCGCCGGAACGGCGGCGCTTAGGCCTCACGGCTGCAACACGTGAGGAGCTCGCACAGGCGCTCGACGCCGCGGTTTGCCTGCGAGGAACTCAGGCGTCCGCAGAATCGGAATTCACATCCGCATCCGCGAGCCGGAGGATGCTCCGATCGGCAGAGTTGCGTTCCTTTTTCCGGGACAGGGTTCCCATACTGACGCGGCGCGGGGGACCGCTCTTTATCTCGAGCAGGCTGGGCAGGCCATCGCGAGGGCGGACCGCTATCTGTCTGGCGCGTTCCTTAAGAGACTTGCGCAATACATCTATCCGTCGCGCGGCGTTTTCCGAGGATGAACAAAAGCGGGCCATGGGCGAACTCGCAAACCTCGATCGCGCCCAGCCCGCGATCGGCGCGTTGGTTGTGGTTTCCTTGAGGCGGTAACGGCGCTCGGCGCGAGACCGAACTTTGTGGCGGGCCACAGCTACGGCGAATACACGGCGCTGTATGCGGCGGTGTTCGTGGAAAGTTTCTTCAGACTCTCCGCGGTTCGAGGCGAGCCATGCAGAACGCCTGTGAGGAATCGAGCGGCGGCATGGCGGCGGTGCTGGCTGGCCGTGACGAAGTGCAAAAGAGGTCGCCGGCGCGTCCATCGTGGTGGCGAACCATAACAGCTCGCGCCAGACCGTGATCTCCGGCCCCAAAGATGCCCTTGCAAATGTCCTGGAGGATCTTAAACAGGATGGCTTGAGTTCGAAACTACTGCCCGTGGCGGGAGCGTTCCATTCCTCGCTGATGCAGGAGGCCCAGAAGCCTCTCGTAGAGGCGATTGGCGCCGTGGAGTTTCACGCTCCCCGATGCGTGGTTTTCCAACGCCACGGCGCGGGCTTATCCCTGACGACCCGGAGGCGATTCGCGACACAGCTCGGCAGGCCATCTTCTTTCGTCGGTGGAATTTGTGAGCGAGATCAAGGCCATGTATGGCGCAGGCGCGCGTGTGTTCCTCGAGATCGGTCCACGAAAACATCCTCACCTCTCGTGGCGGAAATTCTGAAAAATCGGAACGACTCCGTCGCGGTGGCCATTGATCCTCAACGCAGGCGCCCTGCGCGGATCTCTCAGCACCATCGGACGACTGTATGTTGAGGATGCCCGTATGGATCTCAAGCCTCCTTTGCCGGCAGGTCGAACGAGGCATCCGCCCGGCACGCCAGCGCGCCTCGCGCAAAGCCGCCGGATGACCCCTCAGCGGAGGCGGAATCCGCAAGCCCGATGAGCCGGCGGCGGGGCCGGGCCGAAGCGCCGTGCTTACCCAGGAAGTTTGCCAGGAAGCGAAGCCCTCCTCGTTCCGGCTCCCGCCAAATCACATCCCGAATCCGTTATGAATGCGAAAGACCCAACACCCGAACCGCAGAAGCCCACAGAGCGGCATGAACCGGCTCTTTGATACGGCCCTGCAGGCCTACGCAACCTATCAGGAAACAATGCGCCACTTTCTGAAAGTGCAGGAAGAGGTCATGAGGCAATTTCTCTCCGGAGGTCGGGCGGCGCATCCACAACGCCTCCACAGGGCCCACCCGCTGCCACGTCCCTCGACTTCCCGTGCCGCCCGCGGCGACGATTCCCGGCGACAGGTAGAGCTATCGCGCGCCTTCGGCTGAGAATGGCGACGCGGTTGTTTCTGCAGTTAGCGGCGGCGCCGGAGCATTCCGAAAAGATCCATCGCGCCCCCTATGCCAGTTCCCCTCGTACAGGCCAGTGCCGCGTTAAGCCGGGAGGAACTGACAAAAATGCTACTCGATCTCGTCAGCGAGCGCACGGGTTACCCCACGGACATGCTGGGTCTGGACCAGGACCTCGAGGCGGACTTGGGCATCGATTCCATTAAGCGCGTGGAGATCCTGGGGGCTTTCCAGAATGCCAGTTGCCGCAGGGTGTCGTGGATAAACTGATCGAGGGAAATCAGGATCTAAGCACGGTGAGGGACCCTGAACGGATGGGTTGACGCCCTGATGGCGCCCGCGGCTGAGTCGGTTAGCGGCTAGGGCGCTTGGCAGACAAGGGTCCCATACGAATGAGTCTCGAAGGCCTTATCGCGCGCATCAAGGAAACGATGCGAGCCTTTCTCGATTCGCAAGGGCAGGTGATGCGCCAGACTTCTGTCCTTGGCAAAAGGCGCTGAGGACGGCGGGGACCGGGAGGCTGTTTCCTCTCCGTTACAATCGTGAATGGCGCCTCCGGCTTTCGCCCCGCAACCGCCCTCGTGAGGAGATGCCGGTTGCGATGGGCCGATATGCTTTTCTCCTCGCGGCCGATCCCCGCCGCGCGTGACAAATCCCGGCTTGGCGGCGCGTTTTTGATTGCTTCGCGCTCTCCTGAAATCGCCGCATCCCTTGAAAGGGTTCTCCGCGGAAAAGGCGCACTTGCGGCCACGCTCTCCAGTCGTTTCCCTGAGCAGCCCGGACGCATTGAAGGCGCGGCGAAAAACTCGCGCCCGCTGGGACCAGTTGCCGGAATCGTCTTTGCCCAGGGAATCGGACGGACCGAAATGCCAGAAAATCTCGAGGAATGGCGGAAGCAAAGCCAGATCGAGGTCAAAGCCTTGTTTTTCTCCTGCAAGCCTGCGCAAAGGATTTGCAAGAATGCAAGGGGCAGGTCCTGGCGCTCAGCGCGATGGGAGGTTGCTTCGGACGCAGCGAGGCCGGCTGGAAGGGTCTTCCAACAAGCGGCGCTGCTGTCGGCTTGGTCAAGACCGCCGCTATCGAATGGCCCGAGGTCATCTTTCAAAGCCATGGATTTTCGAAGACCCGCGCCGGAGTTTCTCGCGCATGCCGCCACTCGACGATGATTGCTGTCTGAGACGACAAGGCGTCGGAGATTGGCATACTCCTAGCGCAGATCCGCCGCGCTCTTCGACGGAAGCACTCCACACCGCTGCCTCTCTGCCTGCGCCGCAGACCTCAGTGGCAGATCGAGGCCGGACTGGGGTCGTCTTCGTCGACTGGCGGCGCGCGGGGTATCACCGCGGATGAGTCGCTGGACGGGATTCTTCTGCCGGGCATGACGGTCCATCTCGTGGGGCGCGCCGCGGAACCGGATGCCGAGCCTAACGTGGACCCGAGAGGCTGGAAGCTGCCGGCGACCTGCGAAAGAAAATCATCGAACAGGCGAAGACCAGTGGAAGAGCCATGACGCCCGCCCTGGTGGAAAGGGAAATCTCCGCTGTATTGCGTGACCGCGAAATCCGGGCGAACCTTGAGGGGACTTTCGCAGAAAAGGAGCCCGGGTCGTTTATCACCTCTGCGGACGTGCCGGGACGAAGGTCGCGATGGAGGAAATCATCCGCTCCATCTACCAAGAGCATGGACGCATTGACGCCGTCATTCACGGCGCGGGAATTATTGAAGACAAGCTTCTGATGGACAAAACCGCGGAGTCCTTCCACCGCGGCTTTCGACACGAAGGCCGACAGCACGTGGCTGCTCAGCCGCCATTTGAGGCCGGAGTCTTTGAAGCGCCTCGCGTTCTTCGCCTCCCCGTCGCCGGGCGCATGGGCAATCGCGGCCAGTGCTGACGCATGCGGCTGCCAATGAGTTGGTCAACCGATTCGCCTGGTGGCTGCACCGGCGCGTGGCCGCACGTGAAGATTTCCGCCATCAACTGGGGCCCGTGGGAAAGCGGGATGGCCTCCGCGAGAAATCAATAGGCAATTTCGGGAGCGCGGAGTGATCCCGATCCTCTCGGCGGAAGGCCGAGCCTTTTTCAAGCGGGAACTCTTCTTCGGCCCGCCCGGTGAAGTCGAAATCGTGGCTGGCTATTTCGAGGCTCGGAGGAAAAGGAACCTAGGCGTGGCATGGCCGCCATTGTAAGGCTGCGCGCGGCGGATCGCTCCGGTGCTCGATGCGCTATGGGAAGGCTCACTCTCTCTCAAGAATTACCCGCTTCCTCGGCGACCATCGCATTGACGACAAGATCGTCGTGCGCCCGGGCGGTTGCCGTGGAGCTGATGGCCGAAACTGTGCAGGCCGCCTGGCCGCAGTGGCACGTCGCCGAAGCGCAGAACCATCAGCAGCTTCGTGGGATCACATGTGGAAGACGGGCCGGCTCTCCCCGTCCGGGTGACGGCGAGGCTGAAGGAGAGCGGCGAACTCGCTGTGGTAAATGCGATGATTTCGGAGCGTTGACCCTGCGCGCCGGCCCTTTACCAGCCGCTTTCGTGCTTCGCAAGGAGCCTCTCGATCCTCCCCAGGGGCCTTCGCTAATCGCGAGCCGCGCCGGCCAGCATACCGACCAAGGTATTCTACGGTCAGCATTGCTTCCATGGTCCCAGCTTTCGTCTGCTCGATCTCGTCACGGGATGGGACAAGACGGGAGTGGACGCCGCGATTCCTCCCGCAGGGCGAGGCTGGAATTGGCTGGATGCCCTCGGATTTTCAGCCCGGCATTCTGGACACCGCCATGCAGGTTGGCAGTTTTGGACGCAGCCTATGCTGAACAGCTTCGCTCTGCCTACCCGGGCGGCCCGCATCGTGCGGTATGAGCACTCGGCAAGATGGGAAGGAGAAATCGCGCCTGCTCGATCCGCATCCAATCGGCGACGGAACAAACGATCAGATTCGATTTTTCGCTCGTGAACAAACAGGGGATGGTTTTTCTCTCCGCCGAGGGAGTAGAAATGACTCACAGCAAGGCGCTTTTGCGTCTTGCTCCTCAGGGCCCTCCGGTGTGAAAATTGCGGATTCGATGCCTTCTTTAGGATGCCGCGGGTGGACATTGCGATTATCGGCATGGCCTGTCTGCTGCCGGGCGCGAGAAGACTTTCTGCCTTAGCTTGGAATCGAGACGATGCTTGGCCGGCAAACGCAGTTGCCTGCTGGACAGGACGCCCCGGATGTCGTGGTGCGACGGACGGATACGCGCCGGCTTCCAAAGGATCTGGATCAGCATCTACACCGCGAAGCGGGTGGGACTGCTTGGAGACCTGGCCGACGTTCGATCCCCTCGGAGTTCGGCATTGTTCCCAGCGCCATCTCCGCCGCGGAGCCTGATCGCTTGCATGGCGCTGAAACTTTCTGCCTGCCTCGCGACCCTGCGCCATTCCGGATCTGATCGTGGGAAGCCACCCATTCGACCAGTTCTGCGCACCGGGATCTGTTCTCGGTCTCTGTGGCCTTCTGTTCCGGGGATCGGCCCACGAGCCTCCATGAGCGAGCTCTGGCTCTGGGCCCAGATCACGTCGTCACCGCTGGGGGCCGCATCCTGTCACCAGACTCGATTCCCAGACGCTGAAAAGTGCGGGAATCCCACCGCGCGCGAGCCTGCTGCCTCTCGTTCCCGAGGGCTACCGGGACCTGGTTTCCAGCGTCGCCGAGTGGGACGCATCGCACAACGCGCCTGGTTTGCGGGGACAACGAAGTTACACGCGATCGACGCGGCCTGTTCTGCCGCGCACGGTGATCGCCAGGTGAGCTGGCCGCCGGAAGGGTTACGCAGCGGGGCAGAGTACCGCGCTGATGCTGGCGGGGGGCGCGCAGGCGTCAATGCCGCCGCAGGTTTGCATCACTTTCTGGCGGCTCGACGCTTTGTCACGGACGCAGCGCTGTGCCCTTCAGACAAAAAGGCGGATGGCTCCCGTCACTGCCGAAGGCGCCGGATTTCCCGGTTGCTTTCAAGCGACTGTCCGATGCAGAAAGCGACGGCGACGCGGTCTACGCCTACCATGCGTCTTGAAAGCGGCTGGGCATCGCCGCAAACGCGGCCGGACGCGCCCGGGGACTTCTAACGCCACGCGTCGAGAAGGGGAAACTCTGGCTGTCCGGCGCGCGCAGACGAGTGCGGAGTCGACCCCGCTTCGGTCGGGTTGGTCGAGGCCCACGGCACGCGAAGAATTCCCCTATGGAAGACCGGGCGGAAATCGAAGGGCATTTACAGACACGTGTTCCCGCTGATGCAGAAGCTCCCTCATTCCCCCCTCATGCGCTCGGCTCTGGTCAAATCGATGATCGGACGCCACCCTGCATCCCCGCACGCAGGCATCGCCTGAGCTCGATCAGCCGGCGCGCGCTCGCTTTTGCATTTTACAGGATCGTCTACCACGCGCCACCGTCTTACGAGCAGAGATCAACGAGGCGCTCGGCTGACCTGAAGGATTCGCCGCCGTCTACATCGACTTACCAGGCACGGCCATGGATTCACGCCAGCCAGGGGGCCCGCCGGGCCGGAATCTGTCACAGCGCCTTCGGCTTCGGCGGCACGGTCCAACGCTCGTTGTTCTCGAAGGGCAATATCCGTCCGACCTGCGGAAACGTCCAGTTATTCGTAGCGACTTTGCGATTACCCTCTCCGCCGAAAACGCCCCGAGGCGCTGGCCGGGCACGCGTTGAGAATCCCGCGCGCGGCTGCTTTGCACCGTCCGGATGCCACCCTGCCAGGAGTGGCGCGGGCGCTGGTCGCCGAAGAAGCGTGCATGCAGGGCTGGCCATCGTAGCCGGCGGACTCCAGGACTTCCTGGCCAAGCTGAGCCGCCGCCACGAAGATCCGCGAAGGCAAGCGCTCGTCTGCACGCTCGCACCGGCATTTACTTTGATCTGAGGCGGTGAGGGCGCGGCGCTCCACGGCAGACAGTCTTTCTGCCGGTCAGGGTTCGCAATACCCAAACATGCTGGCGGATCTTTGCCTGGCCTTCCCGAAGTCCGGCGGGAGTTCGACCTTTTCCGACGCGCCGCCTTCGCCGGCGTATGGAATTGCCGAGCCAATACGTCTTTCCGCGGCGCACCCGACGTGCGCAAGCCTGGGGGCAGCCGCAGAGCTGTCGGAAAAATACCTCACCATCGACGTCGCGATGGGGCGATCTTCACAGCCAATATGCGCCATTTTTCCGTCTTCTTTCAGCCTTTGGTCTCAGGTGCGACATGATCTTTGGCCATAACACCGGCGATACCGCGCTGGCGGCAGTGGCGCGGTGAGCGTGCCTGGTCCGCGCAGAACCAGATCGCGCCAGCGCCGGCTGAACCATTTCTACCGCGATATGAAAAACGGCCGAAAGCGTGCCACGCGGCTCACTGCTCACCGTGGGCGCCGTCCTGAGCCAGGGCAGCTTGCCGAGCAATTATTTGCGCAAGGGACGCATCTACAGCGATGGACAACTGTCCGCACCACAGAAGATTCTTTTCGGACAGCCGGAGACATTTCCTGCTGGCAAAGCAGCGCAAACGATTGGGCGGGCTTGCAGCTCATGCCGTTCAGCAATACGTAATG
>ERZ1370068.3829-contig-293_pt1 | contig 33616 bp, 61 predicted proteins | sample MGYA00561227_ERZ1370068 | MGnify/ENA primary metagenome ERZ1370068 (study PRJEB38410, sample SAMEA6850437) | metagenome | study: Metagenomic assessment of the ecological functions of the soil: analysis of the soil microbiota associated with the...
TCGGAATGCGCCAGCACCGCCATGCCGCCTTGCGCTGCGCCTGTTTGCCATTCTCGTGTTACCGCGGTCATGTCAGCCTTGCCGAGATCAAGTTGTCTATGATATTAGACAACTTGATAGTGAAGCTGCCATGACTGTTTCGTGACAGCAGGATGATTTTTCCGATGGCGTTCCCCGGCATTTCCGCACCATGAGCATGCAGGACACAGCCTCCGGCGTGGCGCTGTGGCGGCAGGTCGCCGACGGGATCGAGCGCGGCATCGCCGACGGCCGCTTTGCCGCGGGCGAAAAGCTGCCGGGCGAGATCGAGATCGCCGAAACCTATCGGGTCAACCGCCACACCGTGCGTCGGGCGCTGGCGACGCTGGCCGAGCGCGGCCTGGTGCGCGCCGAGCGCGGCAGCGGCACCTATGTGGAGGCGCCAGCGGCTCGCCTATCCCCTGCGCTCGCGCACGCGGTTCTCCGGAAATCGTCGGCGCCGGCGGCCGCGAGCCGCGCGGCCAGTTGATCGATGCTTCGGAGGACGCTCGCGAGCCGCGAACTGGCGCGGCTGCTCGGACTGAAGACCGGCGCGCCGCTGATCCGGATCGAAGCGCTGCGGCTTGCCGACCGCACGCCGATCTGCGTCAGCACCATCTGGCTTTCGCGCCGAGCGCTTTCCCGACGCCGGACAGGTGTTCGCCAGCGCGTACGCTCGATGACAAAACTGCTCGGCGCATTACGGCATCCGCGACTACCGGCGGGTCTTCCACCCGGATCACCGCGGCCATTGTCGACGCCACCGACGCCGCGCGGCTCGACCTTGCGCTGGGACGTCCGGTCCTCGTGGTCGACAGCACCGACGTCGATGCCGACGGCACGCCGCTGGTGACAAAACGCTCGCGCTTCGCCGCCGAACGGGTCGAGTTTCTCGGTCGAGAAGAGACTTGACGCAGCTCAGGCGACCGCGCGCCGCCCGATGATCGCAAAGCGGAGCTTTGCTCTGAAATCCAGTCGATCGCGGCCACCGCCACCAAGATCATCAGGATCAGGAACGAGACCTTCTGCCATTCCAGCACGCGGATCTGCTCGGCCAGCTGCAGGCCGATGCCGCCGGCGCCGACGATGCCGATGATGGTGGCCGAGCGGGTATTCGACTCGATGAAGTAGAGCACCTGCCCGGCGATCACGGGCAGCACCTGCGGCATCAGGCCGAAGCGGATTTCATGCAGCGCGCTGCCGCCGGACGCGCGGATGCCCTCGACCTGCTTCCTGGTCGGCGGCCTCGATCGCCTCCGAGAACAATTTGCCGAACGCGCCGAAATCCGACACCGCGATCGCCAGCACGCCGGCGAACGGCCCGAGGCCGACGACGTTGATCCAGACCAGCGCCCAGATCAGCGTATCGACGCCGCGGATTGAATCGAGGAAGCGCCGCACCGGAAACCGGAAGAGATTGGACGGCACGATGTTCCGCGCCGCCAGCAGGCTGACCGGCAGCGCAAGCACGGCGGCGATGGTGGTGCCCAGCAGCGCGATCGACAGGGTTTCGCCGAGCGCGACCAGATAGGCCGGCAGCGACGAGCCGGGATCGGGCGGGATCATCAGCAGCGTGATCCAGCCGAGCTGGTTCAGGCCCGACAACAGCCGCGCCGGCGAGAAATCGAGATCGACCAGCCCGAACACGAAGATCGCCGAGCGCGCCGAGGATCATCGCCGGCGTGGCGAGGCGCGCGGATACCGGCCGGTCGAAGACGCCGGGATACTGCGCCCGCAAGCTGCTCGCGAGTCCGGTGCCGGCAACTGGCTCATGCCCGCGCGTCCTTGCCGAACAGCCGGCCGCGCACCCAGCCGGTGCCGATGTCGATGACGAACACCGTGACGATGATGGTCACGAGGATCGCGCTGACGTCGGAATAATAGAATTTGCGGATCGCGACGACGAGTTCCTGCCCGATGCCGCCGGCGCCGACGAAACCCATCACCGAGGCCTCGCGGACATTGATCTCGAAACGCAGCAGCGCGTAGCTGGCATAGCCGGCCGCCACCTGCGGCAGCACGGCAAAGCGCATGCAGGATAGCCAGCTCGCGCCGGTGGAGCGCACGCCTTCGACCGGCTTCATGTCGGCGTTCTCGACGATCTCGGAGAACAGTTTGCCGAGCGCGCCGGTGGAATGGATCGCGATCGCCAGCACGCCCGCCATCGGCCCGAGGCCGAAGGCGATGACGAAGATCAGCGCGAACACGATGCCGGGAACGGTGCGCGCGAATTCCAGCAGCGCGCCGGATCGACGAAACGCAGCCACGGCGCCGGCGAGGTATTTTCAGCGGCGAAGAAATTCAGGGCGAAGGCGAGGACCGCGCCGACGAGCGTGCCGACATAGCTGATCAGGATGGTCTCGCCGAGCAGCTCCAGCCATTTCTGCCAGCCCCAGAACCATTCGCCGAAATCGGTCCAGACCCGCGCGCCGTCTTCCAGCGTGAAGATGCGGTCGAAATAGCTGACGAAGTTGCCGAAGTAGGTGAACGAACGTGCGCAGGTTCACTTCCGCGCCGATCGGCGGCGATGACCAACGCCGCGAAGAACACCGCCGTCGCCAGCGTAACATCGCGCAGCCGCTTGCGCGCGACCGCCTTGCGATAGGCGTCGTTGAGCACCGCAAGCTGCTGGTCTCGGAAGGATGGATACGGCGATGGTCATTGAATGATTGCATGCTCGGCTAAGTGTCTGAACGGAAAAAGGCCGGGTCGCATCGGACCCGGCCTGGCTCGTCTCCGCCGATCGATCAGGACGCCTTCTTCTTGCGCAGATTGTCCACGAACTTGATCAGATCGATGGTGCCATCCCAATCCTTGGTGGTGGCGGGATTGAAAGCCCTTCTTCTGGCCGTCGGACAGGCGGTCGAACGCGGCCTTGTCCTTGGTCGGCGATGTCCGTGAACGCCTTCGCGATCGCGGCCTTCAGGTCTTCCGGCAAGGTCCGGAGTTGTAGGCATAGGGTCCGTTGATGATCGGCGCCGATTTGTGGATGATGCGGAAATCGTCCTTCTTCATCGGCGTGCCGTCGGCGTTCTTCAGCATGCCCTTGTGCAGCATCTGCGCCAGCGTTGAATCGTCGTCGCTGGTCCACTGGTTGGCGGCGACGTCGACCGTGCCCTGCGCCAGCGCCAGCATGGCGTTCTCATGGCTGCCGGTGAAGACGACCTTGCCGAAATAGGTATCGGCATCGGAGATGCCCATCTTGTCGAGCTCGAAGCGCGGCACGTTGTTGCCCGAGGTCGAATTCGGATCGACCAGGCCGAGGTTCTTGCCCTTCAGCTGGTCGATGCTCTTGTACGGGCTCGACGCCTTGACGAAGAACACCGAGTAATAGCCGGTGCGAGCCGTCGGCATTGATGTCGTTGGCGAACGCATCGGTCTTGACGCCGGTCAGCCGGGCGCGCGCGAACGATGCCGAGCCGTAGCTTGCGATGTGGATGTTGCCGGCGCGCTGGCCTTCGATGACGGCGGCATAGTCGTTGGCGATGCGCAGCGTGACCTTCACGCCGAGTTCCTTGGAGAGATAGGCGACGAACGGCGTCCAGCGCTCGGTGACGCCGGAGGCGTTCTCGGCCGGCACCACCGCGAAGGTCAGTTCCGGATATTTCGCTCTTCCAGTCCTGCGCCGAGGCGCGGAAGCGGTGAACGCCAGCGCGGCGGCGCCGGCAAGAACGATGCGACGATTGATCATGGTATGCCCTCTTGTTGTGGTTACGCCTTCGGCCGATTGCAGGTTTGCAACGGCCGCCCTGTACGTGAAGCGGTAGCTCAGGCCGCGGCAGCGGTGCCGAGCGCCGGAACGGTTGCATCGTCGGGCGCCTGCGTCGGCGCCGGCACCCATGACTTCGTTGGCTTCGAGATCGTAAAGCTCGCGCGCGATGTGGTCGGTCAGCATCGCCGGCGCGCCGTCGAACACCACGCGCGCCGGCCGACATGCCGATCAGGCGGTCGCAATAGCTGCGCGCCAGATCGAGCGAATGCAGGTTGCAGATCACGGTGATGCCGAAATGCTTGTTGATGCGCAGCAGCGCATCCATCACGATCCGCGTGTTGCGCGGATCGAGCGAGGCGATCGGCTCGTCGGCGAGGATGATGTCGGGCTCCTGCACCAGCGCGCGCGCGATCGCGACGCGCTGCTGCTGGCCGCCGGAAAGCTGGTCGGCGCGCTGCGCGGCGAGCGAGCCATGTCGAACTGCTCGAGCGCCGACATCGCCAGCGCCTTGTCCTCCTCGGGCCAGAGCTGCGTCAGCGAACGCCAGGACGGGATTTCCGCGCAAGCCGCCCCATCAGCACATTGGTCAGCACGTCGAGCCGGCCGACCAGGTTGAACTGCTGAAAGATCATCGCCGAGCGCGCGCGCCATTGCCGCAGATCCTCGCCGCGCAGCGCGGTGACGTCGAGGCCTTCGAACAGGATGCGGCCCTTCGGAAGGCTCGGCGAGGCGGTTGATCATCCGCAGCAGCGTCGACTTGCCGGCGCCGGAGCGGCCGATCACGCCGACGAAACTGCCCGGCGCGATGGAGAACGAGGCATTATCGACCGCGGCTTTTGGTGCCGAAACGGCACGTCAAACCTTCCACCACCAGCATGCAATGCTCCAAGCCGAGTCAGCGCGATCCACCGCTAACGGCTGGATTTTACAGTTGTGTGACAGTCGCGCTGCGGTGCGGCGATCGTCCACACCCGCGGCGACCGTCACGCATCTTGTCATGACATTGTCATCAAGCGCATCGATGACGTGCGAGCCTCGATCACACTCCGATCGCTCATGGGAAGTCGCATGGCCGGCAAAATGCTTTCGGTTGAACCGACCATCGATCCCACCGGCCGAACTGCGACGACACGCAAGCTCGGCGCCTATTGCGAGGTCGGCGCGCGCACGATCCTGCATGAAGTCACGATGGACGATTATTCCTACGTCGTGAACGACGCGCAGATCACCTACACCACGATCGGAAAGTTCTGCTCGATCGCGGCGATGACACGGATCAATCCCGGCAATCACCCGATGCACCGGGCCTCGCAGGCGCACTTCACCTATCGCGCCAGCGCGTATTTTCCGGGCGAAAGCGACGAGGCCGAATTCTTCGAATGGCGGCGCGGGCATCACGTCCGATATCGGCCATGACGTCTGGATCGGGCACGGCGCCATCGTGTTGCCGGGCCGCAGCGTCGGCACCGGCGCCGTGGTCGCGGCAGGCGCGATCGTGACCAAGGACGTCCCGGCCTACACCATCGTCGCGGGAAATCCGGCGCGGCCGATCAAGCGACGGTTTCCCGAAGACATCGCCGATCGGCTGGCGGAGCTGGCGTGGTGGGACTGGGACCATGAAACGCTGCGCCGGGCGCCTGCCCGATTTCCGCAAGCTCGCTGTCGAGGACTTTCTCGCAAAATACGAAGCCGCCGACCATCGCCGATCGTTCACACACCAGACGACGAAGTGCCATATCGTGACCGATATATTCATCGAAGGCGGCCGGGCCCTGCTCGGCGGACGAAATCCGTTGAAACCTCGCTGCGGATCGCGGGCGGCGAAATCGACGCCGTCGGCTCGGACCACGGGCGCGGATCGCTCGGCATCGATGCCAGCGGCCTGCTGGTGCTGCCGGGCATCGTCGATCTGCATGGCGACGCGTTCGAGCGGCAGATGATGCCGCGCCCCGGCGTCGATTTCCCGGTCGACGTGGCGCTGGTCGACAGCGACCGGCAGGCGATCGGCAACGGCATCACCACCGGTCTTTCATGCCACGACCTGGTCGTGGGAGCCGGGCCTGCGCAGCGGCGACAATGCGCGAAGCGGTTGCTGGAGGCGATCGAGACGATGCGGCCGCAGCTTGCGGCCGACACCCGCTTCCATCTGCGCCACGAGACCTACAATCTCGATGCCGAAGCCGAGATCGATCAAGTGGCTGTCCGACGGACGCATCGATCTGTTCGCGTTCAACGACCACATGGATTCCACGGTCGCCGACCTTGCCAAGCCGCAGAAGCGCAGCCGCATGGTCGAGCGCACCGGCCTTTCCAGCGAGGCGTTCGACCGTCTGGTGGCGCGCGTGGTGTCCCGCGGCGCACGACGTGCCCGCATCGATCGCACGGCTGGCGCAGAGCTGCGCGCGACGGCCAACGTCCGGAATGCTCTCGCATGACGATGACAGCCCGGCGATGCGAAAGGCGCTTTCGCGCGCAGGGCGTCGGCATCGCCGAATTTCCGGTCAACGAGGAAACCGCGCGCGAGGCCGCCAAGGCCGGCGACTTCATCGTGTTCGGCGCGCCCAACGTCGTGCGCGGCGGCAGCCATACCGGATGGACCAAGGCGGCCGACATGATCGCCAAGGGCTTATGCTCGGTGCTGGCGTCCGACTACTACTATCCGGCGCAGTTGCTGGCGGCGTTCCGCCTTGCCGCCGACGGCGTGCTGCCGCTTGCCGAGGCCTGGGACCTGATTTCGGCGGCGCCCGCCGGCGCCGCAGGTCTCACCGATCGCGGCGTTCTCGCGGAAGGGCGTCGCGCCGACATCATCCTCGTCGATGACGAGGTGCCGCTGCGGCCGCGCATCGTCGCTGTCATCGCCGCCGGGCGTCTGGTTCATCTGACCGACGCCGATCGTCTGAGCCCATACGCCGCCGTTCCGCGCAAGGCGGTTGCAGCCGCGTGACGCGGCTCTATTCTGCGACCATGGCCGACTATCCGCGCTACGCGATCTACTATGCCCCGGCGCCCGGTAGCGACCTTGATCGCTTTCGGCGCGCAACTGCTCGGCTACGACGCCTATCGCGGGCGAGGACCTGCCCTTTCCCGGACGGCATCCGCAGATGTCGCCGGATTGGCGCGATCTGACCGCAGGATCCACGCAAATACGGCTTTCATGCCACGCTGAAGGCGCCGCTGTCGCTGGCGCCAGGCAAGACCGAGGCCGAGCTTCTTGCCGCCTGCAGATGCGTTCGCCGTCACGCCCCGGGCGATTCCGGTCATCAGACCCGTCGTCGGTTCGATCAGCGGCTTTATCGCGGTGATCCCGGCGGAGCCGTCAGCCGAACTCGAGCGGCTTGCCGCGGATTGCTACACGCGAATTCGATTCGTTCCGCGCGCCGCTCACGCCGGATGATCGCGAGCGGCGAAATCCATCGCGGCTGACGCCGAGGCAGCGCGAGCATCTCGACCGCTGGGGCTATCCCTATGTCGATGGAAGACTTCCGCTTCCACATGACATTGACGGGCCGGCTGGACACCGAGCGACGCGAGGCCTGTCTTGGCGATGCTGCGCGAACCGGTTTTCGGCAATCGGCCTCACGATGCTCGCGATCGACAGCATCGCGGTATTCCGTCAGGAAAATGCAGATTCGCGATTCCGGATCGTCAACCACTGGAAACTTCAGAGCAAGGCTGTCTCCGATCCAGATCGGTAATCCGTCAGGCTGTACCGCTGCAGCCAGTCCCGAACCCTCTGCACCAGGCTTCTGCGCCCGCCTCGAGCTGCCCATACCGGATCGTTGTTACCGGATTCGGGCTCCACGACTGGCGCCACAGGTCTGTTTCCACAAATTGCAGCGCCATCCGAACTCGGTTGGACCGACGGATGGCTCAGCTTCGACCGCATCGCTCGCGACGAATGGGCGCTCATCCTGCCCGGTCACCAGGGAGGTCAAATCGGGCTGTGGCGGAACCGATATTGATATTCCGAACGGAGGCGGGGTTACGACGACCTGCCGGTCTCGGCGCTTGTCGGGGGTCGGACCGCTTTGCCTTGGGCCGCCGTGCAGGCCGGGCGAGCGCGGCCGCCTCCAGCGCGAGCGGGCCTACATTGGCAAGAAAACGCACGCTCATAGGCGCGCGAAAGCCGCGCGACGGCAGCATCAAGCGGCAACCAGTCGACAGCCCTCACGTCATCCATCAGATCGTGGGCCTGCTCACCGCCCGTCTCCATTCGCCAGTAGTGAACAATCTTGGACCGTCCGCCGGACTCATAGACCAGCGTTCCAAGAAATTCATGCACGGAAACGTCATGCCCGGTTTCTTCGATGACCTCGCGTTCGCGCGGCGGCGCGGGGGCGTTTCCCCGTCATCGAGCTTGCCTTTGGGAAGCACCCATTCGTTGCGCTTGCGCAAGCGCACCACCGCGATCAGCGGCGTTCGTTCCCGCCGCAGCACAATACCGCCCGCCGCCAGAACAGGCGCTCGCACCATCTCACGTCCCATGCCTGTAATTTCAAATTACGTTCCGATCGCCAATATAGTGGCGGTCCGGCTGCAGATCGAGATAGGCGACGCACCTTTTAGCGAGGAGGCGACACGTGGTCCTGATGCCGCTCGCGTTCTTCCGCGCTTGATTTCCAGATGACGGATTTGGCCAGCGGGCCGGACGCCACGGCCGGCCGCTGCAACGTCGTGAAATAGGGCCCGAAGCGAAGCTACCGGTGAAATCGCGGATGATGGCCGACGCTGCCAGCGGCGAGCTATTCGATTCGCCAGGCGCTCGGTCAAGATGTCGATCGCTGCTTCCGCTGGCGGGGGCACCGCCAGCGGAAGCACGCAGGATTTGCCGGATCAGGCAGCTTTGGATTTCGCCACATGGGTGGCGATCGCATCCATCAGGGCCGGCGACAGGCAATCATAGGGCTCAAGTCCGAGTTCCTTGAGACGCGAGCGGATGCCGGCCATCTCGTCCGGTTTGACGCCGGACTCGATCACGGACGATACGAACGCCGCAAACCCCGGCGCTGCCGAGCCTTGCTTCCTGGAACAGTTCGGGGTGGATGAAGTCGAGGCCGTAGAACGGATGCGCCCTTGTTCTCGATGCGGCCGTACATATGGGTGCCGCAGACCTTGCAGGCGTGCCGCTGGATCGCCGCCGACGGCATCGACGACCTGAAGCTTGTCGCCGTTCTCGAGCACGCTCACGCTGTCGCGCGGCACCACCGCGACCACCGAGAAGGTCGCCCCTTCGGGTTTCCAGCATTTGGTGCAGCCGCAGGCGTGGTTGTGGGCGACATCGCCCTTGATGCCGACCTTGACCGGCTTGCCGTCCTTGCATTTGCAGACCAGGGTGCCGCCGGCAAAGCTGCCCGAGCCTTGCTTGACGCCGCTGTCGATCGATGGGTGGATATGAACAGTCATAGGCCTATCCTCCTTGTGTTTGACGTTTCTGAATTTAGAACACGACGACCGAACGGATCGACTTGCCCTCGTGCATCAGATCGAAGCCCTTGTTGATCTCCTCCAGCTTGAGGACGTGCGTGATCATCGGATCGATCTCGATCTTTCCGTTCATGTACCAGTCGACGATTTTCGGCACGTCGGTGCGGCCGCGCGCGCGCGCCGAACGCCGTGCCTTTCCAGACCCGGCCGGTCACGAGCTGGAACGGCCGGGTGGCAATTTCCTTTCCGGCTTCCGCGACCCCGATCACCACGGAGACGCCCCAGCCGCGATGGCAGGCCTCCAGCGCCTGGCGCATCACGGTGGTATTGCCGGTGCAGTCGAAGGTGAAGTCGGCGCCGCCGTCGGTCAGCCTGACCAGGTGCGCGACGATGTCGCCACCGACCTTCGACGGGTTGACGAAATGCGTCATGCCAAAGCGGCGGCCCCATTCCTCCTTGCTATCGTTGAGGTCGACCCCGATGATCTTGTCGGCGCCCACCATCCTGGCGCCCTGAATGACGTTGAGCCCGATCCCGCCGAGCCCGAACACGACCACGTTGGCGCCCGGCGTGACCTTGGCGGTGTTGACCACCGCGCCGACGCCTGTCGTCACGCCGCAGCCGATAGTAGCAGCTCTTGTCGAACGGCGCGTCGTCGCGGATCTTGGCGACGGCGATTTCCGGCAGCACGGTAAAGTTCGAAAACGTCGAGCAGCCCATGTAGTGGAAGATCGGCTTGCCGTTGTAGCCAAAGCGCGTGGTGCCGTCCGGCATCAGCGCCCTTGCCCTGGGTGGCGCGGATCGCGGTGCAGAGGTTGGTCTTCTGGCTCAGGCAGCTTTTGCACTGGCGGCATTCCGGCGTGTAAAGCGGGATCACGTGATCGCCCGGCTTCACCGAAATCACGCCTGCGCCGACCTCGCGAACAATGCCGGCGCCCTCATGGCCGAGGATCGAAGGAAAGATTCCTTCGCTGTCGAGGCCGTCAAGCGTGTAGGCGTCGGTGTGGCAGATGCCGGTCGCCTTGATTTCAACCAGGACTTCGCCGGCCTTTGGCCCATCGAGATCAAGCTCGACGATTTCAAGCGGCTTCTTTGCTTCGAATGCGACAGCGGCGCGTGTCTTCATTCTAAACTCCACTTTCGCTTTTCAAGGTACCGTAAGAACACATTGTCACCTGCACTCCGGCTATCGTCAGCACATTCCGAATGATCATCGCTTTGCCCATGCAGGAATCCTCCGCCTGCTGGGCGGCGGGAGGCTTGTCTTCGTGTTTCGCGGGCCGCACCCGCCCGCCGCGTCGTAGGAGCGGGCACGCAGATAGACGTAGAGGTCGTCCATGTAGCAGGCGACGTTCGGGTTGTCGCCGAATGCCGGCATGACATTCTGCTGCGACGCGCTGACATTCTTGCGACCGCTGGCGACCACTCCGAGGAAATCTGCGTAGCTCATCGTCTTGAGCAGATCCTTTAGCGCCGGTGCGTAGGAGGAGCCCATACCATCGGGACCATGGCAGACATGGCATTCCGAGTGATAGCGGCGGTATCCGGAATAGGTGTACCAGTCGACCGTCCCATCGGATGCGATCTTGAACGTCGGGCTTCCCTCCTTGTCCAGGTACTTGCCGTCCTCGGATTTAACCGCGGTTGGATCGACCGCGTCTTCGGCGAAAGCGAACCCTCCAGATGCCACGAGGGCTATCGTGGCAACCACCAACCAGTTCTTGTGCAAAGCAATTGTCCTTGGGCGTTCGATGACAGACGTTCCGGCACGTGGAGCAACTCCACGCGCCGGAACGATGTTCTGATCAGCTCACTGCGGCAGCGCGAACACCGTGAGGTTGCCGCCGAGCGCGGTGTAGTTGCTCAGCGCCGCGTAGCCGCCGACAGCGCCGAGACCCGCGGTCGGATCGGTCGAGACCGGCCGCAAGGCCGATGCCCGCCCAGCCGCCGACGCCGGACAGTACCGCCACGTACTGCCTGCCGCCCTGCTCATAGGTCGTGACGTTGCCGATGATGCCGGACGGGGTCTTGAACTTGTAGAGCTCCTTGCCCGTCTTGGCGTCGACCGCCTTGAGATAGCCCTCCAGCGTGCCGTAGAACACCACGCCACCGGCGGTGGCGAGCGCACCCGACCAGACCGAGAACTGCTCCTTGTTCGACCAGGCGATCTTGCCGGTCTTGCCGTCCCACGCGATGAAGTTACCCATGTGGGTCTCGCCCGGAGGCGGATACATCGACAGCGTCGCCCCGACATAGGGCTGACCCGCGGTGTAGCTCACCTTGAACGGCTCGTAGTCCATGCAGACGTGGTTGGTCGGCACATAGAACAGCTGGGTGTCCGGCGAATAGGCCGCCGGCTGCTCGTCCTTGGAGCCGAGCGCCGCCGGGCAGATGCCCTTGTTGTTGTGGTCCTCGCCCTGCTTGTCGGTCGAGTATTGATCGAGAACCTTGGGCCGGCCGTAGGTCGGCGAGCTCTTGTTCATGTCGACGCCGGAGGTCCAGTTGACCTTCGGATCGTACTTCTCGGCCACCAGCAATTCGCCGGTGCCGCGGTCGAGCGATGTAGCCGAGCCCGTTGCGGTCGAAATGGGTCAGCAGCTTGCGCTCGGCGCCGCCGACCTGCTGGTCGCTGAGGATCATTTCGTTGACGCCGTCATAGTCCCATTCATCATGGGGCGTCATCTGATAGACCCAGCGGGCCATGCCGGTATCCGGATTGCGCGCGAAGATGGTCATCGACCACTTGTTGTCGCCCGGACGCTGCTTCGGGTTCCAGGTCGAGGATTACCCGAGCCGTAGTAGACGAGGTTCAGCGCCGGATCATAGGACATCCAGCCCCATGTGCAGCCGCCGCCGATCTTCCACTGATCGCCCTGCCAGGTCTTGATGCTGGAGTCCTTGCCGACCGGCTTGCCGAGATCGGTGGTCTTGTCGGGGTCGACCATGATCTGGTCGTCCGGCCCTTCGGAGAACGCCCGCCAGGCCTGCTTGCCGCTCTTGAGATCGTAGGCGGTAACGTGACACTGCACACCGAATTCACCGCCGGAAATGCCGACCAGAACCTTGTCCTTCACCACCAGCGGTGCCGAGGTTCCGGTCGAGCCCTTGCTGGGATCGCCGTTCTTCGCGGTCCACGCAACCTTGCCGGTCTTGGCGTCGAGCGCGACCAGGGTGGTGTCGGCCTGATGCAGGAAGATCTTGCCGTCGCCGTACGCCACGCCGCGGTTGACCGTGTCGCAGCACATCACCGGGATGACGTTCGGATCCTGGGTCGGCTCATACTTCCAGATGATCTTGTTTTCGTTGGCAAGATCGAGCGCATAAACCTTGTTGGGAAACGGCGTGTGAACGTACATCGTGTTGCCGACGATCAGCGGTCCGCCTTCGTGGCCGCGCAGCACGCCGGTCGAGAACGTCCAGGCCACCTGCAGCTTGCCGACATTGGCTGCGGTGATCTGATTGAGTTTCGAGTATCGCTGATTGGCGTAGTCGCCGGCCGGCATCACCCACTCCTTGGGGTTCTGCGACAGCTTGATCAGTTCGTCGTTGGCGGTGGCGGCACCTGCGGTGAATGCCGCCACGGCGCCAACACAGGTTGCGAGTAGCACCTTGCGCATATTGAACCCTCCCAGGTTGTTTCCAGTTCTTATTTGGTTTGTGCGATGGGCATGCGCCCAGCGTTAGCTCTTGCAGCGGGATGTTCTTCCGACATCCAATCGCAGATCGGCGACGTATCACCTGGTCTTCGTCAACGCCAAGCACACATGTCCGCAGCAACACCGAAGCATGCCGCCCTGGATTGAGGATTTCCGTGCCTTGTAGCCATCACCACGTAGGTGAGTCAGAAGCCGATGCTGCCCGACAGTTTCCTCCTCCAGATATGAGCCTTTGATATGAGTCTTGGGTTTCCGTCGAAACGGACCACTCGCTCTATTTTCCTGCGTATTCCTATCCGGTTCGGCAAATGGAAACTTGCCCAAGAGGGAAGCCCGCTTGCTCGAAAGCGAAGCCCAATGAATATTTTAGCTGCCAGCCCGTGTTCTCCGCGGCCGTTGCCTTTGCCCAGCGTGGCGCCAGTCCCTTGAGGGACCGGTACCTGAGCAAGACAATGTTCAGGTTCCCCTTGACGACGCTGAAACTAAGTCGGAGGATCGCCGGATGGACGTCAGGAGGAACGCTGCTCAAGCTCCAACGCCCGCTTTAAATCGAGGTAAATGTCGCTTCTTGGTGACCCGACGCCTCGCGGCGCCGTCACGTTTGATCTCAAATCAGTGGCTGGGTAATGTCCAATACCGTCCGTTCACTAGCACCTCCGGATTGGCGCCGAAGCAGCAGATCCAGTGTTGGACCGATGCGCTGACTGAGCTTTGCGGTCAGTTTGATATTGATCCGCTGGAAGCTTCGTCGCTGGAAGGACAGATCAACTATACGACCGTTTCGCGGTTGAAACTCTGTCAGATCGAGACGAGTCAGCATCGGCTTGCGCATCCCCATTTCGCGGGCGAAATCAGGCGAACATCCCTACGTCAAGATCCTGTTTCAGACATATGGAATTTCCCATTTCGAGCAGAGTGGCCGCCGCATCGGCTCATGCCCGGCGATTGTCTCGCCTATGATGTGTCGTGCCCGCACACGATTATCAGCCCGTCGCTAACGCGGCACGAAGTAGTCATTGTACCAAAGGATTTGCTGGAAGAACGCGGTTTCCATTCGGCGAAGATGTCGGCATGCAAACTTTCGGCGCGCACCGGCACCGGCCGGATCGCGTATGACTTTAGTACATGCCGCATTTGGCGAAGCACAGAAGCTGTCACCCTACAACGCAATCGGCGTGGCTGATTCGCTGATCGATCTGCTGCTATTGCCTCTTCGCGAAGCTGGCACGATGTTCGATCATGGCGGTCCCGTGGCGATGTATGTGCGGGCTCAGGTCTTCATCCGCGAACATTTGCGCGACCCGGATCTCAGCATCGACCAGATTTCCGCGGCATTGGGCTGCACCAAACGCTATCTGCACATGTTATTCAGTGACAGGGGCATGACCGTCAGCGACTACATTTGGCGGGCAAGGTTGCAGAACTGCCGTCAGGAACTGGAGGCCCACGGCGGAAAAACAATCCACGGATGTCGCGTTTTCGTGGGGCTTTTCAAGCTCGTCGCATTTCAGCCGTGTGTTCCGGAAGTATTTCGGAATTGTTCCGTCCTCGATCCACAAAGCGCAGCACGGTAACCTCTCGCCGGATGTTTCGTAGCCCACGTCAGCTCGCGGGCTCGATGTCATAAGAGAATGGCAAAGGGCGTGGTGACTGCCGGCTGGAGAATCACGCGGCAGCGACACTGGTGGGGACGGATCGATCAGCAGGACTTGGTCGAAATTCGCACGCCAGTTCGTCAGATAACGGGCATTGCCGAGCGTATCGTCGGAGAAATGATCCTGACTGAGCACCGACCATTCCACGGGTTCGGCGATCGGCTGCGAAATCCCGGCATGGGGTGCCCTCGCCTCCAGCGGCTGCTGTGTTGGATCCGCAAACATCAGCGGCCAGAACGCACGGCGTTCAACCACCAATAAAGCGGCGAGATGGCCATCAAGCCGGTAAATTCCCGGCAATGCGCGCCCGGGCAGAGCGGCCTCGGTTAGATGTCCGGGATGGCCGGCGGGCGACCAGGACGCGGGCACCCGGCTTCACGGGCGCCATGGCAGCCCGGAGGTCCGCGAGGTCCTGCCTACAACATTGCCTAAATACCTAATTGTCCGCGCCCAGTTACCTAATTTTCTACCGGGTTTTCGACGCCTTGTCGGCTTTCGCACCATCTCGAACCGTCATCGGTGCAAAAATACAGTCTCCCGCCGGCCGACGTTGTTCCCAGCCGACACGCTCCAGTTCCGGGCTGGCATCTTCGGCCTGCGGATAACCGAGGCAGAAATATCCGATGAAGCGCCAATCCCTGGGAACATCGAGAATCGTCCCGATCGATGACGGGATCGAGGATCGACACCCAACCCATGCCGACGCCTTCGGCACGGGCTGCCAGCCAAATGGAAAAGACCGCGGTCACTGCGGAATAGTCCGCCATCTCGGGCATCGTACGCCGGCCGAGTCCATGGCCGACGGCGGTTGCACGGTCGGCGAACACGGCGAGATGACATGGCGCCTCGCGCAAGTCCGGCGAGTTTCAGAGCGGCGTATCGAGTCGACAGATCGCCGGTGTAGTCGCTGAGCGCATCGGCGTTACAGGACTCGAAGTTGTCCGATCACCGCTTGCCGGCGGCCGGGATCGCCGACGATCACGAAACGCCAGGGCTGGCTGAGCCCGACCGGAGGGCGCCAGACAGGCGATCTCGATAAATCTTTCCAGCATGCCCGGCGGGCAAAGGGTTCAGTGCGAAACCGGCGCACGTCGCGACGCCAGCGAAAACAGATCAAGCAAGCGCGCGCGAAAGGCTTCATCGAAATGCGGCGCGACTGATCGGATCGTTGTTCATGCTTACCCTCGCCTGCACCGAAATGGGAATCTCCGCGGCGCGGCCCTGATGCCTGACATCACGATATCCGTCGGAACGGAATAATACGTCGCTGGCGCTCATAAAGCGAAGGCCATGGTCGCGAGCGTCGCCAACGATCTGCGCGGAATTCCACGGGTAATGATCGATTTTGCAAGATACCCGTCTATTACTTGTGAAGGGGTTTGAATTTGGGACCGCATTGTGCTTTTTAGCAATTGTCATCGGTGCCTTCCAAGAAGGTGAAACGGGAATGCGGTGCGGGGCAGATGCCCCAATGCCGCAGCTGCCCCCGCAACTGTAAGCGGCCATTCGCGATCCAACTGAGCCACTGGACTTGCCCGCAAGTCTGGGAAGGCGGATCGCGAGACGACCGCGAGCCAGGAGACCGGCCGCTGACGGGTATCAACTCGTTCGACGGTGGGTCGACGGAAGGGGCAGCTATGGGTTTGCTGAATTATGCTGCCGGCTCGGCAGCAATTGTTGCGTTGGCATGCTGTCATGGCGCCGCGCACGCGCAATCGAGTCCCGACCAACTCCCCCAGTGGTGGTCAATCCAGACGCACCGTCCAAGCCAGTCCGGCAAATTCGCCGAGACCGACCAGCCGCGGTCAGTCGGCCCGTGCCGGCGCCGAACAATCCTGGCTCTCCACCCGCACAGTCCTCCGAGGTGGTGGTTACAGCCGACAGAAGCCCGAACCGCATCAGCCGTACCGGCAGCTCGATCAGCGTGGTCAAGGGCGAGACGCTCGCGACCAGCAATCCCGGGTTCGCTGGTCGACGTACTGCGAACCGTTCCAGGCGCTGGATATTACCGAGACCGGCGGACCGGGTTCGACGACGAACATTCGGCTGCGCGGCGCCAATACCGGCCAGACGCTGGTGATGATCGACGGCATCCGGATCAACGATCCGACCGCCGCGAGCGGCGATTTCGATTTCGCGATGTTCGCGCCGAGCGCCATCGAACGGATCGAGGTGCTGAAGGGCCCGCAAAGCGCGCTCTACGGCTCGGACGCGATGGGCGGCGTCGTCAACATCATCACCAAGAAGGGCTCCGGCCCGGCGCAGTTCAACGTCCGCACCGAAGGCGGAAGCTACGGCACCGCGGTCACCAACGGATCGCTGATCGGCTCGTCAGGTCCATGGTCTTACGCGTTCACCGGCGGCGGACAGCACAGCAACGGCTTCTCGCGCTTCGGCTATCGCATCCCCGCGCTCGAGGCCAAATTCGGCCCGCTCGAACGCGACGGCTTCGACCGCGTCGGCGGCTCGGCCGCGTGTCGGCTATGACGCCGGCGAAGGCGTGCGGCTGGAAGCCGGCATGCTCTCCTCCTTCACGCGCTCCGCTTACGACCAGTCGCACCGGCACGTTTCCCGATACACCTTCAAGCGCCACCCGGCTGCTGGAGCAGGTCTGGGGAAGGCGACTCGGTGGACACGCTTCGGCGGTGTGCTGACCCACAGCCTTCAACGTGTTCGACACCCATATCGATCGCTCCTTCGACGATGTGACCTACGAAGATCAACAAGCTGCCGCAGAATACGACGTCCATCGTTTCCGACTTCATCGGCAACAGCACCGGCGCGGAATATCAGGGCAACCTGAAACTGGGTCCGCTCGGCTCGCTGATCGTTCGGCTCCAGGGCGCAGCATGAGACGGCCAGACACCTACACAACCAATCTGCTGCCGATACCCGGCCCGCGAATGCCGCAGCTTGCGAAAGCGCAGGACACCAATTCGGTGTTTGCGCTGTGGCAGTTGCCGATCGGCGAGCGGCTGAACATCACCCTCGGGCGGACGGGTCGATGACGTGGTGGACGTGCGCGCGCTTCGAGACGTGGCGCGCGACGGCTGCCTACACGATTACCGAGACCGGCACCAAATTCCACGCCAGCGCCGGCACCGGCGCCAAGGCGCCGACGCTGTTTCAGCTCTACGATCCAGCTAACGGCAACGCCGACCCTCAGCCCCGAGCAGAGCTTCGGCTATGACGCGGGCGTCGATCAGATCGCTGTTCAACGGCCGCGTGGTGGTCTCGCTCACCGGCTTTTCGAACGACTTCAGCAATCTCATCAATTTCGTGTCAGCGACGCCGACGGCCAATCCGCTACGGGCATCCAGTGCTACATCAACGTTGCGCGCGCCGAGACCAGCGGCCTGGAAGTCGGGCACGATGATCGATCTTCTGCCCGGCTTCGATGAAGTTCAACGCGGCCTACACCTATCTTCACGCGACGACCTTGCGACCGGCCTGACGCTGGCGCGGCGGCCGAAGAACCTGGCGCGCTTCGCGCTGACCATCACGCCCACCGACAGATGGCTGATCGAGACCTCGCGTTCTCACGGTTTCCAAGCGCTTCAGCAGCGCCGGCCAGACCAGTCAGGTCGATGCCTATACCCGCGTCGATCTCTATACCGAGTACAAGATCGACAAGAACCTGGAAGGTGTTTGCGCGCGGCGAGAACATCCTGAACGAGCACTATCAGGAGGTTCTCAACTTCGGCACCACCGGTCCCGCCGCGTATGCAGGATTCAACGCCACATGGTGACGCCGAATTTCCCACGACGTCTGATTGATCGTGACCACCGGCGCTTGCCGTGCTGGCGGCATTGCTGGCGCTTGGCTCGCTCGGCACCGGACCGGTGCGGCTGTCGCCGCTGACCGTGATCGACGCGCTGTTCGGCGGCGGCAGCGACGTACAGCAGACCATCGTGCGGGAAATCCGCCTGCCGCGCATGATCCTGCGGATTGGCGATCGGCGCGATACTCGGCCTGTCCGGCGCCGCGCTGCAGGGCCTGCTGCGCAATCCGCTGGCGTCGCCGTCCCTGTTCGGCGCGCCGCAATCGGCCGCGTTCGGCGCCGTGCTGATGATCGCGCTCGGCTGGGCGGACGTGCGATCCTACGCGCTGCCGGTCGCCGGCATCGCGATGGCATTCGCGTCGGTGTTCGTGCTGCTCGGCATCGCCGGCCGCAACGCCGGATCTGCTGCTGCTGATTCTTTCAGGCCTGGCGATTTCCAGTCTCGCGGGCGCCGCGACCGCGCTGGTGATGAACCTGTCGTCCAATCCGCTTCGCCGCGCTCGAAATCGCGTTCTGGCTGCTCGGCTCGCTGGAGGACCGCAGCTTCCGCCATGTGATGCTCGCGCTGCCGTTCATCATCGCCGGAGCCGTCGTCCTGATGAGCCAGCGCAATGCATTTCGCGCGCTCGAGCCTCGGCGAAGAGACCGCGCAAAGCCTCGGCGTCGATGTCGGCCGGTTGAGGTTGCTGGCTGATCGCGGCGTCGCGCCTGGGCGTCGGCGGCGCGGTCGCCGTCACCGGCACCATCGGCTTCATCGGTCTGGTCGCACCGCACCTGGTGCGGCCGCTGATCGGCTCACGATCCGGCGCGCCTGCTGGTGCCGAGCGCGCTGACCGGCGCGGCGCTGCTGCTGGCCGCCGACATCGCGGTGCGCATCATTCCATCGACCACCGACATCAAGGTCGGCGTGCTCACTCGATCATCGGCGTGCCGTTCTTCCTCTATCTGATCGTGCGCGAACGCCGCGCGCGCTCGGCGGAGGCGTCGCATGAGCGATCAGGTCTGGCTGCTCAGCACAGAATCATCTCGGCGTGACGCTATCCGGCCGCACGGTACTTCAAGACGTGTCGCTGTTCTCTGCCAGGCCGGCAGCTCGTCGCGCTGGTGGGACCGAACGGCGCCGGAAAAACCACCCTGCTCCGCGCACTGGCGGGTCTGCTGCCGTCGACCGGCACGGTCCAAATCGGCGGCGACGACGCTTGTCGTCGCTGTCGCTGCGCGAGCGCGCCAGGCGCTTCGGCTATCTGCCGCAAGGCCATCTCGTGCATTGGCCGCTGCCGGTCAAGGACGTCGTCGCGCTCGGGCGCTATCCGCATGGCGCGACCGATCCGGCGCGGCTGTCGCCGCGTGACGAGCGAAGCCGTCATGCGCGCGCATGCAGGCGCACCGACGTTGTCGCGTTCGCGCCGAACGCCCGTCACCGGAATTGTCCGGCGGCGAGCGCAGCCGCGTCGCGCTGGCGCGGGTGCTGGCTGTCGGCGCACCGATCGTGCTCGCGGACGAGCCGACCGCGTCGCTCGATCCACGCTACCAGATCGACGTCATGATCAACGTGCGCAGCGCCGCGGATCGCGGCGTGCTGGTGATCGTGGTGACTCACGATCTCGGCCTCGCCGCGCGCTTTGCGGACACCGTGCTCGTGCTGTCGGACGGTCGCCTGGTCGCGCAGTGGAAAACCCGCAGCAAGCGCTTTCGGAGCAGATCATGGCCGATGTGTTCCGGATCAGCGCGTATCGCGCCGATTATCGCAACGAGGCCGTGATCCTGCCCTGGGCGGGAGTTTGACCGATGGTCCGGCTAATCGCTCAACGCGACGCCGCCAGGCGGTCGAGACCGGCGGCGTCGGGACGGCAGACCAAACCGCAGCAGATCATCGGCCCAGTCGAAACTTCGGCACCAGATATGCCGTCGCGCCAGTGCGGCGTGCAGCTTCAGCGCATGGGGATGCCGGGCAAGGCGGAACAGCGGCGTGCCGCCGGCAATCGCAAAGCCGCCTTCGCCAGGACCTGGTCAAGCTTGCGCGGCCTGCTGTTCGCAAGTCGCCGCGCGTGCGATCGGCCCATGGCTGATCGCGCAGCGCCGCCGTGCCGATCGAGCAGCGCCGGGCCCGGAACACGGCCATGGGCCGAATGCCCTGCAGCGATGCGCTCGATCACATCAGGCGCGCCGATCGCGAAACCGAGCCGCAACCCGGCAAGGCCGTAGAATTTCCCGAACGAGCGCAGGATCACGACCGGCCAATCGGCGCACATCGCGACCGCGCTGATGGCCGGATCGACATCGGCGAAACGCTTCATCGACGACCAGCCATCCGCCACGGCCTTTCATCTGCGCGCGATCCGTGCATCAGCGCGGCGCGATCGGTGACGCGGCCATCGGGATTGTTGGGATTGACGACGACCGCATGGACGGCGCTTTCAGGGCGACGCTTCGAGATCGTCGATCGCGATCACCGCATGCCCGGCGTTGCGCCAGGCGACCGCATGCTCGCTATAGGTCGGACCGACGATCGCGACCGGCCCGGCGCCGCCGAGATAGGGCAGCAACTGGATCAGCGCCTGGGTTCCGGCGGCGGCCGCGATGCCGGCACCACCGGGCACGCCATAGGTTTTCGCGCGGCAGCCAGTCAGCGCCTCCTGCTTCGGCGCGCGACGGCAAGCGCTGCCATACGCCTTCCGGCAGATGCTGCGGGATTGGCCACGGCCAGGGTTGATTCCGGTCGACAGATCAAGCCAACTCGCCGGGCGCGCCGCCATGGCGCGCGATTGCCTCGGTCAGGTCACCACCATGTTTCATGCGCGCTTCATGCCATCATCAGCGTCAAAACGCGAGGGGCTGCGAAGCGCTGCTTGCTCGGTACGATCGCCATTCGCGTGACCTCGCATCGGCTTGCAAGGCGCCTCATACGCCGCCGAACCTGCCGCGCGGATCGCCTCGATCAATCTCTGCACCGATCAGTTGCTGGTGACGCTGGCGGATCCGGCGCAGATTCTCGGTCTCAGCCCCTATTCCCGCGATCGCGCGCGATCCTGGGATGCGGCAAAGGCCGCACAATTCCCGAAACTCTCCGGCGAGGCCGAGGACGTACTGGTGCTTGAGGCCGGACGTTGTCGTCGCCGGGCGCTTCACCAAGCGCGCGACACGGGAACTGCTGAAGGAAAAGGGCTGCGCGTCGTCGAATTCGATGCCGCGCGCTCGCTGGACGACGTGAAGAAGCAAATCCGCCAGATGGGCGATCTCGTGCAGCATCCAGACCGCGCCGCCGCCGAAATCAGCGGCTGGATACGGCGATTGCGCATGCGCGTGAAGTCGTGTCGCGCAGACCGTATCGCGTGCTGGCGCTGTCGCAGGCGCGGCTGGGTTTCCGGCGGCGACAGCCTGACAAGCTCGCTGCTGGCGACCGCCGGGCCTCAGCAATGCCGCGGCCGATCTCGGCTACAAGCTCGGCGGATTTGCGTCGCTGGAAGCCATCGTCAGCCTGAGGCCCGACTTCCTGCTGGTATCCGACGCCGGTGACTTTGCCGAGGACGAAGGCCGGGCTTTCTATGCTGCATCCGGCGCTGGAGCGCTTTATCCGGCGTCAAAGCGTCTCGTGATCCCGGAAAGGCTGACCGTATGCGGCGGCCCGATGACTGTCGGAAGCGCTCGACCGTCTCGCCTCGGAACTCGAGCGCGTGGCGCACTGACGTGCTGATCTGGAGCGACACGCTCTTTGTCGTCGTCGCGGCCCTGGCGTTCGACGCCTTGATCGGAGATCCCGATTGGCTGTGGCGGCGGCTGCCGCATCCGGTGGTCCTGATTGGATCGTTCATCGGATTGCTCGACCGCTACGCTCAATCGTCAGACGCTGGTCGCCGCCGCAGCGAAAAGCTCGCCGGCGTCAGCGTGGTCGTCCTGCTCCTGGTCGTTTCCGCGCTTGTCCGGATTCCTGATCGAAGCTGGCGTTGCGGCAATCGCGTTCGGAAATGTGCTGCTTGGACTGGTTGCTTCCGTCGCTGATGGCGCAGCGAAGCCTCTATCAGCACGTCGCGCGGGTGCGCTCGGCGTTCGCCGATGGCGGGCTCGCTGGAAGCCGCGCCGCGCCGTTTCCGATGATCGTCGGCCGCGATCCGGATCAACTCGACGAGGCCGGCGTGTGCCGCGCGGCCATCAGATCCTGCGCCGAGAATTTCTCCGACGGCGTGGTGGCGCCGGTGTTCTGGCTGGCGCTGCTCGGACTGCCGGGCCTGATCGCCTACAAGGCCATCAACACCGCCGACTCCATGATCGGCCACCGCACCGCGCGCTACGAGTGCCTTCGGCTGGGCGGCGGCGCGGCTCGACGATCTCGGTCAATCTGATCCCGGCGCGGCTGTCGGGGCTGCTGCTTGCGATCGTCGCACCGGTCGCGAGGTGGCGCCGATTGCGGACAGTCGCTGAAGGTGATGCGGCGCGATGCCGCAAGCATCGCTCGCCCAATGCCGGGTGGCCGGAAAGCGCGATGGCCGGCGCACTGGGTCTGGCGCTGGCGGGACCGCGCGCGCTACGGCGAACGCATCGTCGATGATCCCTTTCTCAACGCCGAAGCGCGCAAGGAGGCGACACCGGACGATATCGGCCGCGCCTCGATCTGCTGATGCGCTGCGTGTTTGCTGCAGGCGGCGGTCTTACGCCGCGCTGGCGCTGGTCGTCTGACGGCTGCGCGCGATCTTCAGGATCTGCTCGATATCGAGATGCGCTTCCAGATGATCGGCGAGCGCGTCAAGCGCGGCTTCGATCCGGGCCTCGTAGGCCAGCGACGACGCGATGCCGAAATGCGCGAGCCACGCCTTGCGAAAGGCGTCGCCGGTGAACAGGCCGTGCACATAGGTGCCCTGCACCCGGCCGTCGGCCGAGATCGCGCCGTCGGCACGGCCATCGAGCGTCACAGCACGGCCGCGCGCAATCGCGCGCCCTCGCTGCGGCCGAGATGGATCTCGTAGCCTCTCGATCGGCGGCGCCGGTCGCGCAATGCGTCACCGCGAACCAGCGTGGTCGATTTGTCCGCGCTCATCGATAGTCGTGATATCGAGCAGGCCCGAGTCCCTCGACCGTGCCGGCACGAGCCGTCGACGCCATCGGGATCGTCGATCGGTCCTGCCGAGCATCTGATAGCCGCCGCACAGCCCGAGCACATGGCCGCCGCGGCGGACATGCGCCGTTGATGTCGATGTCCCAGCCCTGCGCGCGCAAGAAGGCGAGATCGCCGATGGTGGATTTGCTGCCGGGCAGAATGACGATTTCGGCATCGGCCGGAATCGGCTCGCCCGGCCTGACGAACACCAGTTTGACGCCCGGCTCCATGCCCAGCGGATCGAGATCGTCGAAATTGGCGATGCGCGGCAGCACCGGCACCGCGATCACGCGCTGGCCGATGAACTCATGCGCTGCGATCGAGATCGACCGCATCCTCGGCCGGCAGCCATGCCGCCTGCGGCAACCACGGCACGACGCCGAGCGAGGGCCAGCCGGTGAGCGCGTGATCGCGCGTCAGGCCCTCGCTCGAACAAGTCCGACATCGCCGCGAAACTTGTTGATCGATGAAGCCGTGGATGCGCGCCAGCTCGTCCGGCTCCAGACACCAGATGCGTGCCGACGAGGCTGGCGATGACGCCGCCGCGGTCGATGTCGCCGAGCATCACCACCGGCACGTCGGCGGCCGCGGCAAATCCCATATTGGCGATGTCGCCGGCGCGCAGGTTGATCTCCGCCGGGCTGCCGGCGCCTTCGACCAGCACGATATCCGCGTCGCGGGCAAGGTGCGCGAAACTCTCCAGCACCGCCGGCAGCAACGCCGCCTTCTTGTCGCAGATAATTGTTGCGCGCGCAGCGTGCCCCAGCGCTTGCCCTGCACGATGATCTGCGCGCCGGTGTCGGTCTCCGGCTTCAGCAGCACCGGGTTCATGTGCACGCTGGGCGGCACCCGCGCCGCGCGCGCCTGCACCGCCTGGGCGCGGCCGATCTCGCCGCCGTCGACCGCAACGGCGGCATTGTTCGACATGTTCTGCGGCTTGAACGGCGCCACCTTCGAGACCACGCCGCACCAGCGCGCGCGCAAGCCCCGCGACGATCGTCGACTTGCCGGCATTGGAGCCGGTGGCCTGGATCATCAGCGCGGGCGTCGGCCGCTGCATCAGAACTCGATGCCCTTCTGGCCCTTCACGCCGGCGCGGAACGGATGCTTCACCAGCGTCATTTCGGTGACGAGATCGGCCATCTCGATCAGTTCCGGCTTGGCATTGCGGCCGGTGATGACGACGTGCTTGTCGGCGGGCTTTTCCTCGCGCAGGAAAGTGAGCACCTCGTTGATGATCGAGGTAATCGTAGCGCAGCACGATGTTGAGCTCGTCGAGCAGCACCATGCGGTGGCGATCGTCGCGGATCAGTTCCTTGGCGCGCTCCCAGCCCTTGGCTGGCGGCGGCGATATCGCGCTCGCGATCCTGGGTTTCCCAGGTGAAGCCTTCGCCCATGATGTGCAGCGTCACCAGTTCCGGAAATTTCGCCAGCAGCTTCGCCTCGCCGGTGTCCCATGCCGGCGATTTGGTGAACTGCACGACCGCCACAGGATAACCATGGCCGATATGGCGAAACACCATGCCGAGCGCGGCTGAAGTCTTGCCCTTGCCGGTGCCGGTGTTGACGATCAGGAGGCCCTTCTCGCCGGTCTTGGTCGCCATGATCTTGTCGCGCGCCGCCTTGTGCTTGCGCGCCTTCTCCTCGTGCCGTGCATTCTCGGCTTCATCTGCTTCAGTCGGGATTCCGGTCATGCGATTTCCTTCTGCGCGTGTCGGCAAGAGCTCGGCGATCAGGTCGGCGGCGCGATTGGAGCGCGGGGTCCACAGCCCGCGCCGGATCGCCTCGGCAAAGCGGTCGGCGGTTTCGCGCAGCGCCGCCGGATTGGCGGTCCGCCATGAAGTCTCGTACGCGCTCGTCTTCCAGATAGGAAGCGAACAGCTGATCGAAATGATGATTGGCGACCGCGTCGGTCGAGGCCGCAAAGCCGAACAGATAATCCACCGTCGCGGCGATCTCGAAGGCGCCCTTGTAGCCGTGGCGCATCACGCCGGCGATCCATTTCGGATTGGCGGCGCGGCCGCGCACCACGCGCGAGATTTCGTGGCTGCAGCGGCCGCGACAGCGGCGCTTCCGGGCGCGAAGTGTCGATGTGCGCGATCCGCGGCGCGCGGCCGCGCAAGGTCTGCGACGGTCGCGGCCAGTCCGCCCATGAACTGATAATAGTCGTCGGAATCCAGAATATCGTGCTCGCGGTTGTCCTGGGCCTGCGCGACCAGATCGACGTCCTTGAGGCGCTCGGCGAAATCGCCGCGCGCGCCCTCGCCTTCGGCCGCCGCTGCCATAGGCGTAGCCGCCCCAGTCGAGATAGACCTCGGCGAGATCACGCGCGGTTACTTCCAGCCGCCCTCGTCGATCAGGGCCTGCAGGCCGGCGCCATAGGCGCCGGGCTTAGAGCCAAACACGCGATACGCCGCGCGGCGCTGACGCCGCCTCGCGCAGTCCACTCCGCCGGCCTCCAGCGCCTGCCGTCTCGGCGCGAACGTTGGCGGCGATCGGATTGGCTTCATCCGGTTCGTCGAGCATGGCGATGGCGCTGACCGCGCTGCCGATGATGTCCATCTGGGTCGGAAAGCGCGTCGCGGAACAGCCCGGAGACGCGAAAGGTGACGTCCACCCGCGGGCGCTTCAACTCGCCGAGGGGCGTGATCGCAAAGCCGGTGACCCGGCCCGGAGGTCTCCTCCCACAACGGCGCGCGCGCCGATCAAGCGCCAGCGCCTGGGCGACGTCGTCGCCGCCGGTGCGCATGTTGGCGGTGCCCCAGGCCGACAGCGCGATCGCGCGCGGCCATTCGCCAGCCTCCTGCCAGTAGCTTTCGACCAGACGTTCCGCCGCAAGCTGGCCGATCCGCCATGCCGACAGGCGTCGGCACCGCCCGCACATCGACCGCGAAAGAAATTGCGGCCGGTCGGCAGCACATCCGGCCGTCCCCGCGTCGGCGCGCCGGATGGACCGGGCCGGACGAAACCGGCCGTCCAGCCCGCGGAGAAACGCGCTGATCTCGGCCGCCGCCGCAGGCGTCGATGACCGGACGGAGCTTGGCGTTGATCCAGCTCAGCACCGCCGGCGGTCCGGATCCAGGCGCGGTCGCACGGCTGCACGCCGGACGACCAGTTGAAGCGCGAGCAGCTTCGATCCGCTCGACGGTGTCGCCCGATGTGCGCCATGCAGCGGTGCTGAGATCTGCGCAAGGATCGCGGGACGCGGTCCGTCGAAATCGGCGGCGAGATCGCGGGTCAGCGGATCGAACTCGCCAAGGCCGAGATCGAGCGCCAGCGCCCGATGCAGCGAAGCATCCTGCGGCCTTCAAATCCGAGCGCGGCAGCCGCGCGATCGACACGATGCAGGTCGTTGCGCTGGCGCATCGGCAGGCACGCGGCCGAATACATGCAGGCCGTCGCGGATCTGCATCTCCTTGAGATCGCAGAGATGGGCATCGAGCGCGCGCAACGCCTCGTTGGTCGGCGTATCCCGCGTCACATTGACGTCCGCATCGAGCCGCTGCGCCCGCGCCAGCGACAAGATATCTTCGGCGAGCACGGTGGCGCGCTTCGGATCGAGATCGGCGGCCAGCGCATACTCGTCGACCAGCGTTTCCAGCCGCGCCAGATCGTCATGCAGTTCGGCGCGGGTCATCGGCGGCGTCAGATGATCGATAATGACCGCGCTGGCGCGGCGCTTGGCCTGGATGCCCTCGCCGGGATCGTTGACGATGAAGGGATAGAGATGCGGCAGCGGCCCCAGCACCGCATCCGGCAGGCAATCGGCGGACAGACCGGTGCTCTTGCCCGGCAGCCATTCGAGATTGCCGTGCTTGCCGAGATGCACGACGGCATGCAGCGTCGAACTCGCGCCGCAGCCACAGATAAAACGCGAGATAGTGATGCGGCGGCACCAGATCGGGATCGTGATAGGTGCTCTTGGGGTCGATGTTGTAACCGCGCGCCGGCTGCACGCCGACGACGACATTGCCGAAGCGGTGCAGGCCGAGGCGGAATTCGCCGCGGCGACATGCGGGTCCTGCTCCGGCTTTCCCAGCGCGACTCAACTGGCGCGCTGCACGTTCTCCGGCAGCGTGACGAACGCAGCCTGCGTAATTCGCGAGCGGCCACGCCACGCCGCCAGACGCGCGACGTCACGTCCGTCGAGTGCGTTGGTCGGACCTTCCTGCAGCAGCTCCATCATCGTCGCTGCGAATCATCGGGCGCGTCGCCGACGGCGATAGCCCTCGCCGCGCATCGCGGCGAGCACATCGATCAGGCTTTGCGGCGTATCGAGGCCGACGCCGTTGGCGAGCCGTCCGTCGCGATTGGGATAATTGGCCAGCACGAGCGCGACACGGCGCGCTGGCGACTTCGGCCCGCCGCAATCGCACCCAGGCCAGCGCGAGATCGGCGGTCGCATCGACCGATCGGCCACCGGCTGGAATGTCGTCGGCGCAAAGCCGGCCAGGCTCTCGCCACGCTCCTTGAAGGCGATGGCATTGGCAAAGATGCGGCCATCGACTTCCGGCAGCACGACATGCATGGCGAGATCGCGCGGGTTAAGCCCGCGCGTCGATGCCTCCCAGCTCGCGCGCGGATATGCCGGCCTGCGCCACCTGCAGGATCGGGCAATCGGACATCGAGAGAATGCCTGCATCGTCATTGGCGGTCGCGGTGGCAAACGCGGTGGCGTTGATGATGATATCGGGCGGATACGCCGACAGCGCCGCGCGCAGGAACGCAGCCGATCGTTCATCCTTCAGGCTGGTGACGAACAGGCACACCGCGTTGAGGCCACGCGTCAGAAGCGCCGCCCGCAGCGCATCGATGCCGGCGGTATCGCCGCCCGCGACCAAGCGCGCGGTAGAAGATGACGATGGCATTGGGCTCGCTCATCGCTCGCCGGCTCACCGCGCCAGAAGCCGGCCGACGGCATCGGCCTTGCCGCGCGGCGGCGCCTCGCCATGCCCGATCAGATGCGCGGCGAAACGCAAGCGCGAGCTCGCGCATTCTCGACGCCGCCCTCGCTGCAATAGCGCCACAGCGCATGGGTCTCGTCGCTTCCGAGCGTGCCCGCGCGCCGCCAGTGCGGCGTTCCAGTCCATCTCGCCGGGTATGCAGGCGAACAGCGCCCCGCGGCGCAGCGCATCGGCACGCAGGCTTTCGACGCCATGCGGCCAGTAGCTTTCGCCGCCGAGCATCCGGAGCACCACAATCCTGGCTTGCGCACAGCGTACGCTCGACATAGAGATCGACCGAAGCCGGATGCCCGAGCGCCAGCAGATTGGTCAGCCGCACGCTCGGGAAAGTCTGCCGGCCAGCGACGCATAGGCGGCGCCGAACGCCGAAAGATCGCTGTCCGCCGCCGACAGCACGACGATATCGGCGGGCTCCTGCCCGAGATCGCGGGCGACGTCGCCATCGTCGATACTGCCGCTGGTGTCGAGCTTCAGATGCATCCGCGTGGAAGTCCCTTGCTGCACCCTGCAACGCACGGCGGACGGCGTCGCCATCAAATCCCTTCAGCCCGATCACCACGAGATGCTCGGCCTGCTTCACGTCGGGCCGCGCGAATGCGAGGTCGACCCGGCCACCTACCCCTGCACCACGATCGGCGCCGCCTTGTCGGCGATGCGGGCATGGCCCTTGACGCGCAGCACGCCGGTGAGGTCCAGCGCATCGCTGACGCGCGCGCGCATGGCATCGACGCTGGCAGCCGCTGACGGCATCACCACGATGCTGTCGAAATCGTCGTGGTCGTGCTCTTCCTCCTCGCCGTGATGGCCGGCCCGCGCCAGCCATGTCGTCTTCAGCGGCGGAGTTCAGCCCAATCAGCACCGGCGGCGCCAGGTCGCCCCTGGAGCGCACGATGTTGACGCCCGGCCGCAGCATCGGATTTGAGACGCGCCTCGATCTGCGGCCAGGGCGGCCGGCGAAACCAGATCGCTCTTCGACAGCACCACCAGATCGGCGCAGGCGAGCTGATCCTCGAATACTTCCTCGATCGGATCGTCGTGATCGAGCGACGTCGTCCGGCAGCCCGCTGGGCGGCAACGCGCATCCTCGTCGATCGTGACGCGGCCTTCAGACAGCGCCAGCGCGTCGACCACGGTGACGACACCGTCGACGGTGGCGCGGGTGCGCACCGCGGGCCAGTCGAAGGCTTTCAGCAGCGGCTGCGGCAATGCAAGACCGGAGGTCTCGATGACGATGGCGTCAAGCTGGCCGGTCGCGCGATAGCAGCTTGTCCATGGTCGGGATGAAATCGTCGGCCACGGTGCAGCAGATACAGCCGTTGGTCAGTTCGACGATATCGCCGGGCGCGCAGGCCTTCGCCGCGCACTCCTCGACCAGCCCGCCGTCGAAACCGGCGTCGCCGAACTCATTGACGATCACGGCGATGCGGCGGCCATCGGCCTGCGTCAGCAGCGAACGCAGCAGCGTGGTCTTGCCGGCGCCGAGAAATCCGGTGAGCACGGTGACGGGGACACGGGACATTGCCAGTTCTCCTTAAGACGAACGCTTGAGCCAGAGCGGAAGCCCGGCTGCGATGAATACGACATTGGGAACGGTGGCGGCGACGATTTGGTTCAGGCGGCCCTGCGCGTCGCGAAAGCTGCGGCCGAGCGGCGTCTCGGGCACGAGGCCAAGGCCGACCTCGTTCGACACCAGCACGACGGGATACTTCGCCACGCCGAGAAATCGCGTGAGCCTGCGCGCTTCCTACCGGGATCGCGCTCCGCGCAGCATCAGGTTCGACAACCACAAGGTCAGGCAATCCACCAGCACGGCACGGCCATGGGTCGCCTCGCGCGTCAGCGCATCGACCAGCGCCAGCGGCTCCTCGACGGTGCGTCCAGCCATCGCCACGCTGCTGCGGTGATGAGCGATGCGAGATCGCATCTCGTCATCGCCTGCGGTCGCGGTGGCGAGGTAAGATCCGCGCAAGTCCGCTGTCTGCCGATCAGTTGTCTCGGCAAAGGCGGACTTTGCCGGAGCGCGCACCGCCCAGCACCAGCGTGGTGGCAAGCGCCGTCATTTCGGCGCGCTCCATCGTCCGGCGACCAGCGCAGTCGGCGGCACGCGCGCCACCATGCCCTTGCGCAGCACCTCGGCGCGCTCGCGCCATGGCACCAGGCCGTAGTCGGATTTCTGGTAGGACTGGTGACGAACGACACCATGGGCGCGCGGTGCCGCTCTCGGTCTGCTGAGATCGCCGAACAAGAAGGTGTAACCGTCCGAGCTCGCACACCGCGACCGTCGCGGGCCGCTTGCAGACGCTGGAGACATTGCACCGGCCGCACCCGTACGTGACCGGATTGGATCCGGCATCGCGGCCTTCACGCGGATCTGAACATGTCCGGGCCCGACCGACGATGCGCGCCGTCGGGCGTCTTGCAGGTAATGCACACGCTGCACGACCGTGGACCTGCTCGGCGAATTGAGCGCGCATGGCTCGACCAACGTCACATCAGTCAGGATCTCGATCGGCGCTCTCGCGATCCATCACAGGCTCACTATCACGGCCGCCAGCGGCCGCGAGCTTTGCTGGGTCGCGCCGACAGCAATCACGCGCCGTCCAGGCTCTGCTCCCGTCCGGTGCACCCCGCCCCGACGACGCCTCCAAAGCACAGTTCGTGATGGCAGGTCTCCTGGCTCGCGGGTCGCTGCCCGATCGCCGCCTTCCCGGGAATTCCCAGTGGCACCGGCGGGGCCCGCCGCTTACAGTTGCGGGGCGGCGCCGGCGTCGGAATACCACTCGCACCGCTTCCCCTTTCACCGTGGCCACGCGGAAGGTGGCCATCAATTGAGACGCCAGTCGCTGGGAAGGCACGTGGTCAGCAACCGATATGTGCAGGTGATTGAGTATGCGCGATGCGGAGATCCCGGATCACCGCGGCGCTGGCGGGACTCAGACGACGGGGAGCGCATGAGATCGTGGAACGTCCCAGTCTGCGCCAGCTGATAAGGATGTGGCTGTGATACCGTTAACGAAGGCGCGAAACTACACACGACAGCATCAATCCGGCATCGGCTCTCGCACCACCGGATGAGCGACTAACACAGGAATATCCATCGTGTGTAACGCGCCGTAGAGCCAGCGATGGAAAAGCCTCGCCGCGATGGATCGAGCCTTTCCAGAATCGAAGACCAGCCGCTGGCGCCACTCGTGATTTGATACCAGATGTCCCGGCATACGGATCGATAGGATCGGCATGGCATTAATGAGGAGATCCCGCAGTTACCGCTGGGGGCGGCAACAATAATGAGCGTGCGCCAGCCGCTGGCCTTTGATAATCGAACGGACTGCGGATATCCAGAAATTCGTGATATCGCGGTTGGCGCCCGGTGGTACTGAGTCGTCCAGTAAACAGGCGCTGCGCGACGCGCCCGTTCGTTCTCACGCTGGCAGAATTTTCTGTTGAAGACAAACCATTCGATTTCCTTGATGGCTACCGAAGCGGACCGCCATTCATGCCCGGCAAATATCCCACGCCGGCGCGCTGTTGATCTTCCGGCTTCCTCGGCTGTGAGCGCACCGGTCGAGAACAGCCGGTCAGCGTCCATTGAGAGCCAGCCGCTGAAAATCCAGGTCAACACGAAGATCATGCACATCGAGCCTTTGAGAACATGGTGCCACTTTGCCAACCCTGATACGGAGAGAAGATGCGCTGCCATTATTTTTATTCTGAGAATGCCACATGCTTCCGGCGAGTGCCGTAATTAACGCAGCGAGGGAAAGCGACCACACCGTTGTAACCCACACCGCCGGCCTCTGCGCAATGCGGCGGATAAATCCAGCGCGCGACGCTGCCGACATAGTTCCGTCACGTTCGTGGCGCGTCGTGTCGCACACCACCACCGGTTGTCGATGAAACATAAAGCCCGGTGTCGGGTTGATCATTGAGCGAGATCCGAAATAGGGGGCGGTGCGGATCAAACCGCCGACACGTGTCCATTGATCATCGCGGTGAGCGCGGGAAACTCCGCCCGCGCCACGTCCATTCCGCGCCTGCGGGCGTGATCCAGTGCCACAGCCAGCGCCAGATCTTGCGCCGGCAAGGCCGCGGGCGAAGATTGCCGGGCGCGAAACGCGGCCACGCCGGATGCGGCGGACACCAGAAAACCGTCTATCGCTTCGTTGCAGCAGACGCACGCGGGTGACGTCCTTGATGCCGCTGACCTGCACGGCTTCGCTCGGGCTGTGCAATACCCGGGGCAGCCTGATCGGCGCCAGCCTGACCAGTCGCCCAGCCCGTCATGGAAACGGAACAAAGTGACAACGATGCCGCTGGCAAACCACATCGCGAACAACAGGCAAAAAAGCGGGATGCCCAAGCCAGCGGTGAAGCAGGAGGTCAGTGCGCGCATGCGCGGTTGGACATCACCACTTGAACGAAGCGGCCACCTCATAGCTGCGGGGCGCGCCGAGGATGATCTGGTCGGTGTATCCGGGATCACCCCACTGGCGCGTAGAGCTTGTTGGTCAGGTTCTTCACGCGGAACGTGATCCGGGTTTGATTGACGCTGTTGAAAACCGACTTCGAGATATCGAAGCGTAGGCGTCGTAGAGCAGCTACAGGCGTTCGTGGTGACGCAAGGTTGTCCTGAAATTAAACCGGTCGCCGACATGGCGGACCGATGCGCCAGGTCCGGCAGCAGCGGTTGCGAAGCGATAGGATGCGTTCTCTGCGTTGGCGACAAGCTTCGAACGTTCGGAGGGGTCATTCCCGAATAGGATTGGGGCACTCCGTTGCCGTCGATGAAGCTGACGAAAACGCGACTGAACGATGGCGGCGTTGCCCAAAGCCTCAATCCTCGAACGGGTTCACCGCGGCGGCGGCCTCGAAGCCTTTCGATGCGATCTTTCCGGCGACGTTGAACAGGATGCCGCTTTCCGGAACATAGACGTTCTTGGGTGCTCGATATCGAACGCCGACACACGTGAATTCCGCCTTCTTGTCGGAAGAAAGCAACTTTCAGCCGGTCTTCGGCATTACGCGATGTCGTCAGAAGCAACGGCGTGGTCGGGCGCAGATTGAAGATGTTGGCGACCGTGGGATCGGCGGCGGTGGCGTACTGGCTGTAGAAGGTCATCCCCGGCAGCGCTTCCCGGGCGTAGCCCAGCGCGACCCGTCACCGGCTTCGGCAGTCGTTGAGAACGGGTAGCCGGCAGCGCTTCGAAGTACGCGCCGTCGACGTCGAATCGCAGTGCGCGCCAGCTTGATCTCTTCAACGCGGATACCGCCGATCAGGGAGCAATACGTAACCTTCCTCGAACGAAGCATTAC
>ERZ1370068.11189-contig-9825_pt1 | contig 33612 bp, 46 predicted proteins | sample MGYA00561227_ERZ1370068 | MGnify/ENA primary metagenome ERZ1370068 (study PRJEB38410, sample SAMEA6850437) | metagenome | study: Metagenomic assessment of the ecological functions of the soil: analysis of the soil microbiota associated with the...
GTTGGCGCTAGTTCAGTTGCGTATTGCTCCGCCGGTCAGGGTGCGTGGCGGCGATGTGAACGGCCACGACCGCCGTTGCAACCGCGAATGCGCCGATGTAGCCGGCGCCGACGAGCCCGAACCTTGGCGTAGTGCGCCTTCATGGCCGTGCGGCGTCCCGCATCGGATCGAGCGGGCGGGGCTGCCGTAAACGCGTCCGTGGCCGGCGAGGTACTGGTAGCATCAATTTAGCGAGCGTAGCCAGCGCGTTTCGTCAGGACCCGAGTCTTGCGCCCTCCGGCGGTAGCTCTCGCGCTGCTCGTTGCGGCCGGCGGCTGCGCGCGCCGGCGCAGATCGAGTGGGAGAGCCCGGAATGGAACGCGAGCATCCGCTGGTCGGCAAGGTCTGGGACGTGTCGGCGAATGCCGCGATCAGCGAGGCGACCTGAGCGCGCCGGCTGGCCGGCAGCCGGTTCCGTGATGCTGGGCGAGCGGCATGACAATCCCGACCACCACGACGCTGCAGGCCAAGCTCGTGCGATGGCTGGTGGAGCCGGGCGGCATCCCGCGGTGGGCTTCGAGATGCTCCTCTGACCGACGCACGCCGCGGTGGCGCGCTATCTGGCGCGGAGCCCGAAGGACGCGGCCGGTGACTCGGCGACGCCGTGAACTGGCGGCGTACGGGCTGGCGAATGGCGCCTATCAGCCGATCGCGCAGGCGGCCCTCGACGGGAGCCTGCCGATCGTCGCCACCAACCTGTCGAAGCCTCGCGACCGAGCGCCGTGCGCCGCAACGGCTTGACGGGGCTCGGCCCGGCGCTCGCGACGCAGCTCCGCCTCGCCGAGCCACCTCCCCGGAGACGCAGGACCGCGATGGCCGCGCGAGATTCGCGAGGCCCACTGCGGCCAGGTCGCGGAGGACATGATCGCTCGAATGGTCGACATCCAGTGGGCGCGCGATGCCCGCATGGCCGCGAGCCTGGCGCGCGGCGGCCCAGCGCGACGGCGCCGGTGCTCATCGCGGGCGCACAGCCACGCGCGGCGCGACCGGGGCGTGCCGGTTCACCTGGCGCGCCAGGCCCCGGGGCCGGGATCTCGGCGTGCGCGTTCGTCGAGGTCGGATCCGGCGGCGATCGAGCCCGGCGATCACGCCGCGCGCTTCGCCAGCACCGCGCTCCGTTCGACTACGGTCTGCGTTCGCGCCGAAGATCGACGAGATGGCCGACCCGTGCGAGAAGTTCAAGCGGCAGTCGCTGGAGTCGATCGGGAAGTGATCGCGATCAAGCGCGCTCTACGAGGCGCCGGCGACGGACGGCACGCGGGTCCTCATCATGCGCCTCTGGCCTGCCGGGGCATTTCGCAAGAGCCACGTCGACATCTGGCTCAAGGAGCTCGGCCCGGTCCTGCCCCTGATGCGCGCGTTCCGCTCCGGCCAGATCGGCTGGGCCGAGTACCGACGGCGATACCGACAGGACTCGCACGGCCGGAAGCGCAGGCGCACCTGGCGGCGGTGCGCGCCTACGCGAAGGCCGGGCGTCGTCACGGTCCTGTGCGGGTGCCCCGACGAGACCCGCTGCCACCGGTCGCTGCTCCGCGACTATCTCGCTAGACTGAGCCGCGTGGCGCGGGCAGCGGCGCTCGTTCTGCTCGGTGTCCGACGCTCGCCGGCACGCCGGCGACGGCGACGCACGAGGTGTACTACCGCTACGTGGTCCTCGGCTTCGTGAAGGACGCCCGGGGCCGCAGCGGTCGCCGGGCGCGAGCTGGTGCTCACCCGCGACAAGACCGGCTACCGCGTATCTCGGGGCGACCGACGAGCAGGGCTTCTTCATCATCGTCGCGCGGCTGGGGACGAGAGCGCCAGCGAGCCGCTGACCCTGACGTTTCGGTCAGGCGGTCGCCCGGCTGCGCGCCACGCTTCGATCCGCGAACCACCGCGACGACCGCGGCACGCGGATCGATCTCGAGGGCGCGACGTTCAGTCGAGCGGCACGCGCTGTTCCGTGCGACGCTGCTCGACGCAGTCGGCCGCTCGCGCAACACCGAGAGGCTGCCGGCAGGAGGCGTCCACATGACCAAGATCGGGCCGAAGAAGTGCGCGTACGTCCTCATCGAGACCGCGCCGGGCAAGACGAAGTCCGTCAAGAAGGGAGCTGGCGGCGGTCGAGGGCACCGACTCGACGGTGGTCCACCTCGACGCGGTCACGGGTCCGTTCGACTTCATCGCCGTGGTCGAGGGCGCGACGCTCGACGCGGTCGGCCGTCTGGTCACCGACGAGATCGGCGCGATCGACGGGCGTGACGCGCACGACGACCTGTCTCGCGGTGGCGATCGGCTGACCGGCTCGATGGCGCGCCCGAGCGTCCTCGTCTACCACGCCGACCGCCGCTACGCCGAGCTTGGTGCGCGTCCCGAAGCGGGGCGTGAGCGTGCAGATCGCCGCCACGCCGGAGCGAGGCGGCGGGGGCCATCGCGGACACGGAGATCTGTACGCCTGGAAATTTCCTCCGCAGCTCTCACGCCGAAGGCGGGCCCCAAGTGGCTTCAGGTGATGGGCGCCGGCGTGGACTGGGCGCTGGTGCCCGAATTGCCGCCGCACGTGCAGGTGCACGCGCCCGGCGTCTTCGGGCCGTGGATGGCCGAGTACGTCGTCGCGTGGTGCCTCGTGGGTGACGCAGCGCATGAAGGTCTACCGGGACGCCCAGCGCCAGCGCCGCTGGGACGACCACGTGCTCCCCGACCGGCTGGGCGGCAAGACGCTGACGATCGTCGGCCTCGGGGATATCGGCCGCGACATCGCGCGCGCGGCGCGCGGGCTCGGAATATGCGTGCTCGGCGTCTCCCGGCGCGGCCGGCTGGTGCGCGAGGCCTCGCGGATGTATCCGGTGGCCGCGATGGCCCGCGCCCTCCGCGTGAGGCCGATTTCGTCGTGCTGCTGCTGCCCCTCACGGCCGAGACCCGGGGAATCATCGGCGCCGAGGCGCTCTCGACGATGAAATCGACCGCGTGGCTCATCAACATCGCGCGCGGCGCCGTCGTGAACGAGAGTGCCTTGATGGAGGCGACTCGAGCAGCGGCGCATCGCGGGCGCGGTGCTCGACGTCTTCGACCGCGAGCCGCTGCCGCCGAGCCACCCCCTGTGGAAGATGGACAACGTGGTCGTGACGCCGCACATCTCGGGCCTGAGCACGCCCGACGCGATCGCGCCCGTCTTCAACGACAACCTCGCCCGCTACCTCGCCGGCCGTCCGCTGCGCCACGTCGTCGACCGCCACCAGGGGGTACTGACGCTTCGGCGACGCGGTCGACCGTGAGCGACCCCATCCAGCTCGTGATCTTCGATTGCGACGGCGTGCTGGTGGACAGCGAGATCTCCGTGGGTCGACGTCGCGGTGCTCGCGCACTCGGCTGGACGATGACCGAGGCGGAGGTGGTCGAGCGCTTCATGGGCCGGAGCGACGCCGACATGGCCGCGCAGATCGAGGCGCACCTAAGATGGGCCGCTGCCGGCGAGCTGGGACGAGCCGTTCTGGCATCTGTACCTGGGAGGCGTTCGTGTCGAGCTCAAACCGGTTCCCGGTCCTCGAGGCGCTCGACGCAATCGCCAGCCCTACCTGCGTCGCGCCGAGCGGCACCTACGAGCGGGGATGCGCTACACGCCCGGCCTCACCGGGTTTCACCCGCGCTTCGCCGGTCGGATCTTCAGCGCCAGTGAGAGGTCGCGCGCGGCAAGCCGGCCCCGACTCTTCCTGCACGCGGCAATCGCATGGAGCGTCGCCTCGCGGCGTGCGCGTGGTCGCCTAGAAGATAGTCGCTATGGAGTCGAAGCAGCCCGCGCCGCCGGGATGCGCGCGTTTGGCTACGCCGGCGGGCTGTCGCCGAGGGCCTGGCTCACGGGCCGGGAACGGTCGCTCCGACGAGATGCGTGCGATCTCCGCGACTGCTCGGGACCGTGCCTCGGATCTAGTTCACGCCGATCCCTTTATTGGGTAAACTTGCCAACCCTGTCACATGGAACACACGATCGTATGCGAGCGCGCGTGAAACGAACGGCGGCGAGCGAGGCCCGGCACATGCTGGAGCTCCTGAACTCGCTCGGCGGCACGATCTTCCGGCAGCTCCTGTGGCAGAAGGGCCTCAGATCTCGACGACTCACCTTACGCCCAGTCACAGGTCCTGTTCCGCCTCGCCGAGCACCCGGGGATCGCACATGGGCGACGTGGCGAAGGCCTTCGGCGTCACGCTCCCGCCGTCACCCACATCGTCGATACGGCTCGAAGAGAAGGGCTGGTGGTCCGCGGCGATCACCCCGGCGACCGGGCGCGTCTACGTGCTGGACCTCACGCGCGCGGGCAAGACCCTCGTCGACGAGCTCGAGGCGCTTCGCCTGCGCGGCATGGAGCGCGTCCTCGCCCGGATGGCCGCCGCCGAGCGCCGCCACGTGCTGTCCGGGCTGGAGTCGCTTGTCGACGCGGCGGCGAGTGTACCGGAGGACGAGGCGCAGCCCCTTCGGGGTCGGAGGGCCAGGAAATGACGGCCCGACGCCTGACCGGCACCGGTGCCTGGGTGCTGGCCGCAATCGTGCTGCTCGCCGGCTGCTCCGGACAACGCCGCCGGCAAGGCGCGCCGTGCAGATACCGCCGGTGCCGGTGACGGTCGGCGACGCCCTCGAGAGACCCTGCCGGTCCAGCTCACGGCCGTCGGCAACGCGCAGGCCTACACGTCGGTCGGCATCAAGTCGCAGGTGAACGGGCAGATCATGGAGGTGCGCTTCAAGGAGGGCCAGGACGTCAAGAAGGACGATCTGCCTCTTCGTCATCGACCCGCGGCCCCTTCGAGGCGGCGCTGCGTCAGGCGGAGGCGGCGCTGGGCCAGCGCCAGGCCGAGGTGCAGCAGGCGCAGGCCAATCTCGAGCGCGACCAGGCCCAGCTCGAGAACGCGAAAGTGCAGGAGCGGCGGTACCGTGATCTCGTCGACCGCGAGCTGATGCGCGCGAGCAGTACGACCAGCTCCGCACGAACTGGGCGGCGCCTGGAGGCGACGGTGCGGCCGACCGCGCCGCCGTCGAGAACGCGAAGGCTTCGACGCGGGCGGCGCAGGCCAACGTGGACAGCGCCCGGCTGCAGGCTCGCCTACACCGCCATCCGCGCGCCCATCGACGGGCGCACCGGCAACCTGCTCGTCAGAACGGCAACATCGTGAAGGCCAACGACGACAATCCGATCGTCGTGATCAACCAGGTCCATCCGATCTACGTGTCGTTCGCGGTGCCCGAGCAAAACCTCACCGAGATCAAGAAGTACCATCGAACCGCCGGCGGGCTCCACGTCGATCGCGCCGACTGCCGCGCCAGCAGGAGACGCTGGCGACCGGCGAGCTGACGTTCGTGAACAACGCGGTCGACCTGACGCACGGCGATGATCCAGCTCAAGGCGACGTTCGCGAACACGGACAACGCGCTCTGGCCCGGGCAGTTCCTCGACGTCGAGCCTGGTGCTCACGAGCCGCACGGCGATCGTCGTGCCGTCGCAGGCGATCCAGCCCGGCCAGAAGGGCCCTTACGTGTTCGTCGTCAAGCCGGACCTGACCGTCGAGTCGCGCCCGGTCGTGCTCGGCACCCGGCTGGGCGCGGAGACCGTCGTCGAGCAAGGGGCTGACGCGCGGGCAGAGCGCGTCGTCACCGACGGCCAGCTGCGGCTGGTGCCCGGGGCGAAGATCGAGATCAGGGCTCCGAAGGCGTCATGAGCACCGACCTCTTCATCCGGCGGCCGGTCCTCACCACGCTGCTGATGGCGGCCATCCTGCTCTTCGGGATCATGGGCCTACCGGCTGCTGCCGGTCAGCGATCTGCCGAACGTCGACTTCCCGACGATCCAGGTGGCGGCCGCGCTGCCCGGGCGCGAGCCCGGAGACCATGGCGCTCGGCGGTGGCGACGCCGCTCGAGCAGCAGTTCACCACGATCGCCGGCATCGACTCGATGACCTCGTCGAGCGCCCTCGGGCTCACGCAGATCACCATCCAGTTCAGCGCTCGACCGCGAACATCGACGCGGCCGCCCAGGACGTGCAGGCGATGATCACCAAGGCGGCGCCCCTGCTGCCGCCGAGCATGCCGACGCCGCCGACCTACCAGAAGGTGAACCCGGCGGATCAGCCGGTCATCTACCTGGCGCTCAGCTCGCCCGACGCTGCCGCTCTACATGGTCGACGAGTACGCGCAGACGAGCCTCGCCCAGCGCATCTCGACGATCACCGGCGTCGCCCAGGTCAGGATCTTCGGCTCGCAGAAGTACGCCGTGCGCGTCCAGCTCGACCCCCGGGCCCTGACCACCCGGGGCATCGGCATCGACGAGGTCGAGCAGGCGCTCTCGCGCAGCAACGTCAACCTGCCGACCGGCACGCTCTACGGCACCCACCAGATGTTCAACGTCATGGCGACCGGCCAGCTCCAGAACGCGGCCGCCTTCCGTCCGCTCATCGTCGCGTACCGCAACGGCTCGCCGGTGCGGCTCGAGGAGCTCGGGCGGGTCGTCGACGGCGTGCAGACCGACAAGGTCGCCAGCTGGTACAACGACGAGCGCTCGGTGATCCTGGCGATCCAGCGCCAGCCGGGCACCAACACCGTCGAGGTCGTCGACGCCATCCGCGCGCTCCTGCCGCGCTTCCGCCAGGAGCTGCCGGCGTCGGTGAACCTCAACGTCCTCTACGACCGCTCGGTCGCCATCCGCGAGTCGGTCCACGACGTCGAGTTCACGCTCGCGCTGGCGATCGCGCCTGGTCGTGATGGTCATCTTCCTGTTCCTGCGCAACCTGTCGGCCACCATCATCCCGAGCCTCGCGGTGCCGCTGTCGATCGTCGGCACCTTCGCCGCCATGTACCTGCTCGGCTACACGATCGACATCATCTCGCTGATGGCGCTCACCCTGTGCGTCGGGTTCGTCGTCGACGACGCGGTGGTCATGCTCGAGAACATCGTGCGCCACATGGAGGAGGGCAAGGGCCGGCTCGAGGCCGCGCTGATCGGGGCCAGGGAGATCGGGTTCACGATCCTGTCGATGACGCTCTCGCTGGCCGCCGTCTTCATCCCGGTGCTGTTCATGGGCGGCGTCGTCGGCCGGCTCCTCCACGAGTTCGCGGTGGTCATCACCGTCGCGGTGCTCGATGTCGGGCTTCGTGTCGCTGACCCTCACGCCGATGCTGTGCAGCCGGTTCCTCCGTCCGCCGGGCGAGTCGCACAGCCGCCTCTTCCAGGCCTCGGAGCGCTTCTTCGGCGGCATGCTCCGCGACGTACGACCACTCGCTGCAGTGGACGCTGCGCCACCGGCGGCTGACGATGGCCGTGATGCTGCTGACCTTCGTGCTGACCGCGTGGCTCTTCCAGAGGCATTCCCAAGGGATTCATTCCGACCGAGGACACCGGTCAGATCTTCGCGTTCACGGAGGCCGCGCAGGACATCTCGTTCGAGGCGATGGCGGAGAAGCAGCGGGCCGCCGCCGCGATCGTCCGGCAGCAGCCCTACGTCGACCAGCTCATGTCGTCGATCGGGGCCTCGACGATCAACGTCGTCCCGAACACCGGCCGCATCTTCATGCGCCTCAAGCCGCGGTCCGAGCGGCCGCCGGCCGACAAGATCATCGCGCGACCTGCGGCCCAAGCTCGCGGCGATCCCCGGGTTCCGGGTGTATCCGCAGAACCTGCCGACCATCCGGATCGGCGGCAGCCTCACCAAGGCGCTCTACCAGTACACGCTGCAGGACGACCGACCTCCAGGAGCTCTATCAGTGGGGGCCGATCGTCTTCGACAAGATGCGCACGCTGCCGGGCTTCCAGGACGTCAACACGGATCTGCAGATCACGAGCCCGCAGGTCACGGTCGATATCGACCGCGACAAGGCCTCGGCCCTCGGGGTGAGCGCCGAGCAGATCGAGAACGCGCTCTACAGCGCCTACGGCTCGCGCCAGGTCTCGACGATCTACACGCCGACGAACCAGTACTGGGTCATCCTGGAGCTCGACCCAGCGTACCAGCGCGACCCGACCGAGCTCTCGCTGCTCTACGTGCGCTCGCGCAGTCGGGCAAGCTGGTGCCGCTCAACTCGGTGGCGCGCGCTCACGCCCACGCATCGGCCCGCTGACCATCACGCACCTGGGCCAGCTGCCCGTCGGTGACGATCTCGTTCAACCTGGCGCCCGGCGTGGCCCTCAGCCAGGCCGTCGAGCTGGTCAGCCGCGCCCAGCGCGAGCTCGGAATGCCGGCCACGGTGATCGGCGAGCTTCCAGGGCACCGCGCAGGCCTTCCAGGCCTCGCTCAAGGGCCAGGGCGCTGCTCCTGCTGGTCACGATCCTCGTGATCTACCTCGTGCTGGGCATCCTCTACGAGAGCTTCATCCACCCGCTGACGATCCTCTCGGGGCTCCCGTCGGCGGGCGTCGGCGCGCTGCTCACGCTGCATGCTGTTCCGGCCTGGAGCTGAACATCTACGGGTTCGTCGGCATCATCATGCTGGTCGGCATCGTCAAGAAGAACGCGATCATGATGATCGACTTCGCGCTCGAGGCCGAGCGCGCCGGCGCCACGCCGGCCGACGCCATCTACAAGGGCTGCCTGCTCCGCTTCCGGCCGATCATGATGACGACGATGGCCGCGCTGCTGCGGCACCCTGCCGATCGCGCTCGGCATCGGCGCCGGCGCGGACGCCCGGCGCGCCGCTCGGCCTGGCCGTCGTGGGCGGCCTCCTGGTCGTCGCAGCTCCTCACGCTCTACATCACGCCGGTGCTCTACATCTACATGTCAGGAGCCCAGACGGCGCTCAGCGGCCTGCGCGGGCGCCTCGCACCGCGGCGCGCTGCGCCCGCGGCGCGCGAGCGCCGAGCTAGCGACGCGACGATGGGAGCGATCCGGGCAGCTCCAGGGTGACCGGTCCGTGCGAGCGCGGAGCCCACCTTCGCGACGATCGGGGTGTCATACCGGCGCAAGCGGCAGAGGCCGAATCAACCGACCGGGCACGTCCGCCTGGCGCTCGTACTTCTGGAGCGCGCGCCGCAGCTCGGCGTGGCGCGCGACACGCTGCTTCGGGACGCGAAGCTCGACGAGAACAGCTTCGCGATCCGTCCGGCCGGATCCCCCTGGCCGCGATCGCGCGTCTCTGGCGCTCCGTCGCGTCACACGTCCAGGACCCGACGGCCGGTCTGCGCGTGGGCGCCGACATTCACGTGCGTGAATTCGGCATCGTCGGCTACGCCATGGCGTTCAGCAGCACGGTCGCCTCGGCGCTCACGCGTGTCTCCCGCTACAGTCGCATCCTGTCGAATGCGCACGCCCTGATCATGGAGACGGCGGGCGAGGCCACGTGGGTGCGCCTGGATATGCAGCCCGAGCTCCGCGCTTCCGGCTCGCCGTGGATTACCGACTCGCGGCAGTCCTCTCGGCGTGCCGAGAGATCGCGGCGTCGCCGATCGCTCCGGTTGATCGTCCAGCTGCCCTATCGGCGGCCACCCGACGTGAAGGAGTACGTAAGGTTCTTCGACGGGCCTCTCAGAGTTCCAGCGCGCCTCGGCGCCGCGCTCCTGCTCCGGAACGACGACCTCGCGCGGCCGAACGCCCTGGCCGACAACAAGCTCACCAGCTACCTCGATCGCCTCGCCGAGCAGGTGCTCGCGAGCGTCGGAGGTGAGGGCACTCTTCGTGAGCGGGTACGCCGGGCGCTGTGGTCCGAGCTGTCCGAGGAGTACCTGCCCTGCCGCGTTTCGGCCCGGACGCTGGGCATGAGTGACCGTACGCTCCAGCGCCAGCTGCGCGAGGAAGGGACGACGTTCGCGGCACTGCTCACGGAGCTCCGCCGCGAAATGGCGCCGCCGCTCCTGCTCGACGGTCAGGCTCGCCGTGTCGGAGGTCGCATTTCTCCTGGGGTACGAGGATCCGAGCGCGTTCCGGCGCGCGTTCCATCGATGGTTCGGCCGTTCGCCGCGGGCGTACCGGGGCGCGGGCCAGCCCTGGTCGTCGCCGTCCCCGCCGAGCTTTCGCCGGCCGTGTGATAAATTGGCTCACCCACGATCTGGAGGTGGCGCATGTCGCTGAAGCCGTCCCGCCGTGCCGTGCTGCTCGCGCTCGCGTCGCTGGCGCTCGTCGCCGGAACCACGCTGACCGCCGATGCCCAGAAGAAGGGCGGAATCCTCGCGCGTCGGCAATCTGGGCGAGCCGCCGGCGCTCGACGCCCACTGGACGACCGCGAGCATCACCGAGATGCTGACCAACCACATCTACGAAGGGCTCTACAGCCTCGACGAGCAACAACCGGCCGATCCCGATGCTGGCCGAGAGCCACACCGTGAGCAAGGACGGTCTCATCTACACCTTCAAGCTCCGTCAGGGGCGTGAAGTTCCACAACGGCAAGGAGATGACCTCTGACGACGTGGTCGCCTCGCTCGACCCGCTGGGGCAAGCAGTCCGTCTACGGCAAGGCGCTCTTCGCCCAGGTCGCCGAGTGCGAAGGCGCGTCGACAAGTACACCGTCGAGATGAAGCTGAAGGAGAAGTCGGCGATCGTCCTGCATCTCGCTGGCGGTGCCGAACAACTTCGGCGCCATCTATCCCAAGGAGATCGCCGAGAAGTTCGCGCCCGAGGTCAGGCGACCGAGTGCGATCGGCACCGGCCCCTTCAAGCTCGCCGAGTGGAAGCCCGACCAGTACATCCGCATGGTCCGTTTCGACGACTACAAGTCGCGCAGCGAGAAGCCGAACGGCTACGGCGGCGGCAAGACCGCGTACGTGGACGAGGTCCGCTGTCCAGCCGGTGCCCGAGGTGGCCACGCGCGTGGCCCAGGTGGAGACCGGGCGAGCTCGACTTCGCCGACGACCTGAACCTCGACGCCTACGACCGGCTGAAGAAGAATCGCGAACGCTCCGCCCATCGTCTCGAAGCCGTACTACTGGCTCGTCGCCGTCTTCAACAAGAAGGAAGGCCTGATGACGAACCAGAAGCTCCGCCAGGCGTGGCAGGCGGCGATCGACATCGAGCCGATCATGAAGAACGTGGCGGGCGGCCAGCACCGAGTTCTACCGGATGGACTCGTAGCCTGGCATCCCGTCGGAGATCACGGCCTGGCACACGAAGCTCGCCGGGCCTGCCGTGGAACGAGCGCAACAAGGACAAGGCCAAGCGGCTCCTCGCAGGAGGCCGGCTACAAGAAGGAGCCGATCCGCTTCATGACGACCCAGGAGTACAAGTGGATGTACGACTTCGCGCTGCTGACCAAGCAGCAGCTCGAGGACGTCGGCTTCAACATCGACCTGCAGGTGGTGGACTGGGCGACCGCTCGGTCAAGCGGCGCAACAACTCCAAGGAGTACGACGTCTTCACCACCGGCATCGGGGCGCTTCTACGACCCGACGCACCACATCTACCTGACCCGCAGCTGGCCGGGCTGGACCACCGACGAGGACATCCTGAAGCTCCAGGCCGAGCTGGCGCGCGAGACCGATCCCAAGAAGCGGCACGGCGCTGTGGGAGCAGCAGACCCGGCAGTTCTACGAGAAGGTGCCGGTGATCCGCTACGGCGATCTCTTCGGGCTCGCGGGCCATCGCGCAACGCCACGTAAGGGCTTCAACGAGCAAGACGGAGCGCGTGCGCTTCTACAACGTGTGGCTCGAGAAGTAGCGGCGTGAGGTCGCGGGCGCCGTGGTCCGCCGGCGGCGCCCGCCGTGCTCCAGTGACGGCATATCGTCGTCCGTGCTGCCTGGCCGCTGGTGCCCGTGCATGGCGGTGGTCGTCACCGTCGTCTTCCTGCTGATCCACCTGATCCCCGGCGATCCGGTCAGCGTCATGCTCGGGCCCCGACGCCACGTCCGGCCCAGATCGAGGCGACCCGCCGCGCCGCTCGGCCTCGACCGCCCGCTGTACCGAGCAGCTCTTCAAGTTCTACGCGCGCGTGCTGCAGGGCGACCTCGGCCAGTCCTACTTCCTCGACCGGCCGGTCGTGACGGCGCTGCTGGAGCGCGCCGAGCCGACCATCGTGCTGACCCTCTCGGCGCTGCTCGTCGCGGTGCTGATCGGCGTGCCCTCCGGCATCATCGCCGCCGCCCACCCCGGCTCGCTCTGGGACCGGGTGCTGATGTTCGGCGCGCTGCTCGGCGTCTGCGTCCCGGCTTCTGGCTCTCGCCTGAACTTCATCTACCTCTTCGCGGTCCGGCTGGGCTGGCTGCCGGCCGCCGGCTACGCGTCGCGTCTTCGCGGACCCGCTGGGCGGCGCTGCGCTACATGGTGCCTGCCGGCGGTCTCGCTCGGCTTCAACCAGTCGGCGCTGATCGCGCGCATCAGCCGGTCCTGCATGCTGGAGGCGCTGCAGCAGGACTACATCCGGACGGCGCGCGCAAGGGCGCTCTCGCAGGGCGTCGTGACGTGGGTCCACGCCTTCCGCAACGCGCTCGTGCCGGTCGTGACCGTCATCGGGATCACGATGGCGATCCTCATCGGCGGCGCCGTGGTGACCGAGATCGTCTTCAACATCCCCGGCCTCGGCCGCCTCGATCATCTCGGCGGTGCTGCGCCGCGACTACCCGGTGGTGCAGGGCGTGATCCTGGTCACCGCCACGGCCTACGTGCTCATCAACCTCGCGGTCGACGTGCTCTACGCGCTTCATCGATCCGCGGATCCGCTATGAGTGAGATCGCGGCGCTTCGCGCGCAACCGCAACATCGGCGGTCGGCGCGGCCATCCTCGCCGTCTGTGGTCTGGCGGCGTCCTGGCGGGCGTCGTCTCGACGCACGACCCCGCCGGCTCAACCCCGGCCGAGCGCCTGAAGGCGCCGAGCGCCCGGAACTTGCTGGGCACCGACGAGTTCGGGCGGGACGTCTACAGCCTCGTCCTGCACGGCGCCCAGGTCTCGCTGCTCGTCGGGTCACGACGATGCTCCTCACGTCGCTGGGCGGGATCGCGATCAGGCTCGACCGCCGGCTACTACCGTCGGCTGGACCTCCGTGCTCATGCGCGTCATGGACGGGCTCATGGCGTTCCCGGCCATCCTGCTGGCCATCGCGCTCATGGCGGCGCGCGGCCCGGGCGTCGGCAACGTCGTCTTCGCGCTCTCCGTCGTGTACACGCCCCGCACCGCCATGCTGATCCGCAGCACCGTGCTGAGTCTCCGCGAGCTCGATTACGTCCAGGCCGCCCGGGCCCTCGGCCGGCGCGATCTGGTCATCGCGTTTCGCCACATCCTGCCGAATTGCGTGGGTCCGCTCCTGGTGCAGGTCGACGCTTCGTCTTCGCCTACGCCATCCTGGCCGAGGCGATCCTGGGCTTCCTCGGCGTCGGGGTGCCGCCGTACGTGCCGTCGTGGGGCAACGTCATCGCCAGCGGAAAGAACGTCATCCGCGAGGCGTTCTGGGTGAGCCTCTTCCCCGGTCTGCGCGCTGACGCTCTCGGGCCTCGCCCTGAACCTCCTGGGCGACGGTCTTCGTGACGATGCTCGACCCCGGTTGCGGGTACAGTAGGCAGTGCGAGCACGTCGCAGGGCTGGGGCCCCGCCGTGCGAGGCGAGCACCTCAGGAGGTTTCATGGTACTCGAGCAGCAGCTCAACGATACGCTGACGAAAGCGATGAAGGAGAAGGACGCGCCGACCGCCGACGTGGTGCGGATGATCAAGTCGAAGATCGGCGAGCGGCGGACCGCGAGGGTTCTCCGGGACCGTCGACGACGCGCTCGTCCTCGACGTCATCGGCGCCTATCGCAAGCAGCTCCAGAAGGCGCTGGTGGAGTTCGAGAAGGTGGGCGAGCGCGGCGCCGCGCACGCCGTGCGCAGCTCCGCTTCGAGCTCGAGTTCTGCGAGCGTTACCTGCCCAGGGGATGGACGAGGCGGCGCTGCGCGCGCTGGTCCGCGAGCGCCTCGACACCCTCAAGATCGCCGACGCCAAGCAGGTGGGCCGGCTGGTCGGCGACGTCATGAAGACGCACAAGGGCCAGGTGGATGCCGCGGAGGTGAAGCGAGTCGCCGAGGAGATGCTGAAGGGCTAGGCCGCCCGCGACTCGCACCACTGCTTGAGCTTCTGCAGGAGCTTCGCCCCAGGCGAAGTTGCAGAAGCCGAGATACTCGCTTCGCTCGTCCCAGCCGCTGTGCCGAAAATCCACGATCGCCATGTCGACCCGCTCAGCGGCCCATGGCGGGACCGCGCGCCGCGTGATCTCGAAGCTGACCCGCGTTCCGGTCCAGGCGAACGCCGGGCTGTTCCGGGATGCGTGCTGACGAACTCCCATTCGACCCGCCGATCGTGAATCGCCGCGACCACCTTCGCCCGCAGCACGCCGTGCTCGGGGCCCGGGTTGAACTCCAGCACGACTCCCGAATCCGGATTTCACGGCGGTCGGCTTGTCCCACCAGCTCGCGATGCCGGATTCGGTCGCGACCGCTTCAGTACACGGTCGCGGTGGGCGCCGTGATCCATACCTGGTGATAGAGCTCGGCCATGTGAACTCCCGCGGAGCGGCTACCGCGCCTGAATACCCTTTCTGGAAGTAGCGCGGCGGCGCCCGGATGGAGTGGACCGTGGCCCCCGAGATGCGCGCCCGCGACGGCAAAGTGCTGGGCCGCCGGATGAATCCGTCGCACGCGGTCCGCGTGGTCGCGAAGATCGCTCCGGTGATGGCATGCACCACGTCCGCGGCGACGCTCGCGTGGAAGCCGAGCGACGTCGTCATGGCGAGGGTCGCCACCTTCCCGTCGTCAGCTCCGTACGCCCGATCGGGCAGCGTCGCCGCCGTCCAGCCCAGGCGCTCGAGCTCCACGATGAAGCTCTGAGGAGAACGCCAGCATCTTCAGCGGGACGGAGAGCGTGGGCCGCCTGGATCGACGGCGAGGGAATCGCCATGAACTGCCACAGGGCGTCCACCTCGCCCCGGGTGTAGAGGTCGAGCTGCTCGTCGTAGCTCATGGCCGGAATCAACGCGGCGCCCCAGCCCTCGACGATGGACTCGGAAACGTCGAAGTGGGCGAGCAATCGCTGGAAGACCAGGCGGTCGACCGCGCGATCGATCGTCGACCGGCAAGCGCAACGGGTACTGGTGCCGCATCCACCATTCCACCGAGGCCACAGGCGAGGCCCGCTCCACGGCGCAGTGAAGATGGTTCACGGTCAGGTTGGTCACGCCCACGCGCAGCGCCAGCCAGGCCTGGGCATAGGGGCCAGCCCGCGATGGGCCGCGGCGTCATCGGCGGATTCAAGATCCCCATCGACACGTCGCCGGACCCGACGCGGGCATGATTGGCCACGCCACCCCCGGCGACCACCTCGATGCGAAGCCCGGGATGGATCTCGGCCGCAGGGACGCCAGACCCCTCATCAGCACGTACCAGCTGCCACCCGACCCCGCCGGCAACGGCCTTGATGTACTCGTCGGGGGCACGGGCGCCGCGCGATCGCTCACGATCTGGGCGTCAGAAGACACGACGACGCCGCGCGCCACCTGGCCGCTCCGCAGCGCCGCGAACCCCTCGTTGATCTCGCTGAGCTTGTAGGTCCGGCTCACCAGCTCGTCGATCTTCGAGCCGACCGTCGAGATAGAGATCGACCAGGCGCGGAAAATCGAGATTCGGCCGCACCGAGCCGTACATCGTGCCGCGGAGCGTCTTCTCCTGGAGCGCCATCGTGTAGGGCGTGATCGGCGCCCGCACGTTCATGCGCCGCCATGCCGCACGATCACCGCCGTGCCGCCGGGCCGGATGGCGTCGAGATCTGCAGCGTCGTCGCCTCGCCCCCGATCGCGTCGAAGGCGTAGTCGGCGCCGCGGCCGCCGGTGAGGCCGCGCACCGTGTCGACCACGTTCTGGCTCCCGGCGTTCACCGTGTGTGTGGCGCCGAACTCCACGCGCGTACTGGAGCTTGTTGTCGAGGAGATCGCAGGCGATGATCAGCCGCGCGCCGGCCAGGCGCGCACCCTGGACGACATTGAGTCCCACGCCGCCGCAGCCGATCACGACGACCGACGCGCCGGCCTCGACCTCGGCGCACCGGGTCACCGCCCCGACCCCGGTCGGCACGCAGCAGCCCATGAGGCGCCGCCTGCGGCCACGGCATCTCCTTGCGGATCGGCACCAGCATCTCGGCGGGGCACACGACCGATTCCGCGAACGTCCCGATGCGCGCCATCTGAGAAGATGTCCTGCCCGTCCCGCTTGAGCCGGCACGTGCCGTCGAGCATCATCCAGCGCGCGCTCTGATGGCCGTCGCAGAGAATCGAGCGCCCGATCGAGCAGTAGAGGCAGCGGCCGCACTGCGGACGGAACGAGAAGATGACGTGATCGCCCGGCTTCACGTTGGCGACGCCGGCGCCCGACTTCCTCGACGACACCCGCCGCCTCGTGGCCGAGCACCATCGGCAGCGGCAGCGTCCAGTCGCCGTTCATGATGTGCCAGTCGCTGTGGCAGACGCCCGCCGCCTTGACGGTGACCCGGGCCTCGCCGGTCTGGGGCCCCTGCTGCTGGACGTCGACGACCTCGAGCGGGTGTTGGCCTTGTAGAGGATCGCGGCTTTCATGGCGTAGCTCCTTGGGAGCGCTTCAGTCGAGCGAGGGCGGCGCCGCGCCAGGCCGCGCCGCCTCGGAACGCCGCCGCGGCCTTGCAGGACCGTGAGTCGCGCGAAGCGGCGACCGACGATCTGGAGCCCCGACGGGCAGTCCGGCGGGGCGTGAAGCCGGCCGGGACCGACGCCGCCGGCTGGCCGGTGAAGTTGAACGGATAGCTGAACGAGGCCCAGCGGATCCAGTCCCACGCGTGCTGCGACCAGTGCTCGGGGTTCAGCCGGCCCACCGGGAACGCGGCCACCGACAAGGTCGGCGTCAGGAGCAGATCGAACTTCTCGAAGAGCGGCCGCACCGTGTCCCAGTACGCGAGCTTCTGGCCCCGCGCCTCGACGTACTCGACCATGCTGTACTGAAGCCCGTCCTCGATGCACGCGACGAGCCCCGGGTCCATGCGGTCGCGCCACTGCGGGAGATACTGGGCGTAATTCCCGGCCTCGTGCGCGCTCCAGGACAGCGGATCAGGTCGTGCGAGTCGGCGAAGCCGGGCTTCACCTCGGACGACGCAGCCGAGCCGTCGAACGCGCGGACCGCGTCCCGGACCAGCGTGGCGACCTCGGCGTCGACGGGAAAGCCGCCCAGGTCGGGGCTGAACGCGACCCGAGTCCCGTGATACCCGCGTCGGAGCTTTCCGACGTAGTCGTCGGGGCGGGCCTCGAGCGAGGTGCGATCCCAGTCGTCCGGACCGGCCATCACCGACAGCATCAGCGCGGCATCGAGCCACCGTGCGTGTCATCGGGCCCATGTGCGACGCGTAGTCGTTGTTGGAGATCGGCCACATCGGGACCGCGCCCGTAGGAGGGCTTGAGCCCGCAGATCCCACAGAAGCCGCTGGGGATCCGGGATCGACCCGGCGCCGTCCGAGCCCTGATGGATCGGCCCGAGCCCGGCGGCCGCCGCGGCGCCGGCGCCCGCGCTGGAGCCGCCGGTCGTCATCGCCGTGTTCCACGGATTACGCGTGATTCCGGTCACCGGACAGTCGCCGAGGCCCTTCCAGCCGAACTCCGGTGTCGTCGTCTTGCCGAGCAGGACGCCGCCGGCCTGCTTCAGGCGCCGGACTACCGGCGGGTCGACGTCCGGAACACGATGCTCGAAGACGAGACGACCCGGACATCGTCCGGATGCCCTGGGTGTAGTGCAGGTCCTTGATGGAGAACGGCACGCCGTGCAGCGGGCCTCGCAGCTCGCCCTTCATCACCGCCCGCTCGGCCTCGCGCGCCGCCGCGAGCGCGACGCGTCGGAGGCGATCGTGCAGAAGAGCGTTGACGATCGGGTTGAGGCGCTCGATGCGGTCGAGCACGGCGCGCGTGAGCTCCACGGGCGAGAGCTTCGCGCGCGCGGATCAGCTCGGCCAGCTCGGTCGCGGGCGTGAAGGCGAGGTCGGACGACGTCATCGTGCTCTCCCGGCCTACTTCTTGGAGATCAGCCAGTGCCCGAGCGCCAGATGCGGCAGTCCCGAGCGCTCGAAGGTGTCCACGGCGTCCTCGGCGGAGGCGACGAGCGGCTCGCCGTGCAGGTTGAACGAGGTGTTGAGCACGGCGCCGATCCCGGTCCGCCGCTCGAACTCGCGGATGACGCGGTAGTAGGCCGGGGTTCCACGCCTCGTCGAGGATGTGGGCGCGCGCCGTGCCGTCCTGAGGATGGATCGCCGCGACGATCTCGTCGCGCCGCTTCGGGCTGGTCGGAAACGCCAGCATCATGTACGGCGAGGCGAGCCTCCGCGGATTGATCGAGATAGTCCGCCTCGCGCTCGCGCAGGATCGTCGGCGCGAACGGCATCCAGAAGTCGCGGCTCTTGATCATCCGGTTGATCACGTCGACCACGCGGTGGTCCGACGGGTTGGCCAGGATCGAGCGGTTGCCGAGCGCGCGCGCCCCGAACTCCATCCGCCCGGCGCAGCGCGCGACGACGCCGTCGGACACGAGCAGGTCGGCGATCTTCTCCTCGATCCCGCGCGTGCTCGCTCACGCGGTAGCGGCTCGCGATGTCGCGCCGTCTGATCACGTCCTCGATCTCCGCGTCGTCGACGTCGGGTCCGAGGTAGGCCGGCCCGAACGGCCGCGGCGCCGGCGCGTGCCCGCTTCGGCGCAGAGATCGAGATAGCCGAGATAGGCCGCGCCGACCGCGTTCGACTCGTCGCCGCAGGACGGAAAGACGAAGAGCTCGCCGCAGCCAGCCCTCGCCGGCGATCAGCATGTTCGCCTTCACGTTCATGAAGACGCCGCCGCCGAGCGCCAGCCGCTCGCCGCCGTAGCGCCGCCTGCGCCAGGCGCGTCCAGCGCACCAGCGCCTCCTCGAGCATCTGCTGGGCGCCGCCGGCGATGCCGTCGAAGCGAAGGCCGAGCGTCGCCTCGAGCAGCTGCTCGATAGCAGGGGCCCGCGCCGCCGCCACTCGAACAGGCTCGGCTTGCCCTCGCTCATCGCGAACACCTTGCCGAGCGCGGCGACGGCGCGCTCGGTCTCGCGGGCGGGCGCGTAGGGCGCGAGCCCCATCACCTTGTATTCGTGCTCACCCGGCTTCATGCCGAGCAGCAGTGTCACGAGCGTGTAGAACGAGCCGAGCGAGCCCGGGCCGCTCGGGGTCGCCTCGCGGCGGGTCAGCGTCGTGCCGCTGGCGCTCGACACGGTCCCACAGAGACCGTCGCCGGAGTTGTCGTTGGTGAGCACCAGCGCCGGTCGGCCGCCGAACGGCGACCCGTAGTAGGCGGCGGCGGCGTGGCAGGTGTGGTGGTCGACGACCTGACACCCGGTCGCCGGCCAGTCGCAGGTGACCCGTCACGTGGCCGCGCCGCTCCGCCGTCGGTGAGCGGCGCCTTGCCCGGGCCGGGTCGAGCAGCCCGAGCTTCGCGCCGAGCTTGCGCGCCCGGCCTGTCAGCCCGCGCCGCGGCGCCTCGAGGCCCACGCCGTAATAGCGGCGCATGTAGGCCTCGTCGCGCATCACCCGGTTCATCCAGTCGTAGGAAGGAATCCGGGTTCCCGCCAGCACCACGCAGGTCGACGTCGCCCGCAGCGATGCCGAGGTCGCCCAGCAGCGCATCCACGGCCAGACGCGGATAGCCGGCGTCGTTCTTCAGCCGTGAAAACCGCTCCTCCGACGCGCAGCCGACGATCTCGCCATCGCGCAATACGGCCGCGGTCGCGCAATGAGTCTCGCTGATCCCCAGGACGATCACGACCCGACGATCATATCAGCAACCCGACGCGCCGGCGCCCGGAGAAGAAGCTAGCCGCGGATTGTGCGCATGACGTCCTCGTTGGCGAAGACGTCCCGCGGGTTGCCGTGGAAGATGATCTCGCCGCGATCGATCGCGTAGAGCCGGTCGGCGACCCGCGTGGCGTTGACCAGGTTCGACTCGGCGATGAGGACGGAAATGCCCATCGCCTTGATCGTCCGCACCGCCTCGATGAACCGCGTGACCACGACCGGCGCGAGCCCCTCGAACGGCTCGTCGAGCAGCAGGACCGACGGCGCGCAGCGACATGGCCCGCGTGATGGCGACCATCTTCTTCTGGCCGCCGGAGAGATGGAGCCCCCGGCGCGTCATGAACCCCTTGACCTCGGGAAAGACCGCAGAAGACCCGATCGTCGACATCGCGACGCGCCGTGGTGCGCGGCGTCGTGAGCCAGGACGTGATCTGGAAGTTCTCCTCAACCGAGAGGTCCGGGAAGATGCCGCAGTCCTCGGGCGCGTAGCCGATTCCAATGCAGCGCGCGCTCGTGTGCCGGCATCCGTGTGATGTCGCGCTCCCGGAAGGCCACCCGCCCGGAGCGCACCGGCAGGAGCCCCATGATGCTGTCGATGGTCGTGGTCTTGCCGGCGCCGTTGCGGCCGACCAGGCAGATGGCCTCGCCGTCCGCGACCTGCAGCGAGACCTCGCGGAGAATCTGCGCCGGGCCCCGGAAGGTGTTGATGCGATCGAGCTCGAGCATGGCGGCCGGCATCAGCGCGTCTCCGTCGTACCGATGAGGTTCGTCGATGACCGTCTCGTTGCGCCGGATCTCGTCCGGCGTGCCGTCGCGCGAGGATCGTCCCCTGGTGCATCGCGACGATCCGGTCCGAGTAGTTGAAGACCACGTCCATGTCGTGCTCGATGATCGCCGCCGAGATGCCGCTGCGACCGGACGATGGACGTCACGGTGTCCATGATCGGCGCCTTTTCGCGCGTGCTGACGCCGCTGGTCGGCTCGTCGAGGAAGAGGAGCTTCGGCCGGAGGGCGTAGGCGACCGCCACGTCGAGCAGCTTCGCGCTCGCCCTGCGAGACGCCGCCGGCCAGCATCCGCGCCTTCGGCGTCGAGCCCGAACAGGCGCGAGAATCTCGTGCGCCTCGTCCCAGACCGCGGAGTCGCTCGCGGCGAGCGCGACGAGGTTGGCGATCTTGCCCTCGCGCGAGAAGATCGTCAGCGCGACATTGTCGAGCGCGGTGAGCTGGTCGAAGAGGTTCACGAGCTGGAAGCTGCGCGCGATCCCGGCCTTGATGCGGCCGTGCACGGACTGGTGGGTGACGTCGGCGTCCCGGAAGAGGATCTGGCCGCCGTCGGGCCGGAAGAGCCCGGAGATCAGGTTCACGAGCGTGGTCTTGCCGGCGCCGTTCGAGCCGATCAGGGCGAGGACCTCGCTCTCCTTGACCGTGAAGTTCACGTGGTCGACGGCGTGCGTGTCGCCGAACCACTTCACGAGGTCCTTCGTGACCAGCAGGCTCACCTCAGTGTCTCCCCTGAAGCCGCGCGATCAGACGCCCGGCGGTCCCGACGATCCCGGTGGGCAGCGACAGCACCAGCCCCACCAGCACGGCGCCGAGCAGCAATTGCCAGTAGACCGTGTAGCCGACCGCGTACGTCTTGAGATAGTTGAACACGATGGCGCCCGATGATCGGCCCGGCGAACGAGCGGAACCCGCCGAGCACCGTCATGAACACGATCTCGCCCGAGAACGTCCAGTGCATGATGTCGGGCGTCGTGAGCCCGTTCAGCGGCACCCACAGGGCGCCCGCCAGCCCCGTGAAGACGCCGGACACCAGGAACGCCACCCATCGGTACCGCCAGATCCGCACGCCCACGAACTCGGCCCGGGTCTCGTTGTCGCGGATCGCCTGGAGCGCCATCCCGAAGGGCGAGTTCACGATCACCCACATCAGCGCGACGCACAGACCGAACACGATGAGCACGTAGTAGTAGTACGCGTGGGACATGAAGACCGATCTTGTCCCCGCGCCCGTCACGAGCCCGCCGAAGAGCGACGGCGTCGGCACCCGCAGCCCGTCGGTCCCGCCCGTCACCCAGAAGAACTTGAAGGCGAGCGACCAGAGCACCTGCGAGAGGGCCAGCGTGAGGATGCCGAAGAAGATCGTCGTGTAGCGGACGCAGACGACGCCGAAGAGCGCGGTGACGAGGACCGAGGCGACGATCGCGCCGACCAGGAACAGCTCCATGGAGCCGACCTTGAGGTACTTGACCATCAGCGCGACCGCGTAGGCGCCGACGCCGAAGTACGCCGAGTGGCCGAACGAGAGGAGACCGGTGTAGCCGAGCAGCAGGTTGAAGCCGAGCGCGCCGATCGCCATGACGAGCCCGTAGGCCAGGAGGATCGCGCCGTAGGGCGGCAGGACCAGCGGAACGAGCGCCAGCAGCACCGCGATCGGCACGGCGACGCGGAGGGCCCGGGCGCTCGACGCGGTCGGTCGGAACGCGGGCGCCGGCACGCTCATGGACGCCCGAAGAGGCCGGCCGGCCGCACGAGCAGCACGAGGGCCGCGATGAGGTAGAGCACCGCCAGCTCGATCTCGGCGAACCAGGTGATGCCGGCCTCGCGCACGAAGCCCACGATGATCGCGCCGACCAGCGCGCCCTCGAGGCTTCCCAGCCCGCCGATGACGACGACGATGAACGAGAGCACGAGCGCGTCGACGCCCATGCCGAGCACCGCCGACTGGCTCGGCACGATGATGGCGCCGCCCAGACCCGCCATGAAGCAGCCGAGGGTGAACGCCTGGACGTAGACCCGATTGACGTTCACTCCGAGGGCGGATGCCATGCGCATGTTCTGCGACGTGGCGCGCAGCACGACGCCGAACTTCGTCCGGTAGATGAACGCCCAGAGGAAGATGGCGGCGGCCGCACCCACGCCGATGACGAGGAAGTTGTAGGTCGGGTAGATCGACTCGCCGAACGTCAAGCTCCCGAAGCTCTCGAACAGGGCGCTCGCCGAGAGCGGATACGGCCCCCAGAGGAGGCGCATCACATCCTCGAGGATCATCAGGGAGACCGAAGGTGCAGAGGAGCTGATATTCCTCGGCGCGCTTGTAGAACGGCCGCAGCAGCGTCGGCTCGAGGACGGCGCCGAGGATCGCGGTGGCGACCGCGCCCACCGGCAGGGAGCACGAGCCACACGGGCGTCGACGCTCCGGCCACCACCGAGCCGATGACCCAGGCGGTCACGTAGGCGCCGAAGGCGTAGATGTTGCCATGCGCCAGGTTCACGATGCGCATGACGCCGTAGATGAGGCTGAGGCCGCCCGCGATCAGGAACAGGACCGACGCGTAGAGAAGCGAGTTGAGGAGGTGGATGAAGAGGACGTCCACTACTCGGTCACGCGGTACGAGATCACCTTCACCTCGGGGTTCATCGAGTGTCCGTTGAGCGCCAGCGCGAGCAAGATCCGGTACGCGCCCGGTCGGCAGCTTGCCCCGGAGATCCACGATCAGGCGGTCGCCCTCCACCTCCTGCGCCCGGCCGGTCGCGACGACCTCGTCGCCGGCTCCGATCGCCGTCCAGCGCGCCACGACGGTGTCCTGCGCCTTCTCACCGGTGGGCGCCAGGCGCATCGGCTCTCGCACGATCTTATACGACCGCTCGAATTTCGTCAGAGTTTGCGCGTCGACCTGCAGCGCGAGGCGATCGCCTCGCCGGTCGATCGCGCCGATCCACGCGCGCCGCGGCAGCGCCCAGCGGTCGAACGAGCCGACGACGTTCGGGTACGAGGAGGTCGCGGAACACCGCGAGCACGGTGGCATCGGCCGACCACTTCTGCAGGCGATAGGGCCCGCTCGTCACGAGCCAGTGGCCGTTCTGCCGGCGGAACCGTCGGAGCGCGGCCCACCGGTGCTGGGCCTGCTCGACCGTGACGAGGCCCCAGCAGCGGCTCGGGCACGTAGGCTCGGCGCTCGAAGCTCTCGGCGATCGGGCCCAGCGCGTCCACGAGCTTCCGGTCGCGGACCAGATCGAGCCAGGCGACGCCGCGGCGTCGCGCCTCGTCCTCCGAGAAGGCCGCGAGCCCGCGCGTCACCGCTTCCTCCATCAGGACGAGGAGCTGCCACGGCACCGGGCTCCACGGCGGCGCGATCGCCGGCGCCTCGGCAGGATCGGCGGCATGGCGCAGGTACACCTCGACCACCGGTGTCTCGAGGAACACCTGCAGGTCGCCGAAATCTCGGACCTCGGTGTCGAGCTTCACCACGCGCACCGCGGCCAGCCATTCGCGCAGGAGCGCGGTCGCCCGATCGATCCCGCGGTCCTTCTCGCTCCAGCGGCGAGCGAGGACGTACGGGTACACGATGTCGGCGACGGTCATCTTCGTCTGGTCGTGGAACTTCGAGAGCGCGACCCGATACGTGACGCGCTGCTGGGCGACCGTGCCCGGCGCCGCCGCGCGCGGCGTGCCGGTCGACGGCTCGAGGGTCAGCGCGTCGCGCGGCACCTCGACCGGGCCGGAGATCTCGACGGCGCGCACCCGATTCGGCAGCCAGCCGACGCCGTAGGGCTCGGGCAGGACGGCCGCGTCGCCCAGAACCGACCACAGCAGAGCGCCCCCGCCTCGTCCGTGAAGCCGGCGACCGGGTTCCACGCCGCCGCCGGGCGCGTCGCGGTCGCGACGCGAAGCCAGCCGTTCCACGGGAAGTCCTTCAGCTTCACGGTCCGGAAGAAGACGCTCGAGCCGAGGCCCGCCTGACTGTCGAAGCCGACGTTCTCCACGCCCTCCGAGTAGCTGTCGTTCACCGCCTCGCGCCGGAGCGCGTACGCGAGCGGGATCCGCTCGCAGCCCCGAGTCACGAGCGAGACCAGACGCCGCTCGAGGTTCAGCCGCTCGGTCGCGCTCGTGTAGTCGCCGCGCACGCGGCGGGCGAACGTCTCCTCGACGGCGCTGCGCGTGCTCGGATCGCCGACGGCGCGCGCGGACAGCGCGTGGGCGTGGAACCAGCCCTGCTTCAGCCAGGGCGGCCCGATCCAGCCGTCGAGCCGCGTCGCCTCCTCGCGCAGGAGCTGGTCGAGCGGCACTTCCTCGAGCGTCGCGTCCCACTTCGCCGTCGGCGGGCCGCCATGCCGGGCCGGCGGCAAGCGCCGAGACGCTTCGGGACACGCGAAGCCGCGGAATGGCTCCCGCCGTCGGGGCGCGACTCTTCGCGGCCTCGACGAGGTCGGCGTGGTGCACGTAGTCGTCGTGCCAGGGCGTGACGGGATAGGGGTAGACGACGTACTCGTTCCTCGCCGTGGCCAGCGCCGGCGCCAGACGCGCCGCCGCCGCGCAGCGTTCGCGCGGATCGGCGAAGCGCGGCTCGCCGGATTGAACGTGAGCACGACGAACGCGCGGAACGACTCGATCCACGCCAGCTCCGCCGCACCCTTCGGCGCCGCGATTGGCCCGACGTACGCATGAATCGCGTTCCTGGCGAAGAGCCGCCGCGCCGCCCCCGGCTCCGCGACCGTCAGCGTGATCTCCTGCGGATAGAACGACGGGTAGTACGGAATCTCGTGCCCCGCCTCCGCCCACGAGGCAAGGACGGCGAGGAACACCAGCACCGAGGCGAGCACTCGAGCCACGACTATGCGCGATCGGGGCCGCGGGCGTCGGCCCGGGTGCGACGCCCCAGGTCGACGCCCTCAGCAGAACGCTAGGCTTTGACGACCGGCCAGGTCTTGTCGATCCAGGTGTAGGTCGACGTCGGCTCGCCCTTGGGCCAGCCGGGAGGCGCCGTGATGCTCCGGATCGGGATCGTGATGATGCGCGCCGGATCAGGATCGGGAACGGATACTCCGGCACGTTCTTGCTGAAGCCGATGAGCGCGTCCTTGTAGCCCTGGTGGTTGTCGGGACGGATGTAGACGTAGCCCGCGGGGCCGGCCATCATCATCCCCTCGAGCATCGCGATGATCGCGTCGTCGTCCGGGCCAGCCGCCGGCCGAGCTTGTTGGCCTTGTCGATGGCGGCCTTCAGCATGTAGGTCGAGGTGTAGGCGCCCTCGGCCTGGAAGTTCGGGTACTCGTTGAATCGCGCGTGGTACTTCTCGACGAAGGTCTTGTTGAGCGGCCACTTGTCGCCGCCCGGGTACGTGAAGTGGTAGTTCGAGTGCACGCCGGCGATCACGCCCTCGGGATGGTCCTTGCCGAGCGCGTGCGGCGCCACGCCGAGCGCCAGGGTGGTGGCGAACTTCGCCTTCTGGAACATGCCGTAGCGCAGAGCCCTGCTTGTAGAGCGCCACGTAGTCACCGCCCACACCGAGGAGACGATCAGGATCGGGCTTCGAGGCGATCGCCTTGGTGATGTGCGAGCTGAAGTCGGTCGTGCCGAGCTTCGGCCAGCCCTCGGAGACCACCTCGGCCTGCGGCATCAGCTTCTTCATCACGATCTTCAGATGGTCGAACGCGTTGCGGCCGTAGGAATAGTCCGGATGGATGTGGCGCGATGCGCTTGGACTTGGGCCACGTCTGCGCGATCGCCAGCGCCGTCGTGCAGCCGTCCGGCCGACTGGATGTTGGTGAGCCGGAAGACGTAGTGCGGGTTCGGCACGGCCTTGTCGAAGAGGAAGTCGGTGCAGCCGTCGACGAACATCGTGAGGAGCTTCAGCTCCTCGGCGACCGGCCCGAGCGCGGGCGTGTTGCCGCTGGAGGTGATGCCGCAGAAGAAGTCGATGTTCTCGGAGAGCTTCAGGCGCCGGAGCTCCTTCACGTTGGCGTCGGTGCCGGCGTTCTCGTCGGCCTTGAGGAGCTCGATCTTCCGCTTGCCGAGCAGCCCACCCGCGGCGTTGATCTCCTCCGCCGCCAGCTGCTGGCCCTTGAACATCGGCTCGCCGAGCACGGCCGCCGGCCCGGTGAAGAACGTCATGTGGCCGATCCGGAACGGCTTGTCGGGGATGTTCCCTTTCGGCTTGTCCTGCGCGTGCGCGACGCCGACGAGCGGGACGCGTCCCGGCCGCGGCGAACGCGGCGCCCGCGCTGACACCGAGAGTGCTGAGAAAGTCACGCCGATTCACTTCGCCTGCCATGGGTGATCCCTCCGTTGGGTGGATCGGCCCGCGAGCCACGATGCGCCACGGGGTGAGCCTGCGGCAACCCTCCGACAAAAGTCAAGGAACGCCGGGCGGGCGCGCCCACCTCTGGCTTAGCCTATAATCGGTGGTCGACGCGCTCCTGTTCCCGACGCGACACGATTGGCAGATTGGAGGCCAGCTCGAGCGGTGACGACGGCGCTTCGCGCATCGGCTGCCGCCGTACGGCGGCGCCCCGCCACGGTGCTGGCGGTCGTCCTCGGGGTCTTCGCCCTTCACGTCCTCCTGCCCCCGCTGCTCCTGGCGGTCACCCGCAAGCCCTGGACCTACTTCGCCTTCAATCCCTGGCTCAAGCGGCTGCCCGGATACCTCACGTCCAGCCACGCCGCTCGCTGAAAAGCTCGACTTCCTGTCGCGCGTCGCGCTCTTCTGGTTCACGGCGGACGGTCCATACAGGTTCCCCGAGTGGGGCTTCGCCGTGGACGCCACGGACGTCGCGCGCTTCCTGGCGATGTCGCTCCTGCTCGGCGCCTACGTCGCGCTGGTGCTCGACCGCCGCGCGCGGGGACGGCTGGCGGGCCGGCGGTCCGGCACGAGCAGCGCCGGCGGGCTCGTCGGCGGCTTCGCGGGCGTGCTGGGCCTCTCGACGGGACCGTGCAGCGTGGTGGGCTGCGGAGCGCCGGTGCTCCCGGTCGTCGGCCTGGTCTTCGCCGGGCTGTCGAGCGGCACCCTCGCCTTGCTCTCGGGCGTTTCGCGCGTCCTGAGCCTCGTCGTGCTGGTCGCGCTCACGATCGCCGTGGCCTGGCTCGGCTGGCAGGCCGGCGCGAGCGCAGGCGCCCGGCGCGACCCGGTGACAGGCCGCTCGCCTCAGGACGATTCAGGAACGATCGGGCTAGCGGCTCGAAAGGTGGGCGACGAGCCAGCGCGCGGTTCGAAGCAGCTGCCCGTCACGATGACGGGCGCCGACGAGCTGGACGCCCAGCGGCAGGCCGTTCGCGCCCTGCATCAGCGGAACGCTGAGCGCCGGCACCCCACAGCGTCAGAGGGCGCAGAAGGCGGGGTCGCCGGTCGACTCGAGCCACTTTCGGGGCGGTGCCGAAGGCGGCCGGCGTCAGGATCGCGTCGGCTAGCGCTGCTCGAACATCTCGGTGAGGCTCGCGTTGAGCACGCGGAATGCGGCCGAGGGCCCGCAGATAGTCCATCGCGCGAACCTCGCGGCCGTGCTCGATGCGTGCGCGGAGCGCGGGCGAGAGCTTTGTCGCGTCCCTTGTCCCACTCCCGCCCGAGGTTGATCGCGATCTCGGCGCCGCCGATGGCCGCGCTGCCACTCGAGCACCTCGTCGGTGGGCGTGACGAGCTCGACCTCCTCGACGCGATCGCCGAGGTGGGCCACCAGCTCGGCGAAGGCCTCGCGGGCGTCGGCGTCGACGCGGTCCCAGAGCGACGACTTCACGAACGCGAACATGGGCGCGAGCGGAGGCTCCCCCGCGGCCACGGCGCGATAGGGCACGCGGGCGCGTGGGCGCGAGTCCGGGATCGCGCTCGTCGTGAGCCGCGAGCTCTTCGAGCAGAGCAGCGCGATGTCCTCGATCGAGCGCGCGAACAGGCCGACGTGATCGAGCGTGCGCGAAAGCCGGAACATGCCGTGACGCGGGATGAGCCCGTGCGTCGGCTTGAGCCCGTACACGCCGCAGTACGAGGCGGGCCGGATCGTCGAGCCGGTGGTCTGGCTGCCGAGCGCCAGCGGGACCATGCTCGCCGCGACCGCCGCGGCCGACCCGCTCGACGAGCCTCCCGGCGTGTGCGCCGGGTCGTGCGGATTCCGCGTCTTGCCGGGCGTGCGGGTGGCGAACTCGGTCGTCACCGTCTTGCCCATGATGACCGCGCCCGCCGCGCGGAGCAGCGACACCACCGAGGCGTCGCGCGACGGCGTGCGCCCGGCGTGCAGCACCGAGCCGTTCTCGGTCGGCATGTCGGCGGTGTCGATGATGTCCTTGATGCCGATCGGCACGCCGTGCAGGGCCCCGACGGGCTGCCCGGACATCCGGAGCTCGTCGGCGGCCCGCGCCTGGGCCAGCGCATGCTCGGGCTCGAGAAACGCCCAGGCCTGCACCGCCCCATCGACTTCACGCACCCGCGCCAGACACGACTCGCACGACCTCAACCGAAGTGACGGCGCCCTCCCGAACGATCCGCGCCATCTCCGGTCGCGCTCAGCCGATGCAAGCCCGTCGAGATCCATCGCGCCCCAGAGAATATCACCACGACAGATCGATCGAACCGCGCTCGAGCGCGCAGAGCCAGCCCGCGCAATCCTGATTCTAGGGGAGGCAGGGAGGAGTGCGCCGTCAGGCGCTGCGACGACCGTCGGAAGGGGACGAAGTCCCCATCCGAGTACTATTTCCCGTAGAGGAACTCCGGGAAGCCAGAGCGGTCATGCCGGGCCAGATGTACATGAACACGCAGACAGATACAGACGATGATCATGTACGGCATCATGCCGGCGAAGATCTGGTTCAGCGTCACGTGCTTGGGCGACACGCCCTTCAGATAGAACGCCGACATCGCCACCGGCGGCGACAGGAAGGCGGCCTGCAGGTTCACGGCGACCATCGTGCCGAAGAGGATCGGGTCGACGTTGAAGTGGCCTCAGCAGCGGGATGAAGATCGGGCAGAAGATCACGATGATCTCGGTCCATTCGAGCGGCCAGCCGAGCAGGAAGATGATGGCCTGTGCGACAGATCTGGAAGCCGAGCGGCGACAGGTTCATGCTGAGCACCCAGCGCTCGATCAGCGACTGGCCGCCGTGCAGCGCGAACACCGCCGAGAACAGCGCGGAGCCGACGAAGAGCCAGCACACCATCGCGGTGGTCTTCGCGGTGAGGAACGTCGACTGCTTGAGGTTCGCGCGGAGCTCGGGCGAGGTCGCGAGGTGCCAGAGTCCCGGCATCGACCGTCCCGTGAAGCGTGCCGCCGATCGAGGCAGCCACGAAGAGCGAGGCGACGTCCTCGCCCTCGTACCAGCCGAGGGTGACGCCGACGACGACGCCGAGCAGGCTCCACCACCACACCGCGCTTCGGGTACTCGCGCCATCACGGCGAGGTAGAGCGCGCCGAGCGCGCCGATCGCCGCGGACTCCGTGGCGGTGCAGATGCCGAACAGGATCACCGCGAGCACGACGACGGTGAGCACCCCGAGCGGCACGACCGACGCGATCAGCTCCTTGAGGATCTCGAGCTGCTCGCCGTCCATGCGCCAGAAGTACACGAGCAGGAGCGAGCCGCAGAAGGCGGCCGAGTCCCCAGAACCACTGATAGAAGTGCGCCGGGACTTGCCCGCTGCGTCCGAGGTCGCCGTCGGGCCGCGAGCGACGTCACCTCCTGCGGGCCGCGTCTAGCGGTCTGGCCGGCGCGTCCGGTCTCCGCGCACCTCGATCCGGCGAGCCCCGAGCTCCTGGGGCTTCTCCTCGCGCGGCGCGCTCGGCGGTCGCGGGCGCAGTCGTCGGCCGTCGCCGCACGGTCCGACCGGCTGGCGCGGCGGTCGGTCACCGCTGTCGCGCTCACCGCTGCGGGCGGGGCGTTGTAGATGACGACGTACCACCACGTCGCCGCGAACGTGCCGACGGTCGAGCACGAGCGGCACCGAACATGGCGAGCAGGTTCTGGCGTCACGACTGGTCGCGGTATGCCCGCCGGCGCCGGACGCGCTCGAGACGGCCGGCCGGAACGCGGCGGCGATGAGCGCCGGCACGACGCCGCGGGACCGGCCCGCGCTCGAGGCGCTGAGCTAGTCCGGCACGGCGACGCGGTACTGGTCCGGCGGCAGCTTGGGCGCGATCTTCGGATTGATGATCGCCCAGCCCAGGATGTAGACGAGGTAGAGGAACGTCAGGAAGAAGCCCGGCAGCATCGCCGCCGCGTAGAGCTTGACGATCGACTGTCCGGCCACGCGCCGCGTAGACGATGAGCATGACCGACGGCGGGATCAGGATGCCGAGCGTGCCGCCCGCGGTGATCGCCCCCGACGCGAGCCGCACGTCGTAGCCCGCGTTCAGCATCGGCCGCATCGCGATGACGCCCATCAGGACGACGACGGCGCCGACGATCCCGGAGGCGATGCCCCAGAACGCGCACACGAGCAGGGTCGTCACCGCCAGCGAGGCCGGGCACGCGGCGGAACGCGAGCTGGACGCTGTGGAACATCCGGTCGACCAGCGCCGCCCGCTCCATGATGTAGCCCATGAAGACGAACAGCGGGATCGACAGGAGGGTGTCGTTGGTCATCACGCCGTACGTCCGCTGCACCATCAGGTCGAAGACCTGGTTGTCGTACCAGTGCTGGCCGGGGTCCAGAACGCGACGAACCCGAAGATCATCCCCAGGCCCATCAGCGTGAAGGCCGTCGGGAAGCCCATCATGATCGCGACCACGATGAGCCCGAAGCATCGATGAGACCGAGGGAGGGATCGCTCATCTTCCGCCCGTCGTCCTTGAGCGCCTGCTCGTGCACGACGCGCTCTTCCATGACGCTCCGGTGACGCGCCGCCTCGTCGATCGCCTGCGCGCCCTCCATCGCCGCCCGCCGCGACTCCTCGTCCACGTACTCGCTGTGCGCCGAGCTGTGTCGTCGATGACGTCGATCTCCTCGACGTCCTCGAGGCGCGCCGGCCAGGCGCCGGTGCGCAGGCACACGATGCAGCGGACGATCTCGGCCAGGCCCTGCAGCATGACGAGGCACGCCGGCGATCGGAATCACCGACTTGAAGTGGTAGACGGGCGGGCCTTCGGCGGTGACGGTCGAGTGCTCGCCGATGCGCCACGAGTCGCCGGCGTAGTCGTAGCCCGCGTAGATCAGCGCGAGGATGCCCGGGATGAAGAAGAGGAGATACAGCGCCGAGGTCGAGCGCCGCCTGCGCGCGCGGCTGCAGGTAGATGTAGACGAAGTCGGCGCGGACGTGGCCCGCCTGCGGCCAGCGTGTAGGCGCCCGCACATCATGAAGAGCGTGCCGTAGCAGCATGTTGTTGAAGTCGAAGATCCAGGCCGTCGGCGCGTTCAGGATGTAGCGCTTGAAGACCTCGATGGAGACCACGAACGTCAGGGCGACGATCAGCCAGGCGAAGACGCTTGCCCGGACCAGTAGCTGATCTGGTCGATGGCGCGGATCAGACGGGCTGGGCGTCATGGCATCGGCACGCGGGAGCGGCCGGACCGGCGACGGTGCGACCGGCTGGCCGGCCGGTGCGTCACCGGACCGCTGGCCAGCTCGGGAGGCAGTCTCGGAGGCGCTAGCCTTCTTGGCGAAGTAGTGGTTGTACGCCATGCGCCGGCTGACGTTGGTGTCGAGGTCCCACTTCACCGCGCGCTCGGCGAACGCCTTCTGCGACTCGACGATCTCCTTGAACAGCGGGTTGTCCGTCGCCTTCTTGGTCGGCCACCGCGTCGTAGACCTCGAGCTGCTTCTGCAGGACCGAGTCCGGCGTCTTGTAGAACCGGACCTTGTCCTTGGCCTGCAGCTCGATGTAGTCCTTCGAGTAGCGGTCGATCGCCTTCCACGACATGTCCGGCCGAGGCCGCCTCGACCGCGTTCTCGATGATCGCCTTCATCTTGTCCGGCAGCGCGTCGAACTTCGTCTTGTTGAACGTGATCTCGAACTGCTCGGCGTTCTGGTGGTAGCTCTGCAGCATGCAGACCTTGGACACGTCGGCGAAGCCGAGGATGCGGTCGGACGTCGCGTTGTTGAACTCGGCCGCGTCGAGCAGGCCGCGGTCCATGGCCGGGACGATCTCGCCGCCGGGCAGCGCGTTCACCGCCGCGCCCATGCCCGGTGAACACGTCGATCGAGATGCCGACGGTGCGGAACTTGAGGCCCTTGAAGTCCTCGGCCTTGGTGATCGGCTTCTTGAACCAGCCGAGCGGCTGCGTCGGCATCGGGCCGTACGGGAACGAGACGACGTTGGCGCCGATCGAGGCGTAGAGCTTGGTCGAGCAGCTCCTTGCCGCCGCCGTACTTGTGCCAGGACAGCAGCATGTTGGCGTCCATGCCGAAGGCCGGGCCCGAGCCCCAGAGCGCGAGCGCGTTCTGCTTGCCGTAGTGGTACACGAGCACGCCGTGGCCGCCGTCGAGCGTGCCCTTCGACACCGCGTCGAGCAGGCCGAAGGCCGGCACCACGGCGCCGGCCGGCAGCACCTCGATCTTGAGGTCGCCGCCGGTCATGTCGTTGACCTTCTTGGCGAAGTCGAGCGCGTACTCGTGGAAGATGTCCTTCGCCGGCCAGGTGCTCTGCCAGCGCATGCGAGATCGGGCCCTGCGCCTTGGCGATCATCGGGAAGCCGAGCGCCGCCGCGCCCGTCGCCGCCGGCCGCCGCCCTGCAGGAACTTGCGGCGCGGAGTCTCGGTGACCATTGGTGACTCGTTCATGGCTGTACCTCCCTCCGAGATCGGTGGCGTGGAATGCTCGGCCGTCGCCGGCAAATCAAGAGCGGGGAGCCTTCGTTGCGTGGTCGGACCACCGCACTCAGGCGTTATGCGAGCCGTCGCGGATTTGTCAGCAAAAACCTTAGCCGCCGCCGGGCGCCCGGAGCGTCACCGACGGGCGATTGCCGCCTTCGCCCGAGCGTGAGCCGCAGCGGGGCCTCCAGGCTGGCATCGGCCAGAGCCTCCCGCGCATTTCCTCACGCGTCAGGACCACACGCCTCGCCGACCTACGGGACGACGTCCCCCACCCTCGAGCCCTGCCCGATCCAGCCGGGCTCGCGGGACCGACCACACCGCAACCGTCAGGGAGCAATACGTAA
>ERZ1370068.2810-contig-1938_pt1 | contig 33609 bp, 61 predicted proteins | sample MGYA00561227_ERZ1370068 | MGnify/ENA primary metagenome ERZ1370068 (study PRJEB38410, sample SAMEA6850437) | metagenome | study: Metagenomic assessment of the ecological functions of the soil: analysis of the soil microbiota associated with the...
GTTGTAAAAAGCGTTCCAGACACGTCGGCTGCTATGACAGCACCGACTTCTCGGCATCTGACGATGTCTTTATCACAGATCAGTTTTTTGGCTTCTGGGACGCGCTGTGGTTTCAGGCCCTGAAGATAACATACCAATCCGTTCGATCCAGCCACCCGGCTGCGGGACCCAACGGCGTTTCGATCTTAACGCTACAAGCATCGGTCAACCGTCAGCGGAGTGTTTCTCGAGAGTATGCGTTCCTCCCGCCAACCTACACGCGCCGCGTCGGACGCCTGTTCGCCACGGTGCGGAGCCGAGGCGCTCGATCAGAAAATCGATGAAGACCCTCACCTTGGGAGCCTGATGATGGCCCGGCGGCATCAGAGCAAACAATGGGTAGGTTTCCGGATCCTGGGCGTCCTGCAGCAAGGGTTGCAGCAGTCCTTCACGGATGGAGCGCGCGACCACGTGCTCGCTGCATCCGCAGGATGCCCGCTCCTCCGATTGCCAATTGCAGCAACATATCTGCGCTATCGGCGCTGACGGGACCTTTGACATCGATCCGGGTCAGCTTGCCATTGATTTGAAACGGCCAGCTCGCCGAGCCAGGATTTCGGCTCAAGGTCAGGCATGCGTGACGAACGAGATCGGCAGGTTCGGCCGGCCGCCCATGACTGGCAAGGTAACCTGGACTTGCGCAGACCACCCTGGAGAGATCGACGATCTTGCGTGAGACAAGCCCGGAGTCCTCGAGCGGCCCCATGCGCAGTGAGACGTCCACGTTTTCCCCGATGAGATCGACACTACGATTGGTCACCATGAAGTCGAACGTTATGTGAGGATGGCGCGCGAGGAAGTCCGGCAATGCCGTCGCAAGCTCATGGGCCGCAATGACCGGAAACGTGTGCACGCGCAAGTGTCCGCGCGGCGAGGCACGCGCAGACACGATCTCGGACTCGGCCGCCTCGATGGCCCCGAGTATCTCGTGCACGCGATGGAGATAGGCCTCTCCCTCGGCGGTCAGTGCCAGCCGCCGTGTCGTCCGATTGATCAGCCGCACACCGAGGCGATGCTCCAATCGCGTGATGAGCTTTGCCACGGCGGATGGCGACAAGCTTACGTCCTCGGCTGCGCCCGCAAAGCTGCCGCGCTCCGCCACGCGTTCGAAAATAGCCATCTCGTTTGGCGAACTGGCCATACGGGAATTTCCTTCATGAGTGACGGGAATTCATTGCTGATCATCCCAGCCACGTAAACGCATTAGGGTTGGCGCGTCACGCTCGGCTTGCCGTCGGAGCTGGAAAACAGTGCCGAGGCGGCCGCGACTTCAATGCCGAGGAAGATCAGCACAATGCCTTACCTTCAGCTCGATGTTCCGAACCACTATCCAGTCGACGCGTGAAGCGCGGTCTGGCCCGGCGTTTGGGCGATGAATACGCGCATATCATGCAGACGACGCCCGACCTGGTGACCGTGGCGTTTCGCGAGCTGGGCGAAGGCGGCGTGTGGTGCTGCAGCGCCGGCGAGCCCGAGCCGGCAGCACTGCTCTCGTGCGACATACGGCGGGGCCGTCCGCCCGAACAACGGGCCGAGCTGGCTCAGGCGCTGATCGACGCCTGTGTCGAGACGTTGGGGCTGCGCAGCGACCGCCTTGTCAGTGGAGTTCACGCAGCATACGAGCGACGAGATGTATCGTGCCGGACGCGGCTGGGGCACCGAATGGTCACCGGCCGAGGCGACGAGCGCGGCGTAGTAACCGACTTCTATCGGAGGAAGGAATCATGCTGAAGGTGGGATTGATTGTCGGAAGCACCCGTCCGAATCGGTTGCGCCGACACACCGGTGCAATGGCTGGTCGAGGGCGCGTCAGCGCGGCGTGACCTGCAGCTCACGGTGCTCGACCTGCGTGACTATCGGCTGCCGTTCTTCAATGAGCCGGCGTCGCCGTGCCTACACGAGGCGGCGTCTACACCGAGCCTGAAGCGGAAGCTTGGCGCAAGCGCATCGGCGAGTTCGACGCCTTCATCGCAACGGTCGCCGAGTACAATCACGGTCCGACGGCGGTCCTCAAGAACGCATTCGACAGCGCGTTTCTTGAATGGCAACGCAAGCCCATCGCCTTTGTCGGTTACGGCGGCGTCGGCGCGGCGCGCGCGATCGAAACACTGCGCGGCGCAGTCATCGAGCTGCAGATGGCGCCGATCCGGCACGAAGTGAATATCGCGATGGAGCCATATCTTGGGATCGTCCAAAACGGCCGCTCCCTGAACGATTACGCGCATCTGGTCCAGGCCGGGAGGCTTGCCGCCATGCCCGACCACTCCGGTGGTGTGGGCGAGGCGATGAAAGTGGCGGCTGCATTGGCGAACCGTCGCGAAAAACAGCGCGTCGCTGCCTGACCCGGCAAAGCCGCGTAGTCCCGCGGGGAATGTTAGCGGTGAATGATGTTCGCTTCGGGGACGCAAATAGCATGGAGGTAGCTATGGCCACCACAATCAAGGTCAATGGCATCGATCGGACGAGTCGATGTTGATGGTGACACCCTCTCTTGTGGGTGTTGCGCGACGTGCTCGGCATGACCGGCACGAAGTTCGGCTGCGGCATGGCGCTCTGCGGCGCCTGCACCGTGCATGTCGACGGCGTCGCCATCCGTTCCTGCATCACCCCCATCGACAGCATCGGCACTTCCGAGATCACAACGATCGAGGCAATCGGCGCGACAGCGGCGGGCGCCAAGATCCAGAAGGCCTGGCTCGACCGCGAGGTCGTTCAATGCGGCTACTGCCAGTCGGGCCAGATCATGTCCGCTTCGGCGCTGCTTGCGAGCAATCCACATCCGACGGATTCCGATATCGACGGCGCGATGTCCGGCAACATCTGCCGCTGCGGGACCTATGTCCGCATTCGCGAAGCGATCAAGCAGGCCGCGCAATCGAACGGACAGGGAGGCTGACAATGATCCTCGATCACCTCACTTCCGAGATCCGCCGGCTCGGATCGATCGCCATCAGCGAACGGCCTCTCTCGGCGCAGTTTCCTGCAGGCCGGAGCGGCCGCGGGCGGAGGCCTGATGCTGAGCCTGAGCTTGCCGTTCGCAAGCGGCGAAGCCCAAGCGGCCGACGCCGATGGCTTCGCGCCCAACGCCTTCATCCGCATCGAAGGCGACGGGCGGATTGTCCTGACCATGCCCTATGTCGAGATGGGCCAGGGCACCTATACCTCCATCCCGATGCTGATCGCCGAAGAGCTGGAGGTGGACCTGACGCAGGTGCAGCTGGAACATGCTCCGCCCAACGAAAAGCTCTACGGCAATCCCTTGCTGGCCGGCGTGCAGGCAACTGGCAACTCGAACGCGATACGCGCGGCGTGGCAGCCCCTGCGCCAAGCCGGCGCGACCGCGAGAACCATGCTCGTGTCGGCGGCGGCAAAGCGCTGGAATGTCGATCCGGCGTCCTGCCGCGCGCAAAGCGGTGAAGTGCTTCACGCGCCGACGGGAAGACGCATCAAATATGGCGAACTTGCCGCCGACGCCGCCCGCATGCCTGTCCCCGAAAACGTGGCGCTCAAGCGACCGCAGGATTTCAAGCTCATCGGCACTCCGGCCAAGCGTCTGGATACGCCGGCGAAGGTCAACGGAACGGCCGTCTATGGCATCGACGTTCGGCCGCCGGGCGTGAAGATCGCGACCCTTGCGCAATCGCCCGTCTTCGGCGGTCGCGTGAAGAGCGTGGATGATGCGGCGGCCAAGGCCGTCAAGGGCGTGCGTCAGATCGTGCGGCTCGACGACGCCGTCGCCGTCGTGGCCGACCATATGGGGGCTGCGAAGAAAGGGCTGGCGGCCCTGGTGATCGAATGGGACGACGGTCCGCACGCCAAGCTCAACACGCGACGAGATCGTGCGCGAGCTCGAAAAGGCGACGCTCAATCCGGGGCCGGTTGCGCAGAATATCGGCGATATCGACAAGGCCATGGCGAGCGCCGTCACCAAGGTCGAGGCGACCTACCAGGTTCCGTTCCTCGCGCACGCGACGATGGAGCCGATGAACTGCACGGTTCATGTCCGCAAGGACGGCTGCGAAGTCTGGGTCGGCAACCAGGTCATCGCGCGCGCCCAGGCGGCGGCGGCGAAGACCGCGGGCCTGCCGTTGGACAAGGTCGTGGTCCACAATCATCTGATCGGCGGCGGCTTTGGCCGGCGGCTGGAGATCGATGGCGTCACTCGCGCCGTCGAGATCGCGCAAGCATGTCGACGGCCCCGTGAAGGTCGTGTGGACCCGCGAGGAAGATATCCAGCACGACATGTACCGGCCCTACTTTCTTCGACCGGATGTCTGCCGGTCTCGACGAAAGGGAATGCCGGTCGCCTGGAACCATCGCTTCGCGGGCTCCTCGATCATCGCGAGATGGCTCCCTCCGGGTTCAACAATGGTCTCGACCCCGACACCACCGAAGGCGCGATCGATCTGGTCTATGCCCTCCCGAACATGCACGTCGAGTATGTGCGGGTGGAACCTCCGGGCATTCCGACCGCCTTCTGGCGCAGCGTCGGGCCGTCGCACAATGTCTTCGTGACCGAAAGCTTCATGGACGAACTGGCGGCGGCGGCGAAGCAGGATCCGGTCGCCTATCGGCGGGCTCTCCTCGACAAGGCGCCCCGCGCCAAAGCCGTCCTCGAGCTTGCCGCGGAAAAGGCCGGCTGGGGACAGCCGTTGCCTGAAAGGGTCGGCCGTGGCGTCTCCGTCCAGTTCGTCTTCGCGACCTATCATGGCGCAGGTTGCCGAAGTCGAGGTGTCGAAGGACGGCGCGGTTCGTGTCCGGCGCGTCGTCTGCGCGGTCGATTGCGGCACCGTCGTCAATCCCGATACCGTCCAGGCGCAGATCCAGAGCGCGATCATCTTCGGCATCACGGCGGCGCTCTATGGTCAGATCACGCTGAAGGACGGCCGTGTCGAGCAAACCAACTTCGATAGCTACCAAATGCTGCGCATGAATGAGGCGCCGGCCATCGAGGTCTACATCGTCCAGAGTTCCGAGCCGCCGGGCGGAATGGGCGAGGCCGGGACTTCGGCCATCGTTCCCGCGGTGACCAACGCGATCTTTGCGGCAACTGGCAAGCGCTTGCGAAAGCTGCCGATCGACACCACCGTCTTGAAGCAGCCGGTGTGAACGGGCGTTGTTCCCTCTTCATCGGGGCGGAGCCGACAGGTGTGCCCCGACTGAACGAGACGCTAGGGGCGAATGAGGTCGCCATTACTTTCGTCAACCACGCGACTTTTCTGATCCAGACGGGTGGCATCACCATCCTGACTGATCCGGTCTGGTCGGAGCGTGCAAGCCCTTTCGCTGGATCGGTCCCAAGCGAGTGCGCAAGCCCGGCGTGGCGTTCGAGGACCTGCCGACGATCGATATCGTCCTGCTCAGCCACAATCACTATGACCATCTGGACGTCGCGACGCTGACACAGCTCCGGCAACGCTTCGCGCCGACCGTGCTCGCTGCCGCCGGCGACGCGCGGATTGTCGGTCCCATTGGATTCAAGGATGTGCGTGAGCTCGATTGGTGGGACGAGATTCAATTCAACGATACGCTCAAGGTGACCTTCGTGCCGGCGCAGCATTTCTCCGCACGCGGCCTGTTTGACCGGCAAAAAAGCCTCTGGGGCGGCTACATGATCGAAAGCCGTGGGCGCCGCGTGTATTTCGCCGGCGACACGGGATACTCAACTCATTTCTCGGATATCAGGAACCGGTTGGGTTCCCCTGATATCGCGATGCTCGGTATCGGCGCCTACGAGCCGCGATGGTTCATGAAACCAATCCACATGAACCCGGCCGAGGCTGTCTGCGCGCATCGGGACCTCGGATCCAAGCAAAGCATCGGAATGCATTTTGGGACGTTTCAGCTAACCGCCGAGGCGATCGACCAGCCGCTGGCAGACCTCGAACGCGCGCGCGCCGAAAACGGCATTCCGGAAGTCAGAATTCGTGACCCTGCACGAAGGGGAAACGCGAATTTTTCTGGACAGACTCACCGTGAGAATCGGGTCAACGCGCGCCTGCCAGCCGGCAAGGCGCTTGGGACAAGTGGAGATCGCTCATGAATGCCTTCTGAGTTTCCGCCAGAATTCCGAACAAGCGAAATAGCGACCAACGGCACGTCGATTCATGTGCGCTCCGGCGGAATCGGACCCGCGGTAGTCTTGCTCCACGGATACGGCGAGACGGGCGACATGTGGGCGCCGATGGCAGTCGATCTTGCAGGCGATCACACCGTGGTGGTGCCTGACCTGCGAGGAATGGGCCTCTCCTCAAGCCCGCCGGAGGCTTTGACAAGAAGACGCAGGCCGGCGACGTGGCGGGCGTGCTCGATCATCTGAAAATCGACCGAGCCGACCTTGTCACGCATGACATCGGCAACATGGTTGGCTATGCCTTTGCCGCGCAGTACCCCAACCGGGTGACGCGGTTCGTTCTCATCGATGCCGCCGCTGCCCGGAGTCGGGCCCTGGGAGGAGATCCTCAAGAACCCGCTGCTCTGGCACTTTCGCTTCGGTGGGCCAGACATGGAGAGACTGGTGGCCGGTCGAGAGCGCATCTATCTCGACCGATTCTGGAACGAGTTTTCTGCGACCCCTGCTCGATTCAGCGAAGCCGCGCGCGAGCACTACTCGAAGCTCTACGCGATGCCCGGGGCCATGCATTCCGGCTTCATGCAGTTCGCCGCGTTTGACCAGGATGCTATCGACAACCAGCAATTCTTGGCCAAGGGCAAGCTTGCCATGCCTGTGCTGGCAATCGGCGGCGAGAAATCATTTGGCGCGACGATGGCAACGATCATGCAGTTTGCAGCAAGCAATGTGCACGAAGGCGTAATCCCTGACTCCGGCCACTGGATCATGGAAGAAAACCCAGCTGCAACGATTTCCATGGTGCGAGCCTTCCTCGATACCAACATATGAAGGCGCGGCAATCGACCAAGCACGGCCCTGGACAGCTGCGCTTGGGTCAATCTCGTCCATTTGAGCGCTGTGGGCACGGCAGCTTGACCCCAGTCAGCGGCCCCACCGACCGACGCTCGGCGCGGCAGGGTCGGGCCAATACCAAGCATCGATGTCGAAGCTGGCGCGATAATGCAAACGTCCGGACCTGCACAAGGATTGTCCTCTGGCGGGTCCTGTAACGATCCCTTTTCCAACTCGGTGTCGCTCGCTTGCAGCGGCGATCAGCGCTCATGCGTGATGTATTGCAGCTGTGGCCAATCTTCTATGCTGCTGATAAACAATCGTCTGTCGCGATCCTCGCCGACAAACGGATTTCAAGGGTTAAATCGAATATTGAGCAGGACAACCCGCCACCGGATGGCGAAACTGCCGAAGCCGGATGACGCCGGCAGCTCGCGTTCACAACGCCGGATCGCGGCGCTCAGCTCTATAAGCTGTGCTCAATTCGGTGCTCTCCCAATTGTGCCGGTCAGACACTCATACACGAATCGATCAGAATCCGCGGCCTCCGAGTCGCTCCCCTCGGTCAACGGCGAGATTGGCGCAAGCTTCGTAACGATGCTCGCTCGTCGGTGTACAGTAGGCCGGCCCGTTCCCTTCATAACAGAATGTTTCCGGCTGTTGTTGCTGGGTGGCGATGGACGACTCTGTGGATTGTGCGAATGTTGGCACAGACAAAATCGCCATTCCGCCGCAGGCCAATAACGCGATCATGAGGTTTCGCATGGGTTTCTCCTGGGTTGCATCCGTGAAAAGCGCTAGCTTTGTAGGGCTCTCGGCCCCACAGAGAAATGGGCGAGGCTCTCCGGGGCTGCCATTAAACTCTGATTCACAAATCTAAATTGTTTTTCAGAAGAGCTTTTGGCGTGCGACCGATGATCTGAGTAGAAGAGGGGCACCGGCCCCGGCCGACTCTCAATGTGGTGAAAAAGATCTGGCGAACGAGCTACTGTAATCAGGCTTGTGTTTTGCTCTGGCTAAAACGAATGCGAGTGATGCCGCAAACTTGGGCGATTACAACTGGCTTCCCTCCGGACCTCTCGTTCCCGACGAGGCCGAAAAGAGCGAAGCGAATGTAGGAAAACCCTCGGCGAAATCTCTCGCGCGGTCGGAACGCGCTATTCTTGACTGATCTTCTCAGCATCTCGATTAATGCCGGGCCCTTGCGTCCAGTGCTCAATCTCACGCTCCAAGAACAGCGGCTCGGGGGTCAGCAGTCCCCGTGGCCACGGATACGCGCCGGCTGACTGCAGCTTGCTCACCCACACCGTTATAGAGAATCGCAGGTGCGCGGTTCAACAGCGGCATACAGCGAGGCGCCCGTCCGCCGAATTTTGATACTTTCAGTGTACGATCTCGGTGGCATCGGCGGCGGGGCTGCACCCACAGGCCGTCGCAGCATCAGCAGCAACGGCAGCATCAGCATGCTGACGATGAAGAGCAGCTTGAAATCATTCACGTAAGCGATAATAGCGGCTTGGCGGGTGACCTCTTCGTTGAGCGCAGCGAAACCGTGCGGGTTGTTGATCCCCCAATAGAGATACGCACCGCTACGCTGCAGGCTGCGATTAAATGCGGTCACATTCGCCGCAATCTCGGCATGCGCGATTTGTGTGCTCTGGGTGAGAATGACAGACGACACGGACACGCCGACAGCTAGGCCCAGGTTGCGAAGCAGGCTGAACAGGGCCGTCCCGTCGGTCCGCAACTCAGGTGGCAAGGTGGCAAAGGCAACTACCTGCAAGGGCGTGAACACAATGCCCAGTCCGAAGCCCTGAACCACCGAGTTGCGCGTGAGCGACCAGGCATCGACGTCCGGAGTCCAGCCCGTCATCTCCCACAGTGTCTCCGCAATCAGTAGAATGCCCAAGAGCATCAACCATCGCGGATCCACACGATTGGAAAGGCGCCCCGAGAGCAGCACACCGACCATGGTTCCGGCGCCACGCGGTGCCAGGAGCAGTCCGGTCTCCACGATCGAGCGGCCGGCGAGAACTTGCAGGTAAGGCGCAAGCAAGGCCGCGGTCGCCAACACCAGCATTCCTACGGCAAAGATCATCAAGAGTCCGCCCGAGAAATTCAGATCGCGAAAGATGCGGAGCGGGATCAGAGGCGCTTTGGCGGTGAACAGGTGGACCAGGAACAGGTAGAAACCAAGCCCGGACAGAATGGCATAGACGATGATTTCGGTAGAGCCGAACCAGTCCTTGAATTCGCCGCGGTCGAGCATGAGCTGCAGGGCGCCGAGGCCGACCCCAAGCGCGGAAAAGCCGACGAAATCGAAATGAAGTTGAGCTTTGTGTCCGGTGTCCTGCAGGAATAACAACAGCCCGCCAATCGCCAGACGCGCCGAACGGCAGGTTGATATAGAACACCCAGCGCCAGTTGTAGAAGTCGGTCAGGTAGCCGCCAAGCGTCGGCCCGAGGATCGGCCCCACCACGACGCCCAGCACCCAGATCGCCATCGCCTGCCCGCGCTGGGCGGGCGGAAAGATGTCGAGGATCGTGGCCTGCGACAACGGCACGATCGCCGCGCCGAACATGCCCTGCAGCACGCGAAATAGTACGATCTCGGTGAGCGTCTCGGCCGTGCCGCAGAGCATCGACGAAACGGTGAAACCGGCGAGTGAGACGATGAACAGGCTCTTTCGGCCAAAGCGCGCTGAGAGCCAGCCGATTGGCGGAGTCATGATGGCCGCGGCCACGATATAGGAGGTCAGGATCCAGGTGATCTGGTCGGGAGAGGCGGCGAGCGAGCCTTGGACGTAAGGCATTGCGACGTTGACGATCGTGGTATCGAGCGTCTGCATGAGCGTCGCCGCCACGACGCAAGCCGTGATGACGACGCGGTTCGTCCCAGCCGAGTCGCGTTCGGAGGAAATTGCAGTCATGGCGCAATGCTCTGGCTAGAACAGGTCGGCGAGTGAACGGCGATGCCCGGTGTCGATATCGACGTAGACGCTCATGCCGGAGCGCAGGGCGGGTGAACCAGGCTGGCGCTCGATCGTGATCCGCACTGGAATCCGCTGCACGACCTTGACCCAGTTGCCGCTCGAGTTCTGCGCCGGAAGCACCGAGAACTCTGACCCGCTCGCCGGGCTGACGCTCTGCACGGTTCCTGACCAAAGCTTTCCCGGATAAGTATCGACCGAGACGGCGACGTGATTGCCGGGCCTTACGTAAGTGAGGTCGGTTTCCTTCATCTGGGCAGTCACCCATGCCTGGTCAGTCGAGACCAGCGCGATGGCGCCCGTGCCAGTCAACGCGGCCGTCTGGGACACGACATACGTGCCCGGTTGCAGGGCATCGACCTGTGTGACGATGCCGGAAAACGGCGCGCGCACGGAGGTATGGTCGAGCTGCCGCTGCGCTTCATCGACCTGCGCTTTGGCCTGCCGATAGAGTGGATGCTCCGATCACCGGAATGTCCGGATTGCCATCGAGTTTGGCGAGTTGAACCTCAGCTTGCTGCTGTAACGAGGTGAGCTTGCTCTTGTCCAATTGCAGCGTGAAGCGCGCCTGATCGTAGAGCGCGCGGGAAACATTGTCGCCTTTGACCAATGCCGCGTACCGGTCATTGGTCACCTGGTCGAGCGCGACCTGCGCCTGTTGCGCGGCGACGTTGCTCAACATGACCTGGTAGTCTGCCTTCATCGAATCGATGGTTAGCGCGGTCTCGCGCAGATTGGCATTGGCGCTGTCGAGCGCGATCCGAAACGGCAAGGGGTCGAGTTGGAAAAGCAGGTCGCCGGCGTTGACGGCTTGTCCCTCGTGGACATTCACCGACGACACCAGACCAGAAACATCCGGCGTGACCAGCAGTTTGCCGGCCTGAATGTAGGCGTCGTCGGTCGATGCGTAACGGCCACCGTGCAACCAAGCCACTGCCGACCCGACCACGGCGACGAGAATGCCGGCCGCCATGAGCATGGTGCGCAGGGAGCGACGCCGTTGGTGTTGCTGCGTAAGAGCGGCAATCGGGGCTGCGAGACCGGCCGCGGGTACGTCGGGAGCGATTGAAGGCGCCTTCGTGGCCGGCTGCAACCCTCTGCCGGCGCTTCGGGGCGCCTGAGTTCAATCACTCCGCCAATAGGCGCGTCGTTCATGTCTCGCTTGGCCATGACATCACTCCGCCGGCTGTGTGGAGAACGGCGCCGCCATGTCGCCATCGCGGCGGCGCAGGCCTTTGAGCCAGGCGTTGACCCGGTCCAGATAGAGAAACACGACGGGCGTAGTGTAGAGCGTCAGTGCCTGGCTCAGGATCAGCCCGCCGACCATGGAATAGCCGAGCGGTTGGCGCAGCTCGGAGCCGGTTCCATGCCCGAGCATCAGCGGCACGCCTGCGAGCAGCGCTGCCATGGTCGTCATCATGATCGGCCGAAAGCGCAGCAGGCAAGCCTCGCGGATCGCCTCCTCCGGACCAAGCCCGCGCTCGCGTTCCCCGGCAATGGCGAAATCCACCATCATGATCCCGTTCTTCTTGACGATGCCGATCAGCAGGATGACGCCGATCAGCGCAATCACACTGAAAGTCAAATCCGAAACTCATCAGCATCAGAAGTGCACCAACGCCCGCGGACGGCAAGGTGGACAGAATGGTCAGCGGGTGGATGTAGCTTTCGTAGAGAATGCCCAGAATGAGGTAGATGACGATGATCGCGGCGGCGACCAGGATCGGCTCGGATTTCAGCGAATCCTGAAACGCTTGCGCATTTCCCTGAAAACTGCCGATGAGGAGGCAGGCACACCGAGCTCGCGTTCCGCTTGCTGGATCGCGTTCACCGCCTCGCCCAGCGATACACCGCTCGGCGAGATTGAAGCTCAGCGTCACGGCTGGGAACTGGCCCTGGTGACTGATGGACAGGAAGGTGGTCGGGCTTCGTTGTCCATTTCACCAGCGTGCTGAGCGGCACCTGCTGGCCGGTCAGCGGCGACTTGATGAAGATGCGATCGAGCGCACTGGGGGAGTTTTGCAGCTCGGGCAGAACCTCCATGATCACGTGATAGCTGTTGACCTGCGTGAAGTACTGGGTGACCTGCCGCTCACCGAAGGCAGTCGTAAAGCGTGTCGTCGATCAGTTGCGGCAGGATGCCGAATCGCGCCGCCTGGTCGCGGTCGATGGTGAGCGTCAGGGTCGCGCCGCCGGTCTGCTGGTCGGTGGCCACGCCGGTCAGCTGCGGAAGCGATTTCAGCTTTTCGTAGCACCTTCGGAGCCCACTGATTGAGCTCATCCACATTTGCGTCCTGAAGAGTGTACTGGAACAGCGTCCGGGCCGGCCGTGCCACCGACATTGATATCCTGCGCCGGCTGCATGAACAGGTTCGCGCCCTGAACTTGAGCCACTTTCGGCGCAAGCCGCCGAATGATTTCTGTCGCCGAAGCGGTTCGTTGGCCGATCGGCTTTAGAGCAATGAACATCCGTCCGTTGTTCTGGGTCTGATTGCCGGTCGCGCCCACGATCATGACGACGCCCGCCACATCCGGATCGCTGGACACGACGCTGCCCCAGCGCTACCTGCCGGCGCGACATTTCGGCAAATGAAATGTCCTGAGACGCTTCGGATGTTGCGATGATGAACCCGGTGTCCTGGGTCGGGAAGAAGCCCTTGGGATCACCACGAACAAGTAGCCGGACAGCGCGACCGTCGCCAGAAAGATCGCAAGCGTGATGCGGCGATGCCGGATCGCGCTATCGAGGCTCCGACGATAGCCTGCGAGCATCAGCTCGAACACCCGCTCCGAGGCCATGTAAAGGCGGCCATGACGGACGCTGCTCTTGTCCTTCAAGAAGCGCGCCGCCATGACGGGCGTCAGCGTCAGGGCAACGAATGCCGAAACGGCAATCGTCATCGTCACCGTGATGGCGAACTCGCGGAAAATGCGCCCGACGATGCCACCCATGAGCAACAGCGGGATGAACACCGCGACCAGCGACAGGCTGATCGAGATGATCGTGAACCCGATTTCGCCGGCGCCCTTGAGCGCAGCTTGAACGGGGCGCAACCCTTCCTCGACGTGGCGCTGGATGTTCTCCAGCATGACGATGGCATCGTCCACGACGAAGCCTACGGCGATACTCAGGCCCATGAGCGAAAGATTGTCGATGCTGAAGCCCGCGAGGTACATCAGCGCGAATGTGGCGACCAGCGCGAGCGGGACCGTGACACTCGGGATGATCGTGGCGGTCAGGCTGCGCAGAAACAGGAAGATGACCGTGACGACGAGAGCGATCGTCAGCATCAGCGTGAATTGCACGTCGCTGACCGAGGCGCGGATCGTCGTGGTGCGGTCGATAACGATGTCGACCTTGACGGCCGGCGGCATGGCTGCCTGCAGCTGCGGAAGCACAGCCTTGATCCGGTCGGCCGTCTCGATCACGTTTGCACCGGGCTGTTTCATGACCGCGAGAATGATTGCCCGCTTGTTGTTCGACCAAGCCGCGAGCTTGCTGCGCTCCGGGCCATCGACGGCCCGGCCGATATCGCGAACGCGCACGGGCGCGCCGTTCTTGTAGGCGACGATGGCGTCGTTCCACGGCTGCGGCGGCGAGCAGCTGATCGTTGTCGTAGATCGTGAAGGTGCGCGTGGCGCCGTCGATGCTTCCCTTCGGGCTGTCGGTCGTTATGTTTGCAATCGAGCCCCGCAGGTCCTCGAGGCCAAGTCCTCATGGCGGCGAGCTTCGCGGGATCGATCTGGATGCGGACCGCCGGCTTCTGCTGGCCGAAGACGTTGACCTGCGCCACCCCGGGGATCTGGCTGATGTTCTGGACCAGGATATTTTCCGCTTGATCGTCCACCGTCTCGATCGGAAGCAGATCGGAATGAACGGCAAAGATCAGGATCGGCGGATCGGCCGGATTGACCTTCTTGTAGTTGGGCGGCGAGGGCAGGTTCTTTGGAAGCTGACCGCCGGCGGCGTTGATCGCCGCCTGGATATCGCCGGCAGCCGCATCGATGTTGCGGCTGAGGTCGAACTGCACGGTGATTGAGCTCACGCCCAGCACGCTCGACGAGGTCATTTGCGTGACACCCGCGATCTGCGCGAACTGGCGCTCCAGCGGTGCCGTCACCGATGAAGCCATGGTGACCGGGTCGGCGCCTGGAAGCTGGGTGGTCACCTGGATGGTCGGGAAATCGACCTGGGGCAAGGGCGCGACGGGCAGGAACGGGTAGGCGGCGGCGCCGATGAACAAAATCCCGGCCATGAGCAGCGATGTCGCAATCGGCCGTCGGATGAAAGGAGTGGAAATGGACATGTCGCCCTCACTTCGCGCCGACAACGTTGGCGCCTACAACTGTGTCTTGGATCCGGCTGCCAGGCTGCAGGCGGGATTGGCCGCCGGTGACAATCGGCGTGCCTGCCGCGAGACCGTTATCAATGACGGACGTGCCGTCGGTCATTTGGCCGACAGTCACGGCCTGCATCGCGACGGTCCGATCTGGCTTGACGGTATAGACGTACATGCCGTCCGGGCCGCGCTGGATCGCAGTCGAAGGTACGGTGACGGCCTGCGGCAGCGTCTTGAGCAACAGCCGGATGTTGACGTATTGGCCCGGCCACAGCGCGCTGTTCTCGTTGGGAAAGGTCGCCTTGAGGCGCACGCTGCCGGTGCTCTGATCGATGACGTTGTCGACAAGGGCGAGCGTTCCCTCGCCAAGCTGCTGCTCATTGTTGCGGCCGAACGCAAAGACATTGAGCGGCGTCGACGCTGAGCTCATCTCATGGATGACCTCCTGCAGTTGGTCCTGCGGCAGGGTGAAAATCACGGAGATCGGCTGAAGCTGCGTGATCACCACCAGACCGGTCGTATCGGTCGCGTGCACGATATTGCCCTGGTCGAGCAGCCGGATGCCGGTCCGTCCTGAGAGGGGAGCCTTGATTGTGGTGTAGTCGAGCTGAGTTTGAGCGGCTTCGATATTCGCCTGATCGGCCGCGACGGTGGCTTCGAGCTGGCGAACAAGCGCGGCCTTGAGTGTCGATTTGTTGTTGCGTGTTGGCGAGAGTGCCGGCTGTCTGATAACGCTTGAGGTCGAGCCTGGCGTTCTCAAGCTGGGCCTGGTCCTTTGCCTTGGTTGCAGTCGCCAGGTCGAGCGCGGCCTGAAATGGACGCGGGTCGATCTGGGCCAGCACGTCGCCGGCCTTGACGGTCTGGCCCTCCGTGAAATTGATCTTGTCGAGCTGGCCGTCGACCCTGACCTTGACGGTCACCGTGTTGAAGGCTTGGACGGTGCCGAGGCCGGTCAGGTACACGGGGACGTTCTTGCGTTCCGAGACACCGACGGCAGCGGGAATCGCCTGCGCATCCAAGTTAGGATTTTCGGCCTGCGCGACGGTCACGGAACCGCGCATGAAATGCAGAGCGAGGCCCACGGTCGGTGCAATCACGACGATCGCAAACATCAAGACCCAACGCTGGCGCATATAATTCTCCCAAATCTCCCGCGTGGCGCAAGGCGCCCGCGCATCCGCGTGGAACCACGCGCAGGTCCGGTACTTGCTTCGGTGTATCCAGCCACCAACAGTGGTGGCAGCGGCGAAATGACTTTTTGAAAGTTGCTCAATCTAGTCTGATCTTGCGCCATTCGGAGCGCAGCAACATTCGTCAAGTCATTGGAAGCGACAAAGAATCCCCCATGTTTGTGGCGATGGGATCTGAACTACGGCAGGCGTTATTGCGCTGATTGAAGAGCCCGACGGTTCGCATGGGACTCTTGTGCGACCGTCCAAATCAATCGGCGTCCCCCGGGGGTCTGCCCGCAGCAAGCCACGGATGAACCGGGTCCGACCCAATGTACTGACCGTTTTGGTAGACGTCATTTCGTGGATTGGAAGCATGCTGCTGCCGGTTCACCAGAACCTGAGCCGTTGACGGCACTTGGGCGAAAGCACCAGTGCTCGACCGCGCCAGCGAGGGAGTGGCGGCACTGAAGGCCAGACTTCCGATCAGGCCAATGGCAACCGCCAGTTTCGTCATCAACTTCGGCGTATTGGTCATGTCGTTCTCCCTTGTGTCCGAGTTCGAAGCCGCTCTCGGCTTCCATGTTCGCCGGAGTGAGTGTTGGCTCTTGGCGACAAAGGGAATTTGGGCCCGTAGTTCGCCGTCACCATTAAATTTGCGTTCAGAAAGCTAAATTCGATTTTATGCGACAGGTTTAGTCCCTCGACGGGAGACGATCAGAGGGCGAAGCTCGGGTATAAACGGCGCAGAGCAGCCGCCGTTTCCACTTCGTCCTCGGAATTTCGTCCAAATCTGCGCCAAAAAACGCGCTGCACCCGACGTCGCTGCTCTCAATGTTGCCGCGCTCATGGCCGGACACCATGGTTTTAGGTCCTGAAAGGGAAGCTGGATTCTAACAGCCAATTTAATGGCGCCTCTGTCGTCACGGACCTATTTTCCCAGCGAGCGATGGTGCAATCGCCTGCGGATCCACGAGGCGCAACATGGAAGGTGCTGTCATGGCCGACACCGTAGCCTTGCCAATTCTCACGGTTGAATCCGGTCTCAGCCGGTATCTCGAGAAAATTCGGCAGTTCCCCATGCTGGAGCCGGAGGAAGAATACGCGCTGGCCAAGCGCTGGCGCGAGCATGGCGACCGCGACGCGGCGCATCGCCTCGTCACCAGCCATCTGCGCCTGGTCGCCAAGATCGCCATGGGCTATCGCGGCTACGGCTTGCCGATTGCCGAGGTCATCTCGGAGGGCAATGTCGGACTGATGCAGGCGGTCAAGCGCTTCGAGCCCGAGAAGGGCTTCCGCCTCGCCACCTATGCGATGTGGTGGATCAAGGCGGCGATCCAGGAATACATCCTGCGCTCGTGGTCGCTCGTCAAGATGGGCACGACCGCGAACCAGAAGAAGCTGTTCTTCAACCTGCGGAAGGCCAAGAGCAAGATCTCGGCGCTCGAAGAAGGCGATCTGCGTCCCGACCAGGTCAAGCTGATCGCCGAGCGGCTGGGCGTCACCGAGCAGGACGTGATCGACATGAACCGCCGCCTGGGCGGCGACGTGTCGCTCAATGCGCCGATCCGCGACGACGGCGATTCCGGCGAATGGCAGGACTGGCTCGTCGACGACACCGCCGACCAGGAGACGCGTACTCGCCGAGCACGAGGAGTCCGACAACCGCCGCAAGGCGCTCGGCGAAGCCCTCGCGCGTGCTCAATGACCGCGAGCGCCGCATCTTCGAGGCGCGCCGGCTCGCCGACGAGCCGATCACGCTCGAAGAGCTCGCCGACGAGTTCGGCGTCTCGCGCGAGCGCGTGCGCCAGATCGAGGTGCGCGCCTTCGAGAAGGTGAAGAAAGGCGTCCAGCATCGGGTCGCCGCCCTGACAGGACCCGCCGCTCTCGTCATTACGAATTTGTATGAACCCAGAAGGACGGGTGTAACTGACAGAGTGTGGGCATTTCAGCCAAAATCTGCCCTTCTCACGAGCTATGCGACGGCTATCGACTGATGGAAAAGTGAATGTCTCCGGTGCAAGATAGAGGGCAGGAGGATCCGGCATCCGCAGGGAAGCCGATCGCCGGCCGTCGGCCACGGAAGTCGTTGATGGCGATTCCGACTCTGCCGCCAGGAGCGCGTAGGAACGAGTCGATGCCTAAAGTGCTGCTCATTGAGGACGACAAGGAGACAGCCGACGAGATCAGCGCCGAGCTCTCCGATCGCGGTTTTGACGTTGACTGGGCGGCGAACGGCATCGAAGGGCTGGATAAGGCGCGTTCGGGCAAAGCAGAAGCCATGATCGTCGATCGCCTGCTGCCGGGAATGGACGGTCTCACCATCATCGAAGCGTTGCGGCGCGAGGGAATGCGAACGCCGGTGCTGGTCTTGAGTGCGCTCGGCGCCGTGGACGATCGGGTGCGCGGATTGCGCGCAGGAGGCGACGACTATCTTACCAAGCCGTTCGCAACGGTCGAGCTCATCGCCCGGCTCGAGGCGCTGTTGCGCCGACCCGCAGAAAGCCGCGATACGGTGCTGCGGGTAGGACCGCTCGAGCTTGATCTCATCGAGCGCACCGCCAAGCGCGGGGACCGCAAGATTGATCTGTTGCCGCGCGAATTCCGCCTGCTCGAATACATGATGCGTCGCAAAGAGCAGATGCTGACGCGCGCCATGCTGCTGGAAGAGGTGTGGAACTACAAGTTCGTCCCCCAGACCAACCTCGTCGACGTTCATATGGGACGGCTGCGGCGCAAGGTGGACGAGCCGCACGAGCCGCCGATGATCCACAATGTCCGCGGCATAGGATTCATCCTCCGTGCGCCTGCCTGATTTCGCCCGCACGACCACGTTTCGCTGGACGCTCGCCGTCGCCGGCGCGTTCGTCCTGTGCACCTTGGTGTTGTTCGGCTTCGTCTATTGGCAGACGGCCGTCTACATGGTGTCCAAGTACGATGTCTTGCTTGCCGCAGGAGCTGCGCGTCTTCGCAGCCAATACACCGGAGCAGCGGCTGGCAAGAAATCGACGATCGATTGCGCAAGGATCCTCAACGCATCAAGATCGCGGGCCTGTTCGGTGCCGATGGTCATCGTATCGCGGGCAATCTGGAGAGCCTCCCGCCCGGCCTTGCGCCAGACGTGCCGACCGATGTCGTTGTCGTTCGGATCGGCGACAGCGGCCGCGAGATGCAGAAAGTACGGCTCGCCGTGCATCCGCTGCCAAGCGGCGAAGTTCTCGCGATCGGCCGGAACATCGACGAGATCACCGAGATCGCGGAAATCGTCTGGCGGGCCCTCGCGCTCGGCCTGCTGCCGGCGTTCGTCCTGGCGATTGGCGTCGGAATGGTGTTGAGCTCGCGTGCACGCGATCGGCTGTCGGAGGTCAACCGGAGAATCCAACGTATCGTGGCAGGCGATTTGCGCGAGCGCCTGCCGACCCGCGGAGGCGATGACCCGTTCGACCAGCTCGCCGTCAGCGTCAACCGCATGCTGGGCGAGATTGAAGCTCTGATCCATGAGATTGCCGGTGTCGGCGACGACATCGCGCATGACCTGCGCACGCCGCTCACCCGCGTGCGGGTACGTCTCGAGCGCGGGCGCGAGCACGCCGCAACGCTGGAGGAATTGCGGGCGGTCGTCGATCAGGCGATCGCCGGTCTCGACCAATCGTTGGCCATAATCACGGCTCTGTTGCGCATTGCCGAGATCGAGCATAGCCGCCGGCGTGAAGGGTTTAGCGAGGTCCAGCTCGCCCCTCTGGTGCGCGAGGTGGGCGATCTCTACGACCCGATCGCCGAGGACAAGGGTCTCACCCTGCAGGTCGAAGCCGCAGATGAGGCGACGGTGCACGGCGACCGCGATCTTCTTTTCGAGGCCGTCGCCAATCTGGTCGACAACGCCGTGAAGTTCACGCCCGCAGGGCGGACGTGTGGAGCTCGCTTTGCTTCGCCGTGAAGGCGAGACCGTAATCCGGGTGAGGGACACCGGTCCCGGCATCCCGGAGATCGAACGCGAAGCTGTGACCAAGCGCTTCTATCGCTCGGACAAGAGCCGGCGCACCGAGGGCTGGGCTTGGGCTTGAGCTTGGTCGCCGCGATCGTCAAATTACATGGCTTCCGACTTTACGATTTCGGCCGGCCCGGGCTGCACGGCGGAGATTGCCTGCCCGCAAGTGCATTGAAAGTCGATGCGAAGGCCGCTCCTTTATCTCTCGTAGAGCTGCGCACCGCCGGTACTCACGACACGCGTCCCTGCGCAATCATCATTGTATGTCAACCGCTGGGGTCCTGCCATGTCTTCGTTGAGCATTTGTACATGTCCCAAGTGATCGGGTAACCATGCTGCCACAGTTTCGTGGGGTCGCTGTGCATGTCGCAAGTTGGATTAGAATTGTGCTGCCGGTGCGTCGTTGCCGCGAGCGCACCGAGGTGATGCCGAGATTATGACCAAAGCGGTCGTGATTTTGGTGAACATGATCGCGGTTCCTATTTCCGATATTTCGCACGATCTTGGATGCACTTACAACATTGAAGATAGGCCGAGGGGCCTGCTCGCACCATTGAATTGCCGTTTAGGAAACTAAATTCGATTTCACGCATGAAGGTTGGTGTTTGCTTTCCGCTTGGAACGCATTTGCTGGCGAGCAATTGCTACGGTGCAATCCGGCATCGCATCCCGGTTGCCGGCCATCGTCGGCTTCAATAAGGGGAATGGCCGAGGGTAAACCTGACCATTCTGTAAAGCTTGAATTGATCCGGCGCCATCAATCCCAGCGCATGCCATAGGCGTCCCAGGTCTGCATCGGGCGGTTGGGGTCCTGCCAGGTCTGCACTGGGGGACCGTCTTGCCGCTGCGTCGTTGCCGCGAACGCGCCCGAAGCGGGGTCGGGGCGATGTTGCCGCCGCGTCGTTGCCGCCAGCGCACCCGAGTGATGCCGAGGATGAGGGGCCAACGCAATAGTGGACTTGGTGAACATGGTCGTATCTCCTGTTTCTATCGCTGCGCACCCGATCTTGGTGTGCGCTTGCATATTGAAGGTAGGCGGATTGGCCTGCCGGGCACCACTAAATTGTCTTTCAGAAAACTAAATTCGATTTTATGCGAGAACCGCAGGGGTGAGTGGCTAGTACTCGGAATCACAAGTCCGCGAGAACAGGGCCGCAATTATAGTCAACGACAGAATCCGCCGCTGCTCTCAATACTGCACAGAGCTCGTTGCCGACAGACATGGGTTTCGGGACCTGAAGAAAGGTTGAATTTTAACAACCAATTAAATGGCGCTTCTGTATTGCGGACTTATTTTCAAGCGATGGACGGTGCAATCGCCTGCCCATTCACGTGACGCAATCTGGAGGCGCTATCATGGCCTACGACGCGGCTTTGCCGATTCTCACGGCTGAATCCGGTCTCACCTGGTTTCTCGAGAAAATCCGAGGATTCCCCATGCTGGATCCGCAGGAGGAATACGTGCTGGCCAAGTGCGCGCCCACTCCATGAGCCTCCTTCCCCTTTTGCCCGCTGATCCGCAATGGGTGCCATTGATCGCGCCAAAAACGTATCGGACGACGCGCGGCGAGGCTACGCCGGGATGGGATAACTGCCCACGCTTCCTACCGTTTTAATATTTTGACCACACGGGTGGCAGATAGCTTGGTTCTGTGTCGCGGCCGTGAACTGGTCCCATTGGCGACTCCAGCCGCTCACCACGGACCTGCTCGCATAAAATCAATTTAGTTTTCTGAATGGCAATTTAATGGTGCGACGGGCCATCTGTTTATCTTGAACTTAGCAGTGCTGCATCAGCGATTGATCAAGAGGTGCCTCATGTTCAAGGACGATCCATCTCCCATCTCGCCAGCCCCTGCGCGTCAGAGGCGGTGTCCCCGGATGGCCGCCTGCCGGTACAGGCGCGAAATCGGCTTTGTCGGTCTTGGTCACATGGGGACGGCGATGGCCGCAAACCTTGCCGCCGCCGGACATCGGGTGATCGCATATGTCCGTCGCCCGGACCAGATGGACAAGCTCGCTGCGCTCGGTCTCAAGCCCACAACGGATATCACCGACCTGTTCGACCGCGAGGTCGTCATCAGCATGCTGCCGGACGACGCCGCCGTTCGCGACGTCGTGCTTGGGCGAGAGGACCTCGGCATCGACCGGTCTCGCCTCGGGATTGAAGCGCGGCGCAATTCATCTTTCGATGAGCACGATCAGCACAGCCACTGCGTCTCACCTCGCGAGCGAGCATGCCCGTCACGGGCAAGGCTACGTCGCAGCGCCGGTCTTTGGAAATCCGGATGCCGCCAAGGCGCGCCAGCTCTTCATTGTCGCCGCCGGCGCCGCGGCCGATGTCGAACGCTGTCAGCCGCTGTTCGACAGTCTCGGACAGAAGACATTCGTGATCGGCACCGATCCTGGGCACGCAAACCTCATCAAGCTGCTCGGCAACATGATGACCGCGACCACGCTGGAGATGCTGGGAGAAGTCGTCGCTGTGGCTCTCAAGCGCGGACTCGATCCCAAGCCTTTCATCGACATCATGACAAGCACGATGTTCGGCGGACGCGTGCACAAAATCTATGGCGACAAGATCGTCAGCCAGTCCTACGCGCCCGGATTCGTCATGCCCCTGGCGCTCAAGGATGTGCGTTTGGCGCTCGCCGAGGCAGAAAGCGCGGGCGCCCCGATGCCATCGGTCAACGTGGTGCGAGACCGGCTCATCACAGGAATCGCTCGCGGCTATGCCGATCTCGACTGGACCGCGCTTGGTCTGGTCGCCGCGGAGGAAGCGGGTCTCAACGTCACGCCCTCGTCGCCCTCAATTGAAGACGGCTGGTAGCCAGCCCGCAGTGCCGGCCACGCCGCAAACCCTCAAGAAGGAGAAAGATCATGGCTCGTCAAACCGAAACGCTCGAAATCGAACATGGAGCTTGTCGACATTCCCGGTACATCGCTCAAGGTGTCGCCCATCGCGCTCGGCACATGGGCGATCGGCGGATGGATGTGGGGCGGAACCGATGAAGCGGAGGCGATCCGTACCATTCATGAGGCTGTCGATCGCGGCATCACGCTGATCGATACGGCGCCGGTCTATGGCTTCGGCCGCTCGGAGGAGATCGTGGGCAAGGCGCTGGCCGAGGGTGGGCGGCGCAAGCGCGTCGCTGATCGCGACCAAGGTCGGTCTTGACTGGAAGGACGGCCAGCCGTTCCGCAATGCCAGCAGGACACGCATTCACAAAGAGATCGAGGATTCGCTGCGGCGTCTGCGCACCGATGTCATCGACGTCTATCAGGTGCATTGGCCCGATCCCAGCGTGCCGATCGAGGAAACCGCGGCAGCGATGGCTGATTTGCAGCGCGCCGGGAAGATTCGAGCGATCGGCGTCAGCAATTTCAGTCCCGCGCAGATGGACGCCTTTCGCAAGGTTGCGCCGCTGCATACGGCACAGCCGCCATACAATCTGTTCGAGCGTGCCATCGAGCAATGACGTTCTCCCCTATTGCCGAGACCGGAACATTGTCACCCTTGCCTACGGATCGTTGTGCAGGGGTCTGCTCTCGGGTCGCATGACGGGGCAGACACAGTTTGCCGGGGATGACCTGCGAAAGAACGACCCCAAGTTCCAAGCTCCTCGGTTTGCGCAATACCTGCGGGCGGTCGAAAGGCTCGACCGTTTCGCGCAAGCAAATTACGGAAGGCGCGTCATCCATCTCGCATTGCGCTGGGTTCTCGACCGGCAGGCCTCGATGATTGCCCTTTGGGGCGCGCGGAGACCGGACCAGCTCGCCCCGATCGCGGGCCTGTCCGGTTGGCATATCGACTCATCCGCCATGGCTGAAATCGACCGGATTCTTTCGGACACGATCCTGGATGCCGTGGGTCCGGAATTCATGGCCCCGCCTGATCAGCTCGCAGCCTGAAGGTGTCGACCGAAACCCTCCTTGCCAACGAAAATGGCGCAATCGACCAAGAAGCAAAAGCATGTCCGCGGTCACTGTCACAAGGTCCACCGGCTCCATCGGCGATGCAGAATCGTCTGAAGCAACCTGGCGCCCGTCTAAGGGTTTGGAGCCTCAGGCCATAGCGATCGAGACCGAGCATCTCTCCCGTACGGTCGTCGATAGGGTTCTGGTCAGCGACATCACCGTGCAGGTGCAGCCCGGCGAGGTGCTGGCGGTCGTCGGTCCCAGTGGGGCGGGCAAGTCGTCCTTCCTGCGGCTATTGAACCGCCTCGATGAGCCAACGGGCGGGACCGTGCGGCTCAAGGGTCAGGACTACCGTGAGCTAGCGCCACGAGAGCTGCGGCGGCGCGTCGGCATGGTCATGCAGATGGCCTATCTCTTTCCCGGAACGGTAGCTGCAAACATCGCCTTCGGACCATGGCAACGCGGCGAAAGACTTGCCGCCGAGCAGATTGATGCGCTGCTGGAGCGCGTCGGCTTGCCCGGGTACCAGGAGCGAGATGTGAGCAACCTGTCGGGCGGCGAGGCTCAACGCGTGTCGGTGGCGCGCACGCTGGCGAACGTCCCGGAGGCGCTACTGCTGGACGAGCCGACCTCGGCGCTCGATGACGTTTCAGCGCGCGGGATCGAAGAACTCGTGCTGAGCATCATTCGCGAGCGGCGGATGACCTGCGTGATTGTCACGCACAATACGGCGCAGGCCCATCGCATCGCCGACCGCACAATGATCCTGCAAGCCGGCAAGCTGGTCGCGATCGGCCCCACCAAGGAGGTCCTCCGTGATCGCTGAACTCCTGAGCACCCTGCACAGCGACATCGCCATGGGAATGGCCCAGGCGGCTGGCGCCATCGTGCTCTGCGCGGCTGTCGTGCTCCTGTGCCGCCGGTTTGCCGTGCACGTCGAGCGCGAGACCGCGATATCGCTGGTGCGGGGCCTCGTGCAGATGGTGTTCGTCGGCATGGTCCTGGCCGTGCTGCTGCACGGAAATCTGCTGGTGGGCGTGCTCATCCTGCTGGCCATGACCTTTGCGGCCGCCGTGACCGCCTCGCGCCGCGCCCAGGACATCAAGGGTTCGCTGCTGCTCTCCTTCTATGCGATCGCCGCTGGGTCGGGCGTCGTGATCGCCGGGATGCTCGCCACCGGAACGCTCACCGCCGACATCGCGGTGCTGGTGCCGGTGGGCAGCATGATCATCGCCAACGCGATGAATGCCTGCGCGCAATCTGTCGAGCGCTTCAGAGCCGATGTCACTGCGCATGTGGGCCAGATCGAGGCGGGCTTGGCGCTCGGTGCCGACCCCGCGTGACGGTTGCGCCCTATGTGCAGAGCGCGGTTTACGCCAGCCTGCTTCCTCGTCTCGATATGCTGAAGTCGCTCGGCCTGGTCTGGATACCAGGCGTGATGGCCGGCATGATGGTGTCGGGCGCCAGTCCGGTTTACGCAGGCATCTACCAATTCATCATCGTCGCCATGATCTTGGCCGCATCGGGCATCGCCGGGCTGATCGTGACGCTGCTTATGCGAGCGCGCGCTTTCTCAGCAGCCGCGCAATTGACGCTCCGCGCCCGGGGAGCAGCACCAGCCACTGCCGTACCGGCTCGCGAAGAGCATGCCGAGCCCGTCTATAGGAGGCTGAAATGCACGCCCGTCAACCATTCACTGTGGTGGAGCGCTACAGCGCTACCGCGCAGGTCTTACACTGGACTACTGTATTGCTTGTAGTCGTCGCTTACATCGCGAGCGTCGGCGGCTCCGAGACGCGCATCTATTCGTCGGCCAATGATTTCAGTCGCAGCCTGCACGAGCTGCTCGGCATGAGCGTGTTTGCGCTGACACTTGTGCGCGTGTGGCTTGGCGAGCGATTTTTCCCCGCCCACAAGTCCCGAAATGCCGGCCTGGATGGAGCTGGGCGCGAGGCTCGGGCATTGGACGCTTTATGCGCTGCTCGTGCTGGTGCCGGTCACGGCCATTCTCGGCGCATGGCTCGAAGGCCACCCGCTGACGCTGCTCGTCCTTGGAAACATTCAGCCCTTGATCCCGGAGTCCCGGCAGTTGGGCCTTGTGCTGGCCAATCTCCACGGCTGGCTTGGCGATGTGCTGATCTGGCTCGCAGGCCTCCACGCCGCCGCCGCGCTCTATCATCACTTCTGGCGGCGCGATACGGTTCTGCTGTCCATGTTGCCGGGCCGGTAAAGGCCTGAAGCGCTGACTCGATAGAACATTCCGTTGTGCAGCTCCCCTGTTGCAGTTCTGCCACGGTTTTCAACACGGTGCGTTTTGCAACTTGGGTCGTCCCGATCCTGCTCGGACTGCAGGCGGCAAACTTATACTGTTACGAGGAGATGATGCGTTTAGAATTATTGCCTGGGATTTTGGAGGGCTTGCGATAGGACCGGCAACGGGCAGGGAAACCTACGGTTCTGTTGAGGCGTTCAATACGTGGAACGATCCTATCAGCATACGAAATCATGGCGGAGCGACACGCAGACAGTCCAGCACGGTAGGAATGCCAGCTGGCGCCAAAACTGTCCGCAGCGGCGAGACCGCCCTGCAGTTCGCTGGGGCATTGCGATGACCTTATCGACACGAACATATCAATGCGATGTTCCCGACTGGTCTGGTCGCCATGCTGACCTCTGGCTAAGGCTTTTACACGGTCTGGCCACCGTCCGTGCTTGCTCGATCGCGAGCATGCGCGCGTTTTAGCGTCTTTGGCCGATGGCTTTAGAAGCTTCTTGCGGTCAAGAGGTGCTAAGTATGGCGGTCTTCAAGGTCAGCATAAATGGTCAAGATCACGAGGTCGATCTCGATCCTGGCGCACGCCGCTCTTATGGGCTATTCGCGATGCCGTGGGCCTCACGGGAACAAAGTATGGCTGCGGGGTTGCTGAGTGCGGCGCTTGCACCGTGCATGTGAATGGCCAACCGGTGCGTTCCTGTTTCCATTGCCGGTTTCGCGCTGTGGGCAGTGCTGTCACGACAATCGAAGGCAGACAGCAAGGAAGGTGCCGCACTGCAGAAGGCATGGGTCGCGCTGGACGTTCCCCGCAATGCGGCTTCTGCCAGTCCACGGCCAGATCATGAGCGCAGCGGCGCTGCTCAGTCTCAATCCAGCGACCGACGGATCGCGACATCGATCTCGCCATGACCGGCAACATCTGCCGCTGCGCCGCCTGCGTTCCGCATCCGCGCCGCGATTCCTTGGCGCGCTGCGAAGTCGTTGGGAGGGCTGAGCGATGACCGTCCACTGACGTGTACGCTACCGCGGCGTTCCCTCCTGAAGGCCGGCGCGGGCCTCGCCATCGGCGTCTACATCGCGCGCGGCGGCAAGGGGCCTGACGCAGAGGTCCGCCGGCGGCGCCGAGTGACGTCAACTTCTGGCGCCGAATACACCATTTTCCTCACCAATCTGCGCGCCGACAACGCACCGTCACGGTGTGTGCAAGCACATCGAATTCGGCCAAGAGGCCGTTCACCGGGATGTAGCGACGCTGGTCGCCGACGAACTCGACGCCGATTGGTCACAGATGCGGGCCGAGCACGCGCCGTCAGATCCGGTTCTTTACAAGAACCTGGTGTTCGGCGTGCAAGGCACCGGCGGGTCGAGCGCGATCGCCAGCTCGTGCGAGCAGATGCGCAAGGTCGGGGCTGCCGCGCGGGCGATGCTGGTCAGCGCCGCCGCGGACAGCCGAAATGGAACGGTGCCTGCTTCGGAGCTCACAGTCGAGAACGGCGTCATCAGGCATCCCTCCAGGCAAGGAAGGCCGCTTCGGCGCATTTTGCTGAGAAGGCGATGCGGTCAGCCGGTGCCAGCCGACCTCCGGCTCAAAGGAGCCGTCGCCAGTTCAAGCTGATGACCGGCAAGGCGGGCGCGGTGACGCGTCTCGACGGCGCGATGAAGTCGAACGGGTCTGCGCCAATACACTTTGGACATCAACGATCCGAGACACACTGACGGCATTGATCGCGCGCTCGCCGCGTTTCGGCGGGGTCGGTTGGCGTCGTTCGACGCGGCCGCGGCGTTGGCGGTTCCAGGCGTCGGTCGATGTGAAGCAGGTGCCGACCGGCGTTCGCGGTCTACGCAAAAGGCTTCTGGCCGGCGAAGACCGCCCGCGATCGGCTCAAGATCGCTGGGACGACAGCAGAGAGCGGGTCAGCGCGGCACCGGCGCAGCTGCTTGACGAGTTTCGAACGCTGTCAGAGTCTCCGGGCAAAACCGTCGCAGCAGGAGTGATGTCGACTGCAGACGATCGCTGAGGGCAGCCGCCGGCACATCGTCCGAGGCGGAGTACGTGTTTGCCCTATCTTGCTGCAACGCGGCGATGGAGCCGCTCAACGCCGTTCATGAAATGGGACGGCGACACGGCGTCCGCGCGCGGTTCGGCAGCCAGTTTCCGACAGCGGATCAGGCGGCGATCGCGCAGGTTCTCCGGCATTGCGGACTTGCCGCATGGGTCCGTTTGCAGACCATCCTCGCCGGCGGCAGCTTCAGGCCGGCGCGCGCAGCAGAGCATGCACGTTGCCATTGGAGCTCGCGCGAGGTGGTGAAGGCGATCGGGCCCGGTACAGAGCGGTACAAGCTGGGTGTGAACGCGCGAGGACGACATGCGCGGCAGCTTCTAGCCCCACCGGCCGTTCGGCGTCCATCGCATGCGCGGCGTCGTTCCCCGCGACGGCGAGAATCGAGGCCTGGAGCGACACCGTAGTCAGCCAGTCGATCATGAAAGGGCTCCGCGTTTGGAGGCGATGACGTTCAAGGACGGTCTGCGACTCGACGGCCTACGAAGGCTCGCACGACATTCCCTACGAGGTCGCGAATTTCAAGTGCGACCTGCACCAAGTTCGGTGTCGGCGTTCCCGGTTGTGTGGTGGCGTTCGGTGGGGCACGCACACACCGGTTACGCGGTGGAGGCGTTCGTCGACGAGAGTTGCTCCAGGCGGCGGGACGAGATCCCGTCGGGGGCCGTCCCAGCGATGATGGGCAAGTCGCTGCGCCGTGCCGGCGTCGCTCCCGAGGGCCGTCGCCGAGCTTGCGGACTGGAAGGGCGCGAAGGGCGGAAGCGGAGGTCGCGCGCAGGCGTCGCGGTGGTCGAGAGCTTCAGCACCTATGTCGGCGCAGGTCGTCGGAAGTGTCGATCAGGGCGAGGGAAGGTCCGATCGTGCACAAGGTCTGGTGTGCGGTGGACTGCGGGGTCGCCGTCAATCCCGACATCATCCGCGCGCAGATGGAGGGGCGGGATTGGCGGGTTCGGGCTGGGCCATATTCTGTACGCGCGAGCAGACGCTGGACGGGGGCCGGCCGGTCGCGGGAAGTCTCAACACCTACCCGCTCGCTGCGGATTCAATGAGATGCCGGAGGTCGAAGTTGTCAATTGTTCGCCTCAGGTCGGAGAAGCCGAGCGGCGTCGAAGGGGAGCCCGGCGTGCCGCCGATCGGTCCGGCGTGTCGCGAATGCGATGGGCGGACTCGGGCTGACGCGCGTCCGCAGTCAGTTGCCGATCGTGGCCGGAGGTTTCAGCGCCAGGTGAGTGCATTGGGGCAGAGCGCTGAAGCGCGGTTGCCGCCGGCGGCACTCGCCGCGGGGCTGCTCGCGCTTCGCCGGAACTGATTGCGCTCACGCGCCGATGCCGCGGCACTGAGCCTGCGACCAGTTCCGGCAACGCTCAAGCCGGCAGCTCGACTTCGACGGCATTCAAGGACAAGGATGAGCGCGCCATCGCGCTGTTCCACCGCGAGGCCGGCAAGGTGCTCCAGTCGCCGCGCTGTGTGCATGGTGCCATCCTGCCGGCGAGCGCCCGACGCAGACCGACAGGCATGCGACCGCATCAGCCGCTGGTGGTGCGCGGCGATGGCAGGCATGGGCGCGCCAGGCGGCCTGGTCTGCGCGACGTGTCATCACGGGGCCAACTTCGATCCTGCCGGCGTCCCAGCAGATCCGGGATGGGCGCTCGCGCCCGCCGGGATGGCCTGGCAGGGCAAGACGCTCGAGCAGATGTGCGCTCCAGATCAAGGAGCCAGGCCCGCAACGGCGGCGGGGACCTGGCCGCGTCTGATCAAGCACATGGCGGAAGACGAGCTGGTGGGATGGGGCTTGGAACGCTGGGAGCAGGGACGCATCCCGGCGCCCGGGACCCAGCATGCAGTTCGGTGAGCTGATTAAGGCTTGGGCCGATGCGGGAGCAAGCTGTCGGACCTTAACACCCGTTTACATCACGACGAGGCGGGGAAGGCGGTCAGCGCGCTCCTTCGTGCATCCACAGACTCAACATTCGAGGATCCGCAACAGAATCGAAACTATGCGGTTTCGGTCCACGCTGGAGTCCACTATTGGCCCGTTGCCGTCCCAACCTTTCGTCCGGTTTCGGCACGCTGCGGACTACCAAGCAACGTAACCGTTCCGGCAATGTGTTCCCCAAACCCGACTGAAGGTGGCAAGGTGACAACCTAAGACGATGCACACACTCGCTCGCTGCGTCAACTAGGTAAAATCATTCAAGTGAGCTCTCCGCCAGCTGCGCTTAGTCGCCGCGTCAAGGAAAAACATGACGACGCCGGCGAGGAGCCCGAAGCGGAGGGAAGGCTGAGATTTCGCGCTCGATGAACTCGCGATTGTTCACAGTGCCGCGACATTCGAATTTGCCAGCGGTCCTCTTCAGCGTTGAAACCACAACTATCGACCGCCGATGCCTTCGATGGCCGATAGTCACCGCCCATCCCTTGGGTCGATCGAGCCGACAACCCATCCAACGGCACGGGGTTTCATTGCCGCTTCAATATTTTGCTACTCGCCCATTTTGGGGGCAGCGGTTCTTTCCGCTGGGGACGTCCACGCAGATCGTCCGTGTCTGCAAAATGTCCGGCTTATGCGATACGACCATCTGACTGAGCCAGTGCGGCTGACGCGCCATCTGATTGTGCCGGCGATGAGCGCTGCATCGAGCCAGACCTGGGAAATCCACATCAAGCGCTGCTCCGACACCCCGGGGAAGCCGGAACGCACGCTCATAACCAACCGAGGGCACCATGGCCCAGCAAACCTGCCCAAAGTCAGAAGCAGTTCCTGCAGGCCATCGATCTGTCGGCCGTCAACGTCCACGCCGTTCTGGTCGACACCGGCGCGTACACCTACAACGACGCGCACGATTTCCTGGACGACATTCCGTCCGGCGCGCACGATCGCGGTCTCGAGCAACGCATCCGCCGGCAAGGTATTCGGCTGACGACGGCAGCTTCGATTCCGGACGATCCGACCTTTACCGGGGTTTCCGGCGCGTCGATCAGGCGATCGTGCCCTGTCCACACCGGCACCGACAGCACCTCGCGGCTGATCGCATGTACCAGGACACGGGCGTCACCGGCCTGCCGCTCACGCCTGACGGCAGCGACGTGCAGATCTGCGTGGACGCAGAGTTTGGTTTGTACTCCAGCTCGGCCGGCGCGACGATGTTCCGTTCACACCGGCTGCTTCAATACAGGCTCCCAAGGTGAGCCACCGGGATAATGACCACACCGCCGCGGACCTTGTGTCCCATTGCCTTTGCCTCGGCAATCAAGTCAGCCGTTGACCTCCGCGGTGGAGTTAGCCTTTAGCGCTTCTTGAGCGCCGCCTCCAGGTTGCCCAGCACACCGAGCTGGGCGAGCATGATGGTTCCGGCGTAGTAGCAGTCGAACGCGCTCACCTTCCCGTCCTCAAGATGGAAGACATCGACGCACGGGACGTGGAATTCCTTACCGGTAGCGGGAGCGTTCCCAGGCCCATGGGAAGGTCACCTTGGTGGGTTCCGTTCAGCGACAGCTGAACGACGACGACGTCACCGTCGAAGTAGAGGTCGGATGAGTTCGCGGTGCATGTCCGGAAATGCAGCCGAGTAGATGTCGGCCGCACGAGCGACTTCGTCGCCCCGGTATTTGACTCCGGCAGGACGTCCCACCAGTAGCCGTTCTTGGTGAACAGTGACCGAAACCTCTTGGGTTCCTTCTCTGCGACCGCGTACAGATTGCGGATAATCTCTTCGTTTGAAGCCATCGTGGTCTCTGCTCATCGGTCATTGTGGCGGGGCCAATGACGCTAAGAATAACACACCACAGCATATCCGCCTTGCTTCCGGCGGAAAATCGCGTGGCCGCTGCTCCATCGGATTTCCCAGCTGACGCACGCGGCTACAACCGGCCTTCCTTTGCAGCCGCACCTTTATCTCGGCGATGCGCTGTTCGCCGGCATGAAGCGAAGCCGGACTCGTGTGCACCGAGTAGTATCCGAGGGCGAGTTCGTACGGATGGCTTACTGCCGAGCCGAGGACGAGACTCGGTGTCCGCCTCCGCACGGAAGTCGATCGCCTGATTCAGATGTCTCGAAGGCCACCAACTCGCCCGCCTCCGACAGGCTCAGGAACAGCGAGCCTTCCCGAGGCAAGCGCGATCCAGCAAATCGTGTGATCGGCCGGCGGCTCGTAGCGCCAGGTTTCACCGGCCTTGAGCCGCACGGCCAGATAGTTGATCGAGGACGGCGCCTTTAGCGGGCTCGACACCTCGCCGAGGGTGCCGAGCAAGACGGCGGCGGGTCCCTTCGCGTGAACGTCCTGCGGCTTTTGGTAGATGCTTTCGCTTGGCCCGAGCTCTGGTCGGGCGGCAAGGCGAGCCAGAGCTGGAATCCGCGGGACCGGCCGGAGTTGCCGGCACCGCCGCCATGCCATGCGCCGCCGGCGGCCTTGAACCATTCCGACGCCGCCGGCGGGCAAGAACCCGGCGGCGCCGGTGGTGTCTTCGTAGCGGACGCTGCCCTCCCAAAGATAAGTGAGCGTCGCGATGCCCGAATGCGGATGCCACCCGAAGCCTGAAAACGAGGATCCCTCGGCATCGAACAGGTCGAGGAAAGACGAACGGCTTGAGCTTGCGGCCGAGGTCGGAGGGGCTCATCAGGCGGGTGATGGGTCCGTGACGGCTGCCGAAGCGTGCGATGCGCGATCTGACGCGTGCGCTCTTGAGTCGCCGCGGTGGATCCGGTCATGAGGAATCTCTTCTTGTCGAAGGTTATAGTGCCCCTCGCTCGCTGCTTTGCAGTCGCATCGGTCTGCAGCGCCCGACCCCACGGGGATCGAGGTCGTTGAGCATCGCGTTGACCGCCGCCTCCTGATGAGGGCCGGGTTTGAGCGTGGAGAAGTTTTCGAAATCGGTGAAGAGCGACAGCGCGACCTGAGCGCGCGACGTCGGCAATCTTGATCTCGCCCATGACCAGTCGCAGCTGCTCGACGGCACGCGCTCCACCGACGCGCGCCGTAGCCGACAAACCCGCGCGGCCTTGTCGTTCCATTCGCGGAAAGAGATAATCGATCGCGTTCTTGAGCGCGCCGGACGTCGAATGGTTGTACTCCGGCGTGACGAACACGAACGCATCGAAAGTCCGCGATCTTCGCGGCCCAGGCTTTCGTGTGCGGCTGTGCGTACTGGCCCATCGAGGGAGGAACGCGCCTCATCGAGGAGCGGCAGGTCGAAGGCCGCGATGTCCACGACTTCGAACGATGCATCGCTCCGTTTCGCAGCGATGCCGTAGACCCAGCGTGCGACATCCTCGGCCTTGCGGCCGGGACGGGTGCTTCCAGATGATGATCGCCACATTCAGCATTTTCTTCCTCCGCTCGCCTGTATTGGAACCCGCGACCGCAATCGACGCGCCAGCGGTACGTGGCTTTGACTGCTCCCGAAGGCCAGGGCTTCTCTGATCCACAAAGCCCGTATGAAACTGAGGTTAACGCCTGGGGAAATTTGAAATGCAGGCCCCGGGCATCCCAAGTGTGGACCAACTTCTGGTGCTGCTGACGGTGGTCGAGGAAGCTTCACCGCGGCGCTGCAAGGCGTCTTCGGCGGGCCTCGCCATCAGCTTACGCAGTCGACGCTGGGCGCAACAGCCTTTCCCTTTTGATCGCGGGACGACGCGAAAGCCAGAAACGACTCATGTCGGAGAGGCGGTCGTTTCAGGCCAAGGCGGTCTTCGCTGCACAGCGTCGACGTTACGCGCGCGTGTGAGCGGACTTCTGCCGGGCTCCAGATCTGAAGTGTCGCTGGTAGTCGACACCATGCATCCGAGCGATCGTTTGATACCGCTGGTGCCTCGTGAATTTCCACATGAAGTTCCCAACCGTGCCCCTGCGGCTCTGGTGCAATAGCTCGGTGGCGTTGAACGACTCATCCGCAACGGCGATGCTGGGATCGGCATTCGGCAATGCGC
>ERZ1370068.3575-contig-2684_pt1 | contig 33608 bp, 33 predicted proteins | sample MGYA00561227_ERZ1370068 | MGnify/ENA primary metagenome ERZ1370068 (study PRJEB38410, sample SAMEA6850437) | metagenome | study: Metagenomic assessment of the ecological functions of the soil: analysis of the soil microbiota associated with the...
GATCGGCGTCGGTGGCGGCTCCCATCGCGTGCAGCGAGCGCCCCAGATGCCAGCGGCGAAATGCGGCCGGGTCGAGCGCCTCGCGCGCCACGGCATCGGGCAGCACGCGATCCATGAGATCGAAGCGCTTCGACAATGCTGGCGCGAGTGGCACCGTGGTGCGCCCGCTCATCCAGCAAAAATCCAGCGCGTGGGTGGCAGGTTTCAGCTCCACCAGCCGGCCTTGCCGGGACGCGCCTGCTGAAGTCGGCGCTGCCGAGCGGACCGCGCTCGAGAATCGTCGCCTCCACAGAGCGCAGCAGGCGGCGGATGGCGTTTGAGAAACTTCGTCCAGCCTTTGCGGCGATGCTGGTATTCGAGCATCGCCTGCCGCCAGGCGGGAAAGTGCGCGATCGACACCAGGCAGGCGACGTGGGCCCAGTATTCGAAGAGAGACGCGGCGGCGAAGATCAGCCGCTCCAGCGCCGGACGAGAATACGACCCGAACCGGCTCACAGCGTCAGGTGAGCGCGCGCGCTCGACGACGTTGATCGAGTCGAGCTGAATGCCGCCCGTGTGCTTCGGCGAAGCGCGCCAGGCTACGCGCCGTCAATCGTTGCTGGCGCGGTCGCGCCAGATGCTGCGCTGTAGGAACAGGCGCCGCGACGGCGCGGCGAGAGACGACGGTGTCAGCCATCGCGGTCGCCCGCTGGGACGCGCTATCTGCGCCGCGCGGCGGCAGCCTACGCAAGCGGGGTGCGTGCGAGGCGCTTTGTCCGAAGAGAGCGTGCAGTCGCCCTCGTCGCCGTGCGCCGGAAGCGGCGCGGCGACACGCCGGCGGCGCCGGTAAGGGTGCGAACGAAGTTGGAGAGATCGCCGAAGCCGACGTCGAAGGCGATGTCGGCGATCAGATCGGTCAGTCCTCCGCAGCAGCCGTGCGGCGATGCCGCAGCCGCGAGCGCACAGATACTGATGCGGCGTGATCGTCGAGCACGCGCGCGAACAAGCGCAGAAAGTGATAGGCGCTGATCCGGCTTCGCGCGCGGCGTCTTCGAGGTCAAGCGGCTCGTGCGAGTGGGCATCCGATCCACAGCGCGGTCCCGATCGGCGCGGCGGCGATCGCGCGCCACGGCGCTGGCGACCGATCGGCGCGCCGAGACCGCGTCGACCAGCCGTGCGGCGGAGCATACCGACCTCTTCGACACCTGACATCGCTGTCGCCGTGCACCGCCGCCTGCGCCAGCTCACCGATCACCATCAGCTCGGCAGCGGCGGCAGCGAGCCGCTGCGCCAGGGTCTCGTGCCGGGCGCCGACCGCGTCGACCACCGCAGGTGAGAGCTGAACGACAGGCATTCGTCCCCTGCACGTGATCGTGCGGCTAGCAGACGTATTCGTCACCGGGTGACCGACGAGAACCGACCCCTGCGACGAGCTCAGGTGTCACAGTCCGCCAGTGGTACGATACCCGAAGCTGCCGCGCCGAACGTACGCCAGGTCGAATCTGCCGTGCAGCCTCGACGAAGGCTTGTCTCCCGGCCCGGCAGTGCAGCGGTAGTCGAGCACCCGTGAGACTGTCCTGCGCATCGTCGGAAGATCTCGTCGTGCGCCGCCATCCGTGGGAGCCTCACCGCGGCGGTGGAAGGCTGGAACTTCAGCTGGGAAGCAGAACTCACCACGAAAGGACACGAAGACCGAGAAAGAATGGTTCACCAGTTCTGTCGGCGAAGGCAACGCAGTGCGACGATAAGATTTAAAACCCGAAAATGCAGTCCTGATTCCCCTCTTCGTGGTCTTCATGTCCTTCGTGGTGAAGAACTGGTTCATCGAAGACGCCTCTGCGCTTCATGTCTCCGCGCCTCGCGGTGAATCTGCGAACAACGGCTTTGCGGACGCGCTTACGCCATCGAGAGCAGACGCTGCTTTGTCGAGACGCCGCCGTTGGCCGAGAAGCCGCCCATCTGCTGCCGCCTGCCGCGAGCACTCGATGGCGCACGGCACCACGATCGCGAACGGGTTCGCGCCCGAGCGCGTGGCCGACGGCGCGTGCGGCGCCGGGCTCCCTGAGCATTGCGGCGATATCGCCGTAGGTCAGCGTGCCGCCGGGCGGAATGGTGCGGCGCCGCCTCGTAGACGCGGCGATGAAAGGGCGGCACCTGTTCCATGTCGAGCGCGATGGCCGAGAGATCGGTCTGCCAACGCCGGCCAGGAGCGCGACGATGGCGTCGCGCGCGGCTCGGACCTCGGGCGGTGGCGCCGACTCGCGTGCAGACGGAAAGCGGCGCTGCAGGCGCGCGCGTCTCCCTGATACCCGACTCCGGCAGCCGTACGCCGGCGATGCCGCGATCGCTCCAGGGCGCGACGCCGCAGTGGCCATCGCCGTCTCGAACAAGGGTGAAGCCGACTGCGGACATCATTGAACCGTGGAGGTTGGCGGGAAGATCCTGACCCACGGATCTCATCAGACTGCGATCTCGGCACTTGGAGAATCTTGCTGTCGCCGTTTTCAGTTGCTCAGCGGATCTCCGTCGGCCAGTGGGTGCCATGGGCGCTCGCGCTCGAAGGCGCGCGCCGCATGCAGCACAGATCGTCGCAGCTGGCGCGGGCCGACGATCTGTATGCCGATGGGCAGGCCGCGGCGCGACAAGCTCACCCGCACCGTCGCCGCCGGATGCCGGGAGAGATTGAACGGAATGGTGAACGATCCGACGTTCGACCACCGGTTGGCGTCGCCCTTCGGTCTCGGTCGCGGTACGGACCGCTTAGATAGGGATCGAAGGGGACGGTCGGCGTGAGCGGCACGTCGTAGCGGTCGAACAACTCGGCGGCCCAGCGCACGATGTCGGCGCGCAGCGCCGCCATTTGCCCGAAGATCGCCGGGTTCATCTCGCGCCGCGCCAGCTCGACGCCGGCGAGCAGACCGCGGCCGAGCAGATGCTCGCGACCGGCGAGGGCGGGTGTCGAGCTGCGCCGCCATCCAGTAGGCACCGAGCAGCCCCATGCGCGTCCGGCTTCGGGCGGACCGCCGCTGAACTGCTCGACGCGATGACCGCGCGTCGGCGAAGACGCGCGTCGCATCCTCGACCGCCGCGGCGACGTCCGATTGCACGACCGCGTAGCCGAGATCGGGCGATGGCCGATGCGCAGCTTGGCCGGCAGCGGCGTGCGCACCAGATCGGCGTACGAGAAGCCGGGATGCGGCAGGCTGGTCGGATCGAGCCCGACTTGCCGACCACCTGATCGAGCACCAACGCCGCGTCCTCGACTCGTTCTGGTCAGCGGTCCGTACACTGCCGTGGTGCCGTAACTCCCAATGACCGTGCAGCTCGCGCGGCACCCCGCCCGTACGATGCTCTTGAGGCCGAAGCAGCCGGTGAAGCTCGCCGGAATGCGAATCGAGCCGCCGCCGTCGCGCCGGCAGTGACGAGCGGTAGGACACCCGCGGCCATCGCGGCCGACGACCCGCCGCTCGATCCGCCCGGTGTCAGCTCGAGATTCCACGGATGAACGCGTCACGCCGTAGAGGCGGTTCTGCAGTAGGCAGGTGCACCGAACTCCGGCGCGTTGGTCTTGCCGACGACGATCGCGCCGGCGGCTTTCAAACGCTCTGACCTGCACCGAGTCGAAGTTGGCAACGCCGATCGGCGAACAGCATCGAGCACTCGGTCCACGACAGCCCCGCTACCGGCTCGAGCTCCTTGACGCCGAGCGGGACGCCCTCGAGCGGGCGCATCTCGCCGCGCGCGATGCGCTGCGCCGGCGGCGCGCGCCTCGGCCAGGCAGCACCCTCCGGATCGCGCCGCACGACGACGGCGTTCAGCGCGTCGTGGGTCTCGGTCGATGCGCGCCAACACGCGCCTGCATCAGCTCGACCGGCGAGGCTCTGGCGCGCGCGCAGGCGCGCCGTCAATTCCACCAGCGTCAGCGACAAGAGCTCGTGCATCGTTCCTCCGCGGATCTGGCCATAAGCGCAAATGGGGTCGGCGAGACCATCTCGCAATATCAACCAGCGGAGGGCGGGCGAGACGCCCGCCTCCACTTGCGTGCTGATGGCGTCGTGGTGCACCATGTGGCTGGTCGAGACTCATCGATGCCGATGGGCACGTGTATGAGAAGGACGCGGAGCTCTTCGAGCATCCCGAAGGGCGCTACGCCGAGAAGCGAACGCTGCTCTGGGTTTCCGTTCTGGCCGACCATCGACGGCTATCACCGCGGCGCGATTCACGCCCGCCTCGACGTGCACAAGTCGTTTCGAGACCAACGCGCGCGTCTGGGTCGATTCTCGACGGCGCCGAGATCGAGCGCACGGTGCTCTATCCGACCGCCGGTCTGACCAGCGGCCTGATCCGCGATCTCGACTGGGCCGTCGCGCTGACCCGCGCCCATAATACCTGGCTCTCACGAGCGCTATCTCTCCGCCAGCCCGCGGCTGAAAGGCATGGCGCCGCTGCCGTTGCAGGATCCGGGCACGGCGGCGACGGAGCTCGAGCGCGCGGGTCACCAGCTCGGCAGTGCTCGGTGGCGGCGTGCTGACGCCGATCGGTCTGCGCACGCCGCTCGGCCATGCCGACTTCGACCCCGTCTATCGCACCCGCCGAGCGCCTCGGCTGCGCGCTCGCCGTCCATGCCGGACCGTCGCAGGGGCTCGGCTCGACGTGCGTCGCCGACCGCTTCGCCCAGGTCACACGCGCTGGCGCACCCGGCACGCGCAGATGATTCAGATGACGAGCATCATCATGGGCGGTGTGCTGGACCGCTTTCCGATCGCTGGCATCTCGCGCTTTCTCGAAGCCGGGGCGAGCTGGGTGCCGTTTGTCGCACCGCATGGACCGTTCGCAGCTGAAGGCCGCAAGCATCCGAGTACGTCGGCGGCGTGCTGCGCCGGCCGTCGACCTACGTCAGCGGCGGCAACGTTCTACTTCAGCGCCGAACCGGCGGGAGGATTCACTGCCGCACGTCACCGATGTCTATCGGCACGCACACCTTTGCTCTTCACTTCGGACTTTCGCGACGAGGCCAACCTGGCAATCTGCCGGGCCGAGATCGACGCCGTGCTGCGCCGCGACGATCTCCGAAGAGACGAAGGCCAATCTGCTGGCCGGCAAGCGCGCGGCGATTCTACCGCTTCGTCCTAGCGGCGCCGTGCGGCCGCGGCGCGCTCGTCAGCGTGCCGCCGAGGCTTGGCCACGGCGGCGCAGACGGCTTTGTATTCCGACAGCGCGACGTCCAGCGGTGTGCGACGCGGCGGCAGCGCGCGCGCGGGCGCCGATCGCCGGCGCAGAGCCGGGATCGGCTGCGGCCCGCAGCGTCGCGGGCGGTCAGGCCGTCGATGTCGCCGACCGGGAAGAGGAGGCCGGTCATGCCGTCGTCGACGACCTCGCGCGCACCGGCGACATCGCTGGCTACGAGCAGCGCGGCCGCAGGCTTGTGCCTCGAGATAGACGAGAGCGCCAGCGCCTCGGCGGCGGACGGCATGACGACGATGTCCGAGAGGTTCATGTAGCGCACGACCTCATGGTGCGGCACCCAGCCGGTGAAGCGGAAGTGCTCGGCGACACCGGCCCGTGCGCACTCGGCCTCACAGTGGGCGGCACGTGCCGTCGCCGACGACCAGATAGAGCAGGCGCGCATCGGCACGCAGTGCCGCTGCGGCCGAGTGCACCACGTCCAGCGGACGCTTCAGATCCCCTGAGGTTCGAGAGATGGGTGATCGACGATGCGCTCGCGACCGATGTCCAGCCGACGCGATGAGCTCGGGATCGCGCGGCCCCGGCGCGAACAGCGTGGGGTCGACGGCATTGACGATGACGTCGACGCGCTCGAGCCCGAGGCTCGCGCAGCCGCTGCCCGAGGTGGCGCGCCACGGCGGATGATCCGGTCGGCGTCGCCGAGGCAATCGAGCAGCCGGCGCGCCAGCTCGGGCGGATAACTGCCGTCGATCAGACCCCAGACCGACGCGCCGTGGCTGAGTAGGACGCAGGGCAAGCCGTGGCGATGCGCCACCGCCGGCACGCGCGTAGGCGAAGGTTTCTCTGCCGGCGATGACGATGTCCGGCCGCGACGTTTCCAGCAGCGGCACGAGGTTCGAGCAGAACGCCTTGGCCTTCGATGCGGCGGAACTCCTCGGAGGCGGGATTGCACGGCGCGGTCTCGAACTGCGACACGATGTAACGCGCTGACCGCGAACGGTGCGTCGGCGAGTGGGTCGCCGACCGCCAAGGCCTCGAGCGTGATCGGTGCGATAGCCGCTGATCTGGTGCCCGCGGCGCGTCAGCCCGTTGAGCAGCGCACCCGTTGAACACCGAGCTGCCGCCCGGATGCGGTGGCAGCGTGCCGGCAAAGACGATCTTCATGTGGAGCTGCGTGCGCTCTGTCGGCGCGTACCGCGGGTGTCTAGGAGACGCGCTCCTCAGCCGGCTCCGCCGACGAGCGACGGATTCGTCCGCCTGGCGGCGCGCGCCAGCCAACTGGCGCGCTTCGTCGGGATAGGAAGGCGATGGTGACGAGATCGTAGACCATGGCGTCCGACCCTCGGTCAGCGCCAGACGTTCCGGAGTCCTCCTGCACGAGGCCACCGGCGCGCAGGCGATCGAGCGCACCGCCGAAGTCATCGTAGACCGAGCCGCCGAAGGCCTGCGCATAGTCGCGCGTATCGAGTGGGCGCCCTTCGCCGAGCGTCTTTGCCAACCAGAGCGTCTTTGCGATCGTCGGTCGCAAACGGGAACACGTCCTCGACCGGGCTCCGCCGGCTTCGACGCGGCGCAGATAGCGCGTCGAAGCCTTCGTTGTTGCGATAGATCGTCTCACCCAGGTGCGAGTAGGCGCTCACGCCGATGCCGAGCTCGCGACCCTCGCCGAAGCCGTTGATGCCGGGCGCGCGATCGTGACCGGACTCGCCGCCCTCGCGGCGCTGGAACATGTGCCAGCGCGTCTGGCGATATCCGAGCTCGTCGCGTGACCAGATTGACGAAGCGGCGCCAGCGCATGAGGTTCGGCAACTCGATGCGCCGGATCTCGTCGGCCGCCGTCGCCAGCGGCGTGCGCTCGTTGAGGCGCAGGTTGTAGAGCGTGAACGACTGCACGCCCAGCGCGGCGAACGCTTCGAGATCGCGCCGCATGGCTGTCCTCGCTCTGACCTGGAAAAGCCGTAGATCAGATCGACGTTCACTATTCGACCGCTGCGCAGCAGCTGCGCGCAGGCGTCGAGCGCCTGCTGGGCACCGTGCTGGCGGTTGATCGACTGCAGCAGCGCCTCGTCGAGCGTCTGCACGCCGAGGCTGGCGCGCCTGATGCCGCGCCGCTGCAACATGTCGACGTGCCGGCGGTGAGCGATTCGGGTGAGCATTCCACCGTATGACACCCGCTCGCATCCAACGGCAGTCGCTCGCTGATCGCCGACAGCGCGGCATCGAGCAGGTCCGCCGGCAGCGCCGTCGGCGTGCCGCCGCCGACGTAGAGCTGGCGCAACGCGGTTTCGTGACCGAGGCGATCGAGCTCGCGACCCAGCGCATCGACATAGCGCTGCATCGCGCGCCCGCGGCGTGTTGATGCGCTTGGCATAGAAGCAGAAGGTGCAGGCGTAGCGGCAGAACGGAATGTGGACATAGAGGCGCTGCGGTCCGCCGGTCCGGCCGCTCGCGCTCGGCCCCGGGACGCGGCGTGAAGCGCGGCGCCGAGAGCGGGTAGACGTGCGCTGCCTCATAGGCGACGCGCGGCACACCACCGATCGCGGTGCGCACCCGGTCGATGTCGACCGACAAGCCGTGAATGTCGGCGACGGTCATTTCACGCTTCCCGTGCACGCGCGCGGACACCTACCACTTGCCGCCCACCCCGGCAATTTGGTCTGGGACCGCGGGCGGCTCGCCCGCCGCGCGCCGCGAGACGTCTGCGTTCGACGCGCGCAGCCGTCCTGCGGACGGCTACGGCGCCGCCTGGGGCGGCTCCTACCGGACGCGAACGGCGCGGATTTCGTTGTCGGGCCGAGAATGTAACGTGCGCCGATGCTGTCTGTCGATTCGACCCCTCGGCGCGACGGTCGAGGCGCCTGGCGGCGCAACGATCGCAGGCGCCCTTTCTGATCGATCCCGACAGCGGCGCGACGATGTGCTTCGCCGAGCTGCGCGCGCACGTCGTGGCGACGGTGATGCGTCTGCAGGCGGCTCGATCTGACGCGCGGCGACCGCGTGTGTGTGGTCATGGAGAACGGCGCCGCTGCCGTCGTGGCGCAGCTCGCGGCCATGTGCGGTGGATTCGTGGCGGTGCCCATCGATCCCGGTGCGGTGCGTACGCAGCTCGCGCACATCGCGCGTGCCAGCGATGCGCGGACGATCCTGGCTCAGCGGCGAGCGCCGCGCCGAGGTCGAGCTCGATCGCCGCCGAGCTCCTCAATGCGTGCATGCGAATCGATCGACATCAGCGAGGCGAGCGTCGACGGCACCGCGTCAGCCGACCAGCCTACTCGGCGCCGGACCCGACGACCGACGCGCTGCTCATGTACACCTCGGGCAGCACCGGCCGTCCCGAGGGCGTGCTGGTGTCGCACGCCGCCCTCGTCGCCCTGCATCGTCCAGGGCGTGGAGGCGCACGGGCTCACGGCCGACGACCGCCTGATCTGCGTGATGCCGCTCTACCACATGAACGCGCTGCTCCTCGTGCTGTCGGTCCTGTACAGCGGCGGCAGCGTGGTCATGCCGCCGCGCTTCAGTGTGGCTCGCTACTGGGACTGGGTGGTGGCCCATCGCTGCACGTGGCTGGTCGTTGTCCCGACCATCGTGGCGCAGCTGCTGCGCTGGGGCGAAGGCGCATCCCGCCCCATCGCCGGAGAGCCTGCGGCGCGTGCGCTTGCGCGCAGCTCGTTCGGCGCCGTTGAGCGACGACGCGCACCGCGCCTTCGAGGAGCTTCGGCATCCTGCTGGTGCAGGCGATGGGGAGTGACCGAAGCGGGCGCGATCTTTCTCAATCCGCCCGAGCGCAGCGCGGCGCAAGATCGGCGCGCTGGGGCGCTCGTGCGGCCTCGAGGTGAAGATCGTCGGCGCCGACGGACGCCCGTTGCCGCAGGGAGCGACCGGCGAGCTGCTGGTGCGCGGCGCCGCGGTCATGCGCGGCTACTTCCGCGATCCGGCCGCGACGGCGGCCGCGATCGATGCCGATGGCTGGTTGCGCACCGGCGATCTCGTCTACCGCGACGCGGACGACTCGCTTCTTCCACGCCGGCCGCGCCAAGGATCCCATCATCAAAGCCGGCACCAACATCGCGCCGGCGGAAGTCGATGACGCGCTGGCCAGCCATCCCGCTGTCGCCGCGGCGATCGCGATCGGCGTGAAGCGGATCCCAACCTCGGCGAGGACATCGGCGCGTTCGTCGTGCTGCGCCAGGGAGCGCAATGCAGCGAGCGGCGCGCTGCTCGACCATTGCGAGGCACGCATCGGCGAATCTCAAGACGCCGAGCTGGATCACCTTCGTCGAGGCGCGTTGCCGAGCAGGCCAAGCGGTAAAGTTCTGCGCGCGCAACTCGTCCAACGCGCCGCCCTCGGGCGTGGCGGCTGAGGTCGACCGGCGGTCGTCGCTCGCCGCCGAGTCGAAACGGACCGGCGCGCGGATTTGATCGAGCAGGCGATCGCCAGCGTGGTGGGCGGATGTCCTCGGACGCGACACGCCGGGCGTCGGGAGGACTTTTTCGCGCTCGGCGGCGACGTCTGCCACGCGCTGCGCATCACGACGCGGCTCCGCCAGGTGCTCGGCGTGCAGCCTCACTCGGGACGATGCTCGGTGCGCCGACGGTGGCGGCGCAGGCCGACCTCGTCGCCGAGCGCCAGCCGCGCAGCGCGACCGGCGGATGCACGTCGATCAGCCCGGCACCGACGATACGCGCACGGCGGGCGGCGTGACGCTGTTGGCGCCGATCGACGCGCAGCAAGCCGAGACGCCGCCTTCCGCGTGACGATACGGACGCTTCATCGCCTTGGCGGAAGCGCTGGGCCCGCGCACGCCGGTCTGTGGCGAGCGATCGGACCGGTGATCGCCGCGCTCGACAGCAGCGCGCCGACCGCGAGCTTCGCCGACCTGAGCGTGGAGGCGCTTGGCGCGTGCATGCGCACGGAGATCTTGCCGCACCAACCGTTCGTGGCCCTATCGGTCTGCGGGCTCTCGTTCGGCGGCCGCGGTCGCGCTGGAGATGCAGCAGCAACCGCGCGCCGCCGGCGAGTGAGGCTCGGATTGCTGGTGATCTTCGATACCTTCATGCCCGGCGGCGTTCAGGCCGCCGTCCGGCTGCGCTGGATCGGCGAACACATAGCTGGCGTTCTGGGGCCAGGGACCGCGCCATCCCACGCCACGGCGCGCCGGCGCCACGGGCCCGAAATCGCCATGCCGGCGGCGGATCCGTCAGGCGACGGCGCGATTCGTGCGAGCGCGAAGCGGCGCTTGACGCCAACTCGGCGCGCGCCCATCGGCCGCAACCGTATGCTGGTCGGGTCGTGCTGTTTCGCGCCACCGCCAATGAGGTGCCGACGCTTCCGCGCCAATCCGCGGCTCGGCTGGGAGCGCATCGCGCCGGATACGTTGCAGGTGCGCGCCAGTTCCCGGCCAACACCTGAGATCCTCAGCCGCGCCACGTGCCCGTCATCGTCGACACCCTTGCGCCGCTATCTGGCGTGGGCCGCCCTGTGGGCCCGCGGCGCGCGCGCGCCAGTCATGAATAGTCCGAGCGGTTCGCGGGGTCAACGCTTCGAGGAAGGACCCGAACAGTCAGAAGTCTCGCGCGAACCCTTGAACCCTCGAACCTGGAACCCTTCCTCCCGGTCGTGGACTCACGCCTCGGGTGTGGTACCGTCCTCGCCGCCGGGCCGGCGACGCCAGCGGGCCTGGAAGTACGAATGACGCGACGTTCCGCCGACGCTCCGATCACCGAGGACGACGCCTTCCTCGCCGACGGCGCTCGAACACGCCAGCGTGCCGACGCTGATGATGGCGATCGTGCACCTCACCGGCGACGCGAGCCTGCTGCGCGGACCGATCCGGCCGCAGCAGACGATCCCCGGCGAGGTCGACGGCGGGCATCACCGACGCCGACAAGGCGGCCGTGCGCGCCATGGCGCTCGGACGCGCTTGCGCGCCTATCGCGATCGCGGCGGCACGCTGCCGCCGCCGCCGCCGCCGAGCGACGATCCGCGAGATGATGAGCTTCATCGTCGGCGAACCGGTGCCCGACGAGTACGTCGCCGATGATGCTCGAGGAGATGGCGCTCGACAGCGGCGACGCGCGCGATCTGGCGTGGGACGACGGTGCGCGGCGGAACGGCGCGCGAGCTTTCCGCGCCGTCGTGATCGGCGCGGGCATGTCGGGACTGCTCGCCGCGATCCGCCTCGAGCAGGCCGGTATTCCGTACGTCGTCATCGAGAAGAACGACGCGGTCGGCGGCACGTGGCTCGAGAACAGCTATCCGGGCTGCCGGGTCGACGTCGCCAACCACTTCTACTGCTACTCCTTCGTGCCCAACCACGACTGGCCGGAGTTCTTCTCGCAGCGCGACGAGCTGCGCGGGTACTTCGAGCGCTGCGCCGCTGCAGTACGGCGTGCGCGAGCGCATCCGCTTCGGCACCGAGGTCGTCGCGGCGCGCTGCGACGACGCGGCGGCGCGCTGGCGAGGTGCGCTCTGCGTGCGCCGGACGGGCGCGAGGAGACGATCGAGGCGAATGCGCTGATCAGCGCCGTCGGCCAGCTCAACCGCCCGCGCATCCCCGACATTCCGGGCCGCGAGTCGTTCGCCGGACCGGCGTTTCACTCCGCGCGAGTGGCAGCACCAGCACGGCTTCGCCGGCAAGCGCGTGGCGGTGATCGGCACCGGCGCGAGCGCGTTCCAGCTCGCGCCGGAGGTCGCCAAGCAGGCGAGCCGCCTGTTCGTCTTCCAGCGCTCGCCGCCGATGGATGGTGCCGAACCCGCGCTACCACGCGCGCGTCAGCGAGGCGAAGAAGTGGCTTCTGCGCCACGTGCCCTACTACGCGCGCTGGTATCGCTTCCTGCTCTTCTGGCCTGGCTCGACGGCTGATGCCGTCGCTCGTGGTCGATCCGGAATGGCCGCACCCGCAGCGATCGGTCAACGCCGCCGAACGACATGCATGCGCGAGTTCTTCACGCAGTACATGGCGCAGCCAGATCGGCGACGACGCGGCGCTGCTCGCGCAAGGTGCTGCCGACCTATCCGCCGTTCGGCAAGCGCATGCTGCAGGACAACGGCACCTGGCTGGCGACGCTGAAGCGCGACAACGTCGAGCTGGTGACCGAGCCGATCGCCGCGATCACGCCGCGCGGCGTGCGCTGCGCCGACGGCAGCGAGTACGCCGTCGACGTCATCGTCTTCGCCACCGGCTTCCACGCCAACCGCTTCCTCTGGCCGATGGAGATCGTCGGGCGCGGCGGCGTCACGCTGCGCGAGCGTGTGGGGCGAAGAGCCGCGCGCCTATCTCGGCATCACCGTGCCGGGCTTTCCGAACCTCTTCTGCCTCTACGGACCCGGCACCAACCTCGCGCACGGCGGCAGCATCATCTTCCACTCCGAGTGCCAGGTCCGCTACGTGATGAGTTGTCTCGCGGCGTTGCTGCGCGGCGGCTACTCGACGCATGGATTGCCGCCAGGACGTCCACGACGCCTTCGCACGCGCGCTTCGATGCGCGCCACGCAACGATGGTGTGGTCGCATCCGGGCATGAACAGCTGGTACAAGAACGCCAACGGCCGCGTGATGACGACCTCGCCGTGGCGGCTTGGTCGACTACTGGCGCTGGACCAGAGAAGCCGGAGCTGGCGGACTACGAGCTGCGCTGATGCGCGGCGGCCTCAAGCGATGATGCGCAACGCTTCGATACTGGGACGCGGCAGCACGCGGCTGCTGATCGCGTTGGTACTGTGCACGCTGCCGTGTCGCGCCGTTGCCAGTGATGTCGGTGCGCAGTCGCTCGAGGAGCCTGCCCAGTACGGCGTGTACTACGATCGCTACGAGCCGGCGTTCTACACCGGCTTCGCACCGCGCACCGCTCGACCCGCGCCGCCTCCAACTGCATCTCGGCCGCGGCGACCAGCTGCGCGTCGACGGTGGTGCTGGCGCGACGAGGTTCTCGCGCGACTATGCGCGTGGATCTGCTCGATCGCTACCGCACCTACCGTGCGCTGATCGACGACGGGCATCTGGTGCTGACGCAGAACCGCGGCTTCGACGACTTCGAGCGCACGCCTGCATGACGCCGATCTCGAAGCGGATCGTGCGCGAGGAAGCGGGGCAGGCGCCGGAGGCGGTGCGCGAGCGCGCAACCTCGAGCTGCTCGAGCGGCTCAACCCCGGGCGCGTCTTCCGCATTCGCATGCCGGTCGATGAGCTGCTGCGCGCGCTGGGCGGCGCAGCTGCGGCCGGAGCGACCGCACCGCGCATGGACACCGACCGCCAGCCTCGAGCTGATGAACCTGCATGCTGCCGACGCGGCTGTTCGTCAGCCGAGCTCGATCCCGCCGTCTCGGCTCAGCTCGCGGCGCTCGTGCAGCGCTGCGCCGCAAGGAGCGGCGACAGCCGTCCGATCCGAGCCGATGCGGCCTGGCGTTCGACGGCGCTGCTCGATCGCGTCAGCGCACGGCATCTACCCGGTGCGCGACGGCGCGCTGCAGTTCGACCGAGTTCACCGCCGTCTATCCGGTCGGCACGTTCAACGAGTACACGACCTACAACGGCCGGCGAGATTCCCGCAGTATCCGACTGCCCGGACGGCGCGCGCTCACCACCCATCAGCGCACGCTCACGGTCGATCACGTCCCGACCGATCTGTTCTACAGCTACTTCCCGTGGCTGCCGTACATGCACGTCGGCGATCGCCTGCACAACGCCATCCACACGCTCTTCTGGACGATGAAGACCGGCCGAACACGTCGTTCCTGCCGCCGGCGTGGCGAACCGTGACCACGAGCAGCCGCGACGGCGAGCCGTACGAGTATCTCTGGCTGCTTGTCGCGCGGGCCGATGTCGCACGGCTGCACGCATCTCGAACGCCGGCCACATCTCCGGAGCTGCGCCAGCTGCTGCCGGCGGAGACGCGATCAGCCTCGACCAGGTCGATCTGCTACTACAACACCTCGATTCTCTACGACGTCTTCGACATCGACGGCGACTTCGAGCCCGAGGTGATGGGCGTGCGCTACTTCATCGCCTACTCGCTCAAGGACGGCCGACCCGGATCGGCTGCGCGTGCGCGACGAGCGCCGCGCCTACTACGACTGGCTGTACGGCGGCGAGCTGCAGTTCGACGCGGCCGACCAGGCGTATCTTCCGCAACATCCAGCGACGGGCGTTTCATCGAGCGCAGAGCGCCGTGGACGGCACGCAGTACGACCGCATCCAGCTGCGCGAAGCCGACTACGAACCGGAGAAGGTCCAGCTCTACCGCTTCGTCGACATCCCGTTTACCAAAGAGCTGCGCAAGGTCGGTCTGCACCACCCGTTTCCCGGGCTTGGTAACGGGTTGGTGCAGCGCCAGCGTACGTGCCCTGTGGAGGCGCCGCTCTGTCGGCGCCGGGGTCGAGGTGGTGCGGCGCGACATCGACGTTGCCACCCCGCTCCGGCGCCGACGAAGCGGCGCCCTCCACAAGGACGGACGGAGCGACCGTCTCAGCCACTTCGCGTGGACGGTCGCTGGCTTCACGATGCGCGCCGGCAGCGCGCGCTGGCTGACCGGCAGCGGCTCACTGGCGAGGCGGGCGTTGATCGCCGGGGCGAGGAGGCGCAGCGACGCTGACCGAGAGCGCGCTGGTGAACTCGTACTGGCCGGCTTCCTTGCCCGGGACGAACGCGGTGATGCACGCCGAAGTAGCGGTCGCCGATGTAGAACGTGAACGTCGCGGTGCGGTTGACGACGCGCGACGACTTGAGCCAGCCGCCGCGGTCGAAGGTCTTGACGCGGTTGTCGCCCGAGCCGGTCTTGCCGCCGGCGACGATCTTCTTGCCGGCGGCGTCTTGAAGGCGCCGCCGAGCGCGGCGCGCGGTGCCGTTCTCGACCACGTCGGCCAGCGCGCCGCGCAGCGCCTGCGCGACCGTCGGGTCCATCACCTGCTCGCCGGCGTCGGGCTTGGGCACCATCGACCGTCTCGTACGGCGTGCCCTCGCCCAAGTGCAGGCTGGGTGAGGCGCAGCATCGGCAGGCGCTACGCCGTCGTTGACGATGATGCCCATCAGCTCGGCGAGCGCCGCCGGGCGGTCGGACGAGCTGCCGATGGCGGTCGCGTACGACGGCACCAGGTGCTGGAACGGGAAGCCGAGGCGCTGCCAGTACGGCGTCATGCGCTTGAACGCGTCGCGCTCGACGCGGATGCGCAGGCGCGTGTCCTGCGCGCCGCGCACGCGCTGGCTGAGCAGCCACTGCGAGCCGAGCTGCGCGCGCCGCTGCGCTGCGCTCGAGCATGCGCGTCCCAGGTCACGCCCGGCTCGCGGACGAACTCGCCGACCGCCCACACCTCGAGCGGACTGGCGATCGAGCAGGTAGCCGTAGTCGAGCAGCGCTAGAGCGCGAGCCGCCGTACGCGCGCGTCAGGCGCTGCACGATCGTCCGGCGTCGCACCTTGACGCGACGCGTGACTCGCAGCCAGTCGCCCGAGCTGCGCCGGCGTCGTGCCCGATCTGCCAGGCGGAGAAGAGCATCGGCGAGCTGGCGCGGCGATTGTGGCGCGCGAGCCGAGCAAGCTGGCGATCGCCGCGTCGGGCGTCAGGCCGCTGGTAGCGCGCGATAGGTGCGCTGACAGAGCACCTGGCGCGCTTCGTCGTCGGCGAGCTCGGCGACGCATGCGCTGCGCGCTCGGGATAGCTGCGGATCGTTGAGCAGCGCGCTCGGCGTCGTAGTCGAGGCGGGCGCTGGTGGTAGCGCACGAGGTCGCGCATCGAGGCGTGACGAAGACCAGGTTGTTCGAGGTGCCGCAGCGCCGTCGCGCATCGGCAGGATGCGCCGTTGTCCGTCCTTGGTGAAGTTGCTGAACGATGTGCACGCCGCCGCCGGTGAAGAAGACTCTCGCCGGTGTTGGTCGAGTACTTGCGGTCGAGCGACTTCTGCAGAAAGGTCGTCGAGGTCGATGTCGGGCTGTCGCCGCCAGCGTCTCGGCCGCCCAGGCGGTGAGCGGGTCGGTGACCGTCTGGCCTTGCGCCAGCGCCGTCGAGCTGTCGTGGTCCTCGCGCGGCTGCAGCTCGTCGTGCAGCATGCGCCACGACTCTCGAGGTAGTGCGCCAGTCGTGCGCATCTTGGCGGTGCTGCCGAGGTCGAGCTTGACGCCGCCGTTGATGTCGAACGGACGCTCGAGGTTGTCGGCGTTGACGCGCAGCAGGTTGCCCTGCGGCGTGCGCTCGAAGAGCATCAGGCTGTAGACGACCTGCGTCGGATCGGCGTTGCGCAGCAGGCGCTCGCCGGTGAGCGCGTTGGCGCGCACGAAGTTCTTGTCGCCGAGGTTGTCGAACAGCTGCTCGACGCTCGTTCTGCAGCGGCGACGTCGATGGTGCCGTCGGCCTCGAGGTGCAGGCGGTCGAGCTCGTAGAAGCTCGGCACGTCCAGCCACTGCAGCAGCGTCGGTACGGATCGCGTTGGGCGCCTTCTTGTGCGCGAACGGCAGCGGCAGGCGCCGACCGGCGCGTGGCTGAGGAACTCGAGCGGCGTGCTCCGCACGCGCGTCGGCGAAGCTCGGCATCGATGACGCCGTCCGTGGCTCGAGCAGGCGGGCGTACTCGTTGACCTTCGTCGTTCAGCGCGTCGGCGATCCTTCTGCAGGTATGTACGTCGGCGCGCGCAGCGCGATCAGCAGCGCCAGCGCGTGCTTGTAGGCGCGCACCTTGTCGGGCGCGTGTCCGGTCGGCGGCGAGCGCGCGTCTTCACGTCGTCAGATCGAGCCCGAACCAGGCGTAGAGCCCGTCGCCGAGGCCGTTGATCTCGCCGTAGCCGGCGCCGCGGCGAGCGGCGCGGTGTTGAGGTAGTCGACCACGATCTCGCGCCGCCATTCGCGCGTGTCGGCGCCGTCGCGGTACGCCTGAGGCTGGCGCCAGCCACCTGGCGCAGCTTGTCGAGCGGCGAGTTGGTGCGGCCGTTGGGCGAGTGGCGGTACTTCTCGAGCTGGATCGCGAAGCGTGCTGCCGCCCTGCAGCGGCAACCGGCAGGCCGAGCTTGGTGCCGGTGTAGAGCAGGCTCGCCTTGGCCATGCGGTCCCACTCGATCGCCGGGTTGGCGCGCGGGTCGTACGGGCGAGAGCAGCTCGCGGTTCTCGATGTAGAGCAGCGTCTGCACCGAGCAGCGGCGGCACGTCGTCGAAGCCGACGAACGCAGCGCTGCGAGCGGGTCGGCATCGTAGAGCCGCGCGCCGTCCATGCCGTGCACGCTGAGGCCGGCGATCGAGCGGTTCGCGGTAGGGCGGGGCGATGTCCCAGTCGAGCAGGCGCGATCAGCTCCGGCGAGGCGACGGCCTGGCGCTCGACGCTGAAGCCGCGCTCCTCGAGCCGGCGACTGAAACTCGCCGAGGTGGCGAGTAGCCGAGGCCGATCGTCGAACGGCGCGCTGCGCGGGAACGCGATGCTGCTGGCTCGGTCCCTCGCGCCACGCTCGTACTGGATGCGCGCGGTATAGCGGCAGCAAACCACGCCTGCAGCGCCGAGGTGCGCAGCTCGTAGCTGAGCGCGACCACGCCAGGGTGATCACCAGCAGCGGCCAGACCGTCAGGCGTATCGAACGGGCGGCGTGCGGCGGGGAAGAGTGCCGGGTGCCGGTATGCTGCCACTCGAGCCTCGAAGACGTGCGGGAGGTCGAGGAGGACGTCGGCATCCATTTGCGGCAGCGCTACTAGCAACTATGCGACCGCGATACGGGTCGACGCAAGTACGGCTTTTTCCGCGTGCCGACTGCACTTCGCTGACGGCGTAACTACCAAAAACGGCATCTTGCGCTCAGGTGCGCTGTTCACGAGCGGCGGCCGGTTCGTGCAGGTGACGGCAGGCCGCAACGCGGCCGGTTCAGTAGCACGGCGTCACCGCCGATCACGCAGCATCGCCGTGCTCAGCGACGCTGGCCGATGGCTGACGGCGCTGCGGGCCGTACTGACCTGGAGGCCGGCGCTGCCAACGCGACCGAGCTCAGATGAGCGTGCTGACGGCCTCTTCGCGCTCGACGGGCTCGACGCGCTGTCCTCGATCGGAATCCAGCCGCGCGGCCCTCGCCGACGTAGAGCTGGCGCGGGCCGGCTGATCTTCTGCTCCTCGTCGCGCGACCATCTCGGCCCACTGCGCCATCCAGCCCGACGGTGCGCGCGATGGCGAACAGCACCGGGAACATCGTGCACCGGGAAGCCCATCGCCTCGTAGATGATGCCCGAGTAGAAGTCGACGTTCGGATAGAGCTTGCGCTTGACGAAGTAGTCGTCCTGCAGCGCGATGCGCTCGAGCTCGAGGCGCGATGTCGATGAGCGGGTTCTTGCCGGTCACCTCGAAGCACCTCGTAGGCGAGCTTCTTGATGATCTTCCCGCGCGGATCGTAGTTCTTGTAGACGCGGTGGCCGAAGCCCATGAGCCGGCCCTCGCCGCGCCTTGACCTCGCTTGATCGCCGCCGGGACGCGTGTCGACCGAGCCGATCTCGCGCAGCATGCGGATGACCTGCCTCGTTGGCGCCGCCGTGGAGCGGTCCGTAGAGCGCCGCCGCCGCCGGCGGCGACCGCCGAGTACGGATCGACTCGCGAGCTGCCGACCGAGCGCACCGCGTTCGTCGAGCAGTTCTGCTCGTGGTCGGCGTGCAGGATGAAGAGCACGTCGAGCGCGCGCTCGAGGACCGGGTCGGGCTGGTAGCTGCGCTCGCGTCATCTTGAACAGCATCGCGAGGAAGTTGCCGGTGTAGCGCGAGCTCGTTGTCGGGATAGACGTAGGGCAGGCCGCGGCTGTGGCGGTAGGCGAAGGCGGCGAGGGTCGGCATCTTGCCGATCGAGGCGCCGCGTCTGCAGGCGGCGCGACTCGAGATCGTCGACGCTGCTTGGCGTCGGGGTAGAAGGTGGAGAGCGCGCCGATCGGTGCCGACCAGGATGCCCATCGGGTGCGCGTCGTAGCGGAAGCCGTCCATGAACTGCTTGATGTTCTCGTGGACGAGCGTGTGGATCGTGATGTTGTGCTGCCACATCGCGGAAGTGCGTCGTGGTCGGGCAGCTCGCCCTTGACGATCAGGTAGGCGGTCTCGAGGTAGCTGCTGTGCTCGGCGAGCTCCTCGATCGGGTAGCCGCGGTAGCGCAGGATGCCGCGGTCGCCGTCGATGAAGGTGATGCTGGCTCTTGCACGACGCGGTGTTGATGAACGCCGGGGTCGTAGCCCATCGAGCCCGGAGTCGTCGGGCGTCGACCTTGATCTGGCGCGAGGTCGGTCGCGCGGATGGCGCCGTGCTCGATCGGCAGCTCGTACTGCTTGCCGGTGCGGTTGTCGGTGATGGTCAGGGTGTCCTTCGGCATGGCGACCCCGCGCGACGGATGCCCTCTTAGTAGCTCGCGCGGGCGTCGGCAGCGGAACAACGGGGGTCTTTACAGCCGACGCGAGGCAGGCGAGCATGGAGAGCGGACGGCGAGGAGACTGTCGATGCAGGTGCTGCGCAGCGCCCGACGAGCGCTTCGCCGATCTGCCCGGGCTATTCGTTCGCGCCGCACTACGTCGAGGTCGACGGCCTGCGCGTGCACTACGTCGACGAGGGCCCGCGCGGCCGCCGCGCCGGTGCTGCTGCTGCACGGCGAGCCGTCGTGGTCGTACCTGTACCGCAAGATGATCCCGATCGCTCGTCGCTGCGGGCATCGCTGCGTCGCGCCCGGACCTGATCGGCTTCGGGCGCTCGGACAAGCCGGTCGCGCGCGAGCGCACTACACCTATCAGCGCCACGTCGACTGGATGCGCGGCGTGCTCGACGGCGCTCGACCTGCGCGACGTCACGCTCGTGTGCCAGGACTGGGGCGGGCTCGATCGGCCTGCGCCTGGTCGCCGAGCATCCGGACGCGCTTCGCGCGCGTCGTCGCCGCGAACACGTTCCTCCCGACCGGCGATCGCCGCGCTCGGCCCGGCGTTCGACGCGCTGGCGCGAGTACTCGCAGACGACGCCCGAGTTCCACGTCGGCGGCATCGTGCAGCGGCGGCTGCGCGACCGCCGCTGGCGCCGAGGTGATCGCCGCCTACGACGCGCCCTTCCCCGACGACTCGCTACAAGGCCGGCGCGCGGCAGTTCCCGACGCTGGTGCCGGTCACGCCGGACGATCCGCCGCGCCAGCGAACCGCGCGCGCGTGGGAGGTGCTGCGGCGCTGGACGAAGCCGTTCCTGACCGCGTTCAGCGACGCCGGATCCGGTCACGCGCCGGCGGCGACGCGCAGCTTCCAGCGCGAGATCCCGGCGCGCTGGCCAACCGCACGCCACCATCACCGGCGCCGGCCACTTCCTCCAGGAAGACAAGGCGAGGAGCTCGCGCGCGTGGCGGCGACTTCCTCGCAAGCATGGTCACCGACGAGTGCGGGCGAGAGAGCCTGACCGTGCCGGCGCCGTGCGGCTCCGTGATCGTCCGCAGCTTGTCAATATGAGGCACGGACGCACGCCACAAGAGACCGATGGCGCATCGTACTCGCATCTTCGGCAACGAGCTGTCGCCGTACTCGGTCAAGGTGCGCTCGTACTTCCGCTACAAGCAGCTGCCGCACGAGTGGATCGTCCGCAACGCCGACCGATCGAGGACGAGTTCAACACGCTACGCCAAGCTGCCGCTGATCCCGCTGGTCGTGACGCCCGACGGCACCGGGCATGCAGGACTCGACGCCGATCATCGAGCACTTCGAGCGCGTGCATCCGCGAGCCGTCGATCCACCCGGCCGATCCGACGCTCGCCTTCCTCTCGGCGCTGATCGAGGAGTACGGCGACGAGTGGGGCAACAAGCCGATGTTCCACTACCGCTGGTTCTACGAGGCCGATCAGGAGTCGGCCGCGCGACCGCATCGCGCGCAGCATGATGCCGGGGCTCGACGAGCCGAGCTGCTCGCAAGGGCGTCGCGATGATCAAGGCGCGCATGATCCCGCGCCTCGCAGTTCGTCGGCTCGTCGCCGGCGACGAAGGATCAGATCGAGGGCTCGTTCCTGCAACCAGCTCGCCATCCTCGACGCGCCACCTGGCGACGCGCCCGTACCTCTTCGGCGAGCGCCCGGCGTTCGCCGACTTCGGGCTCTACGCGCAGCTCTATCGAGTGCTCGACCGACCCGACGCCCGGGCGCGATCATGCGCGACGCGGCGCCGCACGTCGTGCAGGCTGGATCCAGGAGATGCTCGGCCCGCGCGCCGAGGGCGACTTCGAGCCGCTGGGACGCGCTCGAGCACCGACGCTGATGCCGCTGCTGCGCGACGAGGTCGGCGCCGTCTTCTTCCCGTGGACGCGCGGCCAACGCGAAGGCGCTGGCGCGCGGGCGACAAGGAGATTCACCGTCACGCTCGGCGGCAAGCCGTTCACGCAGGAAACGCAGAAGTACCACGCCAAGTCGCTGGCGGCGCTGGAAGGCCCGCTACGCCGCCGTGGCCGACAAGTCGCACCGCGACCCCAGCCTCAGATACGCCGAGTGTTGGGAGTGGCTGCAGTAAAGTGGAACGAGGGTGAATCTACCACAGAGGACACAGAAACTCGCCCTCTGCGTGTCCTCTGCTGATGGCGCCCTCGGCGCGGTGAGGGCGGACCTGTGTTCATCTGCGTTCATCTGTGGTTGTCCTCTGATGGTAATTTCTTCGGACTCAGATGGAGGCGGCTGCCGATGACAAGAGCGCGCGGCCGCCGACGTCCGCTGACGCCTGATCCTGGCAGGCGATCAACGGCGGGCCGGCGGCAGATCGCCGGCAAAGCTGCGGCGCGGCTCGGGCGGACGCTGCGCCTCTACGTCGACACGCCGAGGTCGAGATCGACCGCGGCTTGCGCACGCTCGGAGCGAAGGCGTACGTCGCCGGGCGGCCGACGCGCTCGCAGATCCTGTTCGGCGGCCTCGACATGCTGCGCTTCGTGATCGAGCCGGCGTCGCGCGACTACTACCGGCAGAAGGGCATCTCGTTCGGCTTCCACCAGCTCGCTGCGCGTGCTCGACGATCCGGTGTCGATGATCGACCCGACCGGCTTCCTCTCCGAGCGCGACACCATCGTCGGCCACGTGATGCAGGTCGTCCACCTGAACCCGGTCTACGACCTGCAGCTCATCCAGATGTTCCCGGACGGGCTCGAGGACTTCGAGCGTCAGGTCGCAGGCGATGGTCGCCGGCACGCACCCGCGCGCGCGCACCATCGGCGCGATCGTCGAGGATCCGGGCTACCACGCGCGCCTGCTCGACTACGTGCGCCGCTTCCGCGCGCGATCCGCACGACGCCGCCGCCGGTGCGCGAGGAGCAGACGCTGCGCGGCGATCCCGCACTTCGCCGTCGCCGAGCAGCACCTTCGCCACGCTGCCCGGCTTCATCGGCTACTGTCACACCCTGCCGACCGGGGGCGTCGGAACTGGTGCAACGGCTGCGTTCGCTGGGCGTTTTCCGCCTCGATTCACCCGCCATTCTGCCTTGACTTCCGGCGAAGCGGTGGAGCGAAAGATCCCCGCCAGCCAGATTTTCGCGTTGAGGTAGGACCAGCTGCAGCCCGAGCGGGCCGGTTCCGTGGGGGGACAGTCGGGCGCCGCTTTTCGCCGGTAAACAGATGCAGATGTTGGAGTCGCCGGCCGCGATCGTGGCCGGGGCTCGGGTCGTACGGCGTCGGGACTTGCCGCCACCTGTGCCGCGATCGTCGTCCTCTTCCTGACCGTTCCGGCGCACGCCGATCCGGTGTGGCTCGCGCCAATCCGGACAACCTCTGCAGGGGCAATCCCTGCATCACGGAGCACGCTCGAGGTCGTCTCGCCATGTGTGGTCGACTTCGGCGCCCGCTCGCTGCCCAGTCATCAAAGGTACGCTGCGCTGCCCGCGGGGCGTGCTGTCGCGTTGAAGAGCGGGGTCGAGGATCGACGTCCGCGCCATCCGATCATCGGTCGCTACGGCCGCCAGACAGGCGGGCCGGTGCGTCGATCAAGCTGCAGGCGACGCGCGGCATCGTGGTGCGCCGGAACATCGACGCGTCGGCGCGCACGACGCCGGGCAAGATCGAGCTCATCGCCGGCGGCAACGGTCTCGCTGCTGGCGCCGCTGCGCTGCCGCGCGCGGTCCAGCGCTTCGATCGCCGCCGGGCGGGTCGGTCACGATCGATTCCGGCGCGGCGTGCTGACCAGCGTGGATCGGCGCGCGCATTCGCGCGCACCGGCGCATCGATGACCGACCTTGGCGGTGAGGTAGCCCGCTCAAGCGGGCGCGAACGGCGTCCAGCTGCAGAGCCGCGTCCAGAGCCGGCAGACTGGCGCCAGCGCGGCGGCCGCGTCTCGATCGGCAGAGCGCGGCCGGGAACGTCGCGGGCTGGCGCGGCCGCTCGATGTGAGCGGCAGTGTGAGCGCATCCGGCGGCAGCGCCTCGCTCGCCGCGACGGCATGGCACCGTCACCGTCTACGACCGCATCGACGCCGATGGACCGAACGCAGGGCGGCGCCATTCGGCTGGCCGGCGGCGGCGTACGCTCGACGGCAGCGAGCAGGCTGCGCGTCGGCAGCAGCACCGGGCGCGGCGGCCGGCCAACCGTGACCGCAGTGAGCGGCGGCGACGTGAACCTGCAGGGAGTCGATCCTCGCCGACGGGCGCAACGGCGGAGCCGGTCTCGGTCTCGAGCGCGTCGGCCAAGGCGCGTACGTCGACTGGAGTGCATCCTGGCCGCCGGCAGTCAGGGAGCGCGGGCGGCACCGGCTTCGTTTCCGGCGGGTCGAGCACGGTGATCGCGAACACGATCGACGCCGACGGCGGACACGACGGCGGCGCGATTCAGAATCAGCCGGCGGCAGGTCGGTTGCGCTGACGCCGGCGGGCAGGCCTCATGCGCGCGGCGCGAACGGTGGGCCGCGTCGCGGCCAGCGGCAGCAGGGTCGGTGAGCGTTCTTCCGACCGGCGCGCGCGTGCTTGCCGATGGCGATGCGCCGGGCGGAAAGACATTTCGCCCGACGCCAGCGCGGGCGACCTGGTCACTCAGGCAGCGACTTCCGCGCCCGCGGTGCGCACCGGCGGTCGCATCGCAGGCAGCGCGTCGGCGCGCCGTGGTCGCGAGCGGCGACTTTGCCGCGCGCGGCTGCGGGGAGGATGCATCGCCCTGTCGGCCGGCAGCACACGCTCGACATCAGCGACGGCTTGTTCGACGTGCCGGTCGTCGAGATGTGCCCGTAGGCTCTCAGCGGCGGCGGGGCGTCTCGCCGGCTCGGTTTCCTGCGGGAAACCCTCTTGATTGATCGATGGGACGCCGTGCGCGCAGCGCGCCGGCCCGTCCATCCTGTAGGAGGACCGCGGATGAAGATCACGACGGCCGGACCGCTCGCATCCCGCGCCGCGTGCAGATCTTCCTCTTGCCGAGAAGGGCGTCTCGGTTCCCCCTACGAAGATGTCGACATCAGCAAGGCGGTCAACCGCTCGGCTGAGTTCCGCGGCAAAAACCCGCTCGGCACGCCGCCGCTGCTGGAGCTCGACGACGGTACATACATCGCCGAGGAGCGTCGCGATCTCGTCGCTACTTCGAGGAAACCCATCCAGATCCGCCCCTGATGGGGACCGGCGCGCGACCGCGCGGTGGTCGAGATGTGGCAGCGCCGCATGGAGCCTCGAGCTCTTCGTTCCGATCACCCAGGTCTTCCGCAACCTGCACCCGTTCTTTGCCGGGCGCATTCCGCAGGTGGCCGACTACGGCGAGGGTCTCGCCGTCAGGCGGCTGAATCCCGCCTGGCGTGGCTCGACACGGTGCTCGCCGACCGCGAGTTCATCGCCGGGCCGCGCTACGATCGCCGACATCACCGCGCTGTGCGCCGCGTCGACTTCGGCCGCGTCGGCAAGCATCCGCATAGCGCCCGAGCAGATCCATCTGGCGCGCTGGCATGCGGCGGTCTCAGCTCGGCCCAGCGCAAAGGCGTAGCTCGGCACCAGCGCCTTCCTTGCGGAGGCCGGGCGGGCGAAGACGCCGCCTCCACTGTCACTGCCCAGTGGAAGCGGCGTCTCGCCCGCATTCAAGAGTGGAGGCGGGCGTCTCGCCCGCCGGCACTGGCGCCGCGCCTCTTGTTTTGCCAAGCGCGACCTCTGGATTGCTGGCTCGGACGGAGCGGGCCGCATAACGCGTATTGCACCCAGCTGCCACAAAGCGTTTCTGCGATTGCCGAGTCGAGGCGGCCGGCACTTTGTCGGCCTTGCGGTACGACGGATTGCTGTGGAAAGTTCGCGCCTTGCGATCGGGGTCGCCGCGACCTGGCCCGTTCAATGATCGAGCCTCAGCGCCGCGGCAGCTCTTCGCTGCCGCAATGTTTCTGCTCACGGCGATGGTGTGGGCGATCATCGCCGCCGAGCAATGGAGCTTTCGTTTGCGCGTGCGGCCGCGCAACCCGGCATCGCGCCTGCTGCCCGTGGCTGTGCTCTCATGCGCGGCGGCCTTTTTCGCCCTCGCCGTCGCCTTCAGCCTGATTCCCCGAGGTGCACCTGCGCCACCCCCCGGCGCTGCTGGCGCTCTACCAGCTTCGGCCGACATCCTGATCATCATCGCCCTCGCGCGTCACCCGACACCTCGCCGTCATGATGCCGCTGGTGGCGGGTCGACCGACGCGAGCGCTGGCTCACTCCTGCACCACGGCTGTCGCGGCGCTGGTGATCTTCTTGACCGTCGATACGCCGCGGCGGTGCTGGCTCGCAGCGAGACGAGCCGCATCTTCGTCATGCAGGCTGTGCACTTCAGCTACATCGTGGTCATGCTGACGCTGAGCGTTGCGCACGTGGCGCGCTTCGCTCGCCGTGGCCTCTGGCGCGCCGTGGCTCAGCTCGGCGATCTGCGCACGGCGGATCGTCGTCGCTCAGCGCATCCGGCGTGCTGGCTGCCACCGTGCTGTTCATCGCGCTGACGTGGATCGGCGACAGCACGTGAGTCGACGCCGCCCTGGCTGGTCGTGCTCAACAGCGTGGTGGGTCTGCTGCTCGCGGTCCCGTTCGCGGTGCGTGCGCTCGGACTGCTGGTGCGCTGAGCTCTCGGTGCTGGCAGTCAATCCTGAGCGCCGCGTTCGGCACTCTATTGGGCGGTGTCGATTGCTGGCGGCGCGCTACGGCTCGGCGCCCGGCTCGGTGCTTCTATCTCGCCGCCGCCTGCGCGCCGGTGCTGGCGCTGATCCCGCTGCGGCACCGGCGCTGCGCGGTGCCCGTCGGGGATCTGGTGGCACCCGCCGCCGGCAACGCCGGCAGGAGTCCGAGCTGCAGGCCGCGCTGCTGCGGCTGTCGCCCGAGCTCGGCATCGTCGAGTGCTGCCGGCGCGCGCATGGAGGAGTTCGTCCGCATCATGCAGCTGCGCGGCGCCGGCGATTGCTGCTCGAGCCCGACGGCAGACCGTCATCGCCGCCGGCGACATCGATATGCAGCCGCTGCAGCGCGTGCTGGCCGCGCGGCGCAGCCGCCGACAGCTGCCGACGGCGGTCTTCGCCGGCGGCGATCTTTCGCGAGCTGCCGAACGACGCTGCATGGAGAGCGCTGATCGAAGCCCGAAGTCGTCGGCGTCACGCCGATCGTCAGCCCGCGGCGGCGCTGGGGCTGCGGGCTTCATCACCACCGGCGTGCTGCGCGCGTCGTTCACCGCCGAGGAGATCGAGGCGGCGCAGGCGCTGGCCGGACCAGTTCGCGCTGGTGCTCGACGCCGCCGAGCTGCTCGAGCGCGCGCGGTCGGTGGAGCGCTCGCTCGCGCACAGCGAGAAGCTCGCGGCGGTCGGCGAGCTGGCGGCGCGCGTGCGCGCACGAGATCCGCAATCCGGTCACCGCCGCGCGCAGTCTGGCGCAGCTCGTCGGTGCGCGATCCGGCCTCGCCGCACACCGCCGAGCACGCCGAGCTGATCCTCGCCGAGCTCGGGCGCGTCGAGCGCCAGGTGCAGGCGCTGCTGCGCTTCGCGCGCCGCGAGAGTTCAGCTTCGAGGCGCGGTCGACCTCGGCGACGTGGCGCGCTCGGCGCTCGAGCCGCTGCGCGCCCGCCGCGCTCGAGGCGAGCGGCGTCGCGCTCGGACCGACATCGCCGCCGGCGTCGTGGCGCGAGCCGATCGCGAGAAGCTCCGCCAGGTGCTCGTCAACCTGCTCGACAACGCCGCTGACGCGCGTCGGCAGCGGCCGGCCGGAGAAGCGCGTCGCGCTCGCCGTGCGCGGCGCGCACGGCGCCGCGGTGCATCGAGGTGCGCGACAGCGGCGCCGGGCGTGCCGGCCGACGCGCTGCGCGCAGCTCTTCGAGCCGTTCTTCTCGCTCAAGACCATCGGGCACCGGGCTCGGGCTGGCGATCGTCAAGCGCACGGTCGAGGCGCACGGCGGCCGCGTCGAGGCGCGCGCCGGCGGCGCGGCGCGGCTGCTGCTGCGCGTCGAGCTGCCCGCCGGTCGGCCGCCTGGGCGGCGGCGGCGTGACGGCGCGCACGAGGAGCCGCTGGTGACGCCGCGCATCCTCGTCGTCGACGACGAGCGCGCGATCGGCATCGCGATCCAGCGCCTGCTCGCGCGCGCGCGGCTACGAGGTCGACGACGCGTGCAGTCCGGCGAGCAGGCGATCGAGCGGCTGCGGCGCGCGCGACCGTCCACCTCGTCATCACCGACCTCGAGCCTCGGCGCAGATGACGCGGCATGGATCGTGCTGCGCTGGATCGACGCGAGCACGCGCCCGACACCGCCGTCATCATGATCACCGCCTACGGCTCGGAGAAGATCGCCGTCGAGGCGATGAAGCTCGGCGCCGCCGACTACGTGCCGAAGCCGTTCGACAACGACGAGCTCGAGCTGGTGGTCGAGCGCGTGCTCGAGGGCATGACGCTGCGCGCGCGATCTGCGCCTGCTTCAGGAGCAGGTGGCGCGGCGCCTATCGGCTTCGAGCAGACCTGATCGGCCAGAGCGCCGCCATGCAGCGCGTGTTCGACGTCATCCGCAAGGTGGCGCCGACACCGACCTCACGGTGCTCGATCCGCGGGCCGAGCGGCACCGGCAAGGAGCTGGTCGCCAACGCGCTGCACTACAACAGCCCGCGCCGGCAGCAAGCCGCTGATCAAGGTGAACTGCGCCGCCGTCTCGCGCGAGCTGGTCGAGAGCGAGCTCTTCGGCCACGAGCGCGGCGCGTTCACCGGCGCGATCGCGCGCGCGAGGGCAAGTTCGAGGTCGCCGACGGCGGCACGCTGCTGCCTCGACGAGATCGGCGACATGCCGCTCGAGACGCAGGCCAAGATCCTGCGCGTCCTGCAGGAGCGCGAGCTCGAGCGCGGTCGGCGGCAACCGCACGATCAAGGTCGACGTGCGCGTCATCGCCGCCACCAACCAGGACCTCGAGGCGACGGTGCAGCGCCGGCAGCTTCCGCGAGGACCTCTACTACCGGCTGAACGTCGTCGCCGATCGCCATCCCGCCGCTGCGCGAGCGGCGCGAGGACCTGCCGCTCGCTGATCGAGCACTTCCTGCCGACGCACGGCCGCGCGCCTGCGGCGCGAGCCGCCAAGACGCTCGCGCCGGACGCCTACCGCGCGCTGCTCGCGCACGACTGGCCGGGCAACGTGCGCGAGCTCGAGCACGCGCATCGAGCAGGCCGTCGGTGCTGGCGCCGGCACGACGAGATCCAGCTCGACGATCTGCCGGCCGCGCTGCGCGACGCGCAGCGATCCGCTCCGGCGCGCACGGCCGCTGCCGCAGCGAGCGGCCGCCGCGGCAGCTTCAAGGAGGCAAGCAGCGCGTCATCGAGCAGTTCGAGCGCCGCTTCATCGCCGATGCGCTGGCGCGCCACCGCGGCAACATCTCGAAGGCGGCCGAGGAGATGGGCATGTACCGCCAGCACCTGCAGCTGAAGCGGGCCGAATACGGGATCGACGCGCGCCGCGTTCGAAAAATGACGCAGAACGCGCTGGCTACACATCAGTCGGAACGGCGAACGTTCCACCAGCTGCGCCAGCAGTGCGCGGTAGTCCATCCGCATGGTCTTCAGGCTCGATATGCAAGCGAGCCGAACGCCGCCGAACAGATCAAGTACCGGAACGAGCGGCTCGGGCCAAAATGGGTCGCGCTGCAGCAAAGTTGATCGACGATCAGATTCCGACCGCTCGGGCGCCGACGCGCATGGATCAGGCTGCGCTGCTGCCGGGCGAACGCGTGCTCGACATCGGCATGCGGCTGTGGTGAGACGACCATCGAGCTGGCGCGGCGCCTGGCGCCGGGCGGCAGCGCGATGGGCATCGACTCTCGGCCGTGATGCTCGAGCGCGCGCGCGAGTCGGCCGCCGGCAGCACGACAGTGGTCGGCCGCGCTTCGAGCAGCGCCGACGCGCAGACGCACGCGTTCATCCCGGCGCCAGCGTCGACACGCTCTCTCTCCCGCTTCGGCGTGATGTTCTTCGCCGATCCGATCGCTGCGTTCGCCAACCTGCGCCGCGCGCTGCGGCGCCGGTGGCCGGCTCGCGTTCGTGTGCTGGCAGGCGGTGACCGAGAACCGCGTGGATGCTGGTGCCGCTCGGTGCAGCGCTGCAGATCCTGCCGCCGCCGGCCTGCTGCCTGGACCGGAAGCGCCGGGCCCGTTCGGCATTCGCGTGATCCGATCGCGTCGCGCCAGGATCTCGCCGGGTGCCGGCTTCCAGAACCGGAGCTCGAGCCGGTGGTCGAGACGCTGCGCCTCGGCGGCGGAGGCGGGCGTCCGGATACGACCGTCGGACTTCCCGCTGCAGATGGGACCGACCGCCGCGGAGCTGCGCGAGCGCCGCCGGATCCGACGCTGATGCCCGCGCGTGACGCCGCGGTGCGCGAAGGCGCTGGCGTCCCGTACGTCACCGACGACGGCGTGCGCATGTCGTCGGCGAAGCGTGCTGCGATCGTCACCGGCGCCGAACGTAGGATCGGTAGGGGGCTCGGTCGGCAACCAACGGCGGCGCTGGCCTGGCTTACGGCGTCGGCTGACGACGCGAATCGCTGACGACGATGGACTGTCCGCCATCGGCCGGGGCTGAGCTCGGACCGACCCAGCTGGCGCTCGACTCGCTGCTTGCGGTCGGCGGAGAACGCGCGGTAGGCCGGTCAGGTACTGCGCGTCGATCCCGGCGGCGCTGGAAGGCCGCATTCGACCGTGACTCGACGGCCGGCCGGCGGCTGTTCGTCGGCGGCGAGCAGGCAGATGCCGGTCTTGAGCGGGTAGACGGTGCACGCGCGGTCTCCGTCGGCCATCCGGCCGTGCTCGAACACGCGCTGGAGCGCCGCCTGCGCACGGCGGCCGGTGCCCTGGCATTGTTGGCCTGCTGACCATGGAACCACGGCTTGCGGTCGGCGCCCGGCGTCGGCGGCGGCAGCGTCGTCGACGCATGGCGCTGTTGCTGGGCTGCGGCTGAGGACCGCGGTCGATGGCCGCGTCGTTGACGACCGGCGCGCCGGCGACCGGCGGCCGGCCGCTTGCGCCGCGCGCGGGCGAACGGGCTGCAGCGAGCGCCGCCGCGACGTTGATCGGTCGGTGGGCTGCGACGCGGCCTGCAGGTGGACGATGTAGACGCGCTCGCGCCGACCAGCGCGAAGACGAGCAGGGCCACCGCCATCGACGGCGCTGCGGACGATGGCAGGGCAGTACGAAGTGGGGGATCCATCTCGCGGCATCGTCAGCTCCCTTGCCGTGAATGGGATCCGTTCGCAAGACGCGCGATCGGGTAGCACCGGCCTCCGTGCCGGTGGCGGCCCGGAGGGCCGCCGTGACGGAAGCGCGACGGCGTGCATCGCGCTGGCTGCGCGACGCGCGCCACCGGCACGGAGGCCGGTGCTACCCAGATTCGCTTCTAACGAGGGCCGCCGTGCGGCGGCACCGCGTGCCCGTCGCGCCGGTGCTACCCTTTTCGCTTACGTCGCGGGCCAGTAAGGTCGAGTGCGTGCGGTACGACGTAGGTCAACGACGCGGCTCCCGGTCCTGCGCGGTGGGCGTTCTGATGCTCGGCGCGGCTGGCGGCTGCCGGGCGGCAGCCGTTCACGAGCGCAGCGCAGACGCGCGAGCCGTGCCCGCCGATTGACCCGCTGCTGCGGCAGCCCGTATCTTCGGCGACCTGCACGTGCACACCGCGCTGTCGCTCGACGCCAGCACGCAGGGCACGCGCGCCGCGCCGCGCCGACGCCTACCGCTTCGCGCGCGGCGAGACGCTCGGGCATCCAGCCCTACGACGCCGACGGCACGCCGCTGCGCCATCTGCGCCTCGCGCGGCCGCTCGACTTCGCCGCCGTCACCGATCACGCCGAGCTGTTCGGCGAGCGCACGCATCTGCGAGACACCCGGTCTGCCGGGCTACGACGCCTGCCGTGTGCGTCTATCCAGCGCCACTGGCCCGCTCGCCGTTCTGCCTCGCCAACAGTCAATGGTCGCGCAACAGCACCGCGCCGCGGCGCTTCAGCTTCTGCGGTACCGACGGCGACGCGCTGCCGCGACGGCGGCGCGCACGCCGTGGACGATGGTGCAGGACGCCGCCGAGGCGCCTACGACCGCAGCCGCCGCGTGCCGCTTCACCACGCTTCGTCGGCTACGAGTGGACCGGCGCGCCCGGCAGCAACAACCTGCACCGCAACGTCATCTTCCGCGACGACGCGGTCCCGGACTCTGCCGTGAGCTACGTCGAGGCGCCGCGCCCGAGAGCTGCTCTGGCAGCAGCTCGCGCGACGGCTGCCGCGCACGAGCCCGGCTGCGACGTCCTGACGATCCCGCACAACTCGAACCTGAGCAACGGGCTGATGTTCCAGACCGTCGACCGCCGACGGCAGCCGCGATCGCCGCCGAGGCGCGCGCGCCGCGCCGGCATGGAGCCGCTGGTCGAGATCATGCAGCACAAGGGCGACTCGGAGTGCCGTCTCGGTGCCGGACACGACCGACGAGCTGTGCGGCTTCGAGAAGCTGCCGTACCAGAACTTCAGCGCCAACTACATCCCGTGACTCGCCGAGCCGCCGGGCCGTCGAAGCTTCGTGCGCAACGTCGCTCAAGCGAGGGGCTGGCGCAGGAGCGAGCGGCTCGGCGTCAATCCGTTCAAGCTCGGCTTCGTCGGCCAGCACCGACACGCCACATCGGCGCCGCCGGGCGGTCGTGCGCGAGGATCAGTTCACCGGGCCACGGCGGCGCCGGCGCTCCGCCGCGACAGTGCTGCCGCCGGGCCTGCCCGACGACATCGAGCTCAACCCGGGCGGCCTCGCGGTGCTGTGGGCCGAGGAGAACTCGCGCGACGCGCTGTTCGCCGCCATGCGACGCCGCGAGGCGTACGGCACCAGCGGCCCGCGCATGATCGGTGCGCTTCTTCGGCGGCTGGCGCTACCCCGACGATCTCTGCGGCGACGCCGACCTTCGTCGACGCAGCGGCTACGCCGGCGGCGTGCCGATGGGCGGCGATCTGCCGCCGCGCGCGCGGCGGCAGGCGCCCGCGCTTCGCGGTCTGGCGCTGCGCGACCCGGGCGGCGGCGAGCCGAGCACGCCGCTCCAGCGCATCCAGATCGTCAAGGGCTGGGTCGACGCCGACGGCGAGACGCACGAGCGCGTCTACGACGTCGGCGGGCGACGCCGCACAACGGCGCCGACGTCGACCTGGCGACCTGCACGCCGCAGGGCGACGCGGCTTCGACTCAGCTCTGCGATGTCTGGCGCGATCCGGAGTTCAACCCCGCCGCAGCGCGCGTTCTACTACGCGCGCGTCGTCAGAACCCGACCTGCCGCTGGAGCACGTACCACTGCAACGCCGCCGGCATCGACTGCCGCGATCCTGTCGCGGTGTCCGGAAGGGTTCGCAGCCTGCTGCGATCCGCATTCGACGACCGTGCAGGAACGCGCCTGGACATCGCCGATCTGGTACATGCCGCCGTCGACGAAAGAGCCTGACCGCATCATGCGCCGGCGGCTGCCGCGGAGGCGGGCTGATGCGCCGGACGCAGCGCAACGCGTTTCGCCTTGCTCGGCGTGCTGCTCTGTTCGTGCTCGCCCGAACGCTCGCCACTGCCCCGGCGCCGAGCGCGAGCCGCGGGCAGCCGACACCGACGTCGAAGACGTGCTCTACCGCGCCGCCCTGGCGCGCGGACTCGATCGCGACGATCCGGTCGTGCAGGCGCGCCTGATCCGCGACATGCGCTTTCCTGAACCGCGACGAGAGCAGTGTGGCGTCGCTCTACGATCAGGCGCTCGGTCTCGGCATGTTGGAAGGCGACCCGGTCGTGCGCCGCCGTCTGATCGAGCGCATGCGCCTCGCACTGCGTGGAGCCGGCGCTCGCCGCCGAACCCACTGATGCGGAGCTGCAGGACTATCATCTCGATGCGCACCGCGATCGGTTCGGCAGCCCGCCGCGCGCACGCCTGACGCAGATCTTCACTCAGTCGCCAGCGGCGCGGCGCGGCAGTGGCGGCCGACGCCGCTGCATTGTTGGCGCGGCTCGGTGAAGCCGACGTCGTACGCGCCAGCACACCGGGCGACCCGCTGCCGTTGCCGACCGAATTCCTCGGCGTCAGCAATACGTAACTG
>ERZ1370068.6691-contig-566_pt1 | contig 33608 bp, 69 predicted proteins | sample MGYA00561227_ERZ1370068 | MGnify/ENA primary metagenome ERZ1370068 (study PRJEB38410, sample SAMEA6850437) | metagenome | study: Metagenomic assessment of the ecological functions of the soil: analysis of the soil microbiota associated with the...
GCCTTTGAGGAAAAGTTTCATGCCCTCGCGGCGGCAGAGACGGCAGACAGGATCGGTATAACGGGCCAAGTTGTTTCTCCTTGTTAGATGACCGGTTTACAGGTTTGGCTTCACCCTTCGTCCCGGACGGAAAATCAGTTCGGTTCTAGTTTCAGCTCTTAGCCGGTGGTCTACCAGCTCGTTTGAGCTAGAACCGAGCTGGAACAAGCCACTGGCCTTGAACTTCCTTTTACACTCTGCGGCGCTTCGGCGGACGGCAGCCGTTGTGCGGAATCGGCGTGGCGTCCTTAATGTTGCGGACTTCGATGCCAGCCGCTGCCAGAGCGCGGATGCGCCGATTCGCGGCCTGGACCCGGGACCGCTGACGCGCACTTCGACGCTGCGCACACCGTGATCGCGCGCCATGCTGGCGGCGTTCTGACGCGGCCTGCTGGGCGGCAAATGGCGTGCCCTTGCGCGATCCGCGGAAACCCGAGCGAACCCGAACTCTTCCACGCCAGAACGTTGCCCGCCTGATCGGCGATAGTCACGATGGTGTTGTTGAACGAAGCCTGCACATGCACGCAGTGCCGTGCGGAACGTGCTTCCGCTCTTTCTTCTTGAAGGTTTTCTTCTTGCCCTTTTCTCCGGTGTCGCCGCCCCGGTCGCCGCTGCCGCTGCTGGTGCTGCTGGTTTTGCCATATTAAGCTTCTAGTTCTTGTCTCAGCTTCTCAGCCAGCTTTGAGCCCTGAGAACTGAAACTAGCAGCTGATTTCTTAAGTCTTCGCCGCCGCTTTCTTCTTGCTGGCGACTGTTCCCTTGCGCGGACCTTTGCGGGTGCGCGCGTTGGTATGGGTGCGCTGTCCGCGGACCGGCAGGTTGCGGCGATGACGGTAATCCGCGATAGGAACCGATTTCGATGAGCCGCTTGATGTTCATCGAAACTTCCTTTGCGCAGATCGCCTTCCACCGATGCCTTCCGCTTCGATCACCTGGCGGATGCGATTGACTTCGTCCTCGCCCAGGTCCTGAACCTTTTTCATCGGGTCCACTTTGGCTGCGTCCAGAATGCGGGCCGCGCGCGGATTGCCGATGCCGTAGATGTAGGTCAGCGCGATGTTGGTCCGCTTGTTGCGCGGAAGATCGACGCCTGCAATGCGTGCCATAGTGCTCCTCTAGTCCATCTTATCCCTGACGCTGCTTGTGCTTGGAGATCGACGCAGATCACCCGCACCACACCCTTGCGGTGGATGACCTTGCACTTATCGCAAATTTTCTTTACCGATGCTCGTACTTTCATAAACCAGCCTTCAGCCGTCAGCTCTCAGCCGTCAGCAAAATCGGCAGCCGGGTGAAGCGCTTATTTGTAGCGATACACGATGCGCCCGCGATTCAGGTCGTAGGGCGAAAGCTCAACCGCGACCTTGTCGCCGGGCAGAATGCGGATGAAGTTCTTGCGCATCTTTCCCGAGACATGCGCCAGCACCTGGTGCTTGTTTTCCAGTTCCACCCTGAACATGGCGTTGGGCAGCGGTTCAACCACCGTCGCCATCACTTCAATCGCGTCTTCTTTGCTCATCGACTCCTTAAGAGCTTTCAGCTTCTAGCTGTCAGCTGCTCAGTTTTCAGTCAAATCAGCTCGAGTTCAGCTGAAGCTAGAGTCGAGCTAGAAGCTGCCTACTGCGTCAAAATCATCGGGCCATCTTTGGTCACCGCGACGCAGTGTTCGAAGTGCGCGCTGTAACTGCCGTCGGCAGTGACTGCGGTCCACTTGTCGCTCAAGCACCCGCGTCTCCGGGCTTGCCGAAATTCACCATCGGCTCGATGGCGAGCACCATGCCTTCGCGCAAGCGCGCGTCCGTGCCCGCGGCGTGCCGTAGTTCGGCACCTGCGGCTCTTCGTGCAGGCGCGGTTCCAATCCCGTGGCCGACAAACTCCCGCACCACGCTGAAGCCGTTGGCTTCGACGTATTCCTGCACCGGACGCGCCGACGTCGCCGACCGCATGTTGCCGATCCGAGCCGCCTCGATGCCCCGGTATAGCGAAGCTTCCGGTCACTTCGAGCAGCTTGCTACAACTCCGGCGTGAGCGACCTCGTCCACCGGCACGGTAATGGCAGCGTCGCCGTAGTAGCCGTCCAGCACCACGCCGCAATCGATCGAAACAATGTCTCCGGCCTTCAGCACCCGCTTTTCGGAAGGGATGCCGTGAACAATCTCTTCGTTGATCGAGGTGCACAGCACGCACGGATAATCGTAATAACCCTTGAACGCGGGCTTCGCGCCCAGGTCCTTGATTTCTGCTGTCTCGGCAGCGCGTTCCAGATCCATCGTGGTCGCGCCCGGCACCACCAGGCTGCTCGCAGTGATCCAGCACCTGGCGCACGACGCCGGCCGCTGCGCCGCATCTTGTCAATCTCTGCCGCCGATTTGCAGACAATCGCCATGCTCTGTCTCAACTGCTCGCGTGGTCCCGGCCGCGACCCCGCGCGTGGCCGCTCGATCATCCCGAAAATCTGCGCTGTCACCTGGTCTACCGGCAAGTCGCCATCTACCGAAACCAGCCGCCCCTTGCGCGCGTAGTATATCGGCCACGGGACTGCGTCTGCAGTCTGTAGGCCGTCCAGCCGTTCCCGGATGACTTCTTCACGGTCATCTTCGCGGGTCGACCAGCGTCGAACCATCAACATCGCATCGATCAGCGACACGGGGTGGTTGGAAGTAGACGTTGTAGATCCGTCCACAGACGGGACAAGAACGGCGTCCGGTAATCCGGCGCAACAACTTATTATAGTCCACGTCAATTCGGATCACAATGGGCAGGCACTGCTGCGTCGCGCTGCGCGTTGTCAAAGAACTCATGCTCCAGAAACGCATCCAGCCAGCCGGCCTGGGCCGCGATTCGCGGAAAACCATCAAGAATAAAGCCGCGCTCGCAGTCCGCCTGCCGCGAAGCGTTGCGCCACCATGTCATACATCAGGGTCGTCGGGCACGAACTCGTCCCCGCGCCATCACGTCCTTGCGCCAGCACACCCAGCGGAGTTCCGCGCTGCACATTCTCCCGCAGCAGGTCTCCGGTGGAGATCTGCGGAATGCGGTAACGCTTCACGATCACGCTTGGCCTGCGTGCCCTTGCCAGCGCCCGGCGGAGCCCAGCAGGATGACGGGTCCGATGCTGCGCGAGGTCTGCTCCGCCATCGAACTGGTCCACCTCGCCTCCTGATTTCAATTCGCCATCACCGCCACGACGACGCATCGACCCGGCGTTCCTAAACTCTTGCTCAAACCGCTGCTAAAACCCGTCCCTGCCGCGCAGCACGAGCGCGGACGCGCGCCTACACGACGATCTAGACCAACGTGCGGCGCCCGCGAATGCGCCCAGCTGCGCGGCGTGAACCCATCGTAGTGGCGCATGATGAGCTGCGCCTCGATCTGCGTTACCGTGTCCATGGCCACGCCCACCACGATCAGCAGCGATGTGCCGCCGAAATAAAAGTTAACGTCCAATCCGTTGAGTCATCCATGTCGGCAGGCTGTTCGAAGAACGCGCCCACCGGCCCCACGACAGGTGGTTCAGGTGAATGCCGGTGATCATCCACTCCGGAATGAACGAGATGATGATCAGGTACAGCGCGCCCACCAGCGTGATGCGGGTGAGCATTTCGTTGATGTAGTCGGCGGTGCGCTTGCCCGGCCGAATGCCCGGAATGAACCCGCCATACTTCCGCATGTTGTCGGCAACTTCGTTGGGGTTGAAGACAATCGACACGTAGAAGTAAGCGAAGAAGATGATTCCCACCGCGTAGAGCAACGTGTAGAGCGGCTCGCCCCAGCCCAGGCGCGAATCAGGTCGAACCAAAGTAGCGGTTGTCTTGCGCAGGCCGTAGCCGACGGTCTGCGGCAGCGTCAGAATCGATGACGCGAAGATCACCGGCATCACGCCGCCGGCGTTCACGCGCAAGGGCAGGTGGGTGGACTGTCCGCCCATCACCTTGCGGCCCACGACGCGCTTGGCGTACTGCACCGGAATGCGGCGCTCGCTTCGTTCGACATACACGATGAACGCCACCACCAGCGACCATCACGCCGAGCAGCATCGCGATCGCGACCGGAGCGTGAACGCGCCCCAGGCGTTGGTGCGGACCTTGTCGTACAGGTCGATGACCGCCGCGCGGCAAGCCCGACCACGATGCCGGCGAAGATCAGCAGCGACATGCCGTTGCCCACACCGCGCTCGGTGATCTGCTCGCCCAGCCACATGATGAAGGCGCTGCCCGTGGTCAGGGTCAGCATGGTCATCAGAACGAAACGCGGACCTGGCGTGCAGCACGAAATCCTGCCGCCCTTGGTGCAGGCTGATCAGGCAATGCCGAACGACTGGACCGCGCTCAGAATGACGGTCAGATAGCGCGTCCACTGCGTGATCTTCTTGCGCCCGAGTTCGCCTTCCTTCTGCAACTTGGCCAGCGGTTCGTAGACCACGGTCAGCAACTGCAGAATGATCGACGCCGTGATGTACGGCATGATGCCCAGGGCGAAGATCGTCAGCCGGCGCAAGCTGGCCGCCGGAGAACAGGTCGACAAATCCCAGGAAGCTGCCCCGGTTCTGTTCGAAGAACTGCTGCAAGTTTGTCGGCGTTGATGCCCGGCGTCGGAATGTGGCCGCCCAGCCGGTACACCGCCAGCATGGCCAGCGTGAACAGAATGCGCTTGCGCAGGTCCGGGATGCGAAATACGTTGGCCAGTTTCTCGAACATTGACTACAAGACCTCGAACTTGCCGCCGGCCTTGGTGATCTTTTCCTGCGCCGACTTGGAGAACTTGTGGGCCTGCACGGTGATGCGCGCTCTTCAGCTCGCCATCGCCCAGAATCTTCACCGGGATGCTTGGTCTTGATCACTCCGGCCTTGCGCAGCACGTCGGGCGTGATGGTGGTCTCGCCCAGCAGCGGCCAGCGTTCTCCAGATTCACGATCGATGTATTCCTGGCGGAAGATATTGGTGAAGCCGCGCTTGGGCATGCGGCGGTGCAGCGGCATCTGGCCGCCTTCAAAACCACGCATCATGCGCGAACCGCTGCGCGAACGCTGGCCCTTGTGGCCGCGGGTCGAGGTCTTGCCCATACCCGGACCCCATGCCGCGCGCCTACGCGCTTGTTGCTTGTCCGACGCCTTCTTTGGTGCGCGAATGTTCGATAAGATTCATGAATATGCTCTCCAGCTTTCAGCTCACCAGTCTCACTCTGCAGATACCTGTAGGACCGATGACCTGACGACTTACGCCCGCACGATCTCCACCAGATGCGGCACCTTCGCCACCATGCCGCGGATGCGCTGCGGTTGTCCGGGCCGCTCGATCACCTGATTCAATCGCGTGAAGCCCAGTCCCTTGACCACCAGTTTCGTGCTGCACCGGGGCAAATCGCCGAGCGCACCCACTTCAAATGGATTTCCTTCGCCAGCCCTGCGACTCGATTTCTTGGCCAGTTTGTTGGGCATGATTACAGTTCCTCGACCGTCTTGCCGCGCATCGCGGCCACGTCACTCCTTGTTCTTCAAATGCTTCAGCGCGTCGAAAGTCGCCTTGATGACGTTGTGCGGATTGGTGGTGCCAATCGACTTGGTCAGCACATTCTGAACGCCCGCCGAAGTCATCACCGCGCGCACCGCGCCGCCCGGCGATCACGCCGGTACCTTCGGGAGCCGGCTTCAGCAGCACGTGTCCCGGAGCCGAAGCGTCCCAGCACCAGGTGTGGAATCGTGGTCTGGGTGAGGTTGACCTTCACCAGGTTCTTCTTGGCCGACTCGATCCCTTTGCGAATGGCCTGCGGAACTTCCTTCGCCTTGCCCGGAACCGTAGCCGACGACGGCCGCGCTGGGATCTCCTACCACCACCAGGGCCGCGAACGACAGGTTCTTGCCGCCCTTGACCACTTTGGTCACGCGGTTGATCGCGACCACCTGGTCTTTCAGCTGGTAGTGAATTCGCATCGAGCTTCTTGATCACAGTTGGCATTCAATCTCATTTCCAATTTGTAATCGGCAATTTGGTAATCTGTAATTGCAGCCCAACTTCGACTCCTGTCAGATTTCACTGCCCGATTCGCTCCAATTACTAATTCTCTAGAACTGCAATCCGCCTTCACGGGCGGCATCGGCCAGGGCCTTGACCCGTCCGTGATAGATGTAGCCGCCGCGGTCGAACACCACTTTCTCGATGCCCTTCGCCTTTGCGCGCTCGGCGATGCTCTTGCCGACATCCTTCGCCGCCGCGACGTTGCCGCCGGTGCGTCGTTCGCCCTTCTGCCTTCGGCGCGAGTTGGCTGAAACCAGGGTCGCGCCCTGCAAGTCGTCGATCAACTGCACGTAAATGTGGTTCAGCGAGCGGTACACATTCAGCCGCGGACGCTCGGCCGTGCCTAGCAACTTCTTGCGGATGCGGTCATGCACGCGCTGCCGGGTCGCGTTCTTTCCGATGTCTGCGTCAAGCATTTTCTTCAGTCCTTCGGCCGTTGGTCGTTGGTCGTTGGCAAGCCAATCGGTCACGACTCTCAAACACGTTTCCGCATCGGGACCAGACTCATCCGTCGCCGTTCGTGTTGGCCACGACCGAGGACTAACGACCAACGACGTTACTTCGCTCCGGTCTTATCCAACCTTCTTCTTCAGACGCTCGCCAGCGTAGCGCACGCCCTTGTTCTTGTACGGATCCGGCGGACGCAGGCTGCGCATTTCGGCCGACGACCTGTCCAACTTTCTGGCGATCGATGCCGGTGACGCGTGAGCTTGGTCTGCTTCGGATCGACGGCAGCTTCGATTCCGACCGGCAGCGGATACTCGATCGGGTGCGAGTATCCCAGGCTGAAGACCACTGTGTTCTTGCCCTTCAGCTCCGCGCGGTATCCGATGCCGACGATTTCCGAGTTCTCGGGTCCAGCCCTTGGTCGACGCCTTCGACGGCGTTGTTGACCAGAGCGCGAGCCAGGCCATGGACCGCGGCCTGCGAATCGTTCTCGCGGATCGCGCGACCAGGTTCCGTCCTGCTGCTCGCATGCGTGATGCCCGCGGGAAGCTGGCGTATCCAGCTTGCCCTTCGGGACCCTGCACGGCGACCACGTTGCCTTCAATCTTGACCGCTACACCCTTGGGAGCGGCGATCGGTTTTCGTCCAATTCGTGACATAAGGCTCTAGCTCTGGCTCGTGGCTTCTAGCTAAGTCGCTTCGTTACCATCTCGTTCAACTCGGCTCGTCTAGCCAACAGCCAGAAGCTAGTAGCTGAACGGCTCTACCAAATCTCGCACAGCACTTCGCCGCCCACGCCCTGCTTGCGCGCCTGGCGTCCGGTCATGACGCCCGCGGGCGTGGTCAGAATGTTGATGCCCAGCCCGCCCAGCACGCGCGGAATCTCGCTGCGCCGCACGTAAACCCGGCAACCCGGGCCGGGAGACGCGCTCGACGTTCGAGATCGCGGCTTCGTTGTTGGTGCCGTACTTCAGATAAATGCGCAGGACCTTGTGGCCTTCCTCCTCGGCTGGCCTTGAAGTTGGAGATGTAGCCTCTCCTCCTTCAGGATGCGGGCAATCTCCAGCTTCAGCTTGGAGGCGGGAATATCCACCTTCTGGTGGCGCGCGCGGATCGCGTTGCGAATGCGCGTCAGCATGTCTGCGACCGGATCGGTCAACCTCATCGTCTGCTTCTCCTCCGCCGCCCGTTTGCTTCGGTCCGACTTGCTTTGCACCGAAGAACCCGCGGCGACGCTACCTAAACTGCTACCCAGTCTCGAGTACTCCAGATCCGGGTGCGCCCACTGCTAGCGCGTTTGTTGCGACGCAGAGTGAGCGTCACTACTCGTCCTACCAGGACGACTTCGAAACCCCGGGAATCTCTCCTCGCAGCGCCAGGCCGCGGAAACACAGACGGCACAATGCCGAACTTGCGCAGGTAGGCGCGCGGCCGTCCGCACAATCTTGCAGCGGTTGTGCCGGCGCGAGGAAAATTTCGGCTTCGGCTCTTTACCCCGCGCCTTGTCAAACTTCGCCTCGATCTTTGCGTCCTTCACTCTTTTTGCTGTAGTCAATTTACTTTAGCTCCCAGCTTCTCAGGCTCGTCAGCTCATCAGCCGTCAGCCATCAGCTCTCAGTTAAGACTTTGCAATCGCTACGGCCGGAACGGCATGCCCAGATGCTTCAGCAACACCCGCGCCTGGTCGTCGTTGCCCGCCGTGGTCACGATGGTGACGTTCATGCCCTTCAGTCTTGTCCACCTCGGGCGTAGTCGATCTCCGGGAAAATCAGCTGGTCATGCAAGCCCAGGGTGTAGTTGCCGCGCCCGTCGAACGACTTGGTCGAAACTCCCGCGAAAGTCGCGCACGCGGGGCAGCAGCCACGTTCACCAGCCGGTCCAGAGAACTCATACATGCGGTCGCCGCGCAGCGTGACCATGGCGCCGATCGGCCTGTCCTCTCGCGCACCTTGAAGGCGGCGATCGATTTCTTGGCCCGGGTGACAACCGGCTTCTGGCCGGTGATCTGGCCCAGTTCGTTCACGGCGGGATCGAGGATCTTGGCGTTCTGCGTCGCTTCGCCCACACCCATGTTGACCACGATCTTGTTCAGCTGCGGCACCGCCATGGGATTCTTGAGGTCGAATTCCTTCATCAGCGCCGGCGCAACTTCGCTCTCGAACCGCGAGTCTGCAGCCGCGGCGTTTCTTTGGCGCTGTGCTGCGCAACTGCCGGCGCTCGCGTTCCTGCTTCGCTGCTTCTCGCCCTTTGTCTCTTATCTTTTGCCATGCTCATTTGCTCTCTCACTCTCAGGAACCTCAGCTTTGAGCTACTGAGCTTCAGCTTCTGGATTCGTAAACCTCGACTGTCTCAGTGCTCTAGCTGTCAGCCAGTAGCTAACAGCTCGAAGCCCTTAGCTACTTATCCAGCGTCGTCCCGCACTTGTTGCAGACGCGAACTTTGCGGTCGCCCTGCACTTCGTGTCCGATGCGCACCGGACCGCAGGTGCTGGGCACACCAGCTGCACGTTCGAGATCGCAATGCGGCTCTCCTGCTCGGCGATCCCGCCCTTGCACGTTGCGCTGCGGATTGGGCGCACGTGCTTCTTCACCAGCATCACGTGCTCGACCAGGACCTTGGCGATCCGCTGGAAACACGCGCAGCACGCGGCCCTTCTTTGCCCTTGTCGCGTCCGGTGATCACCTTGCACCGTATCGTTGCGCCGGATATCCGACTCCGTCTTGTGCTCTCGCGTACGGATACTCGTCATTCTTAATTCTCGGTTCTCAGCTTCAGCGTTCTCGATACTCGAAACTTCCGACTCGACTGCCTTACAACACTTCCGGCGCCAGCGACACGATCTTCAAAAACTTCTCTCGCGCAGTTCGCGGGCCACCGGTCCGAAGACGCGCGTCCCCACCGGCTCGCCGGCCTCGTTGATCAGCACCGCGGCGTTCTGGTCGAAGCGGATGTAGGTGCCGTCGCGGCGGCGATGTTCTTTGCGCGTGCGCACGATGACCGCCTTCACCACTTTGCCCTTCTGCACCTGGCCATCGGGCGCCGCTTCCTTCACGCTGGCGGTGATGACGTCGCCCAGACCGGCGTTCAGCCCGGTCGAGCCGCCCAGCGGCAGAATCATCTGCAGCTTGCGGGCGCCGGAGTTATCGGCGACCTCGAGCATCGTTCTCATCATCACGGCCATAGCTCGATCTCCTCTGTCTACCGCATGCCCCGCTCTAGCTGGACTTCCGGCAACGCGCGACTTCCGGCACCAGCGCGGTCTTGCGGACGATTTCTTTCAAGCGCCAGCGCTTCAGCTTCGACAGCGGACGGGTCTCTTCGAGCCGCACCACATCGCCGACGTGGGCTTCGTTCTTCTCGTCGTGCGCGTAGAACTTCTTGCCGTTCGAAACTGACGCGTCCGTAGAGCGGATGGACTTCTTGCGCAGCCACCTGCGACCACGATGGTCTTGTGCATGCTGGTTGGAGACCACTTCTGCCGACCACGATCTTGCGCCGTCCTGCGCCGCTCGCTGCCGTTCGTGCTTGTTTCAGCCATCTACTTCTTCTCCGTTGCCGCCTGCGCGCCGCGCAGCTCGCTCGCCGACGATGGTCTTCACGCGCGCGATGTCCTTGCGCAGGCCGCGAATCTTTTTCAGGCTCTCGGTCTGTCCCATGTTGAGCTGGAACTTCAGCTTGAACAGCTGGTCGGAGAGCTGCGCGCTCCTGGTGCCTGCAGTTCGTCGTCGGTCTGGTTGCGAATTTTTTCCGCTTTCATGCAGTTCTCGCTTCGTCGAATTTCTCTAGTGCGCCGTTTCGCGCTTCACGAATGCTCGTGCGCAAAGGCAGCTTAGTGAACGCCAGACGCATGGCCTCGGCTGCATCGCTTGACGCGTCACGCCTTCCATCTCGAACAGGATCTTGCCCGGCCGCACCACGGCGACCCAGTGATCCGGCGCGCTCCTTGCCCTTGCCCATACGGGTTTCAGCCGGCTTCTTCGTGACCGGCTTGTCCGGAAACAGGCGGATCCAGATTTTGCCGCCGCGCTTGACGAAACGCGTCATGGCCACGCGGCTCGCCTTCGATCTGCCGGTCGGTGATCCAGCCCGGCTCGAGCACCTTCAGCCCGTAATCTCCGAAAGCCAGCTGGCTGCCGCGCCAGGCCTTTGCCGGTCATGCGGCCGCGCTGCTGCTTGCGGTACTTCACTTTCTTTGGCATCAACATAAAAGTCAGCTCTTCAGCTCATTCAGCTCGCTCGTAGCTCGTACGCGCTAGAACGCTCCACTCGGAACGCTCCGCGCCGCCTGCGGTTCGCGTTTCTTCTGCGTGCAAGATTTCGCCGCTGTAGATCCAGCACTTCACGCCAATCACGCCGTACGTGGTACGCGCTTCCGGAAAAGCCGTACTCGATGTCGGCGCGCAGCGTGTGCAGCGGCAAGCGGCCCTGCAGATACCACTCCGAGCGCGCGATTTCATTTCCGTTCAGGCGGCCGCTCACGCGCACCTTGATTCCCTTGCAGCCGAAGCGCAGCGCCGAATCCACCGACTTGCGCATGGCGCGCCGGAAGCCCACGCGCTTTTCCAGCTGCAGCGCAATCGATTCCGACACCAGCTGCGCATCCAGCTCAGGCTTGTGCACTTCCTGAATGTCGATGAAGACCTCCCGCGACGTGCGCTTCTGCAGTTCGACTTTCAGCTTGTCGATTTCAGCGCCCTTGCGCCCGATGATGATCCCGGGCCGCGCCGTCTTGATGATGATCCGCGAGCTTGTTGCCCGGACGCTCGATCTCGACTGCGCTGACGCCCGCCGACTTCAGCTTGTCTTTCAGCTCGTGCCTTCAGCTTGACGTCTTCGAGCAGCAGTTTGTCGTAGTCGCGCTCGACAAACCAGCGCGACTTCCACGGCTTGGTGTAGCCCAGCCGGAAACCATAAGGATGGACTTTTGTACCCATCATTCCTCTCAGTGCTCCGGACTGACCGGAGCGAAAACTTATTTCGCCGCCGCTTTCTTCTTGCCTTTCGCCGGCGCTTTTTCGCTGCTCGCGCTTTGCGCTTGGCTTTCGCCGCGGCCGCTGCTGCTGTCTGCTTCTTCGCCCACCACCGTCGCCAGCCGACTGCGCCGTTCTTGCTTCGTTCCGCCAGCACAATCTCGATGATGCGCAATGCGCCGCACGTAGCGGAACGCGCGTCCCATCGGCGCCGGACGGATGCGCTTCATGCGCGGGCCGTCGTTGGCCACCGCATTCTTCACGTACAACTGGTCGAGATCGACGTCGAGATTCTTCTCCGTGCTCAAGATAGCTGGCGTTCTCGATGCGCCGAGCTGCAGCAGCTTTTCCGACCGTCGCCGCCACGCGCTTCTTGGTAAACAGCAGCGTGTTGCAGCGCATCTTCCACCTTGCTGGCCCTTGATCAGCTCCAGCACCAGGCGAGCCTTCTGCGGCGAGACGCGCATAAACCGGGCTTGAGCTCGAAATTCCATGTTCGCGTCTCTCCTTTATGCCTTCGGCGCCGGCCGCAGGTGCTGACCCGCCGCCGGAACTGGTGCTCGGTCCGCCGGGCACTCCTGCCGGCCGCGCCGCCACTTCGCGTGGCCGCCCTTCATGGAATGTCCCTTGAAGGAGCGGGTAAAGCTGAACTCGCCCAGCTTGTGGCCCACCATGTTCTCGGTGATGTACACCGGAATAAATTTCTTGCCGTTGTGCACCGCGATCGTGTGACCCACCATTTCCGGAATGATGGTCGAGCGTCGCGACCAGGTGCGCAGCACCTTCTTCTCGTTGCGCGAGTTCATGCCATCCACCCGCGCCTGCAGGTGGCCGTCAATGAACGGGCCCTTCTTGGTTGAACGTGCCATAAAGTCAGCTTCTAGCTGTTCCCAGCTCTTGGCAAATCAAGCCTTCAGTCGACGCAGCGCTGACAACTTGAGCCCGTTGGCCGATAGCTGACAGCCTCGACGACCGCTCACTTCTGCCTCGCCCGTCACGATGAACGCGTCGCGTGCGCTTGTTGTTGCGCGTCTTGTAGCCGCGCGTCGGCTGGCCCCATGGGGTCACCGGATGCCGGCCGCCCGAAGTCTTGCCCTCGCCGCCGCCATGCGGATGGTCGACCGGGTTCATCGAGACGCCGCGGTTATGCGGACGCCATCCCATCCAGCGCATGCGTCCGGCTTTGCCGATGGTGACGTTCTCGTGATCGAGTGTTGCCCACCTGTCCGATCGTGGCCATGCAGTCCTGCGAACACCTTGCGGGTTTCGCCCGAAGGCAGCTTCACCAGCGCGTACTCGCCTTCCTTTCGCCACCAGCTGCGCCGAACCGCCCGCCGAGCGCACCATCTGCGCGCCCTTGCCGGGCTGCAATTCGACGTTGTGAATCGTCGTGCCTGGCGGAATATTGCTGCAGCGGCAATGCGTTGCCCACCAGGATGTCGGCATCCGGGCCGCTGACAATCTTCTGTCCCACCTTCGAGCCCTTCGGGCTGCAGGATGTAGCGCTTCTCGCCGTCGGCGTAGCTCAGCAACGCGATGCGCGCGGAACGGTTGGGATCGTATTCGATCGAAGCCACGGTCGCCGGAATCCCGGTCTTGTCGCGCTTGAAGTCGATCAGGCGCAGCTTGCGCTTGTGCCCGCCGCCACGAAACCGGCATGGTGGTGTCGCCGCGAGTTGCGCCGCCCGCCGGTCTGCGCTGCTTGGGCTCGACCAGCGGCTTATGCGGCATGCTTGGTCGTGATATCGTCATTGACCAGCGTCGTCCGGTAGCGCAGCGTCTGCGTTGTCGGTCTGTATGTCTTGATTGCCATAAATCAGCTCTCAGTCATCTGCTCAGCTCGTCAGCCATGCTTCGTCGCCGCCAGCTTCACTGAACAGCCGACGACTCGACGAGCTGAACGACTTACGAGATTCTGCGCGTACTCCGGCATCTTTCTCGCCGGCCTTCAAGCGCACGTACGCTTTCTTCCAGTCCGGACGGTAGCCGGCGAAACTTCCGCGGCGGCGCTCTTTGCCGGGATAATTCGCGGTGCGCACCGAAAGCACCTTCACCTTGAAAATCGACTGCACCGCTTCCGTGATCTCGGTCTTGGTCGCTGCTCGGCGCCACCTGGAACACCAGCGTGTTCTGGTTTTCCTTGATAGCCAGGCCTTTTCCGTAATCACCGGACGGCGAAGAATCTGATATGCCGATTTCATCACGCCACCTCCGCCGCTTTTTCATGACGCGTCCTGGCGCCGCGGAACGCGCGTCGCCTTCTTCGCGCTTTCCTTCGCCTCGGCCGTCTTCTGCGCTGCGCGCTTCGAAGCCGAGTTCTTCAGCGAAACCTGCAGCTTCTCGATCGCCGGCTGCGAGAAGATCGCGCGGTCGTAACGCAGCAGGTGATAACGGATGAACCTCGTTGCTGTTGACCAACTCGACGCCGTCAAGATTGCGCGAGCTCAGGTCCAGATTGCGATTGCCGTGCCGTCGCCACCTCGACCAGCAGGGCAGTCTTGTCCACCTTCAACGCGTCGCAGCGCCTGGCGGAACAGCTTGCTCTTCGGTTCCTTCACGTCAAAGGCGTTCACGACGATCAAGTTTGCCGTCCGCAAACTTCGACGCCAGCGCCGAGCGCAACGCGCCCAGCAGCTTCTTGCGGGGAAGGCGTAGTCGTAGGAGCGCGGTTGCGGGCCATGCACCGTGCCGCCGTGCCGCCACAGTGGCGAACGGATCGAGCCGATACGCGGCGCGTCCGGTGCCCTTCTGCTTCCACAGCTTCTTGCCCGCGCCCGAAACCAGCCTATTGATTCTTGGTGGCGTGAGTGCCGGCACGCTGTCCGGCGCGGTAATGTTTCACCGCTTCCCACAGCAGGTCTTCGTTGACCGCGCCGAAAACCTCATCGGCGAGATCAAGCGTGCCGACCTTTGCCCGCTCAGGTTGTGAGATGTCAATGGTTGCCATATGTCTTTCCGTACAGCTCTTCGTCGCTTGGCCGATGACCGACGACTGACGACCACGACTGCCTCTAGCCTTCTTCGCTGCCCTCTTGGCTGCCTTCAACGGATCGACCGTGGCCGAACGCCAGCAAATCCGCGCCGCTCTCGCGGCGGCTTCTTCGCTTTGCGTAATCACCACGTATCCGCCGTTCGCGCCCGGGCACGCTGCCTTCGACCACCAGCAGGTTTTCGTCTTTGTCCACACCCAGGATCGCGCAGGTTGCGTACGGTCACGCGATCGATCGCCCATGTGTCCCGACATGCGCATGCCCTTGAACACACGCGACGGAAACGCCGACGAACCGATCGAACCCGTGATCTGAAACATCGAACCGTGCGACTTCGGGACCACCGCGCGAAGTGATGCCGCTTCACTACACCCGCGAAACCCGCGGCCCTTGCTGATGCCGACGATGTCCACGAAACCGTTCGCCTTCGAAAATATCGACCAGCACGCGGTCGCCGGCTTTCAGACCGCTGGCTGCCTTCTTCGCGCCTTTCATCGACTTCGATCGGCACTTCGCGCAGGAACTTCACCGGCGGCAGATTGTGCTTCGCCAAGATGGCCGCTGCATGGGCTTGGTCAGCGCGCTTCTCTTTCACGAACTCGACCAGGCCGATCTGCGCCGCACTCGTAGCCGTCGCGAGTCGCGGTCTTGTGCTGCGTGATCACGCACGGACCCGCCTGCAGAACGGTCGCCGGACGCACATCGCCCTTCGATCGTCAAAGAGCTGCGTCATGCCGACTTTCTTGCCCAGAATTCCTGCTACCTTTGCCATTTTTCTCCATTCCCAGCGTGGCTCTGTGGCTATTGCGCTGGCGAACGCTTCGAAGCTGCAGCTTTCGCTGGACAGCTGACGGCTGACGGCTATTTATGTTCCTTGCCAAACGCCTTGATCTCGACATCCACGCCGGCCGGCAGATCGAGCTTCATCAGAGCGTCCACCGTCTGCTGCGTCGGCTCGAGAATATCGAGCAGACGCTTGTGAGTGCGGATCTCAAACTGCTCGCGCGACTTCTTGTCCACGTGCGGCGAACGCAGCACGCAGTACTTGTTCTTCATCGTGGGCAACGGAATCGGGCCCGCGATCTGCGCGCCAGTGCGCCGCGCCGTTTCGACAATCTCACCCGTGGACTGGTCCAGGATGCGGTAGTCGTACGCCTTCAACCGGATGCGAATTCTTTCTTTTCCAATCACGTTTCACTCTCTGACCCCTCCCGGCCCTCCGGGAGGAAAGAACTGGCGGCAAGCTGCGAGCCGCTGAAATCAGCCGCTAGCTTCTAGCTCAGTCTCTGAGCAACTGGGACCAGTAACTGCTCACTGGCGTCAATCCCATGTCTACGGACGGAGCCGGGTGTCCACGTCCAACGCACCATCCAACCGTTACTGAATAATCTCGCTGATCGTGCCAGCCCACCGTGTGCCCGCCTTCGCGGATGGCAAACCGCAAGCCCTTCTCCATCGCCACCGGCGTGATCAGCTCAATCACCAGGCTGCACGTTGTCGCCCGGCATCACCATCTCCGTCGCCGCCGGCAGCTCCGCTACTCCCGTCACGTCCGTCGTCCGCAAGTAGAACTGCGGCCGGTATCCCTTGAAGAACGGCGTATGCCGTCCGCCTTCTTCCTTGGTCAGAATGTAAACTCTCGGCCTTGAACTTGGTGTGCGGCGTGATCGATCCGCCCTTGGCCAGCACCATGCCGCGCTCGACATCTTCTTTGCGCAATGCCGCGCAGCAGCAGCCCGGCGTTGTCGCCCGCCATGCCTTCGTCCAGCTGCTTCTTGAACATTTCGACGCCCGTCACCACCGTCTTGCGGGTCTCGCGGAAGCCGACGATTTCCACTTCCTCGCCTACCTTCACCTTGCCACGCTCGATTCGGCCCGGTCACCACCGTGCCGCGGCCCTGAGATCGAGAAGATATCTTCGATCGGCATCAGGAACGGCTTGTCCAGTTCGCGCGCCGGCTGCGGCACGCTCTTGTCCACCGCTTCCATCAGCTCGTCAATCTGCTTTTCCCACTTGGCTTCGCCGTTCAGCGCGCCCAGCGCCGACAGCCGCACCACCGGCACATCGTCGCCCGGAAACTGGTAGCGTCTTCAGCAACTCGCGCACTTCGAGTTCGACCAGGTCAAGCAGCTCGGGATCATCCACCGCATCGCACTTGTTCAGCGCCACCACGATGTACGGCACACCCACCTGCCGCGCCAGCAGCACGTGCTCGCGCGTCTGCGGCATCGGACCATCGGTCGCCGCCACCACCAGAATCGCGCCATCCATCTGCGCCGCGCCCGTGATCATGTTCTTGATGTAGTCCGCGTGGCCCGGGCAATCGACGTGCGCGTAGTGCCGGTTCGCCGTCTCATACTCCACGTGCGCCGTGGCAATGGTGATGCCGCGCGCCTTCTCTTCCGGCGCGTTGTCGATCGAATCAAACGACCGGAACAGGATCTTGCGGGTTGTGCTTCGACAACACCTTGGTGATGGCCGCCGTCAACGTCGTCTTGCCATGGTCAATGTGACCAATCGTCCCTACGTTGCAGTGCGGCTTATTCCGCTCAAATTTCTCTTTCGCCATTTCCTAGCCTCGCTTAGCTTGTGCTCGTGCATCGGTCGTCGGCGCGACCGTCGCCTACGGCTCTTGCATGCCTATCCGTCATTGCCGTCCCTGCACCTTGGCATAATCTGTCCGCCGCGCTGCGCGGCGCTTCTTCATAACGCGCGAAGTGCATCGAGTACTCGGCGCGGCCCTGCGTGCTCGAGCGCATGTGCGTGGCGTAGCCGAACATTTCCGCCAGCGGCACAATCGCCTTGATCACCTGCGAACCGGCGCGGTGCTCCATGCCTTCGATCCGTCCGCGGCGCGAACTCAGGTCGCCCATGATCGCGCCGGCATAATCTTCCGGCGTCACCACTTCCACCGCCATCACCGGCTCCAGCAGCACCGGAGACGCCTTGCGCGCAGCTTCCTTGAACGCCATCGAACCGGCAATCTTGAACGCCATTTCGTTCGAATCGACATCGTGATAGCTGCCGTCGTACAGCGTCGGCTTTCACGTCGACCATCGGGATAGCCGGCCAGAATTCCGCCTTCCATGCGCTTCGCTGAATGCCCTGATCGATGGGCTTGATGAATTCCTTGGGCACCGACCCGCCCACGATGTCGTTGACGAACTCGTAGCCCTTGCCCGGCTCGTTGCGGCTCGAGGCGAATCTTGGCGTGACCGTACTGTCCGCGGCCGCCGGTCTGGCGGATGTACTTGCCTTCGGCTTCGGCTGCCTGCGAATGGTCTCGCGATACGCCACCTGCGGCTTGCCAACGTTGGCCTCGACCTTGTACTCGCGCATCATGCGGTCGACGATGATTTCGAGATGCAACTCGCCCATGCCGCTGATGATGGTCTGTCCGCTGTCGGGATCGGTGTGAACTTTAAAGGTGGGATCTTCCTGCGCCAGCCTGGCCAGCGCCATGCCCATCTTTTCCTGGTCGGCCTTGGTCTTGGGCTCGACTGCGACCGAAATCACCGGCACCGCGAAGGTAATCGACTCAAGCGCGATCGGATGCTTTTCGTCGCAGATCGTGTCGCCGGTGCGAGACGTTCTTCAGGCCGACACGCGGCGCAGATGTCGCCCGCCAGAATTTCGCTGAATGTCTTCGCGCTTGTTGGCGTGCATCTTCAGCAGACGCCCAATGCGCTCGGTGCTTCCGCGTGCCGGCGTTCAGCACTGACGTCGCCCGACTTGAGCTGGCCGGAGTAAACGCGGATAAACGTCAACTGGCCGACGAACGGGTCGGCCATGATCTTGAACGCCAGCGCCGAAAACGGCTCGCTGTCGGCCGGCTTTGCGCGTGATGCGCTTCGCCGTTGTCCGGATTGACGCCTTGACTTCGCCTGCATCGAGCGGCGAGGGCAGATAATCCACGACCGCATCGAGCAGAGGCTGCACGCCTTTGTTCTTGAACGCCGTGCCGACAACCACCGGGAACAGCTTCAGAGCGATGGTCGACTTGCGCAGCGACGCCGCGCAGTTCGGCGGCGGAAATGGTCTCGCCTTCGAGGAACTTGTGCAGCATGTCGTCGTCGTTTTCGGCGACGGTTTCGACCAGCTGCGGTGTGGAACGCTTCCGCTTTCTTCTGCAGCTCGGCGGGAATCTCGTCCGGTGACGTACTCCGCGCCCGATGGTGTCGTCCTGCCAGACGATCGACTTCATCTCGATGAGGTCGACCACGCCTCTGAACTTGTCTTCCTGGCCGATGGGGATCTGAATCGCGACGGGCTTGGCATTGAGGCGCTTGCGGATGGTATCGACGGCGTGCTCGAAATCGGCGCCCATCTTGTCAATCTTGTTGATAAAGCAAATTCGCGGGACGCCGTATTTATCGGCCTGACGCCAGACTTTTTCCGACTGCGGCTGCACCCCGTGGACGGCGTCAAACACCGCCACTGCGCCATCCAGCACGCGCAGCGACCGCTCCACTTCGGCGGTGAAATCCACGTGGCCGGGCGTGTCAATAATGTTGATGCGAATATCGCGCCAGGTGCAGGTGGTGGCGGCGGACGTGATGGTGATGCCGCGCTCCTGCTCCTGCTCCATCCAGTCCATGGTGGCAGTGCCTTCGTGGACCTCTCCGATGCGGTGCGTGCTTCCCGTGTAGAACAGGATGCGCTCGGTCGTAGTGGTCTTGCCGGCATCGATGTGGGCCATGATGCCGATGTTCCTGCACCGTTCTAATGGGACTGTTCTGGACACAGCTTTTTTCTTCTCTTCCTTGCGGGACTCTTGCTCGCCAGCGATGTTGGTACCAGTACTCATCAGATTCAGCTTCGCTTCGGCTCCTAGCTCTAGCTAGATGCCTGCTGAGTTAGCCAGAGCCAGAAGCTGCTCTTCTACCAGCGGTAATGCGCGAAGGCCTTGTTGGCTTCCGCCATGCGGTGCACGTCTTCTTTCTTCTTGATGGCGGCGCCGCGGTTGTTGGCTGGCATCGAGCAATTCATTGCTCAGCTTGTCGATCATGCCCTTCTCGCCGCGTCCGCGGGAGTAAGTGATCGAGCCAGCGGATCGCCAGCGACGTGCGCCGGTCGGCATTCACTTCGACCGGGCACCTGGTAGTTGGCGCCGCCCACGCGGCGGCTCTTCACTTCCAGCAGCGGCTTGGCGTTCTCCACGGCCTTCTTGAACAGCTTCAAGGCCTCGTCGCCGCCCTTTTGCCTGCAGGCTTGGTCAGCGCCTCGTAAAGATGCCTTCGGCAGTGCGTCTTCTTGCCCTGCCACATCATGGAGTTGACGAACTTCGTCACCAGGTCCGACCCGTAAACCGGATCCGGCGTCCACCGTCCGCTTGGCGATATGTCCTTTCGAGGCATTTAGCTTGCTCCTCGGCTCCTAGCTTCAGCTCTCAGCTGCAGTCTGAGCCCAGTTCGACTGACCTTCAACTTGCTTCACGCTTCGTAGACTGCACGGCCAACGACCGGCGACCAACGACTGCCCTTACGCTTTTGGCCGTTTGGCTCCATACTTCGAGCGGCTCTGCTTGCGGCCGGCAACGCCGACCGCGTCCAGCGTGCCGCGAATCACGTGATAGCGCACGCCCGGCAGATCCTTCACGCGGCCGCCGCGGATCAGCACGATCGAGTGCTCCTGCAGGTTGTGGCCGACGCCGGGAATGTAGGTCGTGACCTCAATTCCGTTGGTCAGGCGGACGCGGGCGACCTTACGCAGCGCCGAGTTCGGCTTCTGGGCGTCTGCGTGTAGACGCGGGTGCAAACACCGCGCTTCTGCGGGCAGCCCTGCAAGCGCCGGGCTCGCCGTCTTGTACCGCGGCCGCTTGCGGCCGGCTCGCACCAATTGATTGAAAGTAGGCATACTGTTCCTGGTGCTCCTGTTCCTGGCGCTGTCTCCGCTGCCGCAGCGCGCGCGCATCCATCCAGGCGCACTGGGCACACCGCGGAACGACGCCGCTTCTGCTTTTCCCTGATTTCAGGGGCTGGATGGCGGACCCGCCAACCATGATTCCCGCACGCACGAACGCCGGCGAGAGATTTTGATTTCCCGTTCAGAACTAAACGCCGCCGACGGTGGCACCAGGCCGACTGAATTCCTTCCGGGAGGCTGCTCCGTTTCGTCAGCACTGCCCACGCATAGCCTTCCAACGAGGTGAAAGGTGTGCGCAGGGCGTTTCAGCGAGGGCGTCTCCGGTTCGTTCTTCACCGGAGACGTTGTCGCTAAAGCTCAGCTGCGTTCTCGGGCTTTCCACACCCGCGCAAGCAGCGGATGGAACTCCCACCGCATACAGGCAAAGCCAGACTTAACTCGCGGAACCTTACAAATATAGCAACTCGCCTGCACACATCGTCAACCGGGATGAGTTGCATCAGATGGAAATGGGCGGGTTTCTCGAATTGACGAAATTGACGGATTTTCAGAATTGCCGGACTTTTGGCTGTCAAATTCTAAATCCTAAAACTCCGCTAATTCGACAGTCGCGGGGAGAGTGCGGCGGACGGCAATGTCAGGAGATCCTTCACTTTCGTTCAGATTTCCCGGCGCGCGGCTCGTTCGTGGCCTGCCCTTGAGCAACGGAGCGAAGCGAGGTTGACGAACGGGCCGCGCAAGCGCCGCAACTCTTGCTGAAAAAATTCTTAGCCTCTACACTTCGGGGCTTTCCAGAAAGAGCTCGCCCCGTCGGTCAAACTGGGCGGGGAGGGTGCAGCTGGGTAGGTCGTCCTTTAATAGTCCGCTGGGCATTCATCTTTATTGCTGTCAGTCTGATCGCCGGGCTGACCGGTTGCAGCAGCACCAGCCCGACCACAACCACGAACTTCCCGACCTCCGGCTTCTCAATATCAGTCCCTCGCCCGCCAACCCGGTTTCTTATGGACGCAGGCGCCGGGCCACTCCAGACCTTCACACTGCTACCCCCGGAACAGCTCCAACTCAACCATCACTACTCCGGTTACGTTTCTTTCCAGCAACGCCGCGTCTTGACCATCGCCTCTAATCGCGGCCAGCGTGCGCCGGCACCCGGGATTCGCTGACCGCGCCGCAAATTTGCACTCCCCGGCCCGGTTGAACGGCCCAGGTGACCGCCCGGTCGCACGGGGTCAGCAGTCCTCCTACGACGGTGTAGCACGTGCATCAGCACGTCGACAAAAATTGTGGCCAGCCCGGTCGTCAGGCCCGACCGTGCCGCCGGCCGGCCCTTGCTTTTCCGGGCGATCAGAGCTTCAACCACCAGGCCAACGCCTTCAGCCGTGGGCTGGACATCACCGGCACCGTGGGGCCGTTCACCTGGCAGTCCGTCAACAACGATGCAACCACGCCGGCCATAGCCACCGACAGCGCGCCCGTGACTGTGACCGGTGACCGGACAAACCGCAGTCACGGCGCACACTCCGGGAATAACCTCGCTGGTTGCCAGCAACGGCAATGTAAACAGCCAGCCCCTGATTTCACCACCTGCGCCGTGCAATCGATTACGCTGGCCGTCACGGGCAGCACCACCAATTCCATCATACGTGACCTCGGGCAGCGGCAAGACGGTGACCGCCACCGTGATAGACACTCTGGGCAATACCATCACCGATGTGCCCTGACCTGGGGTTCATCGAATCCGGCGTCGGTGTCCGCGACCTCCGGCCCATGCCACTCCACAAGCCGGCGGCGCGACCGTGGTTGCTTCCTGCACTCCGCCAACCTGCAATATTGGACTGAAGCCGCTGCTTCCGATCTATCCGAGTGGCGCCGTCGATGTGGTGGTCGCCCCTGCCACCACCACCACGACCACCACGACCACGCCCACGGTTTACGTGTCGAGCACCGGATTTTCTACCTTTCCAGCCGGTAACTGCTCCACTACCGTCGGATGCGTGAGCCTGCTGGTTCCCATTGGTTCGCCAAACAACACCGTGGGCGCGGCGGTTGGATTGCCGGCAACGCCGAACTCCCTGGTTTTCGACCGCCAGGGTGCGAAGGCCTATATGGGTACGGATTTTTCATTTTTCGGAAACCGCGGGCTGATGCAGATCACGGTCGCCAGTCCGCCCACGGTGGCGCAGTTCAAGGCCGTGACCGGGAAGGTGCTGACGGTTTCTCCCGACGGGAAGAAAGTGATCCTTTCCGGTGCCGACCCCGATGCGCTGCCGGTCCCGGGAAGCAACACGCCTCCACCTGCCACCCAGGTGATCGTATTCGACACCACCAGCAATACCAGTACGACGCTTAACATTGCGGGAGCCACTGCGGCCGACTTTTCGCCGGATAATCTGAGGGCCTTCATCGCCGCCGGCTCTAATCTGTATGTTTGGTCGGCACAGGATGCGCTGAAAAAGATTTCTCACTGCGCCCGCCAGGGATGTGTCGTTTTCTCCGGAAGGTGCGTTCGCGTTCGTGGCCGGCGGATCCAGTTCTTCTTCAGTCACGGCCTGGAGCACATGTGGCCTGAGTTCCGCGCTGACCAATAACGTCGTGCTGCCCGCGGCCCCGTTATTCCTCAAGGCGCTTCCGCGTGACGCCGTCAATCTGGCCGGACCCGCCTACGCGCCGAGCCGCCACCACGATCACCAGCGTTTTGGCGGTGGATTCGCCCGGCATCGACCTCTTCCGTGTGGCCCGTGCGCCAACCGGCTGCACCTCGACCGCAAGCAGCGGTACAGCAACACCCTTCAATCTGGGCCAGGGCAGCTTCGTGCCCATCCAGTTAATCGTGTCGCCGGACGCGGCCCGCGCCTACGTAATACTGGCCAGCGATCGTGGCAGCGTGCTTGGTATTCAATATCGACAACCAGACCTCGTCCGCCATTCCCTCTCCGGCGGTGTCATCCCGGTCCAAGCCTCGCTCACCCCCGACGGTAGCCGGCTTTACGTCACGGCCGCCGATGGCCAGGTGCATATTCTCGACACCCAGAACGGTGGCGACATTCTGCAGATTTCGTTTCCCATCGATCTCACAACATTCCAGGCTGGCCTGCAGTAATGGCGTGCCCTTCACCTGCAATCCGGATTTGATCGCGGTCAAGCCGTAAAGGCAGTCGTCGGTCGTCAGTCATCGGTCGTCGGCGCCGCACTGTAGGCACGAGCGTTCTCGCTCGCGCCATCCCGGAGGATGTAGGGACTTACGCTGGTTGGTTGTATTTTCTTTGAGCCGACGACTAGCGACTGCTTTCCAGTTGTTTACCCACGCTGTCCGAGCACGCCGTTGATGAATTGCACCGATTCGGGGCTGGAGAACTTGCGGGCGATTTCGAGGGCTTCGTTGATGACCACGGCGCGGGCGTGTCCGGGAAACCCAGCAGCTCCGCCACCGCGGCACGCATGAGGTTGCGATCGACGGCAGCCATGCGCCCATACGCCAGTGCTGGGCGTGACCTTCAATCAGGGCATCGATTTCACCGGCGCGGTCGGTGGCGACCCGGAACAGATCTTCGGCAAAGCTCTGGACGTCGGCGCCCACGTCGCCACGCTCGCGCCAAAAGGTTTGGCGTACCTGCTGCGCAGTTTGCTTCCCCCATGTCGCACTGAAAAAGCATTTGCAGGGTAAGTTCGCGAGATTTGCGGCGGGTTCACGTGAAAGAAAGTCGTCGGTCGTCAGGTTTCAGTCTACAGGAGGCGGATAGATCGACAGGAACCGGGAGCCTATTTCGACGGTCGCTTCGCTTGGAGGTTGGTCTCCGTCTTTTGACTCTGGCTGACGACCGACGACTGACGACCGAGGACTACTTTCAGGTTCGCCATCTCCACCGCCGCCAGCGCCGCTTCAAATCCCTTGTTGCCCATTTTCAGTCCGGCGCGGTCGATGGCTTGCTCCAGGGTTTCGCAGGTGAGAACACCGAAGGCGTGCGGCACGCCAGTTTCCTTGCGCGGACTGGCCAATGCCCCGCGCCACTTCGCTGACGATGACGTCGTAGCGCAGTGTATCACCGCGCAGCAGGCAGCCGAGACAGACGATGGCATCGTATTTTTTAGTCTCGGCAAGAGTCCGGAGCCGCGGAAGGGGAATTCCCGGAAAGCGCCGGGTACGCGCGCGCAATCTTGATGTTCCCGGCCGTGGCGCCACATTGCACCAGCCCGTCGAATGCGCTTTGCAGCAGTCGATCAGTAATAAAAGAGCTGGAATCGTGAAACCAACGATGGCGAAGGGCTTTCCGCCGGCGTTCAGTTTGCCTTCAAGCGCCTTGGCAGACCCGATTTTTCTTCCGCTGCAATCTCAAATCAGAATTCCCTCGTACTCACCCACCCGGCCTAGGCCTGGACGCCCTCGTCCGGGCGAGCGAGCAACGCTCGCCAGGGGTTGCCTGACTTCACTCCCTCGGCGAGTAACTAGCCCTTCGCCACAATCGCGGAGCTTCAGCCCGCCGGGCGGGTGAGGGCACCCGCCCCTACGTGCATCACAACTTATTCGGCTTCGCCTCGCCGGGCCCGCATAATCGTAAAACCCTTGCCTGACTTCCGGCCATACCATCCTCGCCATCACCAGCCGCTTCAACAGCGGCGGCGAGGCGAAGCGGCGCTCCTTGAACTCGTCGTACATCACGTGGGTGATGTAGTACGTCGTATCCAGGCCGACGAAATCGAGCAGCGTGAACGGGCCCATGGGATAGCCGCAGCCCAGCTTCATGGCATTGTCGATATCCTCGATCGAGCCCAGCGCCCTTCTTCGTAGGCGCGGATGGCATCGAGCAGATACGGCACCAGCAGCCGGTTCACGATGAATCCCGTCTTGTCGCTGGTGCGGACCGGAACCTTGCCCAGCTTTTTCGCAAACTCGTAAGCCGTATCGATACGTCGTCGCCGGCGGTGGCAATGGTGCGCACCACTTCGACCAGCTTCATCAGCGGCACGGGATTGAAGAAGTGCAGGCCGATGAAGCGCTCCGGGACGTTTGGTCGAGGTCAGCAGCTCGGTAATCGAAATGGATGACGTGTTGGATGCGAAGATCGCAGTCTTTCTTCACGACGCCGTCAAGCGCGGCATACATCTTTTTCTTTTCATCGACGTTTTCGATGACGGCCTCGACGATGATGTCGCACTCGGCCAGGTCCTGCATCGCTGGTCGTGCCCTTCAAGCCGCGCGCGGACTGACCTGCGGCGTCTCCTTGAGCGTGCCCTTCTCGGCGAATTTAGCCAGCGACTTCTCGATGCCGGCAAAGCCTCTTGTCGAGATACTTCTGCTTCCACTTCGAGCACGGTGACGTCGAACCCGGCCGTGGCCGCGACCTGCGCGATGCCGGAGCCCATCAGGCCGCAACCGAGGATCGCCGACCTTCGTGATGTCCATAGGACATCCCTTTTAAACCACGGAGGATACAGCGAACACGGAGGAAACCAGTTCTCTGCGATCTCTGTGTCCTCCGTGGCTCAAGAACCTAGCTCATGCTCTCCACCACCATCGCGAATCCCTGCCCACCGCCAATGCATGCCGTCGCCAAACCATACTTCTTCTTTCGCGCCGGAGTTCGTACAGCAGCGTAATGACCAGACGCGTGCCGGTCGCCCCCAGCGGATGTCCCAAGGCGATCGCTCCGCCGTTGACGTTTACTTTCTCACGATCGAGGCCCAGTTCCTTTCTCCGACTGCGAGATACTGCGCGGCAAACGCTTCGTTCACTTCGATGAGATCAATGTAGTCGAGAGTCAGGCCGGCTTTCTGCAAGCAATCTTGGTCGCGGGCACCGGGCCGCGACCCATCACTTTGGGATCGACGCCGGCAATGCCCCAGCTCACCACACGGCCCAGCGGACGGATACTGCGCTTTCCGGCTTCGTCGAGCGACATCACGACCACGGCGGCGCCACCGTCCACGATGCCGCTGGCGTTGCCCGCCGGTGACTGTGCCGCTTTTCCCGAAGGCAGTCCTGCAGTTTGGCCAGGCGCCTCGAGCGTGGTTTGCGGACGCCGGTGGTCATCTTCAGCCAGCGACTTCGCCGGTTGCCTCGCCTCTGAATTTTTCAGCGCCACCGGAACCAGTTCTTCCTGCAGACGTCCTTCTTTGTAGGCCGCGTCTGCGCAGCTGCTGGGAGCGCAAGAGCAAATTCATCCTGCATCTCGCGCAGTGATTCCCTGTTGCGATCCGTAGAGCTCGGCCGTGTTCGCCATGTAGAGGTCCGCAATAGCTGTCGAGCAGGGCGACCATGAGCGAGTCTTCCAGCTTTGCCGCCGGGTGCGAGATTGAAGCCGTCGCGTCCGCGAATGGTGAACGGGGCCTGCGACATGGCCTCCATGCCGCCGGCCAGGACCAGGTTCGCCTCGCCCAAGCTGGATCATCTGAGCCGCATTGACGATGGCCTGGATGCCGCTTCCGCACAGAGCCGGTTCACAGTGAGGGCCGGCGTCTCGATGGGGAGACCCGCGCGCAAAGCCACATGGCGGGCACCATAGATAGCGTCGCCCGAAGTCTGCTGGGCGTTGCCAAAAACATGCGTGATCGAATTCTCTGGGATCGAGCCCCGCGCGTTCGATGGCGCCCTTGCCCGGCGATGGCTCCCAGCTCCTGGGCGGTAAAATCCTTCAGCTTGCCGCAGTAACGCCCAAAAGGCGTGCGAGCCCCGCTTACGATGGCGATGTCGCCGGGTTTCAGCATGCAGGTTCCTGGTGCTCTTTGAAATCAGAATGGTCCAGCGTGCGGCACTCAAACTGGTTAGTTTATCAGCGAGGATGCGAGCCCCTGCCACAAGCGCAGCGGATGCGGCTGTCGACCAGGCGACGGCAGCGGCCGCCACCGATGGGGGCAGGCTGACGATGCGGCCCATGCCCTGCGCCACTGCCGCGTCGAGCGCCTTGTCGGCGCGGTTGATGACCTCGGTGACGATGTCCACGGGATCGAACTGCTGGCGCACGACGGCCTCCGCCGAGGCCCGCGCTGAAGGGAATAATTCTCGTCGGCAAGTTTTACTCCGCGAGCAGCTTGCGCAATTTCTCCATGGCCATCACTGCTTCCTTCTCGCGGTTTCCCGAGCACCAGGGCGATCGTGGTCTTCTCCGTAGCGGAAAGCAAGATCATTCTGCCGGATGTTGGCGGCAAAGAGCTGGCCAACCTGCTGCATGGCCGCTTCCACGGCCTTTCTCCGTGCTCCTTCAACATGGCGACGCTTTTGCCGAACTGCATCAACGTCACGGTCACCGAGTGCTTTGCTGCACGGCGCGCCGCGTCTCCGCCATCAGGAGATCGATGATAGGAAGCGCGCTTGAGCAGTCCTGATTGCTCATCGGTGACTGACAGACTCTTGACCAGGCGGCGCAGGCCGGCATTGGTGAGCGCAATCACAATCTGTTCGCTGATGGTTTTGAGCACGACCACGTCGGCGGAGTGCCAGCCCCGCGCGTGTTTTGCGCGAGCAGGAGCACTCCCATCTGGTCCTGGCCGTCGCTGAGCGGCAACGCCAGCAGCGATGTGATGCCCAGCTCCACCAGGACCTCGCGAATTTCCTCCAGTCCAGGCGCGGCGGGCGCATCGGTGATGGTCAGAGTGCCCTGGCTGATGGCGATGTCCTGCACCGCCGTGACCAGCTTGCTCAAGGCTTTGGCTTCTCCAGCCTTCAGCGTTTTCGCCGTGGTACTCCTTGATCGCGCTGGGCACCATGCCGGGCTTGTGCGCGTGGCACACGATGCAACGGCTGATCTTCCATTGCGCCCGATTTCGGCGACTGCGGTGGACGACGACAGTATCGGCGTTGGTCTGGCGGTAAAGCTTGCGGGTAATGTCCGCCACTTTGGTGAAGCTGTTGACGTCGGCCGACTCACGCCGCAGATGGCCGCGCTGCGATGGCGCAGACGGCAGGCGCTTTGCTGGCGGAACTGCGCAGTTCCGGCGTGGCGGCGTGGCGCACTGGAGTCGGCAGCGATGTGGAGTCATGCCGGCAGCCAGGTACAACTGCTGCAGAGTCCTGGTTGCGTTCTTCTTCGCGCGGAAAGAGTTCCCGGATGCGCTGCAGGCGTTCAATCGCCTTGGTGCGCATTCCGTACTGCACCAGGATTTCAGCCTGCAGCATCAGGTCCTGCAGGGCGGCGGCGCCCAGCGTCGGCCCTTCGGTCTTTGCCGGTTCCAGGCCGTCTTCGCCATGCTGGTGAAGCGCGAGGCGATGACCTTGAAACGGCTTGTCATCGATTTTCCCGCGCAGCATTTCCAGACGCTTCTGGTGGCCGGGCTCGTAAGCGTCCACGTCGGCGGCGCGGTCCAGGCACTCAGCCGCCTTGGCATAGCTGCCCATGCCGCAGTGCAGATCGAAAGCTTGAGCAGAGTCTGGCAATAATCGCCTTCCCGATTCGAGGACGTTGAACAGCTCGCTCATGAACTCCAGCAGATCAGGCGAACCGCGATGCTTGGCGACGACATCCTGCATCATCGCGACAAAGCGCGGCGGTCTCCCGTGCTTGTTGGAATTGCTCCAGCTTGCGCGCCAGCGCAACCGCTTCCGCATCCTGCTGCGCGTCCGACCAACAGTCCGATCAGGTCTGCGACCTCCTGCTGGCGGGAGGGATTCTGCCTTAAAGAGCTGCCAGACCAGCGGTTCCGCGTCGCTCAGGCGATTCGCGGAGAGCAGCGCCTTCACGTAGGTTCTCGCGTTTCCAGGCCCGCGTCCTGTCGCCTTGGCCAGTGGTTCCAGAACAAAAATCGCCGCCCCGACCTGGCCCTGGCGATCAGGCTTTTGCCGTAGCCCAGAGCAATCTTGGGTCGGTGGGAGTCTTCGGTGTAGGCGCGTTCAGAACCACTGCGCGGCGTTGGCAGCCGGAGGCTTCCGTCATCTCTGCCAGCTTGAGGAAGGCGCGCCGCCGCGCCTGCCTTGTCTCCAGTCTGTGAACAGAGTTCGCCCAGCCGCAGAAAGTTTCGTTCTGCCGGCTCCAAAGCCACCAGGCGCTTCAGCACCATCAGGCAATCCCTGCTGACGTCCGTTCTGCGTCAGGTCTTCAAGAGCGCTCTCGTAAGTCTCGAGCGCGAGTTTCCGGTTCGAGTCTCGAGGATCTGCCCGAACTGCACCCCTCTGGATGCTGGTGGGGACGTGTAACGGGCCAGCTTCTTGTAGGTGAGACTGGCGCGAGTGTTTTCGCCGGCCGCGATCTGCCGCTCGAACAATTCGCCCAGCAGCGCTACCGCCTCCGCAGTGCGTTGCAACGAAAGGCAGATATCGGCCGCCATCTGGCGCACATTGTCATTCTTGCGGTCTTCCGCGAGGACCTGCATGATACTTCGTCGAGAGCTTCGCCGGTCTTGCCCTTTGCAGGAGCTTTGGCGCGCTCCACGCGTCGGGCGACTCTCGGCTCGGTCCATTCGCTTGGTCGGATCTGGCATGAGAGACACGGGTAACGTGCGTAGTAACCCGGTGAGTTTTAGGGGCGGTTCCGGCAGCGGCAACGAAGTCGGGTACCGGCGGGGATTACGAAAGTCACGAGCGAATATGTCTTTCTTGGCAGAAAAAGAGTTTCTGGTATATAGGTGCCCGCGGCACTAGGGAGAGGAACAGGACTGCGTCACCAGCTCAGCGCCGGGCAGATGGCCATGGTCGCTGTCGGCGGGTCCATCGGGACCGGGCTGTTGCTGGGATCGGCGGCAGCTCTCGAAATCGCCGGGCCGGGAGTCATCCTGCAGCTTCGTCCTGGCTGCATTTATCACTCTGACCGTGGCCCTGGCATCTGGGCGAACTCTCGCAGCATGCATCCCGGCGGCCGGCTCGTTCGCGGGTGTATGGCGATCATTTACCTGAACCAGTGGGCAGGGTTCATCGCCCGCGCCGGCTACTGGGCGGCCATCTCGATCTCCGATCGGCGCGGAGCTGGTGGCTTCCGCCACCTATCTGCTTATACTGGTTTCCTGTCCCGTTCCGTCTGGTCCTGGGTGCTGATCTTTTTCCGTCTTTTGCTGCTGATCAATCTTGCGCAGCGTGGCAACTACGCCCGCTTTGAATACTGGTTCGCCATGATCAAGGTGGCTAACCATCGGTGGCTTTCGTCGTGCTGGGAGCGGGGTTGTTGCTGAGCGGCCGGCGGTCGCCGGAATACGCAGCGCATGGCGGATTCCTGCCTAGGCGCGCTGGCGCCCTGCTGGCCATGGGCTTCGCGCTCTACACATTTGAGGAATTGAGTTTGTGGCCGTTACCACGGGCGAAGTCGCGCCCGGCAGAGGAGATTCCCCGCGCCGTCAAGCTGACTTTCGCCATACTCGCCTCCGTCTATCTGGGCGCGATCGTCGTCCTGGTCGGCGTGATGCCGTGGAACCGCGCTGGGTGACCGAGAGCCCGTTCGTCACGCGTGTTCCGGCACGCTCACGTCCCGGCCGCGTCGCACATCATGACCTCGTGATTCTGACCGCGCGCACTGGCGTCAGCCAATGCGGCGCTCTATGCCGCTCGCGTCCTGTTTTCCTTGGCACGGACGGATGGGCGCCCGCAGTCCTGGGACGGCTGAATGCTTCAGGATCACCGCAACTGGCCGCTTCTGGCATCGTCTTACGGCATCGTGGTGTCGCCCTGGTGCTGGAGAAGTGGGCGCCGAAGAATGCTTTCGTCTCGATTCTGGGCGCCGCCCTGGTGGGAATGCTGCTGGCCTGGTTTCGTCTGCCGCGCACATCGCAGTTCCGCCAGGAAGCTTCAGCCAGTCAACTCGGCCGCGTGTGCTCGATGCGCTCTCCCTTGGGGCCTGGGGCTCGGCGCTGGGGTTCGTGCTCATCCTCGTGGCGCTCCTGGAGACAGGCTGGAATCTCACTTGACGCTGATCAGCGGCGCCATCTACATGGTCGTGTTGACGGCGGCCTATTTCATGCTGAAGAAGTAGAAGTGTCGGCGGACACTCCTGTCCGCACGCCTTTGACTTGGCTTTGCGCCCCTGCAAAGATAAACAACGAGCCCTACAGACGCAGGCACCAACCAAATCAATGCAACTAGCGACGGGACAAAGTGTCCGTCCCACACATACTTCTTTACATACGTGCTGATTCTTGATATAGCGGCGAACGTCTTTCACGCTCACGGCCAAAACGTATCCGCGTAGAGCAGGCCATACCGCTCCCAGAATGTTTCTGATGGTCTTCATGGCGCTTTCATTTCACTCCTGTCCAACATTCACCGACATGCAAAAGTCGAGGAATTGGATGCGACGCGAGTCGCTGAGTTGTCGGATGCCGATTTCTACGCGCATCCTGCCGGGTATACAAGCTTCTGCCGAAGTACAATGTATGGATGGCTGACGACCTTCTCCGCTATCGCTCCCAGTTCCCCATTCTGGAACGCACGCACCCATCTGATCAGCAATTCGCTGGGCGCCGATGCCGCGGGCGTTTACGAAGCCATGAAGGGCTACGCGCGACACCTGGGGCCACGCGTGGTGTGCGGGCATGGGAAGAGCGACGGTGGATGGCCGCCCAGGTGGGCGACAGATCGGGGCGCTGACTGAACGCGCCTCCCGGGTTCGGTTTCTACCCACCAGAATGTCACCACCTGCCAGGCGGTCGTAGCTTCCTGCTTCGATTTCTCCGGCCAAGCGCAACAAAGTGGTGTACAGCGACTTGAACTTCCCGTCGGTCATGTATTTCTGGGAGGCGCAACGAGCCTGCGGCGCCGCGCGTTCACATGGTCAACACCGACGACGGGACCACGGTTCCCACCGAGCGCTTGCTGGACGCCATCGACGAACAGACTCTGCTGGTCCCGGTCTCGCACGTGATCTTTCAGAAGCTCCTACATTCAGGATGCGAGAGCCATCATCGAGAAAGCCCACCGGGTTGGCGCCCACGTGGTGCTGGATACTTTCAGTCGCTGGGCACCGTGCCGGTCGATGTGCAGGCGCTGAATGTTGACTTCACCTGTGGCGGCGTCTGAAGTGGCTGTGCGGAGGACCCGGCGTCGCCTATTTGTACGTTCGTCCCGACCTGGGAAGAAGCTGCCAGCCAAAATTCACCGGCTGGTTCGCACACCAGAATCCCTTCGGCTTCGAGATCGGCCCCACTTCGCTACAGCGAGCCGCCGTTCCGTTTCATGAACGGTGCACCTCCCACATACCCGTGCTCTCGGAAGCGGCGCGCCCCGGGACTGAAGATCATCGCCGAGGTCGGTATCGAGCGAATCCGGCGAGAAGTCGAAGCGGCAGACTTCACGACTTGATCGACGATTGGCCTGGGACAGCGGATGGCGTGTCAATTCGCCACGCAGACACAAACCGCGTGCGGAACTGTTTCGATCGACATGCCTGATGCCGAGGAGGTCTGCCGCGAACTGCATGAGCGCGACATCCTGGTGGACTATCGCCCTAAGGCCGGCATTGCGCATGGCCCGCACTTCTACAATAAAGATGAAGAACTGGAAACTGCGATGACGGCGGTGGATGCAAATCCTGAAGAGCGGGCCGTAGCCGCAAGTGAATGATGGAGGACGGCGTGCCGCATGTCGCGGGTGGGCGCCCGCGCCCAGCCTGCGCGAAGCCTGAGCAGCCGGGCCAAGTGCGGGTCACCAGCCTTCCTCACCTCCGTGCGCACTGCGGAACTTCTCCATTTAAAAGTAGCCCAGTGAGTGACCCCGTCCGCATCGGAATTCTCGGGGACTATGACCCCAAGTGCCTCCGACCCTTCCCGCCATCGAGAAAGTCAAATCTGCAGCACGCCGTCCGCGATGTTGAATCTGCCGGTGGAAGGCGAGAAGTGGATCGCAACTCCAAGCCTGCTCAAGCCTCGACACGCAGAAAAGCTCGCGAGAGCTTTTCGACGGGCTCTGGGCCGCGCCGGGTGAGTCCGTACAAGAGCTTCGGACGGCATGCTTAAGGCATCGACACCTGGCCCGGCTGGCGCGACTGGCTCCTTCCTCGCGCACCTGCGGCGGCTTTCAGTACGCGCTGATCGAGTGCGCCCTCGCAACGTGCTGGGAATCAAGGACGCCCGGACAGCGCCGAGAATAATTCCGGCTCGAAGAACAATCGATCATCTATCCGGTGGCGTGCGCCAGTGCCGGATCGCTCCGCTGAAGATTGCGCCGGGGCTTTCCGGCGCGATCCCGGAAATCCGCCTGCGTCCCGGCTCGTACCTGCAGTCCTTACTATTCGCAGGACACTGTCGCGCCGAGGAATTTTTCTGCAACTTCTCGAAGTGAATCCCGACTATGAATGGGCCGCCACGGAAGCCGGGCTTCCCCGTGGTTGCCCGCGGCCCGGAAGGCGAGCAATACGTAACTGAACGAAGTACA
>ERZ1370068.984-contig-109_pt1 | contig 33606 bp, 36 predicted proteins | sample MGYA00561227_ERZ1370068 | MGnify/ENA primary metagenome ERZ1370068 (study PRJEB38410, sample SAMEA6850437) | metagenome | study: Metagenomic assessment of the ecological functions of the soil: analysis of the soil microbiota associated with the...
TCAGTTACGTATTGCTAGGCGCAGGCGGAGTTGACCACCATCGCCAACGCCCTGGCGATCGAGACGCCGTAGCAACGCAACGCGCGGTGGGGCGCGCGCGTGATTCCGATGCACGACGAGCTGTCGGGTGAGCATCCGGCCGGCGTTGCTGCATTCTCGCCGGCGCGGTCGCGTTCGTCCTGCTGGATCGCGTGCGCGAACGTCGCCAACCTGCTGCTCGCCCGCGGTGCGGCGCGTCAGCGCGAGATCGCGATCCGCTCGGCCCCTCGGCGCGGCCCGCGGCCGCGTCGTGCGCCAGTTGCTGACGGAGAGCTTCGTCCTGGCGCTGCTCGGCGGCGCCGTCGGTCTGCTGGTCGCGCAGTGGGGCCTGGACGTGCTGCTCGCGCTCAGTCCGGTCGAGCTCACGGTGACCGGCCGCGTCACCCTGAGCTATCCGGTGCTGGCATTCACCGCCGTGGTATCGCTCGTCACCGCAGTCGTCTGCGGCTCGCGCCGGCGTTCGAGGGATCGCGCACCGACGTGCAGGAAACGTTGAAAGATGGCGCGCGTCAGGTCGGCCGGCACTGTTCGTCATCGCCGGATGCGGCAGGCGTTCGTCGTTGCGGAGATTGCGCTCGCGGTCGTGCCCTGGTCGGCGCCGGCCTGATGCTTCGCAGCTTCAGCACGCTGCGCCGCGTCGATCCCGGATACGCGACGACGAACATCCTGACCATGCGGCTGCAGCTGCCGAACGCGAAGCTACGGCGACGATGCGCAGCGTATCCGGTTCTTTCAGGAGGCGACCTCGCGGATCGCGGAGTTGCCCGGCGTGCAATCGGTCGGCGCGATCAGCTATCTCCCGCTCACCGGCCTCGGCGCCGGCACGAACTTCACCATCGAAGGTCAACCGCCGCCGCAGCCGGGCCAGGACAAGAGCACCGGCGTCAGCGTCTGCGACAACGGCTTCCTGAAGACGCTGAACGTGCCGCTTGTGCGCGGCTGGCTCTTCACCGATCGCGAGATGCGCGAAAAATCGAACGTCGTCCTCGGTCAGCGAATCGTTCGTCCGCAGCTACTTTCCCGAACGAAGACCTGATCGGCAAACGCGTGACGATCAACATGACGAATCCCAACGTGCCGACCGAGATCATCGGCGTGGTCTGGCGACATCCGGTTCCAGGACTTCACGGCGACGGGCCGGGCCGGCGGCCTATTGGCCGCATCCGCAACTCGCCTACGGCACGATGACGCTGACCGTCCGCACCGCCGGCGATCCGCTGCCGTCCGTGCCGGCCGTCGAGCGCACGATTCGCGCGCTCGACAAGGATCAACCGGTGGCCGACGTGCGGACGATGGAGCAGTGGGTCGCGCAAAACGCTGGCGCAGGCGCGTTTCAGCTCGACATTGCTCACCGTCTTCGCCGGCCTGGCCATGCTGCTGGCGGCGATCGGTATCTACGGCGTATGTCGCATAATCGCGGTCGGCCAGCGCACCGCCGAGATCGGGATCCGCCTCGCGCTCGGCGCCGAAGCGCGCGACATCCTGGCGATGATCGTCGGCGGCGCGATGCGTCTCGCGGCGCTCGGTCTCGGCATCGGCGTCGTGCTCGCGCTGGCGTTGACGCGCACGCTCACGACGCTGCTCTATGAAACGGCCGGCACCGATCCGCTGACGTTCGGCAGCGTCGTCGCTGGCGCTGGGCGCGGTCGCGTTCATCGCCAGCTATCTGCCCGCGCGCCGCGCCGCCCGCGTCGCGCCAGTCGAGGCCCTCAGATATCAATGAGAGGGCTCGGACGTCCTGTTCTTGATACACCCGGAGCGGGGGTGGGGCCCCGCGAGGAATTAGTGGCGTGTCTGCTCGAAGTCGCAAAGCGGGCCGTTCCGTTGAACGGCCCGGAAGATCGCGGCTCAAGGCTTGATGCAATCCCTTCACCTGCTGCTGTGAGACGGTCCACTAGATGATCGATTTGTTGCGCCAGGATCTGCGCTTATCGCCGTCCGCACGTTCCGGCGTGCGCCGGCGTTCACGCTGCTCGCCGTCCTGACCATCGCCATCGGCGTCGGCGCGAACACCGCCATCTTCAGCGTGGTCAACGCCACCTTGCTGCGGCCGCTGCCCTTCCCGCGCGCCGGACGATCTCGTCGCTGGTCAGCGACTCCAATCGCCTGACGCGACAGAGATTCAACAACACCATCGCCGGCGAACTTTCTGACTGGCGGCGCGCAATCACAGCTTCACCGGGCTGCGCCGGCTTTCGCGAGTTCGAGCGTCACGCTCTCGTCCGGCCGATCACGCCCGAACGCGCTGCCGGCGGCGATGGTCAACGCGAACTTCTTCGACGTGCTCGGCGTCAAGGCGGCGCTCGGGCGCACGTTCACCGCGCGCAGACGAGGTCCACGGCGCCGCGCGCGTCGCCGTGCTCAGCGACGCGCTGTGGCGCGAGCGCTTCGGCGGCCGGCGCCGACGTCATCGGTCAGACCGTCCGCTTCAACGACGAGCCGCTACACGATCGTCGGCGTCACGCCGCCGCGCGTCGACTATCCGGGCAAGGCGCGGCTGTGGATTCCGCCGCATTGGCCGGTGCCCGACGATCCTGCTGCTGCCGCCGTCGCAGGATCCGTCACCGCAGCGCAGCCACGGCTATTTCTCGGTGCTCGGCACGCATCAAGCCGGGCGTGACGCTCACCGAGGCCGCGGCCGACATGGACACGGTCGCTGCGGCGCTCGAACGCGACTTCCCGAACGACAACGGCAACGTCGGCGTCGCGCTGGTGACGCTTCGCAACGATCTCGTGGTCGACGACGTGCGATCGACGACGCTGCTGCTGTTCGGCGCCGTCGGGCTGCTGCTGCTGATCGCGACGGCGAACGTGTCCGGCCTGCTCATCGCCCGCGCGCAGCCGCACGCCATCAGGAGATGGCGGTCCGCATCGCGATCGGCGCCACGCGCGACGGATCCTGGCGCAGCTGCTGACAGGAGAGCGTGCTGCTGGCGGTCCTCGGCGGCGCGTGCCGGCGTGCTGCTCGCGATGTGGATGGTCGCGGGCCTGCTTGCAGCTTCAGCCCGACGCGACCTCGACCGCCGCCGGCGAGGTGACGCGTCGACACGACCGTCCTGCTCTTCGGGCTCGTGCGTCTCGACGCTCGACCGGCCTGCTGTTCGGCCTTGCGCCCGCGCGGCAGCTGAGCCGCCTCAGACGTGCAACGACGATCTGAAGCAGTCGGCGCGCGGCGGTATCAGGCGCCGGTCAGCGGCGCATTCGCGCACGTGCTGGTCGCCGGCGGAAATCGCGCTGTCGCTCGTGCTGCTCGTCGCGGCGGGGCTGACCGTTGCGCAGCTTCATCGCAGATGCAGCGCGTAGCACGCGCGGGATTCGATCCCGACAGCGTGCTCACGTTCAGCGATCTCGCCGCTCGCCGACGCGCTATGGCACGCGGCGCTGCGCGCCGAGTTCTGGGAGCGTGCGCTGCGGGCGCCTGCGCGAGCACGCCGGGCGTGCAGCGCGCCGGCGGCGACCAGCCGGCTGCCGCTGCTGCCCGGCAACAGCACGCGCGGTCTGCGCGATCCGCGGCATTGCGCCCGCGACCGCAGCCATCGGCCGACTATCGCACGGCGTCGGCCGGATTACTTTGCCGTGCGATGGGGATCCCGCTGCTGCGCGGGCGCGAGTTCGACGACGCCGATCGCGAGGATCGCCCGCTCGTCGCCGTCGATCAGCGCGCGCGGCGGCGCAGCGCTTCTGGCCGGATCGCGATCCGATCGGACAGCATTTCCAGATCAACGTCCCCGGTCCTGACATCACCGTCGTCGGCATGGTCGGAGACGTGCATTCGGCGTCGCTCGACGAGGCGACGCAGCCGACGATCTACGTCCCGTACCGGCAGGATGCGTTTCCGTTCATGACCTTCGTCGCTGAGGAACCACCGCTCGGCGCATCCGCGCTGCACGAACGCCGTGCGCGCCGCCATGTGGACGGTGGACAAGCATCAGCCGGTCGGCGCGCTGCTGACGATGGACGAGCGGCTGTCGAACTCGCTGTCGCGGCGCCGCTACAGCGTCACGCTGCTGAGCGGCGTTCGGTGCGACCGCGGTCCCGCTGGCCGCGGTTGGTCTCTACGGCGTGCTCGCGTTCGTCGTCTCGCGCAGCGCCGCCGCGAGATCGGCGTCCGCATCGCGCTCGGTGCGACAGCCGCGCGACGTCATCGCCGATGTCCTCGGCCACGGTCTGCGTCTCGCCGGCGCTCGATGATCGTAGGCCTCGCGCTGGCGCTCGCGGTCACGCGGCTGATGTCGTCGCTGCTGTTCGGAACCTGTCCGACCGATGTCGCCACCTTCTCGCCGGCGCTCGGCGCTGCTTCTCACGCGATCGCCGGTCGTCGCGAGCGTCGAGGCCGGCGCTCCGCGCAGAGCCGGGTCGATCCGCTCGTCGCGCTGCGCGACGAATGATCGCCGTTGTCGCCGCGGGCGCTTGGCGCCGTGCGCCTGGGTCGCCGAGCTTCGGGCGGCCCTCGTTCAGGCCGCCAGACTCGCACTACGGTTTCAGCAGATCGCTGCCCGGCGTCCTCTTCGACGTCGCTCTCCGGCCGAGACGCTTTGCAGGTAATCGCTCACCTTGATCACGGTGCGGAACAGGCGACGGCCGATCGCACCGAGGCCGGTCGAATCCGACTCGCGGCCGAAGACGGCATCGCCGACTTCGTCGGCGTCCTTCTCCGCCAGCGTCCCGAGCGTCGCCATCACGTGGACGTAGCATTTCGCCGACGCCGGTGATGCGGTCGCGATTCCCGAGCTCGAGCGCCACCGGCATCGGATTCGGCGCCGCCGGATAGACTCGTGTCGATCCGGCTGAATCGCTGATCGCGATTTCGCCGCCGGACACGGCGCGCGACGAGTCGAAACACACGGACGATCGACGGGTAGACGAGACGATCCCACACCGGCCGGCTCTCCCAGAGCTCGGCCTCGACGCGCAGATGCACGGCCGTGCCGTCGTCGATCAGCCGCTTGAAACCGATCCGGAAGCACATCGCGGACGTCGATGGTCGCCATCACCACCGCCGCCGGCGTGCGAAGGTCGGTGATCACGAGCTCGAGCGCCGACGCGGGTGCGGCGAGCGACGCACGAGGACCGCGATCGCCGCGACGCGAGCCAGTGGTCCGTCCACGCTGATCAAGGACCACCTCGCGGGCGGGGCATCCCGGCTGGCTGCGTTGCTCCTCCCTCAAATACTCCCGGTATTCTCGGTCGTCGCGCCTTGCCATCCGGGCGCCGCGCTCCGCGATCTGGTCCTTGTTCACCGTGGACAGACCACTAGAACGTCCGGCCAAGACGCACTGTGACCTGCAGCGAGCTGGGGACGGCGTCGAGCTTGTAGCCGAAATCGACGCGCGCGCCGGCGACGCGCGATGCCGAAGCCGACGCCCTCAGCCAGCTGCGTCGCGGCGGCGCACAGCTCGGGAATGACGACCACATTGCGAGACGATCGCGTGACCGGCGTCGAAGAACCCGACGATCTCGAAACGCATTGCGCCAGCCGAGCGCGTATTCGAGGTTCACGCAGCGCAAGCGTGTTCGCCGACTGCTTCCTTGAATTCGTAGCCGTGGACCGAGCCGAGCCCGCCGATGGCGAACTGCCGCTGCGTCGGCAGCAGGCCGTCCGACCAGCCGCCGATGGCGCGGGCGCCGAAGTCCTGATGCGGCGACAGCGGCACGCGCGCGCGGCCGCTGACAAGATGTGGCGCTGGAAATCGAAGTCGCTGCCGAGCGCGCGGGCGCGGAGATCTCCGACGACCAGTCGATCCGCCAGACCGGCGACGGGCGTGCTGTGGCCGTCCGAGCTCCGTCGAGCCGCTCGCCGAACGGCGTCTTCGAGCAGATGACGCCGGTAGGTCGTGCCGAGCGACTCGCGATCGAAGCTGGCGCCGTCCAGCGACGCGCCGACGACCAGCGCGCTCAACCGGCCGTCGATGGCCGGACCGGTTCGGCCGGAACGGTTCGTCGTCGTTCCAGAGACTGAAGTCGCTCTCGACCGCGAGGTTCTCCTGACGCTCGCCGCGCCAGGCGACGCAGCAGCTCGGCGTGCGGATGGATGCGAAGCGCCGAGGTGACCTGCACGCCGCGCCGCCGGTAGTAGTCGCGGAAGCTCTTGCGCGGGCCGATCGCGGCGAGGCTCGCTTCGGTGGACGAGAGCTGCCACTGATCGTCGCTGGCCGTCAGATCGTGCAGCTCGCCGCCGAGGTAGAGCTTCGTCGTGTCGAAGAGCGGCCGCTCGAACCCGAGCGCGTAGCCGGCGTCCGTCCGCTGCCGTCTTGAACGACAGGTGACCGGCGACGTAGGCGTGGTTGAACGCGTCGTGATCGAAGACCGCGGCGCCGAAGCCGAGCGACGGCACGAACCCATCGACCGGCGTGAACCAGTCTTCGCGGTCGCCCAGATCCGGCAGCATGCGTGAAACGTCCCGCTGGCTCGCGCAGGCCGACCAGGAGCACGCGCTGCCCGTCGCGATCGATCGAGGTCGAACGTGCCGCGGCGATTGCGCGAGATCGCGCGTATCGCGAAAGTAGCGTTGCCGGGACGGACGGCGCCGCGCGTCTGCCGCAGCAGCACCTCGAGCGCCTGCATCGCGTTCTTGCGATTGAAGACGTCGCCGGCCCGCACCGCGCATCGTCCGTGAATCGCTTCGCGAGATCGGGGTCGTCGACGCCCTGGAACTCGACCGCGCCGATCACGCCTTCGTCGATCTTCAGGCTCAGCGCGCCGGTCGTCTCGTCGAAGGCGGCCTCGACACGCGCAAACGTGTAGCCATCGTCCTGATAGCGCTTCTCCACCGCTGCGGCGATCTGCCCGGTCGGCTGGGCCAACGGCACGCCGACTTCGACGGAAGCGCGTGGCGGATGGTGTCGGGTGAAAGCTCTTTGGCGCCGGTGATGAGGATGGCGCGGAGCGGAACGTCCTGGACGTTCTGAGCGTTCTGCGCGTGCAGCGCCGGCCCGAACGCACAGGAGAGCAGCGCTGACGCGGCGACCGCAGTCCTGAGGGTCCCGGACATTAGTCGCTTGTTACGAACGCGAGTTCGAGAAAGTTCCCGGCTTTCAGGCGGAAGCAGCGGATCTCAGGCGCCTCGTGTGCGAGGCCGACGATCAGATGAGGTGATCGGCATAACTCGCCTCGTCCAGATCGGTGGCGGATGGAGTCGCCGTCGAGTGTGGATGCAGTGATAGAAGCCGAGCACGTCGAGGCGGCGCTCGCGCGCCCGGCGGATCGCATCGATATGATCCTGCGGGTCGATCAGGAAACCGTGTCGGCCGCTCAGCGATGTTCCGCGCCGCGACCGCTTCGGTCACCGACGCACCGGATCCGATCAACATGCCGCAGCACTCCGCCGGCTTCGCCGCCACGCGCATGGACGACGACTTCCGCAAGGACGGCACGCGCGATCGTCACCGTCGACATACTTTCGATCAGACTCAGACTTCAGATTTCGGATTTCAGACGACCACCTGTCGTCCGGATCCGCACACTCGATTCGCCGCCTCGGCCGGGCTGAGAATCCCGATCTCGAAGCCACTCAAGTGCTCGATTATACGTGCTACGATTTTGTGACTTTCTGAGGACGAATGAACGTTCGACCGTCGCAACACTTCGCGTCGTGGTGTCTTCGTGGCCTCGTGACAGCGGCGATCGTCTGCGGTTCGTCCTCGTTCGCGCAGACGCGCCGTCCGATGACGATCGACGACGTGATCGATCTCGTGCAGGTGTCGACGCCGCGCATTTCGCCCTGACGGCCGCCGCGTCATCTACACGCGGTCCGAGCTCGGCAAGTGGAAGGACAACAAGCGCGTCACGTCGATCTGGATCGCCGGACGCCGACGGCTCGAACGCGCGCCGCTTCCTCGCGCACGAGAAGGATCGCGCGCCGCGTGGTCGCCCGGATAGCCGCTTCGTCGCGTTTCTCTCGACGCGCGACGCGCGCGACGGCGGCGCCGAACGGACGCCGCTGACGGCGGCGACAGCGGCGCGCAGATCTGGGTGATTCCAGTCGATGGCGGCGAAGCGACGAAGCTCACCGACCACAAGGGCAACATCCGCGCGTTCGAGTGGTCGAAGGACAACGCCATCGATCGTCTTCGTCGGCCGAGCGCGCCAAGAGCGGATGCGCAGAAGGCCGACCGAGAAGGCGGGCGACGATGCGATCTTCGTGGACGAAGGGGCGAACGGCCAGGAGCGCGACGAGTTCGCCGAGCTGTGGCGGGTGACGATCGCCGACAAGACCGAGCAGGCCGATCACGCACGACGACCAGCTGCTGATCGACAGCTTCCGCGCTCTCGCCGGACGGGAAGAAGATCGCCGTCGATCTACCGCCGCGACAGCACCCGCAACGGGCAGAACCGCGCCGAGATCGCGCGTCGCCGACGCGTCGACCGGCGTACTGAAGACGCTCACGCACAACAACGCGCCCGAGGAGAACGTGCAGTGGTCGCCCGAAGGCGAAGGCGCTCGCCTACCTCGCGCCGACCAACAGCGTCGTGGGAGCTGGCCGAAGACAAGCTGTGGGTCGTCCCCGCCGAAGGCGGCGACGCCGCGCCAGCTGACCGCGTCGTTCAACGGCGCCATCGGCCAGTATGCGTGGTCCGCCGACGGCCAGTCGATCGTGTTCGGCGCGAGCGCGCGCGCCCGCGGCGGCGTCCTCATCGCGTCACCGTCGCGACGGGGCGATTACGCCGATCGCGCGCGGCAGCGACTGGTCCGGCCGGATGGAATCGGTCTCCGCCGACGGCACGCGCGGCGTCGCCGTCGTCAGCAAGGCCGAATGCGCCCGGCGAGGTCAACCTGATCGATCTCACGACCGGCAAGATCCACGCCGATCACGCACGCGAACCCGAAGGTCGGCGGAGTTCGCGCTCGCGCAGTTCAAGGCGGTGACGTGGAAGAGCAAGGACGGCCTCGACGTCGAAGGCATGCTCTGGCTGCCGAGCCGACTACAAGCCGGGCACGAAGCTGCCGCTGCATCCTCGTCGATGCACGGCGGTCCGGCCGGCGCGTGGGACGTCTCGTTCCGCGGCATCAACCACGTCTACACCAGCCTCGGCTGGGCCGTGCTCGAGCCGAACGTCCGCGGCAGCAGCTCGTACGGCGACGCGCTCCTGCGCGGCAACATGAAGGACATCGGCGGCGGCGACTATCAGGATCTGATGACCGGCGTGCGACAAGCTGATCGCCGACGGCATCGCCGACCCGGATCACCTGGCGATTCGCGGCTGGAGCTACGGCGGCATCCTCGGCGGCTGGACTCTGACACAAACTTCACGATTCAAGGCCGCGTCGCTGGGAGCCATGGTCGCCGACTGGGCGTCTGAATATGCGATGGGCTTCAACCACGACGTCCGGCTCTGGTATATCGGCGGGACACCGTGGGAGAGCCCTGAGGCGTATCGCCGGCAATCGTCGTACACGCACATCGCCAAGGTGACGACGCCGACGCTGCTGTTGCACGGCGAGCGCGACACGACCGACACGATCGGCCAGAGCATGATGTTCTACCAGGGGCTGAAGGACCGCGGCGTGCCGACCCGGTTCATTCGGCTTCCCGCGCGAGCCGCACGGCTTCCGCGAGCCGCACCACGTGCGGCATCCGTGACACCGAAGAAATCAGCCTGGCTGATGAAATACGCGCGCGGCATCGACTGGAAGGCGCCGGACCGCAAGGGATGCCGGAACCGTCGACGCCGAAGAAAACCAACCGACCAGTAAATAGAATGCCCATCAACTGAACGAGCTGGTTACGTCACCGGCTCTCTCGGCCGCTATTGCTCGCTCGCTGTCGCCGCGCGGCGGCCGCCGCTCGCGCAGGCCACGTTCAACCTGCAGGACGTCGATGCCGTTCGACGCCGCGGTTCACACCGCCACGCTGCCGAACGGACTGAACGTATTTCGTCGCGCCAGAACAGCCGCCCGGCCAAGCGCGTCTCGCTGCGGCTGGCCGTCAAGGCCGGGTCGCTCGAACGAGGCCGACGACCAGCTCGGGCCTCGCGCACCTCATCGAGCACATGGCGTTCAACGGCAGCGACGCACTTCAAGCCGGGCGAGCTGGTCGTCGTACTTCGAGTCGATCGGCGCGCGGCTCGGGCCGCACGTCAACGCGCTATACGAGCTTCGACGAGACGGTCTACATGCTCGACCTGCCGACCGACAAGCCGGAGATCGTCGACGAAGGGCTGACCGCGCTCGCCGACTTCGCCGGCGGGCTGACGCTCGATCGCCGAGGAGGTCGACAAGGAACGCGGCGTCGTCATCGAGGAGTGGCGCGGCGGCTCGGCGCCGGATCGCGCATCCGCGACAAGCAGTTCCCGGTGCTCTTCTATCAGTCGCGCTACGCCGAGCGGCTGCCGATCGGCAAGCCGGAGATCCTCCGCAGCGCGCCGGCCGCGCGGCTGCGCGCGTTCTACGACACCTGGTATCGGCCCGAGCGGATGGCGGTCGTCGCCGTCGGCGACATCGATGCCGCAGCAGATCGAGACAGACGATCAAGGCGACCTTCGGCGCCGATCAAGGCGCGCGCGCCGGCAGCGGCCGCTGCCGGATCGGACGGTGCCGCTGCACCAGCAGACCGCTGGTCAGCGTCGTCACCGATCCGGAGGTCACGCAGTCGACGCGTGCAGATCGTCTGCGCAAGCGGCCGCGCGAGAGCGAGCAGCGCGTCGCCGACTACCGGCGCGACCTGGTCGCAGCGATCTGTCGAGCACATGCTGAACGAGCGCTTCGACGAGCTGGCGCGCAAGCCCGACGCGAAGTTCCTCGGCGCCGGCGTCAGCGGCGGCGGCCTGAGCCGCGACGTCGTCGACCGTTCACGATGAGCGCGCAGCGTGCAGGACGGCAAGCTCGAGGACGGCTCGGCGTCGCTCGCGATCGAGGCGCAAGCGCGTCGCGCGAGTTCGGCTTCAGCGCCGCCGAGCTCGATCGCGCGAAGCAGTGGATGGCGGCGTTCTACGAGCGCGCCTACAGCGAGCGCGACAAGACCGAGAGCGGCTCGTTCGCGCAGGAATACCTGCAGCTACTTCCTCGAAGGACGAGCCGAGCCCGGGCATCGCGTACGAGTACCAGCTGGTGCAGCAGCTGCTGCCGGGCATCACCGCCGCCGAGGCGTCGGCGATGGCGCAGGTCGCTGCTCGGCGACGACAGCCGCGTCGATCCTCGCGACGTCGCCGCAGAAGGCCGACATCAAGGTGCCGACCGAGGCCGAGCTGCAGGCGGCGCTCGGCGCGGCCGGAGTCGCGCGCGCGTCACGCCGTGGACCGACACGACGACGACGCGCGAGCTGATGGAGCGCAAGCCGGCGCCGGCCGCCGTCGCCTCGCGCCGCGACGATCGACGACGTCGGCGTCACCGATCGTGCCGCTTCGCGAACGGCGTCGAAGCGTGGCTGAAGCCGACCGACTTCAAGAACGATCAGGTGGTGTTCGCGCTGAACGCGCCGGGCGGCACGTCGCTCGCGCCGCGCCGCCGACTATCTCGGAGGCGTCGCTCGCGACCGCGCTACGTCGAGCTGTCCGGCGCCGGCGGGCTGAAGGCGCTCGACCTGCAGAAGCTGCTGGCCGGCAAGCTGGCGTCGGCGCGCGCCGTTCATCGCGCTGTCGACGCACGGCATTCAGCGGCATCGCCGCGCCGGCGCAGCTCGAGACCGCGCTGCAGCTGCTCTACCAGGAGTTCACCGCGCCGGGCGACGACCCGGAGGCGTTCGCGCTCCTGAAGCGGCAGCTCGACGCCGTGCGTCGCCAACCGCGGCGCAGTCGCCGGGACAGGTGTTCGGCGAGAAGCTCGCGCAGGTCAACACGTCGAACCACTACACGGCGCAGCCGCTGACCGCCGAGCGCGTCGCGACGCTCGACCGCGAGAAGATGATCGCGTTCTACCGCGCAGCGCTTCTCGAACGCCGCCGACTTCACGTTCTTCATGGTCGGCGCGTTCAAGGTCGACGAGGTCGCTGCCGCTGCTCGCGCGGTACGTCGGATCGCTGCCGTCGACCGGCGAAGCCGACGCTCGAGCTTCAAGGACGTCGGCGATCGCATTTCCCGACGGCCAACGAGCAGCGCGAAGGTCGAGCAGGGCGCGAGCCGCGCGAGCCAGACGGTGATCAGCTTCTTCGCCGATCCGCCGCATCGATCCGATGGAGCAGGAACAGATCATCGCCGCGACGACGGTGCTCGACATCGCGCTGCGCGACATCCTGCGCGAGGAGCTCGGCCAGACCTACACCGTGTCGGTCGGCCTGTCGCAGCCGCTGCCGCAGCGCGGCGGCGGCCACATCGAGGTCAGCTTCGGCGCCGCGCCGGAGAACATCGACGACGATGACCGCGCGCGTGATGCAGGAGATCAAGCGGCTGCAGCAGGAAGGGCCGTCCGCCGACCTCACCGACCGCGCGAAGGAAACGGCGCGGCGCGGCTACGAGACGGCGCTGAAGCAGAACGACTACTGGCTGGGACGGCTGCAGTCGATCAAGACGCTACGGCCGCGATCCGGGCGAGATCCTGACGCGCGGCAAGCGGATCGACGCCGTCACGCCGCAGGTCGCTGCAGGATGTGTTCAAGCAGTACTTTCCGGCGGATCGCTCGACGGTCGTGACGCTCGATGCCGGCGCGCGTAGCGGCGTCCGGTAGGACTGTAGGGCGGCCTTACGGTCGCTTTCAATTGTCAAATCTCGCCACGCCAGCGCGCGGCGTCGGTGAAGACGTCGGCCGAGGCGGTCGCCCGTCCGGCAGATCGCGCCGCAGATCGCTGGAGGCAGCGCGATCAGCGCGTCGAGCGCCGGGCCGATCTCGTCGGCGTTGGTCGCCGGCGATGTCGCGCCAGATGTCGGCCGGGCTCGACGGCGAGCCGCGTCGTGTCGGCGAGCCCGCGCCCGGCGAGCGCCAGGCCGTCCTGGCCGACCGCGTCGCCGACGACCTGCATCAGCGCGCTCGCCGTCAGCTGCGGCAGGTGGCTGAGGAACGCGAGCAGCCGATCGTGCGCGTCGACGTCGATCGATGCGCGGCTCGGCGCCGAGCGCGCGCGACGAACGCCGATCAGCTTCTCGAGCGGCATCGCTCGGCGCCGCCGTCGTCGTCGCCGGCCTCGGCGGAGTCAGCAGCCACGGGCCGGCCCGCGAACAGATCCGGGCCGCGCGTGCTCGAGGCCGCCCTGCGCCGCGCCGCCGAGCGGGTGGCCGCCGATGAACGTGAAGCGCGGCGGCAGCGCCGCGCGCCGCGGCGACGATCTCGCGCTTCGTGCTGCCGGTGTCGGTGACGACCGCCGGCTGCGCGGACGTTCTCGTCGAGCTCGCTCGAGCAGCGCGATGTTCTGCCTGACCGGCGCCGCCAGGATCGACGAGGTCGGCCTCGGCCAGGACGATGAGATCGTCGGCGGCGACGTCGATGGCGTGCAGCCGCATCGCCGTCTCGAGGACGTCCTTGTTGTCGACGCGCGATGACCAGCGACGTCGGCCACAGCTCGCGCGCCGCGCAGCGCGATCGATCCGCCGATCAGGCCGAGGCCGACGATGCCGATCTTCTCGAAGATCGGCGGCTGCCCGGTCGCGCGCCGGCTGGATCACGGAGTTCGCATGACGGGCTGAGGTGAGCTGACATGGCTGATCGGCATAGCGACTGCATCGCGATCCATCAGCCTAGCGATCCCCAGCCGCGCCGCGCGACCGGTTCGAGGCAGATGCTGCGGCCGATCGCCGGCGCGATGATGCGCAGCTCCGCCATCAGCCGATCGAACTGCGCCGGGAACATCGACTGCGCGCCGTCGCTCAGCGCGTGATCCGGATCGCAGTGCACCTCGATGATCAGGCCGTCGGCGCCGGCGGCGACCGCCGCGCGCGCCATCGGCGCCACCATGTCGCGGCGCCCGGCGCCGTGGCTCGGGTCGGCGACGATCGGCAGGTGGCTCAGCTTCTTGACGACCGGAATCGCCGAGATGTCGAACGTGTTGCGCGTCGCGGTCTCGAACGTGCGGATGCCGCGCTCGCAGAGGATGACGTCGTTGTTGCCGCCGCTCAGCACGTACTCGGCCGACAGCAGCCACTCCTCGATCGTCGCCGAGATGCCGCGCTTGAGCAGCACCGGCTTGCGCGCGTGCCCGAGCTCGCGCAGCAGCGTGAAGTTCTGCATGTTGCGCGCGCCGACCTGGAAGATGTCGGCGTAGCTTGCCGATCACCTCGATCTGGCTGACGTCCATCACCTCGGTGATCGAGCTTCAGGTTCTCGGCGTTCGGCCGCGTCGCGCAGCAGCTGCAGCCCTTCTTCGCCGAGGCCCTGGAAGCTGTACGGCGAGCTGCGCGGCTTGAACGCGCCGCCGCGGAAGATCTTCGCGCCCGCGCGCCGCACCGCCGCCGCCGCCGCGCGCACCTGCTGCTTCGCTCTCGGCCGAGCACGGGCCGGCCATGACGATCACTTCGTCGCCGCCGATCCGCACGTCGCCGACCGTGACGACCGTGTCCTCCGGCTTGAACGTCCGGCTCGCGAGCTTGTAGGGCTCGATGATCCGCAGCACCTCGTGGACGCCGTCGAGCATCTCGATCAGCGCCGGGTCGGGATGCCCCTGCCCGACGGCGCCGAGCACCGTGCGCGTCGACGCCGGTCGAGCGGTGCACGTCCATGCCCATTTCGACGAGTCGCGCGACGACCTGCTCGATCTGCGCCTCGGTGGCCCGTTCTTCCATCACTACGACCATGGCTGTCTGTCGCCTCCACTGCCGCTGTCCGATCATGTTCGTCGCGTTCGCCGCTGTCTCGCCGTGGACCACGCGCCGCTCGAGGCCGCCGCGCCTCGTCGATGATGCGTTCGAACAGCCGCGCGATCGCGTCCGGCGCCGAGCGGCCCTTCCGCGGCGATGCCGCGCACGTGCGCGAGCACCTGCTTCTCGCGCTCCGGCTGATAGACCTCGACGCCCTGCTCCTTCTTCAGCCGGCCGATCTCGCACGCGCACGCGCGCGCGCTCGTTGAGCAGGCGCACGAGCACCTCGTCGACACGGTCGATGTCCTTGCGCAAATCGTCAAGCGTGGGCATCGAGCGCTGCGTCCGTCAGCCAACGCACGTAGCTCTTCGACGCGCTCGATCAGATCCGCGCGATCGCGCTCGCTTCGGCGATCACCGACACCAGCGCGCTGCCGACCACGGCCGCGTCGGCGTAGCGCGCCGACTTCGGCGACGTGCTCCGGCCGCGAGATGCCGAACCCGAGCGCGATCGGCATCGACGTGTGCGCGCGGATGCGGCGCACCAGCGCTTCGGCGCCGCCGCGACGCGATCGCGCGCGCCGGTCACGCCCAGCCGCGAGATCCCGTACAGAAACCCGCTGCCCAGCTCCGCCGCCTTCTGAATCCGCGCGTCGGTCGTCGTCGGGCTCAGCAGGAAGATCGTATCGATGCCCGGCGGCCGCCAGCGTCTCGCGGAACTCGCCGGCCTCTTCGATCGGCAGATCGAGCGCCAGCACGCCGTCGACGCCGGCCGCGGCCGCCTGCCGCGCGAACGCGCTCCATGCCCATGCGCAGGATCGGGTTCGCGTAGCTGAAGACGACGATCGGCGCGCGCGACGTCGCGGCCGCACCTCGCTCGATCAGCGCCAGCGACGCGCGCAGGCTGCCGCCGGCCGCGAGCGCCCGCTCGGTCGCGCGCTGAATCACCGGACCGTCGGCCAGCGGATCGGAGAACGGCACGCCGACCTCGAGCACGTCGGCGCCGGCGCGATCGAGCGCCTTCAGGATCTCGGCCGAGCGCGGCAGATCGGGATCGCCGGCGGTCGTGTAGGTCACCAGGCCGGACGACCCTCGCGGCGCGCAGCCGTGCGAAGCGTGTCAGTCGAGCGCGCGCAAGACGCTTCTCCACCGTGTTGCACGTCCTTGTCGCCGCGTCCCGACAGGTTCACGAGCACGACGCCGACGGTCCGAGTTCCTTCGCGACGCGTCTGCGCATAGGCGACCGCGTGCGCCGATTCGAGCGCCGGCAGGATGCCTTCGAGCCGCGCCAGCGTCTGGAACGCCGTCGAGCGCCTCGGCGTCGGTCGACGTAGCGCGTATTCGGCGCGGCCGAGCGCGCGCAGCCACGCGTGCTCCGGTCCGACCGCCGCGTAGTCGAGGCCCGCCGAGATCGAATGCGTCAGCTCGATGTTGCCGTCGTCGTCCTGCAGCACGAACGTGCGCGTGCCCTGCAGCACGCCGGCGCTGCCGCCGGCGAACCGCGCGGCGTGCCGGCCGCGCGACGATCGCTTCGCCGCCGGCCTCGACGCCGATCAGCCGCACGCCCGGATCGTCGATGAACGCGTCGAAGATGCCCGATCGCGTTGCTGCCGCCGCCGACGCAGGCGACGATCGCGTCCGGCAGCCGGCCGGCCAGCTCGAGGATCTGCGCGCGCGCCTCGCGTGCCGATCACCGACTGAAACTCGCGCACCATCAGCGGATACGGATGCGGGCCGAGCACCGAGCCGAGCAGGTAGTACGTGTCGGCGACGTTGGTGACCCAGTCGCGCATCGCCTCGTTGATCGCGTCCTTCAGCGTGCGGCTGCCGGCGTCCACGCGGCAGCACCTCGGCGCCGAGCAGCCGCATGCGGAACGACGTTCAGCGCCTGCCGCTCCATGTCCTCGGCGCCCATGTAGACGTGGCACTCGAGGCCGAGCAGCGCGCAGGCCGTCGCCGTCGCGACGCCGTGCTGCCCGGCGCCGGTCTCGGCGACGATGCGGCGCTTGCCCATGCGCGCGGCGAGCAGCGCCTGGCCGAGCGCGTTGTTGATCTTGTGCGCGCCGGTGTGCGTCAGGTCCTCGCGCTTGAGGAAGATGCGCGCGCCGCCGGCGCGCCTCGGCCAGCCGCGCCGCTTCGTACACCGGCGTCGGCCGCCCGACGTAGTGCTTCAGCAGCCGATCGCAGCTCGGCGGCGAACGCCGGATCGTCGCGCGCCGCGAAATACGCGCGCTCGAGCTCCTCGACCGGCTCGACGAGCGTCTCGGGCACGAAGCGTCCGCCGAACTCGCCGAAGTAGCCGCGCGCGTCAGGATCGCGCCGTGACGTGGCGTGCCATTGCAGTGCCTCGAACAGCGCGCTGATGCGCTGCGTGATCCTTGATGCCGGGCGATCGTTCGACGCCCGACGACACGTCGATGCCGAACGGCCGCACGCGCGCGATCGCCTCGGCGACGTTCTCCGGCGTCAGCCCGCCGGCCAGCAGCATCTCGCCGCGTCGCCGCGACCGCCGCCGCGGCCGCGCCAGTCGATCGTCCGTCCCGTGCCGCCGCGCTTCACCGGATCGTGCGCGTCGAGCAGCAGCGTCGTCTCGGCGCCGGCCACGCGCTGCGTCGCGCGATCCGACGCGACAGCGCCTTGATCACCGGCCGCGCGATCGCCGCCGCGAACTCCGGCGTCTCGTCGCCGTGCAGCTGCACGGCGCCGAGCCGCACCAGGCTCGCCACGCCGTTCACGTAGTCGCGCGGCTGATTCGACGAACACGCCGACCGCGCGTCACAAACGGCGGCAGCGATCGCCGCGATCGCACGGGCGCGGTACGGATCGATGAACCGCGGGCTGCCCGGCCAGAAGACGAAGCCGAGCGCACTCGGCGCCGGCGGCCACCGCCGCCTCGCGCATCCTCCAGCCGCGTGATGCCGCAGATCTTCACGAGCATCGGGTTCTTCCCACGCTGAAGGGACACAAAGGACACGAAGGACGCGAAGAAAGGAGTCATGATGTTTCGACGTTTGGGAACATTCTGATCTTTGTGTCCTTTGTGTCGTTTGTGTTGCCGCAGCGGTCGAGCAGATCCTCGTAGTTCGCCTCCAGGATCCGTCTGCCGTCATGAACCGCTCGCCGATCAGAAACGCACGATAGCCGAGCGTCGCGCAGGCGCAGCGAGATCGGCCGCCGACTTCAGTCCGCTCTCGCTGACCGCGATCGACATCGGCCGGCATCCGCGCGATCAGCTGCTCCGACGCGTGCACGTCGACCTCGAGCGTCCGCAGGTTGCGGTTGTTCACGCCGATGATCCGCGCGCCGGCGTCGAGCGCGATCGCCGAGCTCGCGTCGCGTCGTGGACCTCGACCAGCACGTCGAGTCCAAGCCGCGACGGCGTGATCGTGCAGCACCTTCAGCTCGACCGGCCGCAGCGCCGCGACGATCAGCAGCACGGCGTCGGCGCCGGCGGCCTTCGCCTCGAGCAGCTGGTATCCGACACGATGAAGTCCTTGCGCAGCATCGGCACGTCGACGGCCGCCGCGGACCGCCGCCAGATGCTCGAGCGAGCCGTCGAAGAACGTCGGCTCGGTCAGGACCGAAATCGCCGCGGCGCCGGCTTCGGCGTAGCCGTGCGCGATCGCCACCGGGTCGTAGTCGGCGCGCAGCACGCCTTGCGACGGCGATCGCCGCTTGCACTCCGCGATCACGTTGATCGCGCCGGTCGGCCGACAGCGCCGCCTGAAACGGCCGGCGCGCGACGGCATGCGCGGCCGCGCGCTCGCGCGAGCGCCGCCATCGGCTCGCGCGCCTGCGCGCACCTCGACGATGCGCCGCGTCGCGGCGACGATCGTCGCCGAGCAGATCGGCGGTCGGCGCGTCGATTCGCTCATGCGCCGCGCTCCGACGCGAACTCCTCCGCCGTCGAGATCGACACGAGCTGCTCGAGCGTCCGCTTCGCGTCGCCGCGATCGATCGCGCGCGACGCCTGCACGATCCCGTCGTCCGACCGACGCCGCGGCGCCGGCGATGAACAGCGCCGCGCCGGCGTTCAGCAGCACGACGTCGCGCGCCGGCGCCGCGCTCGCCGTCGAGAATGCGCCTCGATGATCCGCGCGTTCTCGTGCGCGTCGCCGCCCTGCAGCGATCCCGGCGGCGCCTTCGGCAGCCCGACGTCGGCCGGATGCAGGTAGAACGTGTTGACCGCGCCGTCGCGGCACTCCGAGATCTTCGTGTAGCCGGTCGTCGTGAGCTCGTCGATGCCGTCGGCGCCGTGGACCACCCAGGCGCGCTGCGATCCGAGCAGCATCAGCGCGCGCGCCATCAGCTCGGTGAACTCCGGCCGCGGCACGCCGACGAGCTGCCGCGTCGCGCCGGCCGGGTTCGTCAGCGGGCCGAGCAGGTTGAACGCGGTGCGCACGCCGAGCTCGCGGCGCACCGGCCCGGCGTGGCGCATCGACGGATGGAAGGTCGGCGCGAAGAAGAATCCGATGCCGGCCTCGGCGAGACAGCGTTCGACGACGGCCGGCGGCGCGGTGACGCGGACGCCGAGCGCCTCGTAGACGTCGGCGCCGCCGGCGCGGCTCGACGCCGATCGGTTGCCGTGCTTGGCGACGCGCACGCCGCACGCCGCGACGACGAGCGCCGCGCACGACGAGATGTTGAACGTGCCCGACCGATCGCCGCCGGTGCCGCAGGTGTCGAAGACATCGTCGTAGCGCCTCGACACCTGCACGGCGTGCGCGCGCATCGTGCGCGCCAGGCCGACGATTTCGGCCGGCCGCTCGCCTTTCATCGCGAGGCCGATCAGCAGGCCCGCGATGCTGCGCCGGCGCCGCGCGGCCCTCCATCACCTCGGCCATCGCGGCGGCCGCTTCGTCGCTCGTCAGATCTTCGTGCCGCGTCAGCTTTTCGATCAGCTGCGTGAAACATGCTAGTCAGCCGACCTTCCAGAAAGTTCCGGAGAATCTGCCGGCCCTCGCCGGTCAGAATCGACTCGGGATGAAACTGCACGCCGTGCACCGGCCACGTGCCGATGCCGCAGGCCCATGATGACGCGTCGTCCTCGTGCGTCCGCGCCGACACCTCGAGCTCGGCCGGCAGACCGCTCGTCCGCGACGACCAGCGAGTGATAGCGCGACGCGACGAACGGCCCGGCGATGCCGCTGAACACGCCGCGGCCGTCGTGCTCGATCGTCGACGTCTTGCCGTGCATCGGCACGCGCGCGCGCACGACCGATGCCGCCGAACACCGCGCCGATCGCCTGGTGCCCGAGGCAGACGCCGAGGATCGGCGTCGTCTCGCCCGAGCTCGCCGGATCACGTCCATCGTCACGCCCGCGTCCTCGGGCCGTCCGGGCCCGGCGAGATGACGATGCGCTCCGGCCTCGCCGCCGCGACGTCCGTCGACCGACGACGGCGTCGTTGCGCACGACCTGCACGTCGGCGCCCAGCTCGCCCAGGTACTGGACGAGGTTGTAGGTGAACGAATCGTAGTTGTCGATGACGCAGAACCATGATCGATCAGATCGTCGAGCCCTCGCCTGCGCGCAGTCTCGAGCGCGCTGCAGCAGCGCGCTGCGCCTTGTCGCGCGTCTCCTCGTATTCCGCCGTCGGGTTCGAGTCGATGACGATGCCCGCGCCGGCCTGCACGTAGGCCTTGCCGTTCGACATGATGACCGTGCGGATCGCGATGCAGAAGTCGAGGTTGCCGGCGAAGTCGAGATAGCCGACCGCGCCGGCATAGAGCCCGCGGCCGGACGGCTCGAGCTCCTGGATGATCTGCATCGCGCGCACCTTCGGCGCGCCCGACACGGTGCCCGCCGGAAAGCACGACACGAGCGCGTCGAGCCGATCGCGATCGTCGGCGAGCTTGCCCTCGACGATCGACGTCAGGTGCATGACGTGCGAGAAGCGCTCGAGGCCCATGAACTGCGGCACGCGCACCGATCCGTACTCGCAGACGCGGCCGACGTCGTTGCGGCCGAGATCGACGAGCATCACGTGCTCGGCGCGCTCCTTCTCGTTGCGCTTCAGCTCCTCGGCCAGCCGCATGTCCTCTTCGTCGGTGCGTGCCGCGCGGCCGCGTGCCCGGCGATCGGATGCGTCTCGACGCGCGACCCTTCGACGCGCACCAGCATCTCCGGCGACGACCCGACGACCGACACGCCGCCCATGCGGATGAAATACATGTACGGCGACGGGTTCACGTGCCGCAGCGCGCGGTAGACCGTGAACGGATCGGCGCGCGACCTCCGCCTCGAAGCGCTGCGACAGCACGACCTGGTAGATGTCGCCGGCGGCGATGTGCTCCTTGGCCGCGCGCACCTGCTCCTCGAAGCGCTCGCGCGTGTGGTTCGACGTGACCTCGAGCGCCGTCGCCGGCGTCCGGCGCGCGTGTGCGAGAGGCTGCGCTCGAGCTCGCGCTCGAGGAACTGGATCTTCGCGCACGCGAACTGATACAGCGACTCGAGGTCGTCGTCGGCCGTGATGCGCGCGTTGGCGATGATCAGGATCCGGTGCTGGACGTGATCGAACGCGAGCACCGTGTCGAACAGCATGAAGCCGGCCTCGTCCGCGCCGTCGGCGCCGGCGCCGAGATCGCCGAGCACCGGCTCGAACCACGACGCCGCGCCGTAGCCGAGATAGCCGACCGCGCCGCCGGTGAAGCGCGGCAGATCCGGCACGAACGGCGATCGGAAGTCGGCCATCAGCCGCGCGCAGCGTCTCGACGAACGGCTGCTCGCTCTCGGTCGTCGACGCCGCCGCGCTCGATCGTCGTGCTTGCCGTCGCGCGCGCGCAGGATCAGGAACGGATCCTTGCCGAGGAACGAGTAGCGGCCGACGTGCTCGCCGCCTTCGACGCTCTCGAGCAGGAACGCGTAGTCGGCGTGCTCGGCGATCTTGAGGAACGCCGACACCGGCGTCAGCAGGTCGGCGACGATCTCCTTGCACGACCGGCACGAACGTGCCGCGCCGCGCCAGCTCCTTGAACTCTTCAAACGACGTGATTTTCATCGCGCGTGAACTCCGCCAGCCGCTTCGAGCGCGGCCTCGCCGCATCACGCCGGCCGGCGGCTTCGATGCCGGTCCACCACTCGAACTGCTCGCGCGCCTGCGCGACGAGCATGTCGAGGCCGCCGATCGTCTGGCAGCCCGGCCGCCGCCGCCTCGCGCAGCAGCCGCGTGATCGGCGGGTTGTAGACGAGGTCGTAGACGTATCGCCCGGTGAGCTGCGCTCGCCGGCGATCGGCGTCTCGTCGACGCGCGGGTACATGCCGATCGGCGTGCAGTTGATCAGCAGATCCCAGCTGCCCGGCTCGCGGCGGCCACGGCGCCGACGTCGACCGGCGTCGAGCGTCGGCGACTTCCTCGGCCTGCGTGCCGATTGCGCGCGTGGACGCGTCACCGCGCAGCCGCTCGACGCGAGCGCGACGCGCGACCGCGCGCGCCGCGCCGCCGGCGCCGAGCACCGACGCGCGCGCGGCCGTCGAGCGGCACGCGCTCCTGCAGCGGCTGCAGGAATCCGCTCGCGTCGGTGTTGCCGCCGATCCAGCGGCCGTCGATCGACGCGGATCGTGTTGATGGCGCCGATGCGCCGCGCCACGGCATCGACCTCGTCGACGTGATCGAACAGCGACGACCTTGAGCGGAATCGTGACGCTGGCGCCGCTGATGCCGAGCGCGCGGCCGAACGTCGACGAAATCGTCGGCGTCGGCCGCCGGCAGCGGCAGGTAGACCGCGTCGACGCCGCGCCGCGCGGAACGCGGCGTTGTGCATCGCCGGCGAGACCGAATGCGACGACCGAGCCGGCCGACGATGCCGTAGACGTCCGTCGATGTCGGCGAGCGAGCGGAAGCGGTAGTCGTTCGAGCAGCGACTGCGCGCGTCAGCTGGCCGATCTCGCTGCAGCGCGCCGGCGTAGGTCCAGATCGATCCGAACCGCCCGGCGAGCACGCGCGTCGACAGGCCGTACGTCGCCCATCGCCGATGAGCACCAGGCCGCCGTGCCGGCCGCGTCTGCGCGCCGAGCGTCGAGCAGCGGCACGCAGTCGCTGAGCGCTGTCGGCGTCGCGGCGATCTTGACGACCTCGGCGCCGGTCGCGTCGCATCGCCGCGCACGCGCGCGTCGAGATCGACCGGCACGCCGTCGAAGTCGTGCGACGAGAGCACGATGCGCCGGCCGCCGCGTCTGCGCGACAGAGGTCGTCGAAGCGCGCGCGCCACTCGAGGTCGACGTATTCGGCGCCGAGCGCGAGCGCCTCGCGTCAGGATCCGCTTGCGCTCTTCCTCCGACCCGTGAAGCCGCCGCCTTCCCACGCGGGCCGGCAGGTGACGATCGACCGGCGCGCGCCGCCCGGCGAGCGCGCCGGCGACGTTCGGATCGCTGACCGAATCGAGCCGCAGCTCGATCAGATCGGCGTCGGCGACCGCGTCGCGCTGCTGGCGCAGTTCGGCCGTCGTGGCGGCGGTCACGGTGACGCAGAGCAAGCGGTTTCGGCACATAAAAAAGCCTCTTCAACCGGTAGGCTGAAGAGGCTCGGAATCTCGTTCGCGCGGTGGCGGTCAGGCCAAGGCGGATGCCTCTTCAGTCGAGCGCCCAATACCACCACGCCGACGCGCACACGTGCACGCGGCTGGACGGTGTCGGCCGACAGGACGGACCGACGCGGCATCAGAAGCCGCGACGATAGCAAACCTGCGCGATCGCTGTCAACACGATCGCCCATTTCTCCTTGACCAGCAAGCACTTCTCCCGTAAATTGGATCGAACCCATGACGATTCGCCGGCTCGCGCTCAGCCTGCTCGCTGGCTCTCTGCGGCGCTGTCGGCGCTGCCGTCTCGGCGCGACCACCCAGATGGGCGTCGACGAGATCCGGCCGGGCATGGTCGGCATCGGCCGCACGGTGTTCGACGGCACGCACGTCGAAGAGTTCAAGGCCAACATCCTCGGCGTCCTCGAGAACGTCATCGGCACCGCATCGCAACCTGATTCTCGCCAAGCTCGAAGGCGGCCCGCTCGCCAACACCGGCGTCATCGCCGGCATGAGCGGCAGCCCGGTCTACATCGACGGCAGGCTGATCGGCGCCGTGTCGTACGCGCTCGGCAGCTTCTCGAAGGAGCCGATCGCCGGCATCACGCCGATCGCGGAGATGACCGACGCGACCGTCGTTCAGCGACGTCCGGCCGCCGGCGCGCGCGCGTCCAGGTCGAGTTCCCGCTGACGCGCGAGAGCCTCGACGGCGGCGTTCCGCAAGGCGCTGAACTGGAACCGGCCGTTCGCCGAGCGCCCGAACGACGCGCAGCTCATCGGGCGTCGAGCGCCGTGGCCGGCGTCGGCGGCGCGCAGCTCGGCACGCTGCTCCGTCCGATCGCGACGCCGCTCGTGATGTCGGGCTTCGAGCCGGAGCTCGCCGACATGCTCGGCGGCGCGTTCCGCGACCAGGGCTTCATCCCGACCGGCGGCAGCGCCGCCGGGCTGCACGCCGGCGAGAAGCCGTTCGAGGGCCCGCTCAAGCCGGGCGACGCGGTCGGCGTCATGCTCGTCAGCGGCGATCTGCAGCTCGGCGGCACCGGCACGGTCACGCACATCGACGGCGACCGCGTCTACGCGTTCGGCCATCCGATGTACAACCTCGGGCCGACCGAGTTCCCGATGACGCGCGCCTACGTCTACACCGTGCTGCCGAGCCTCGTTCTCGTCGATGAAGCTCTCGACGACCGGCGAGATCATCGGCACGGTTCATGCAGGATCGCGCCACCGCCATCGCCGGCCGTCTCGGCGCCGGCCCGCAGCATGATTCCGGTCACGGTCGACGCTCGAATCGACCGCGCGGCCGAAGCGGACGTTCCACTTCAGCGTCGTCAACGATCAGCTGTTCAGGCCGCTGATGACCTACGCGAGCATCCTGAACACGCTCGGCTCCTACGAGCGCCAGTTCGGCGCGGCGACGCTTCAGCGTGCAGCGGCTCGGCGACGGTGCAAGAAGCACGACGCCGATCGCGTTCGACAACCTGTTCGCCGGCGATCAGGCGTCGATGGGCGCCGCGGCCTACATCGTCGGCGCCGATCACCGTACCTGATGGGCAACGACTACGAGAAGGTCGACATCGAAGGCGTCGACGTCACGTTCGGCACCGACCGAGGAGCCGAAGACCGCGACGCTCGAGCGCGTGTGGCTCGACGATCCGCGCCCGCGCGCCGGCCGCACCGTGCCGCTGAAGGTGCTGCTCCGCACCTATCGCGGCGAGGATGTCGTGCGCACGCTGCCGATCGAGATCCCGGCCAACGCCAGCGGCACGCTGTCGCTGCTGGTGTCCGACGGCGGCCGCCTCGGCACAGGCCGAGCAGCGCGAGGCGCGCGCGCCGCAGCCGCGCAGCGTCGACCAGATGATCCAGCCGCTCAACAAGGGGCGCCGCAACAACACGCTCTACGTCAAGCTGCTCGGCTCGGACGCCGGCGCGGTCGTCAACGGCGAGCTGCTGTCGTCGCTGCCGCCGTCGGTGCTCGGCGTGCTCGAAGGCGATCGCAACGGCGGCAACTTCAACCCGCTGCACAGCGCGACGCTCGGCGAATGGGAGCTGCCGACCGAGCACGCCGTCAGCCGGCTCGCGGACGCTGACGATCACCGTCTCGCAGAACTGATGCATGATCGTCTTCACGATCGCTGCTGACGACGTGCCTTCGTCGGCGCTGCGCGCTGCGCTCTGCCGCTCCACGCGTCGTCGCCGAAGTTCTTTCAGGCCGCGACGCAGACCGATTTCCTCAAGGGCGACGTCGAGAACCTCTCGATCGACAGCCACGGCCAGCTGACGCTCGGCCCGGCCACCGAGCTGGTGCTACGAGACGTCGGCGCCGTTTCTGTGGTCGATGATCGCGGCGCCCGACGGCACGCTGTTCGTCGGCACCGGCAACGAAGGCAAGGTGTTTCGCGTCGACCCGCAGGGCAAGGGCTCGCTGTTCTTCGACAGCACCGAGCTCGAGGTGCACGCGCTGGCGCCGGCGCCCAACGGCGGGCTCTACGTCGGCACGTCGCCGGACGGCAAGATCTACAAGGTCGATCGCAACGGCACCGCGACGACGTTCTTCGACTCCGACGACAAGTACATCTGGGCGCTCGCCGTCGACGCGAAGGGCAACGTCTTCGCCGGCACCGGCGACAAGGGCGTCATCTACAAGATCACGCCCGACGGCAAAGGCGCGCCGTTCTACAAGACCAACGCGACGCACGCGACCGCGCTCGCGTTCGACAAGAGCCGGCAACCTGCTCGTCGGCACCGGCACGCCGGGCAAGGTGCTGCGGATCGATCCGGACGGCAAGGCGTTCGTCCTGCTCGATTCGCCGTTCCAGGAAATCCGCGCGCTGCGCTTCGACGACAAGGGCATGCTGTACGTCGCGGCGCTGAGCGGCCGCGCCGGATCGGCGGCGCGCGCCGGCGCTGACCGACGACCGCGGCGCGACCGGCCGACGCGCCGAAGCCGTCGCGCGCCGGTCGCCGTCGGTGTCCGCCGAGATCACGTCGATGTCGATCGTCGACGTCGGCGGCGCCGGCACGCGGCGGCTCGCCGCGCGAGGATCGCCGCTCGCCGAAGGGCGCCGTCTACCGCATCGCGCCGGACGGCGTCTGGGATCAGCTCTGGGAGTCGCGCGACGACTCGCCGTACGATCTGACGTTCGATCCGAACGGCGCGCTCGATCATCGGCACCGGCAGCAAGGGCAAGCTCTATCGCCTCGAGGGCGATCCGCTGCGGCCGACGCTGCTCGCGCGCGCCAGCGCGCAGCAGGTGACCGCGTTCTACAAGGACGCGCGCGGCCGGCTGTATTACGCGACCGCGAATCCGGGCAAGCTGTTCCGGCTCGTCGCCGGACCGCGCGACGCGCGGCACCTACGAATCCGAAGCGCGCGACGCGCAGATGGTGTCGACCTGGGGCGCGATCAGCTGGCGCGGCACGGCGCCGCAGCGGCAGCCGGATCGAGCTGTTCACGCGATCGGGCAACACCGAAACGCCCGACGACACCTGGAGCGCCTGGTCGGCCGCCTACGCCAACGCCGACGGCTCGCCGATCACCAGCCCGAAGGCGCGCTACCTGCAGTGGCGCGCGGTGCTGACCGGCAAGGGCGACGGCCCGGTGCTGACGTCGGTGACCGCCGCGTACCTGCAGCGCAACCTGCGGCCCGCAGGTCCGCATCGATCACCGTCCATCCGCCGGGCATCGTGTTCCAGAAGCCGTTCACGACCGGCGATCCGGAGCTCGCCGGCTTCGACGATCAGTCGACGCCGGAGCGCAAGCTCGCCGCCGCGGCGCGAGCGCGCAGCCTCGGGCTCGTCGTCGGCGCTCGGCCGCCGCACCTATCAGAAGGGGCTGCAGACGCTCGTCTGGAAGGCCGACGACGAGAACGACGACGACCTCGTCTACGACGTGCTGTACCGGCGCGAAGGCGAGACGGCGTGGAAGACGCTGCGCAAGGCGACGCAGCGACGCCGATCCTCGTCTGGGACACGACGACGGTGCCCGAACGGCACCTACTTCGTGAAGATCGTCGCGTCCGACGCGCCGTCGAATCCCGCCGGCACCGCGCTCGACCGGCGAGCTCGACAGCGTCGGCGTTCGAGGTCGACAACACCGCCGCCGGCGATCGTCGGTCGGCAGCGTGCGCGTCGAGCGCGGCACGCACGATCATCACGTTCGACGTCAAGGACGACCACTCCCCGATCCAGCGCGTCGAGTTCTCGCAGGACGGCCAGCGCTGGCGCGGCGTGTTTCCGGTGGACGGGATCGCCGACTCGCGCGACGAGCACTACGAGCTGGTCGTGGACGGCGAGCTCGGCGAGCGCGGCCTGACGCTGCGCGCCAGCGATTCGATGAACAACGTGGAGACGATCCACGTCGACGCGCCGCGCACGCTGGCTCGATCACGCACAGCGTCGGACGTCGAGACCGTCTAGGACTCGTGCCTAGGGCAGCTGAAGCTGCAGACTGCAGCTCGACGCTCTGGCGCGGGCGGACGATGCGGCCGTCGGCGGCGCGCTTCTTCGGCTGCGGCAGCGGCACGTCGAGCGGCGCCGGCTGCTTGCTGGCGCGCACGGTGGTCGTGCTCGACGAGCAGACAGATGCGCGGTCGGCAGCCGGCATCCGCAGCGGCTGCATCGAGCCGCGCGCTGCTGCGACGACGTCGAGCAGCCCTTCGATCATCTGCGCCTGATCGGCCGACGCGTGTGCCGCGCGTCGTGCGCAGCAGCGTCGAGGTTCGCCAGACCGCCCTGGCGGCGTCACGACGATCTCCAGCGCGAAGACCGCGTCCTGCTCCGCCGCACTCGTTCGGCGCGCTGAAAGCGCTCGGCCCAGCGCGCGCGGCAGCCCGACGCATCCGGCGAGATCGTTGCCCGACTCGCACTCGAGCGGCGTCGCCAGCACGCTCATCGATCGCGCGCCAGCGAATCGGGCCGCTCGTTCGGTGGCGAAGCGCATCATGCTCAGCATGATGACGACGCAGACCATCGTCGGCCGTCGCGCGCCGAGGCCGGCGTAGCCGAGGCGCATGTCGTCGAACATCACGCGCACGCGCGACGAACAGCGACGCGTGCGTCTTCCGCCTTCAGGCGGTTGACGACGGTCGCGCGTGAACACCGCGGCGTCTTCCGTGCGACAGCGACAGCGCGTCCCGGCGCCGCGCGCGTGCAGCGCCGCGCGCACCTCGCGCATGCTCGGCCAGCGCCGCCGCGCAGCGATCGCACCACTCGAGGTGCGCGCTGACCGCAATCTGATCGCGTGACGGCGAGCTCGCGATCGTGAAACGCCTGCAGCCGCCGCCGCGTCGCCGCGCAGCTGAGGGTCTTCATGCGGTCCTCGCCTCGCGCAGCTCGAGGCGCAGCGCCTGGCGCGCGCGCGTGAGCCGCGACTTGACCGTGCCGACCGCGACGCCGAGCGAAAACGCGATCTCCTCGTAGCTCAGGCCGTCGATCTCGCGCAGCACGATCGCCGTGCGCTGATCGAACGGCAGATGATCGAGCGCGTGCTGGAGCCGCTCGGCCGAGCTCCTTCTGCGCGAGCACGCGATCGGGCGTCGACTCGCCGCTCGAGACGGAACTCGCCGTGCGCGGCGATGTGCTGATCGAGCGACACCTGATCGGCGCGATGGCGCCGGCGCCAGAAGCGGTGCCGGTTGCGCGCCTGGTTCACGGCGATGCGGTAGATCCAGGTGCGAAGGCTCGACTGGCCGCGGAAGCGGTGGATGGTGCGGAAGACGCGGAGGAAGACTTCCTGCGACAGGTCCAGCGCTTCGTCGCGGTCGCCCAGCAGGTTCATCGCCAGCTGGACGACCATCCGCTGGTGCTCGGCGACCAGCTCGGCGCAGGCCGGCTCCTCGCCGGCTGCGCAGCGCTGCACGAGCGCCGCCTCGCGGCCGCCGACGTCCGACCAACCTGCGACCCGCGCCTGCTTCACTGAGAGTTCCACTATACCAAGTTAGACCCCGGCCGTGCCCGAAAGTTCCGACGCGGCTGGTAGGATAGAGGCACCGTGAAGCGCGCCATCTTCGCCCTGGCGGTGCTGGCGCTGGCCGCTGGTCGGCGGCGCGCGGTCGCCTACCAGGCGGTGGCCCGCCAGCGCGACTACAGCGCGCCTGCTGACGCCGCGGCGACAGCGCCCTGCGCGACGACCAGACCTTCGGCGCCATCGAGGCCTACAGCGGCGCCATCGCCCTGCGGCCCGACTCGATGCTCGCCTACCTCCGCCGCGGCCAGACCTACCAGCGGCGCGGCGACCGCGGCGATCTCGAAGCCGCGGCGCGCGACTTCCGCACGGCGCGCCGGCGCTCGACCCGGCCGCCACGCGCCCGCTCGAGGCGCTCGGCGACGTCGCTCTACCAGCTGCAGCGCTACGACCGCGCGGTCGACGGCTTACGAGCGCGTCGTCCGGCTCGACGATCGCTCGGCGCGCGTCAGCTACAAGCTGGCGCTCGCGCGCTATCGCGACGGCGACGTCGACGCCGCGCTGATCGCGCGCTCGAACGAGACGCGTCCGCCTCGACGACACGCATGGCCGACGCGCACTACCTGCTCGGCATCTGCCTGCGCGAGCAGCGCCGCGTGCCCGACGCGCTCGCGCGCGCTCGAGACGCGCCGTGGCGCTCGTCGCCCGGCTTGATTCCGGCGCGCGAGGAGCTCGCGGATCTGTACGCGCGCGCTCGGCCGCCGCGCCGACGAGCTCGAGCAGCTGCAGGTGCTCGCCGGCCTCGATCGCGATCACGTCGAGCGGCAGGTCGCGATCGGCACTGGCGCACGCCCGCGCCGGCCACTGGGATCTCGCCGTGCTGACGCTCGGCGGCGCGCTCGAACGCAACCCGAACGAACCGCGAGATCTACCGCGCGCTCGGCACAGGTCTGGCTGGAGCGGCCGCGCGACGACCGCGCGTTCCTCAGCAAGGCGCGCGAGGCGCTCGAGCGCGTGGCGTCGAGCCCCGACGCGCGACCAGCGAGATGCTGACGCTCTACGGCCGCGCGCTGCTCGCAGGACGGCGACGTCGACGCCGCCGAGCGCACGCTCCAGCAGGCGACGACGCGCTATCCCGATCGATCCGCGGCGCTTGCTGCTCTACGCGATCGACCGCCGAGAGGCAGAATCACCTCGAGCCGGCGCGACAGCGCGCTGATTCAGTACGGCGCGCTCGACGTCGAGCGACGCCGACTTCGCGCCGCGCGCGGCGCGCATCGCGTCGCTGTCGCTCCGGCTCAACGATCCGCGAGACCGCCGCCGCGCTGGCTCGAACGCGCCGCCGCGTCGAGCCCGAACGATCGTGCCGGCTGCTCGCCGCGCTCGCCGACGCGCAGATCCGCGCCGGCGACCGCGAGTCGCCGCGCAGGCGACGCTCGCGCGCGGCCTCGAGAAGGATCCCGAGCAACCCGCAGCTCCGCTCCTCGCCCGCCGCGCACGCTTGACTGAATTCAGAATCGTTCAATTCGGCAATCTGATTCGAATTCGATCACAGTCGCGATCCCGAGTCGCGTCATCAGCTTGGTCAGTCCTTGCCGCGTCACGCCCAGCTCGGCGGCGGCGCGTCCGCGATGGCCGCCGGTGCGCACCAGCGCGGCCCGCACGAAGCGCTGCTCGAAGGTGCGCCGCGCTTCGTCGAGCCGACCAGCGTCACCGCGCCGCGCGCTCGGCGAACGGCGGCGGCAGCGCGGACGGCGGCGACGACGCCGCGCCTCGGGCGTCCGCACGGCCAGCGCGGCGAGCACGTTCTGCAGCTCGCGCACGTTGCCGGGCCAGTCGTAGCGCGCCAGCGCCGCGATCGTCGCGCGCGCCGAGCGTCGCGCGGCTGCCGACGCGCGCGGTCGCCTCGCGCCAGAAGTGCTCGGCGAGCACGCGCGATGTCCTCGCGCCGATCGCGCAGCGGCGGCACGCGTGATGCGGACGACGTCGAGGCGGTAGCAGCAGGTCGAGCCGGAACCGCCCGGCCTCCACTTCCTGCGCGCAGATCGCGATTGGTCGCCGCGACGATCCGGACGTCGACCGCGGCGCGAGACGTTCTCGCCGACGCGCCGCAGCTCGCCTTCCTGAATGACGCGCAGCACCTTCGCCTGCGCGCGCGGCGACAGCTCGCCGATCTCGTCGAGGAACAGCGTGCCGCCGTGCGCCTCTTCGAAGACGCCGGCGCGCTCGGCGACGGCGCCGGTGAACGCGCCGCGCGCGTGGCCGAACAGCTCGGCCTCGACCAGGTCGTCGGGCAGCGCCGCGCAGTTCAGCGTGCAGAACGGTCTGATGCCGCCGCGCGCCCGCCGCGGTGGATCGCGCGCGCGACCAGCTCCTTGCCGCTGCCGCTCTCGCCGTCGATCAGCACGGCGAACGGCGCCGCCGCCGCGCGCTCGACGCTCTGCCGCAGCTCGGCCATCGCCGGCGTCACGCCGAGCAGCTCGCCGGCGCCGCGACGGCCGCCTGCTGCCGCCGCGCGATGCGCCGCCGCCACCATCGGCGCCGCCGCCGCCGCGCTCATCGTCAGCACCGACGCGGCGCGCGAGAGTGTCGTCGGTCGATCCGATCGTCCAGCGCGCGCAGAGCGCGCCGATCGGCGCGCCGCCGTACTGCGATCGGCGCCGCCGCCTCGATGCGATCGTCGCGGCCGGTGCGGCGCGATCGTGATGCCGGCGTCCGCCGCGCGTTCCGCGATCGCCGGTGTCCGAGCCGCGCGCCGTCGCCGCAGATGATGTCGCGCGCGTCGCCGCGCAGCGCCGACGAAGGCGACCGCCGGCGGCGCGCAGGTGCTGCCGGACGCGGACGCAGACGTCCTTCAGCACCGCCGCTTCGTCGGCCGCGGTCTGGCAGACGCGCAGGATCGCGACGAGCTCTGTCGGCGAACGGGTCGGCCGCGGCCAGGCGCCGAGAGCCTGCGGCGCGACGCGAACGGGCGGCCGGGCCGTCGAGATACAGGGCGAGGGCGCGTGGACGCCCGGTCGCGCCGCACGTGCTTGCCGCGAGCTGACGTCTCGTATACGCCGCGCTGCCGGGCGCTCGACAGCGGCCTGGCGAGCTCCCGCGCGCGCGCGGACAATCGGTGGCGGTGCGGCGGCGATGACGCGGCCGAGCCGCTGCAGCTGGGCGCCAGCCGCCGCCGCCGGCCGGAGCCCCGAGCCCTGCGCTCCGATCTTCCGCGCGCAGCAGCCGCGCGCTGCATCGGCGCGGCTGCGGATCACGGCCGGCTGGCGCCGCGGCCAGGACGCGGGTGTGGGACAGATCGCGCCCGCGGCGCTCAGGTCGCCGGCCGGCGTAGGTGGACGGAGCGCGGCGACGTAGGCGACGGCGGCGTTGGCGACGACGCCAGCGGGTCCCGGCGACGCGCGGCAGCATGCGACATCGCCCGGTTGACGATCGCCCCGACCGACTTCCAGCGCGATGCGCGCGCGGCCAGCAGGGCGCGCCGTGCGGTGCGTAAGGCCGGCAGGTCGGGCGGCGCTCCGCGAGTGTGCCGGCGTCGGCGTCGATAGGCGCCGCGCCAGCACGAGCGCGCGCGCGAGCCGGCGCGCGAGGCGGCGGCGATCCGCTCGGGATCCTGCAGTCGTGCGCGCGAGGGCGCGGCCAGCGCGGTCGCCGGAGCATCGCCAGTCTGGCCTCGTCGAGGCGGCCGAGATCGATCCAGGCTTCGCCGCTCAGGACCGCGAGATCGAGCGAGCGTGCGCTGCTCCTCCGGCGCGGGACTGGGGCGTAGTCGCGTCCCTCGGCGATCACCGACTGCGCATCACGGGCCGCCCGCAACAACGCGCCGCGAGCCAGCACGCCGGCGCCGCGTCGCTCCACACGCCCCGGCGCGCCAGACCGCCGACCACCTGGCGCAGCTGACGAATGCCGGCCACGTGACGGCTGGCCGAGGTCCGCCGTCGCCCGCTCCATCCGGCGAGAGAGACGAGCTCCCAGGCGCCGGCCATCGAACGGAATCGGTGCGGCGTCCAGCACGGTGTCGAGCACTCGGCGCCGCTGCCGTACACCGCCGTCTGCTCGGCGACGCGCAGCAGCCTGCTGCGGCGCATCGATCGTGGAGCGGCGGACGCGTCGTTCCAGTCGGGCCACAACAGCCGTGCGCGCCGCTCGGGCGGCCGCCGGAGCGCTCGGCGGCCCGCCGTACGACCGGCTCGCTGAGGCGAGCACTCAGTGGCGCCGGCTCGGATCGCCGACACCGCTGAGTCGACTGGCAGGCGCGGCATCGCGATGCCGCCACTGATCGGCGCCCTTCTCGCCGACCAGCAGCAGCACGCGGCACGGTGCACCCGCCAGCACTTCGTAGAGAAATCGCCAGCCAAGCGTCCTCGCCGGCGATGTCGGCGATCACGAAGAGGCCCGCCCCGCCACAGCTCGGAGCGACGCGATCCGATCAGCGCCGCGCGGCGAGCGGCACGAACAGCAATACGTAACTGAACGAAGTACAAA
>ERZ1370068.3943-contig-3039_pt1 | contig 33591 bp, 44 predicted proteins | sample MGYA00561227_ERZ1370068 | MGnify/ENA primary metagenome ERZ1370068 (study PRJEB38410, sample SAMEA6850437) | metagenome | study: Metagenomic assessment of the ecological functions of the soil: analysis of the soil microbiota associated with the...
GTTACGTATTGCTGATCGAGCTCTTGAGATATGGCCGAGCGCGATCACCACGCCGTCCCGCTGTTCGCGCGTCCGAGTGCACGGCCCGGGCGGCGCGGCGACGGCTCGATCAGGCTCATCTCCGCGCGGGCGCTGCACGGACGAACCGGTTCGCGATGGCGCCGAACCGCTGTTTCGCGAACGATGTAGATCGGATTGGCGACGTAGTAATGCACCGACTCCATCGCAAAATCAGGAACTCGCCGATGAGGACCGCCCGGTCGCGCTTCCGTGATGGCTGCGCAGAAAACGTCCCAGCGCTGCTGCCGCTTTCTTCGTCGCGCCCAGTAGTCCCACGTAACGTAGGCGATCCCAGAGGAAATGACCATGAGGATGCCCGGCAGCACCGGGTAGCGCGCCGCAGAGACCGGCTCCGCGCCAGGTGTTCCACGCGCGTTTACTCCGCTGGCGCGCGCCGCCCGGCGCCAGAACGATCCAGTAAAGCGTCATCAGGAACACCACGGGCAACGCCTTGATGGCGATAGCCGCGGGATAGACGATCTGGAACAGCACGCTCAGCGCGCGACAAGTCCGCTCAGGGCGGCAGCGAACGCGACCGGTTGCCCAATCAGGCCCAGGGTAAGCAGCTGACCAGCAGCACGCTGCCAACCGGAGCGAACACGCCCGGCGGACTCGGCGCGATGTCCGGAAACGTCCGGGGCCGGGGCCTTCACCGTTTACCAGGGAACCGCCCGCGCGACATCCGGCAGTGTGTAGGCGGACGAATCCGAAGCGGCCATCTGATTCGTCGGCCGGACGGGTCAGCGAATGCGGCCGCCATGCCTGCGGCCACCACGCACACGGCCGCGCCGGGTTGGATCGCTTCGCGGCTCCCGGGCCGCTCTCGGCGAGGCTACGTCCCAACCCCACATCGCCAGCAGCACCGCCACCGAGGAGCAGCGAATGAATGTCGGTGTTAGAGAGGAGCGCCAGCAGCAGACCCAGCAGAATCGGATGATACTCCGCCGCGACAGGATGCAGCCATGCGAACGCAAACATGATCAGCATCGAGATGCCGTAGTTGACAGCGCCGACACCGAATACTCGCAGAGCGGGAGGCCGCTGAACACGAACATCGCCTTCAGCCAGCGTGGAAAACGGCGAACCGGCGACGAACACCACCACCGCAGCGCCGGCAATCAGCACGCTCAGCACCGGCAGGACACGCGTCGATGACGTGATGTGGTAGCCGCTCCACAGCAGCATTCACCACAGAATCGGATGGCCCTCGTCCTGGAGCAGCCGCGGCAAATCCGACAGCGATCCTGCATCCATGACGAGCGAGAGCGCGAACTTCGTCACGATAGAACTCGTGGCGCGAAGCCGACGAGGAGAACCAGGAGCAGCCAGCCGGCGACGAGATCCAGAAGAACCGCCGGCTGCCGTGGGTCACTTCCCGGCATCCTGCGGTTCGAGGTACTTGAACCGCGTCACACCGCGCACGCAGCCGCACTGCATTGCGACGATGACGCAGCCCCAGGCGTAGCGGATGCCGCTGGACAGCCCGATCGACGAGGCTTCTGGAAAATACTTCGTCGGGCAGGACACTTCGCCGATCCGGAAACCGGCACGCGACCAGCTGCGCCAGGATTTGCGCGTCGAAGACGAAATCGTTGTCGTTCAGCTCGAACGGGATGGCGAGCAGGACGCTGCCGGCCGAACGCGCGATAGCCGGTGTGGGCATCTCGGACAGCTTGCGCCGAAACACCAGATTCTGAAAGAACGTCAGCGCGCGATTGACCACGTATTTGAGGACCGGCATGCCGCCCGCCAGCGCCTCGCCGCCGAGAATCCGCGAGCCGAGCATCGCGTCGTAGACGCCGAAGCAGATCGGCGCAGCGATCGCGACCACCAGGCGAGGGTCGTACTGGTAGTCCGGATGCAGCATCACGATCACGTCCGCGCCCGATCGATCCAGCGCCATCCGGTAGCAGGTCTTCTGGTTGCCGCCATACCCCAGGTTCTGTTCGATGCTGCCGCAGCTCCAGTCCGAGTGCCCGCGCGATGCCGACGGTGGGCGTCCTGACTCGCATCGTCGACGATGATGATGTCGTCGACGAAGTCGCGCGGATCTCGCCGACGCAGCTGGCGAGGGTCCTGGCGGCGTTGTAGGCCGGCAGCACCACCGCGATCCGTTTGCCGTTGATCATGACAATGGCCGCCTTGCCGGCCGGACCGAGTCATCGTGGCAGGAATCGCCAGGTCGACTACAATCGACGTTTCAGCGTCACTGCAGGCGTGCCGTGGATCGATGACGCGAGACTCCTGCGGCGTATGATCGTCCCCATGAGACGTGCCCGTTCCGTCGGACTGACGCTGACTGGCGTCGTTGTCGACGGCGGCGATCGTCGACGTCGCGCTGGCGTCGGGCCGGCAGCAGGCGCCGTGGGTTGGCGTGCTCGAAGAACACCCGGCGATTCAGCACGCCAGCCGGCCGACGACCGATCGCGTCGCGACAGCTGAATCAGTCGCTGCTCAGCTGGCCTGTTCAGCCGAAGCGCCGAAGGCGCGGCGGTGGACTGAACGTTTCAACGCGACGAACGGACCGGCCATCTGATGTCGGTGCTCGACGCCCCTCGGCGTGCCGGTGGAGTCGCAGCTGCTCGTGTTTTCGAAGACCGGCGTACAGCGCGCCTACACGAGCCCGCGCAACCCCCGCGCTCTTCTTCAACGAGTCGGTCGTGGTCGGCTACGTGCCCGGAGCGCCGCTCATCGAGATCGCGTCCCTCGATCCGCAACAGGCGGTGATCTTCTACACCGTGGATCAAGCCGCCCCCGCCCCGGCGTTTGTTCGTGGCAGGAGTTGTCTGAGCTGTCATGTCTCCGCGAGCACATTGGACGTGCCGGGATTGATCGCGCTGCAGCAACGTCGTCGCGGACGACGGGACACCGCTGCCGCGACTGGGCAGCAACGACGTGAACCACCAGACGCCTCACCCGGATCGATGGGGCGGCTGGGCACGTCACCTCCGAGGGAGCGCCGCCGCCGCATTCGCAGCGGGCACACGGCGGCAACATCACGTTCCTCGCCGCGTGGCGACACGTCGAATCAGGTGTTCACCGACTGGCTCACCAGCTCGCCCGAGACGCGCGGCTATCCGTCCGCCAACAGCGACATCGTCTCGCTCCTGGTGTTCGATCACCAGGCGCGTGCGATCAATTTGATGAGCAGGCTGAACTGGGAAGCGCGCGTGGCGGCCAGCGGAAGGACGCTGCAGGCCGCGCCGGACAACGTGCGGCGTCTGGCGACCGAGCTGGCCGATTACCCGCTGTTCGCGGGAGAAGCGCCGGCGCCGGTTCCGCTGACGCCGCGTCCGGGCTTCGCCGCTCGACTCGAACGGCACGACCCCGCAGCGATCGTCAGGGGCCGTTCGTTCGGGCAGCTGCTGCTCACGACTCGCCTGTTCCGCTACCCGTGCAGCTACATGGTACTCGGAAGCGTTCGACGGATTGCCGGCGGCCGTGAAGACAGCAGTCTATTCACGGATGCTCGACACACCATCCAGTAGCGCACGCCAGCCACGCCACGTTGCGCTCAGCGCCGACGACCGCGCGCGCGATCCTCGAAATCCTGCGGGACACGAAACCCGACTTCCCATCGCCCTTAGAGCGTCTCTACGTAGTGTCCAGCATGCAGTGTCCGCCTCTCAGGCGGGACCTCGCGTGAAATCTGGCTCCAACCTCCTTCGCCATAGCTTCGAGCTCAAGAAGCCGGACACTACGAGGACGCGGATCGCATCGTAGTCAGCGCTCCAGCGGCACGACGAGAAATGTCTGGCGATTGACCGAGCGCGGTGACGTCGTTGCCAACCTGTTTGCCGAGCTGCGCTCGATAGCGCCCAGGCGCCACCAGCGGCCCCTGCGGTGGACCCCCGCGTCCTCCGCCTCGCCTTGCCGCCCCTCCAGCCCTTCCCGCCCCTCCTGCCCTTCCTGCCTCGCCGCGCCCCTCCTGCCCTTCCAGCGCCCTCCGGCACCTCCGCGCGCAGATTCCACGCGACGCGTCGTAAACCCACGCCCTTCGGCACGTCGAACCGCCGGATCTGCTTGCCGGCCTCGTCTGAAATCGTCATCACCAGCTTCGCGGGGTCCGGCACACTCCTGGCGCAGGTTGAACGTGAAGCACCGCGCCAAACGGCGGATTGGGCGCGGTCCAGTTGCCGGCCATCGCGCCGAAGCCCCGCGGCGCCGGCCGGCGCCTGTCGAGCGGGTTGAAGAGAGGCGCATCGCGAAGCGCGAACAGGTGCACATCCTCCGACAGCGCCTGCGCGCTCATCTCGCGCAGCGGCGAGTAGTCGTCCAGAACGAAGAAGCCGCGGCCGAACGTCGCGATGCACGAGGTCGTTCTCGCGGCGCTGAATCGCGAGATCGCGGACCTGCGCCACCGGCACGCCGCCCTTGAGCGCGATCCAGTGGCCGCCGCCGTCGACCGACGTGAAGACGCCGAACTCCGTCCCGGCAAACAACAGGTTGGGGTTCACATGATCCTGAGCGACAGCCCAGACGTCGTGACGGTCCGGCAGATCGCCGGCGATGGACGTCCACGTCGCACCGCGGTCGAGGCTCTTCAGCGAGGTACGGTTTGTAGTCGCCGCGCTGCCAGTTGTTGAGCGCGACGAAGACGGCGTTCGGGTCGCGCGCCGACGCGAAGACGTCGGACACGTAGGTCCACTGCGGCACGCCGGGAAACTGGTCGATCTTGCGCCAGTGCGCGCCGCCGTCTTCGGTCACCTGCAGCAGCCCGTCGTCCGTGCCGGCGTAGATCAACCCTTCGAGCAGCGGCGACTCGTCGAGCGCGACGATGTTGCTCGAGCGGCGTGGTCGCCTGGTTGCGCGATACGGCGTCGGCCGGCCAGACGCGGCCCATGATGGCGATGTCGTCGCGATTGAGATTGCGCGACAGGTCCGCGCTGATCGGCGTCCACGTATCGCCGCGATCGTCGCTGCGATACACGCGTGTTGCTCGCCCAATAGAGACGGCGAGACGAATGCGGGCTGATCAGATACGGCGCGTCCCAGTTGGTGCGGTCTGTCGCCTGCCGCGACCGGCACCCTCCGGCTGCTCCCGGCCCCTCCTGCCCCTGCCTGCCCTTCCGCCCCTCCGCCTGCCTCCCTGCCTCGTCCGGCCTGCCCCGCTCCGCAGCCCTGCCTGCCTCCCCGCCTCGCCCGCCTCGCCAGCCTGCCTGCCCACCTGCCCGCGCCCACCCGACCTGTCGAGATCGCCTTCTTCCCGCGGAGCCGCACCGGCTTGTCGCGGCCGGATCGCCTTCGACGTCGCCGGTCCGCAGGTCGAGACGCGTGATCGCGCCGCCCTGCGACTGCGCGTACACGATGTTGGGATCGTCGGGGTCGTTGCGGGTCTGGAACCCGTCGCCGCCGCCGACGATGAACCAGTCGCTGGTCCGGATGCCCCAGCGGTTGACCGTGCGCGACGGACCGCACATCGACCAGTTGTCCTGCGCGCCGCCGCAGACGCGGTAGAACGGCTTCGCGTTGTCGACCGACGACGCGGTAGATACTGCGTCGACCGGCAGGTTCGCGAAGAACCGCCACGATCCTGCCCTCGTCGTAGGTTTCGTAGAGGCCGCCGTCGTTGCCGACGCAGCATGTGATGCCGGTCGCCTGGATCCCACGCCACGACGTGATGGTCGACGTGCATGCCGAGATCTTCGAAGCCGGCACGCTTGAAGTTGTGACCGCCGTCGCGTGCTGACCTCGAGATTCGTGTTCACCGACCAGATCGTGTCGGGCTTGTCGGGATCGACGAAGAGCTCGAAGTAGTACGCGGATCGCCGCCGCGATAGAAGTCGTCGGGCAGCGCCGCCGGTTGCAGCCGCTCCTGGCCCGCCGCCCCTGTCTTCGCCCTCCCGCCCCTCCTGCCATCGTCCCTGCCCTTCCTGCCCGCTCCTGCCCGCCGGCGGCTGCATGTGTCCGATGCGCGACCAGCTGGCGCCGGCATCGTCCGATCGATAGAAGCCGGCCTCGCTCGAGCTTGGGCATTGATCAGCGCAAAGACGCGTGGCGGGCGACTTGCGGCCATCGGTCGCGAGCGCGATGCGTCCGATGTCGCCCGCGGGCAGGCCGCTTCGTAAGCTTCGTCCACGATCTGGCCGGCGTTGGTGGTCTTGTAGATGCCGCCTTCGGGGCCGCCGCCGATCAGCTGACCGACGGCGCGGCGGCGCTGATAGGCCGACGCGTACAGCACGTCGGGATTCTTCGGATCGAACGCGAGATCGTTGGCGCCGGTGTCGGCGCTGATCGTCAGGCTCGGCTGCCACGTCTGACCGCCGTCGGTGGTCTTGAACACGCCGCGCTCGCCGCCCGGCGCGAACAGCGGCGCCCTGCGCGGCCACGTAGACGACGTTCGAGTTGCGCGGATCGATCAGCATGCGGCCGATGTGCTCCGGACGACGCAAGGCCGACACGCTTCCACGTCGCGCCCGCGTCCGTCGATTTGTAGACGCCGTCGCCGAAATGCGCGCTGCGCTGGCTGGTGTTCTCACCGGTCGCCGAGCCAGACGATGTTCGAATCCTCTCGGATCGATGGCCACACAGCACAGCGTGAACGAGCCCCCATCGTCGAAAATCGGCGTGAAGCGTGATCCCGCGGTTCGTCGTCTTCCACAGTCCGCCGAACGCGCTGGCCACATACCAGACGCTCGGATTCTTCGGGTCGATTTGACGTCCTGAGATGCGGCCGGTCGCGAGCGCGGGACCGATGCTGCGGAACTCAGGCCTTTGAGCACGCCGGCGGTAAGCGCGGCGCTGTTGGTGCCCTGCCGCGCGCCGGCCATCGTGGTGACGACGGGTAAAGAAGCCGGAACGATGAAGGCGAACACGCGTGTCATAGATGCGCGCATTGTCCCGACGGGTGGTCGCGAGGCTCACAAAGGGGCGTGCGGTGGCGCCCGGCGACTATACTGGCCGCGGAAACCGAAATGAGAGTGCACCTGAGATCTGGACGACAACGGCGGATCGTCGTTTCGCCGCCGTCGCTCACACCGCGCGAGCAATCGCGCGACGGCACGCCGCTTCAACCGATCGCCTACACGGTTCGCTTCGAGCCCGCCGCACACGTGACGCAGATCGACGCTACCTTTCCGACCGACAGGCGGCCCTCGATCGAAGTGATGATGGCCACCTGGTCGCCGGGTTTCTATCGGATCGAGAACTACGCGACTCGCGTGCGCTCGATCTCGGCACGCAGCGGACCGCGGCACGCCGGTGGGTATCGCGCCCACGCGACGGAACCGTTGGCGTGTCGAGACGGACGGCGCTGCCGAGGTCGTCGTGTCCTACCGGCTGCATCGCGTCGAACGGTCGGTCACCACCAACACGGTGAACGACGACTTCGCCGTGCTGAACGGCCCGGCAACGTTCATGACGCTCGCGGATTCCGGCCGTCGCGCCCACGAGGTGCGGGTCGAGCTGCCGCACGGCTGGGCCCGAGCGATGACCGCGCTCGACCGGATACCTGACGCGCGCCCGAGCATTACCGCGCGGCCGATTTCGACACGCTCGCCGATTCGCCCATCGTCGCGGGCAGTCCGGTCGTGCACCAGTTCGACGTCGGCGGGCGCGCGGCACTTCGTGGTCCAGATCGGCGATGTCCATGAATTCGACGGTGAACGCGCCGCACGGGACCTGAAGAAGATCGTCGAGGCGCACCGCGAGCTGTGGGGCGAGCTGCCGCACAAGGAGTACAAGTTCTCGCTGGCGCTCCGTCAGTGGCGGCGGCGGGCTGGAGCACAAGGACTCGACGCTCGCGACCACGCGTCCGACGGTCATGCAGACGCCGGCGGGCTATCTGACCTGGTTGAACTTCATCAGCCACGAGTACTGCCATGCGTTCAACGTCAAGCGGCTGCGACTGGTCGAGCTCGGGCCGTTCGACTACGAGCGGGAGCCGCACACGCCGAGTCTGTGGATCTCCGAGGGCTTCACGAGCTACTTCGGCGAGCTCGCCGTCCGGCGAGCAGGCCTGAGCACGCGAGCTGACGTTCTCAAGTCGCTGTCGGCGAGAATCGACCAGCTGCAGAAGTCGCCGGAAGGTTTCGGCGCAGACGCTCGAGCAATCGTCGCTCGATGTGTGGACCAGCGAAAGCATCTCCGGGCGTGAACACCAACGCGCGAACACGTCCGTCAGCTATTACATGAAAGGACAGATTGCCGGGTTTCTGCTCGACGCGCGGATCCGTCGGGCGACCAGCGGCGCAAGACCTCGACGACGTAATGCGCCTGGCGTACCGCGGCGATAGCGGCGGCAGCTGCGGCTTCACCGCGGACGACTTTCGTGCGACCGCGTCGGAAGTAGCCGGGCCGATCTGGCGGGATGGTCTCAAGCGCACCGTCTCGTCGACCCAGGAGCTCGACTACGACGACGCGCTCGACTGGTATGGATTGCGGTTCGCGGCCGGCACCTGACGCTCGAGCGGCGCGCGATGCGCTCGGCCCAGCAGAAGCCCGATTGACCGCCTGGTTAGGCCGGGAGCCTTAAGCAATCGGACGGCGTTGCGCCAGTAGATGCGTCTCGCGCTCGTCGGTCGATATCGGCAGGCGATCGACGATCGCGATCGTCTCGCGGATGTACATCGGACCTTTTTCCGGATCGAACGGCGCGTCGGACGCAAACAGCACGTGGTCGGCGCCGAAGAAGCTCGAGGCCGCAGACCGTGGCGTCGTAGGCGCCGAACAGCGCCGTGTCGGCGTAGAACATCTTGAAGTAGTCGAGCGGGCGCTTCTTCAAGCCGCGCAACACCGCACCGAGATCGCCCGTCCGACGTGCGCGCGCCGAGCTGGTCCCAGCCCGGACCGACGCGTCCCGCGAAATACGGCGCCATCGCGCCCATGTGGTGGGTGATGATCTTCAGATCCGGAAACCGATCGAAATAACCGGCGAACACCAGGCGCGCCATCGCCGCGCTCGTCTCATACGGCCAGCCGAACGTCCACCAGATCTCGAATTCCGATCGAGCCTCCGCCTTGAAGTCGGGCATGTCGGCGCCGCGATACGGATGCAGCCAGATCGGCAGGTCGCGCGCCGCCAGCGTCTCGAAGATCGGCAGGAACTGCGGCGCCGAAATCGGCGTGCCGTGGACGTTCGTGAACATCTGGATGCCGCGCGCGCCGAGGTCGTCGATCGCGCGGATCGCCTCGCGCACCGCGGCATCCGGATCGTCGAACGCGCATCGCCGCGATGAACGCCGGGAAAACGTCGCGGATGTTTGCGCGACCAGCTCCGCCATGCCGTCGTTGGCGGCGCGCGCGAGCTCCAGCGCATCGGCCCCACGCACGATGTTCTCGATCGGCGGCGTCGGCAGCGACAGCACCTGCTCGTATTCGTCGAAGGCGTCCATGACGCGGAACCGGACGTCGAGATCGGCCAGCATCGGGATGCCGCGCATCCGCTTGCCGATGTCCTGGTAGTCCGGCGCAATCCGCATCAGCCGCGTGTAGTACGCCGGCGGATAGATGTGGTTGAAGATGTCGATCTTCCGCATGAGTCCCCTAGTCCCTAGTCCCCGGTCCCCAGCCCGACTGGCTCTTCGCTCAGGGCCGCAGGTCGATGCAGACGAGCTCGTTGCTCCGCGTGTCGCTGTTGCGCGCGAAGAGGTAGCCGTCGGCGATCGCGGGATGCGCGCGCACCGTCGGCGGCAGGATCTGCGCCTGCGCGACCGGCTGGAACCGATCGGGCGACGCCGCGCGCCAGCAACAGCTCGCCGGTCTCTTTCAGGATCAGCAGCGAGTCGCCCGCCAGCGTGACGGTCCCGGCGTGAAAGCGGTCGACGCTCCACCGCACCTTGCCGCTGTCGAGATCCACGGCGCGAAAGCTCGGGTTGAACTCCTGGCGTCCGTGAAAGCCGTACAGGACGCCGTTGTGGACGACGCTCGTCGCGTAGTGATTCGACATCGCCTCGTCCGACGACCAGATCTCGGCGAGCGCGTTGCCCTGGACCCGCATCAGCGCCGCGCCCGTCTCGTACGACGCCGAGATGAAGATGCGATCGCCGGCGACGATCGGCGACGCGGCGTTGACCGAGGCGGCCGATCGCGAGCGCCAGACGCGTTGGAACAGCACGGCGCCGCTGGCCGGATCGAGCCCGACGAGGCCCTGCCGCGTGAAGAACAGCGCCGTGCGCTTGCCGCCGAACGTCGCGCCGACGGCCGACGAGTAGCTGGCCTGATGATTGGTCGCCGTCCACTGGACCGCGCCGGTCGACGCGTCGAAGGCGACGATGCCCGCATCCTTGCCGTTGTCGCGGCCGCCGATGTTGGCGATGACGCGGCCGTCCTCGACGAGCGGCGAGCCCGCCGCGCCGAAGAAGCCCTTGCGGAACGCCGAAACGGCGCGCGGTGTCGACGCTCCAGACGCGCTTGCCGTCGGCGAGATCGAGCGCGTGCAGTTGCCCTTCCGCGCCGAACGTGTAGACGCGATTCTGCGCGACGACCGGAACGGCGCGCGGTCCTTCGTCGAAGCCGAAATCGTCGCGGTAGGTGGTCGGATACGCGAACCGCCAGAGCGGGTTGCCGCTGCGTGCGTCGAGCGCCTCGACCACCTCTTCGTTGCCGACGCGATGAAACAGGATCAGGCGATCGCCAGCCACGACCGGCCCGGCAAACCCTTGTCCGACGGGCTTGCGCCAGACGCTTCCGCGGTCCGCCAGCCAGGCCACGACGCCGCCAGCCGCGGTCCGGTGTAGACGCCGTTGCGCTGCGGACCAAGAAACTGGGGCCAGTCGTGTGCGAATACGGACATGCCGGACACGAAAAGGCGAGCACGAGCACGCATGTTCCACACACGACGGGCCGCTGCATTTTTCGAGCCACGATATCACGGCGGCGCGAGTTCTCTTGTAAGCTGCGGCCATGACCGTCAAACGCGTGACGCTTCGTGGTGGCGATCGCGGCGGCGATGCTCGACACGCCTCGCACGGTTCGAGGCGTAGGCGCGGGAGACCTGTCCCGCCGAAGCGCAGCTGATAACGCCAGCGCGAAGGGGAGTGGCTGCAGGTGGGGCGGCGCCGGCCGCAACTTCATGCCGGACGCCACGGGTCTCGCGTGCGAGCTGGCCCGCCGGCGGGCCGAAGAAGCTGTGGAGCCGCGCGCTCGGCGAGAGGCCACTCGTCGATTCTCGTCGAGGGCGGACGCATCTACACGATGCCGGCCGCTCGGCCTGCTGTCGGCCGGTGCGGCGCAGCCCAGGAAGAAGTCGTCGCCGCGATCGATGCCGCCAGCGGCAAGACGATCTGGGAGTTCAAGTATCCCGCGCCGACCGACGGTCTCGATTTCTCGCAGGGCGCTGGTCCGCACTCGACGCCGCTCATCGTCGGCAACCGGATTTACGCGACCGAGCACGCGCAAGGAGCTGTTCGCGCTCGACAAGGCGACCGGGCAGCGGGTGTGGGCGCACGACTTCATGAAGGAGTACATCGCGCCGTCGCCCGGCCGCGGCTACACCTGCAGCCCGATTCTCTACAACGGCACCATCATCGTCACCGTCGGCGGTCCGGGGCAGGCGATTGCGGCGTTCAATCAGCAGACCGGCGCGCTCGTGTGGAAGAGCCGGCGATTTCGACATGGCGCCAGCGTCGCCGATCCTGATCGACGTGGACGGCCAGCAGCAGCTGGTGCTGTTCGCGGGCGAGCGCGTCGCCGGGCTGAATCCGGCGAACGGCCAGATGCTCTGGAGCCGCGCCCACAAGACCGACTGGGGCCTGAACATCAGCACGCCGGTATGGTCGCCGACGGACCATCTGCTGTTCATCTCCTCGGCGTACGGCAGCGGGAGCCGCGTGACTGGAGCTGCACCAGGCGGCCGGCAACACGACGGCGACCGAGAAGTGGTTCAACCAGCGCATGCGCGTCCACATCGGCACGGTCATGCAGCATCGGCGAATACGTCTACGGCGAGCGGCGACTTTCGGGCCGTCGTTCCTGACGGCGGTGGACATCAAGACGGGCAAGATCGCCTGGCAGGATCGGAGCTTCGGGCGGGCGCAGCTGCTGTACGCCGACGGCAAGCTGATCGTCCTGGACGAGGACGGCAACTCTGGGCCTCGCGACGGTGTCGCCGCAGGGGATTGAAGGTGCTGTCACGCGCGCCGGTGCTCGAGAACCTCTCGTGGACCCCGCCCACTCTGGCGGGCACGACGCTGCACGTGCGCGACAGAAAGACCATCGCCGCGTTCGCACTCGGAAAATAGACGCCGGGAGACGATTTCATGAAAGCCTACGTGATGACGACCGGAGCGGTGTTCGGGTTGATCACGCTCGCGCACGTCTTGCGCGTCGTCGCAGAAGGGCCGCGCCTGGCGTCGGAGCCGCTTTTTCGTGCTCACTGACCGTGTCTCTCGACGGCGCTGTGCCTGTGGGCGTGGCGCGTCCTTCGCCTGCACACGGTCGTGACGCCGCGCTGGGGCGTCGCGCCGTATTTTCTCGTCGACGACGTCGTGGCGACGGCGAACTACTACCGCGACAAAGCTCGGTTTCAGCTTCGAGCGCTTCTGGGGCGAGCCGCCCTGTTTCTGCATGGTCACGCGCGGGGGCGTCGTCATCATGCTGAGCCAAACGACGACGATCGGCGTCATGCGGCCTAACCACGTCGCCGACCCGGAGCGTGAGGCCTGGGACGCCTACGTGTGGGTCGACAATGCGGACGCGCTGCCTGCACGGAGTTCAAGTCATCGTGGGGTGACCATCGCGCGCGAGATCTGCGATCAGCCGTACGGGTGCCGCGACTTCGACGTCGCGGACTGCAGCCAGCCGCGAGCATCGGCTGGCTTTCGGTCGACGACACCGAAGGCTGATGACGGTCAAAAAGCTATCTGCTGTCGTTTCCGAGCGCGTCCTGCGATCGGCACTCGGCTTCGGGGCCGGCGTGGCGCGAGAAGTTGGAGAAGTCGCCCTCCCGGATGGCATCCGCCATTCGCAGCTGTACCAGAACCTCGTCGATGCCACGCTGCGGTTCCTGATCGAACAGGTCGGCGGCGTCGAAGGGGTACAAGGCCGACAGCACGCTGCCGGACGATTTCCTGGTCAGGCGAACCGCGGGCAACGCCGTCGAAGCCCTGGGCATCGTTGCCTTCCGAGCGTCGCCGGTCTGGATCCTCGCCGCGCTCGCCGATCTCTGCGGGATGGGCCGGCACCTGATTCCCGAAATCGCCGACGCCCTCAAGGCGCAAGGGCTCCTCGAAGCCGACACGCAGTTCGTCACGCGTCGATCAGATGCTCGACGGCCTGAACGCACCTCGTCGCGGCTGGCCGCCACCATCAACACGCCGCCGCTCGATGTCCAGGGACTTCGCAACGAATGGGCGGCGATTCGCGCCGAAGCGCCGGACGCTGCCGCCCGCCAGTCTTCCCGGCGGCGAAGCCATCGCTAACGTATGGTCGCAGCTGAAGACCGAGGCGGCGCGCCAGCATCGATCGGTCTTCGAAACCTCGTCGCTGATGGCGGTGTCGGCGGTACGCGCGCTGCCGAGGCGGCGTCCGCTGGCTTCTCCGCGTCCGCCCGGGCGGGGGCGGCGCGGACGGGCAGTCAGGTGTTCGCCGCGGCGCTGCTCGATCATTACCGGCAGACGCTGACGGAGATGCAGGAGATTGGCTACCTGGCCTATGCCGGCCGCCAGTTTCGTCCGCTACGTCCGCGCGGCGGTCGATCAGCTCTCGCCGGAGCGCGTACGCTCACGCAGCGGTGCTGGAACGACTTCAGGGAATAGTCACGAAACCACGAAAACACGAAATAAATCAGTCTGGTTTCGTGATTCGTGCTTTCGTGGCCATCCTCAGACAAACAGCGTCACGAGATGGGACGCTGCGTGTCCGCCACTTCGGGATCAACCAGCACGACGGATGTTTCAACCTGGCGTTCGGGGATCGTCCAGTAATTCTTGAGCAGGCGGTTCTTTCCTCGATCGACACCGTCTGAAAGCCGTGCTTCTTCGTAGAAGCGGATCGCCCAGACGGCATCGGCCCACGTGCCGATCAACACCGGATCGTTCGTCAGCTGGCACAGGTGTGAGAGCAGCCGCGCCCCGATGCCTTGCCCCTGGTTCGCGGTGAGGACGTAGGCGTGGCGGATGAGGGTGACATCCTGCACCTGCTGCAGGCCCATCACGCCAAGCAGTCGACCGCCGTCCTCATACCCCCAGAACACCACGCCGTCGTCGATCTCGTGCTGCAGCTTTTCGGCCGGCATGTACGGCTCGGTCCAGCGATCGGGCGGGATGATCCCTTGTAGGCTTGCGCGCCATCGTTGACGATGGCCCACATCAGCTCGAAGTCGCGCGCGTCACAGCGGCGGATCATGGTCAATGCGCCTTGATGTTACGCCGTCAGCATCCCTTGATCGCGGACGTAGAGCCGGCCGCCGCTGACCGACCGGGTGCGCCCAGCTCGGAAAGCCCTGATCCGCGATCGTGAACCGGCCCTTCTCCTTGTAACCCGTGGGCGTCGCCTCGACCAGGCCGACGACGTTGTTCTCGCTCTGCACGTAGAGATTGCCGTCGGCGTAAACGAGGGCGCCTTTGCCGACGCTTCGATCGCGCCACATCATCTTGCCGGTGGCGAACTCCAGGCACGTCAGGATCGAGTTGTTGAACCCGTAGAGATAGCCGTTGACGAGGACGACGCCGCCGTGATGGTTCTGCATCTCGCGGGTGAAGTAGATCTGCTGCGCCTTGACCTCGCCGGCCTGCGCGGTCAGCGCGAGCAGCGCGCCGCCCGTCCCGTAGCCTGACGTGTAGAACACCTTGTTGTCGGAGAACACCGGCGTGGCGACGTTGGCGGTGCCGTTCGCCACCGGCGTATGGCGCCACATCAGCTTGCCGTCCGACGCGCGCACGCCGACGCCCGCCTGCGCCGTCAGCGTCATGATCACGTGGACACCCTGCACGTCGGCCGCGATCGGTGACGCATAGCCCGCCTCGTCGCTCAGCTGCTGGCTGGTCCACACCGTTTTGCCCGTCATCTTGTCGAGGGCGGCGATGCCGGCGCGCGGTCCGCCGGGTGTGACGATGACGTTGCCGCCGTCGACGAGCGGCGATTCGCTGATCAGCCAGGGAATCTGCCGGCCGCCGAAGTCCGCGAGGATGTTGCGCTGCCACTTGATCGGTGCCGTCGGCGAGGGCGAGGCACGCGAGGTCGCCGCTCTCGGTGAGGACGTACATCCGGTCGCCGTCGATCGTCGGCGTCCCGCGCGGCCCCGGCCCGCGATCGTTGTAGCCGCTGCGTCCAATCGATCGCCGCCAGACGACCCTGCCGTCGGCGCGGTTCAGGCTCGCGACGGTGCTGGTGCGCTCGGCCGCGTGCAGCGCCTGGACGAAGATGCGATCGCCCTTCACGGCAACCGATCCGTAGCCGGCGCCCAGTCCCGAAATCGACCACGACGGCCGGCGGTCCCGATGGCGGCCACTGCTGGAGGAGGCCGGTTTCCTTCGACAGGCCGGTGCGATCGGGCCCCTGCCACTGCGGCCAGTCGCTCGCCGTCGCCGCCTCCGGCGCTTTGGCGAGACAGGTCTGACCGGCGGCGGTTGGGCTGCGCGCGATCGACGGTGAACCCGAGCACCGACACGATCGTCCATAGCTTCATCGCCCAATCCCCACCTGGACCACGAAGCACGAAAGCATCGAGGATCTGCGTGGTCACGGCATCGACACGTGACACCAGAATACAAGTACCTATGGGAGAATTCTGAGCATGTTGCCATTCAGACGGCTCTCGTGTGCCGCCGGTCTGTCCGCGCTGTTGCTCGCGCCGCTGACGCGTGCGCCCAGCCGGACGCCCAGCCGGTCATCCGCTTCACGCTGCCGCCGGTCACCGTCACGGCGCAGAAGGAACCGGCCGATCCGCAGACGCTGCCGGTCAGCGTGACCGCCGTCACTGCAGGAGCACGCTCGAGGACGCCGCGTGTGCGCAGCGTGAGCGATGCCGCCGGCTACGCGCCCAACACCTACTTCAACGAATTCACGGTGCGGAAGCTGAGCAACGCGCGCTTTCGCGGCGTTGGCGCGAGCCCGGCGAATCCCGGCGTCGCCAGTTACATCGACGGCGTGCCGCAGCTCAACGCCAACTCCTCGAGCGTCGAACTGATCGACGTCGATCAGATCGAGTTCGTGCGCGGCCCGCAAAGCGCGCTCTTCGGACGCAACGCGCTCGGCGGCGTCATCAACATTACGAGCGGCCGTCCCTCGCTCACGAAATGGAGCGGCGGCCTGAGCGGCCCGTACGGCAACTTCAACGGCGGCGATCTGCGCGGCGCCGCCTCGGGTCCGATCGTCGCCAACAAGGTCGCCGTCGAGTGTCGGGTTCGAGTACTCGACGCGGGACGGCTATACGAAGAACGACCTGACCGGACACGACCTCGACTCGCGGTCCGCCGTCTTCGGCAAGGGACAGCCTGCTGTGGAAGCCGAACGCCCGCTGGGAGCGCGCGCGCGATGTTCAACGGCGAGCGCGCGCGCGACGGCGATTACGCGCTCAACGACCTGGCGGCCGTGCGCGCGAACCCGTTCCACGTGTCGCGCGACTTCGAGGGATTCGCCCACCGCGACATCCTGGCGCAGACGGTCCAGGTCACCTACTTGGGCCCGCGAGTCGATTTCTCGACGACGACCGGCTTCCTCAAGTGGAAGACGGAGGATCTGGACGGATCTCGACTACACCGCCGCTGCCGCTCATTACACGCAACAACGCCGAAGAGGACTTTCCAGTTCACCGAGGAGGCCCGCTTCTCGTCCTCGAAGGCCGCGCCGGTCGTCCATCCGGACCGCGTGACCATGAAGTGGCAGGCCGGTCTGTTCGCCTTCACGCAGAATTACGCAGCAGGACGCCGTCAACAACTTCTCGCCGTTCGTGCTGTCGCCATTCATCAACTTTCCCATCAGTCAGCATTCACCGCAGTCGACGCTCGACGATCGCGGCCTCGGCATCTATGGGCAGGCCACCTGGACCGTTCTCGAAGAGCCTGGACGTCGTCGTCGGCGTGCGCGCCGACCGCGAGCACAAGACAGCGGCGCTGAGCACGTTCTTCGCGCCGGCTGATTGCCCGCTTTCGGTCCGCCTGTGACTCTGAACTCCGAGCGGACTTCACCGATGTGTCGCCGCAGTTCGCGGCTGCCTATCGCCTCACACCGGCGGCCAACGCTGCGGCACGGCCGCCCGCGGGTTCAAGGCCGGCGGCTTCAACGCCGCGTCGCCGACGGGTGCGGAAGCCTACGACCCGGAGCACAACTGGAACTTCGAAGGCGGCATCAAGACAACGGCCGCTTCGAATCGCGGTGACGGCGAACCATGGCGGCGTTTCATATTTCGTGGGACGACCTGCAGGTCTTCATTCCCAACCCGCTGGTGCCGGGACAGTTCTTCATCGGGAATTCCGCCGGGCGCGACCAGTTCCGGCGTCGAGTTCGAACTGCACGCCCGGCCGGATCGCTCGGCGTGGATCTGTTCGGCGGCGCCGGCTTCACGCACGCGCGTTCTCTCGGACGGCAGCTTCTCCAACGGCGTCGACGTCAGCGGCAAAACGCTGTCGAACACGCCGAGCTACACGGCGGACTTCGGCGTCCAGTATCGCGCGTCCGCTGCGCGAAGGTCTGTCGCTGACGGCGCGCGCCGAAGCGATCTGCTACGGCAACTTCACAGCTACGACGACGCGAACACGGTGGGACAGGACGCTTACACGTTGACGAACCTGCGCGCGGGACTGCGCGGCAAGCGCGCGTTCGGCGAATTGCTGGGTCCGCAATGCGTTCGACACCCGGTACATCCCCGTGGCGCTGCCGTATCCGGGCCTGGCGCCGTCGGGATTCGTCGGTGAAGCGGGCGCGCCGCGGACGTTCGGGCTGCGCGCGGGCGCATGACGTTTTCTGAAGGCAGGCCGAAGCAGCCTGCGCTACGAGTACCGCCGCCACTCGTAGCGCAGCGCTGCTGCGACACTCGTAGCGCTGCCGTCGGGCACTCGTAGCGCAGCCCTTCAGGACACTGTAGCGCAGCCCTGTAGCTGCCAAGAAAACGATGGTGAAAAAGCACTCGTGATCATCGCGCTTGCCGTCAGCGCCGCGCTGACGGCCGCGCAGGGACCCGATCGCGCGGCGCGCGGCGTCGCCGCTCGGCGACTGGCCCGAGGCCCGCGGGCCGAACCGCGACGGCATCTCGAAGGAAACCGGCCTGCCGGAGAAGTGGGCGCTCAACGGCCAGAACTTCCTGTGGCGCGTCGCCGCATGGCGGCCGCTCGGCGCCGATCGTGATGGGCAACCGCGTCTACGTGCAGAACCCGTCGGGCCGCGGCGCCGACGCTGCAGGAGCGCGTGATGGCGCTCGACGCCGACACCGGCAAGGTGGTCTGGGAATACAAGTTCAACATCTTCCAGAGCGACGTGCCGCCGCATCGCGTCGGCTGGGCGTCGCCGGCCGCCGATCCCGAGACCGGCAACATCTACGCGCTCGGCGTCGGCGCGACGGTGATCGCGCTCAGCAAGGACGGCAAGCTGCTCTGGGACCGCTCGGTCGGCGAGGAGTTCGCGGCCTTCACCACCCACGGCGGCCGCACGATGTCGCCGCTCATCGACGGCGACCTCGTCATCGTCAGCGCGCGCGATCTCGAGCTGGGGCACGCAGGCGAGCCGCGCGCACCGTTTCGTCGCGCCTCGACAAGCGCACCGGCGACATCGTCTACGTCGCCGTCGCCCGGCGGGCGTCCGTACGACACCGGCGTACGCGCTGCCGACTCATCGCGACCATCAACGGCCTGCGGCTGCTGATCTGCGGCATCGGCGACGGCGCGCATCCACGCGCATGAAGCCGCAGACCGGCGAGAAGCGTCTGGAGCTTCGTCGCCGCCAAGCGCGCCATCAACACCGGCGTCGCCGTCGCGGGCACTACCGGTCATCGTCTCGCACGGCGACGAGAACCTCGACTCGAGCGAGCTCGGGATGATCGCCGCGATCGACGGATCGCAGACCGGCGACATCAAGACGACGAAGTGGGCGGTCAAGGGCGATCAGTTCGGCTTCTCGTCGCCGGTCATCGACGGCACCGCGTCTATCAAATCGAGAACGGCGTCGCGGCTTGAAGGCGTTCGACCTCGAACGACCGGCCGCGAGCTCTGGCGGCAGTCGCTCGGCACGGTTCAGAAGGCGCCGCTCGTGATGGCGCGACGGCAAGCTCTATCGTCGGCACCGAGAGCGGCAAGTTCTTCATCGTGCGGCCGCTCGCCGACCAGGCGGAGGTGCTGAGCGAGGTCGAGCTGCCGAAGAGCCTCGACGACAACGCCGGGCAGTCGGTCGGGCATTCCCGAGCCGATGTTCGGCGGCGCCGCCGATCTCGCGCGGGCCGCGTCTTCTTCGTGTCGACCGGCGGCGTGTACGCGATCGGCCCGAAGGCGGCCAAGGCCACGACCGGCATCGCGGCGCCTCGCCGCAGTCGAGAAGGGCGACGGCGCGCCGGCGCTCGTGCAGGTGCAGCCCGACCGAGCTGGTGCTGAAGCCCGGCCAGACCGTGAAGCTGCGCGCGAGGCTGTTCGACGCGAAGGGACGATTCCTGCGCGAGGAGCCGGCGCCACGTGGTCGCTCCAGGGGCTGAAGGGCACGGTCGCCGACGGATCGTTCACCGTCGCGGCGGATCCCGATCGACCAGGCCGGGCACGATCAAGGCGACGGTCGGCGCGATCTCGCGGCGAGGCGCGCGCGCGGTCGCGCGGCCGATGCCCTGCACCGAAACGTTCGACAGCTACGCCGACGGCGCCGTGCCGCCCGGCTGGGTGAACGCCACCGCCGGCAAGCTCTCGGTGACGACGCTCGACGGCCAGAAGGTGCTGACGAAGGCGCCCGACAACACGATCTTCAAGCGGATTCGCGCCTTCATCGGTCCGGTGGACTGGTCGAACTACACCTTCGAAGCCGACGTCCGCGGCACGACGCAGCGCCGCCAGATGACCGACATCGGCATCACCGGCGCAGCGCTACTCGCTCGTGCTCTACGGCAACTCGCAGCAGCTGAAGATCGAGCCGTGGGAGCCGGAAACCCAGCGGTCGGCCGTGGTGCCGTTCGCGTGGAAGGCCGACACCTGGTATCACCTGAAGCTGCGCGTCGAGAACACGCCCGACGGCAAGGTGCGCGCGCGTGGCAAGGCGTGGGCGAGCCGGGCAGCCCGAGCCGGCCGCGTGGACGATCGACAAGACCGATCCGATCGGCAACCACGCAACGGCGCGCCCGGCTTGTTCGTCGACGCGGAGTTCGGCGCCTATCTCGACAACCTGAAGATCACTCCAGCGCGAACCAATGACCATGAAACGCATCCTGTCTCGCGACGTCACGCTCGTTCTGCTCTGCTCGACGCTGCCGGCCGCGCGTCGGCGCGTCGGATCCCGGCGTCCGGCGACTGGCCGATGTGGGGCGGCACACCCGATCGCAACATGGTGTCGAACATGAAGGGGCTGCCGACCGAGTGGGACGTCAAGACCAAGAAGAACGTGAAGTGGGTCGCCGAGCTCGGATCGCAGAGCTACGGCAACCCGGTCGTCGCCGGCGGCATGGTCTTCGTCGGCACCAACAACGAAGCGCTGCGCGATCCGAAGCAGCCGGGCGACCGCGGCGTGCTGATGGCGTTCAAGGAAGCGACCGGCGAGTTCCTGTGGCAGCAGACGCACGAGAAGCTCGCGTCGGGCCGCGCCAACGACTGGCCGTACCAGGGCGTCGCCGTCGTCGCCGCTGGTCGAAGGGCACGCACCTCTACTACACGAGCAATCGCGGCGTCGTCTGGTGTCTCGACATCAACGGCTTCCGCGACGGCAAGAACGACGGGCCCGGTCACCGACGAGAAGCTGACCGGGCCGCACGACGCCGACGTGATCTGGTCGTTCGACATGATGGAGGAAGTCGGCTCGTATCCCGCACAACATGTCGAACTCGTCGCCGGTCGTCTTGGGCGATCTGGTGTTCGTCAGCACGTCGAACGGGCAGGACGAGAGCCACGTGCACATTCCGTCGCCGAAGGCGCCGGCGATCATCGCGCTCAACAAGAACACCGGCAAGCTGGTGTGGGAGGACAACTCGGTCGAGGATCGCATCCTGCACGGCCAGTGGTCGACGCCGTCGGTCGGCAAGATCGGCGGCGTCGATCAGGTGGTCAGCGCGCAGGGCGACGGCTGGGTGCGCGGCTACGAGGCGCTGACCGGCAAGAAGCTGTGGGAGTTCGACACCAACCCGAAGGACGTCGGTGTGGCCGAAGAACCGCAACGAGGTGATCGGCACGCCGGTCATCTACGAGGACCAGCGTCTACATCGCCAACGGCCAGGATCCGGAGCACGGCGAAGGCGTCGGGCACCTCTACTGCATCGACGCCACCAAGCGCGGCGACATCACGCAGACGCGGCCGCGTCTGGCAGTACGACAAGATCCGCCGCTCGATCTCGACCGCGTCGATCGCCGACGGCCTGCTCTACATCCCGGACTTCAGCGGCTTCCTGCACTGCCTCGACGCGAAGACCGGCCAGGATACTGGACGCACGACATGTTCGCCGCCGTCTGGGGCTCGACGCTGGTCGTCGACGGCAAGGTCTACCTCGGCGACGAGGACGGCGACGTCGTCGATCCTGCAGGCGGGCAAGGAAAAGAAGGTGCTCGCCGAGATGAACATGGGCAGCGCCGTCTACGCCACGCCGGTGCCGGCGCACGGCGCGCTGTTCCTGAACAACCGGAATCAGCTGTTCGCGCTGGCGACGGCGAAGTAGACGGTCAACGTGACGCAGGGCAGCCTTAGGCACGCTCGCGCTCCGCTGTGCCGCGGCAGCGCGCTGGCGCCTCGCGCATGACGAGCGCTCGCGGCGCTCGATTCTGCGCCGGCTCTGCCTCGCCGCGCAGGCGCCTTCCCAACTGGCCCCAGTTCCGCGGCAACGCCCGCGCTCACCGGCGTCGCGGCGACGGCTCTGCCGGCGACGCTGGCGCTGAAGTGGACCTACGACGCCGGCGAGGTCGGTCGAATCGTCCGCGGCGATCGCCGACGGCGCGGTGTACGTCGGGTCGACGAAGGGCGAGCTGACTCGCGCTCGACCTCGAGACCGGCAAGCTGCGCTGGAAGCTTACGAGACCGGCGCCGGCGGCTTCATCGGCGAATCGTCGCCGGCGGTCAGTGACGGCACGGTGTTCGTCGGCGACCTCGCCGGGCATCGTGCACGCCGTCGGCGCGAAGGACGGCAAGCGCCTGTGGACGTTCAAGACCGACGGCGAAGTGAAATCGTCGCCGGCGCTCGTCGGACGATCTGGTGCTGATCGGGTCGCATGACACGCACCTCTACGCGCATCGACCGACGGACCGGCAAGCTGCGCTGGAAGCTGCAGACCGACGGACCTGTCCACGCCACGCCGGCGGTCCAGAACGGCATCGTCTACATCGCGGGCTGCGACGAGCGCTTTCGCGCGGTCAGCGTCGCGGACGGCAAGGTGCTGTTCGAGATTCCGCTCGGATCGTACACCGGCGCGTCGACGGCGGTGAGCGGCGAGCGCGCCTACGTCGGGACGTTCGACGCGGAGCTGTTCGCGCTCGATCTCGCGCGCGAAGAAAATCGCTGTGGCGCTACCGCGATCCCGAGCGGGAGTTTCCGTACTATTCGTCGGCGGCGCTCGACGCGGCGCTCGGCACGACGGGCAGCGCCCGCGTCATCGTCGGCGGACGCGACAAGGCGATCCACGCGGTGAATGCGGCCACCGGCAAGTCGGCCTGGAAGTTCGTGACCCGCGCGCGCGTCGACTCGTCACCGGCCGTCGCCGGCGGCCGCGTGTTCGTCGGCTCGAACGACGGCAAGCTGTACGTCCTCGACGCGGCCACCGGGCAGAAGCAGTGGGAGTTCGACGCCGGCGACGCCATCACCGCCTCCCCGCCATCGGCGCGGGCCGCGTCGTCGTGGGCTCGGCGGACGGGCGGATCTACCGTTTCGGGTAAGCTTGAGAAGACAGTGAGAAGCGGATTAAAAGTTAAAAGTCAGAGACCAGGAGACGCAGAACTCTAGAACCAAGAACCGACGAACCTCAGAACTACGAACCCGTAGAACCCTAGAACCTTAGAACCCTAGAACCCTGGAACCTTGAACCCAGAACCCGTCACCGTCGCAGACCAGACCGACGTCGGCAGCTACTTCGTCGCCACCTATCCGCCGTTTTCCGTGTGGTCGCAGGAGGCCGTCGCGCGCGATGCGCGGCCGGCGCTCGAGTCGCCGCCGGCGCCCGGCGTGCCGCTCGGGCTGTACCTGCACATCCCCTTCTGCAGGAAGCGCTGCCACTTCTGCTATTTCCGCGTCTACACCGACAAGAACGCGCAGGAGGTCGGTCACTACCTCGACGTGCTGGCGCGCGAATGGGAGCTGTACGGGCGGCTGCCGGCGATCGCGGGCCGGCCGCTCAACTTCGTGCTACTTCGGCGGCGGCACGCCGTCGTTTCTGTCGACGCAGCAGCTGCAGAGTCTGGTCCGGCGGCTGACCGCGGTCACGCCCTGGACCGGCGCCGAAGAGATCACGTTCGAGTGCGAGCCGGGCACGCTGACGGACGCCAAGCTCGCCGCCATCCGGCGCATGGGCGTGACGCGGCTGAGCCTCGGGGTCGAGAACTTCGACGATCGCATCCTCGAGATCAACGGCCGCGCGCACCGGTCGCCGGAAATCGCGCAGGCGTATCGCGCGGCGCGCGCGCTCGACTTTCCCCAGATCAACATCGACCTCATCGCCGGCATGCTCGGCGAGACCGAGGCGAACTGGCGCGCCTGCGTCGAGAAGACGCTGGCGCTCGAGCCGGACAGCGTGACCATCTACCAGATGGAGCTGCCGTTCAACACCACGATCAGCAAGCGATCTCCTGAAGGGCACGCGGATCTTCGAAGAGCCGATCGTGAACTGGTCGACGAAGCGGCGATGGGTGGCCGAGGCGTTCGAGGCGCTCGAGCGGGCGGGCTATCACGTGCGCAGCGCCTATACCGCGGTCAGGAATCCGTCGCGAACGAAGTTCATCTATACCGATCGCCTGTGGCAGGGCGCCGACATGGTCGGCCTCGGCGTCGCCTCGTTCGGCCACGTCAACGGCGTCAACATGCAGAACGCCGACACCTGGGAAACCTACAGCGAGTCGGTCGTGCGCGACGAGATTCCACTGCGGCGCGCCTACCGTCCGACACCCGACGAGCGCTTCATCCGCGAGATGGTGCTGCAGCTCAAGCTGGGAAGCGTCCGGCCGCAATACTTCCGGGACAATGCGGCGTCGACATCCTCCAGCGCTTCGCGGCGGAGCTCGACGGCCTGCGGAACGAAGGCTACTTGAGCGAAGCCAGCGAACAGCGCGTGGCGCTCACGCGGAACGGTCTCCTCTGCGTCGACGTCCTGCTGCCGCGCTTCTTCCTGCCGCAGCACACCGGCATCCGCTACACGTGATGGACGTCGCGCGAACCGCCCGACAAAGAATGTGGCCACAGAGTCACAGAGACACCGAGACGTGAACGCTTCGATGGGTCCGCTCGCCGCCGACCACACACGACGAACGTGGATCGATTCGACGGCGGCGCCGCGAAGCGGCGCAGTCGGCCGCAAACGGTTCGCGGGAACGAGCCGCCCACAGATCGAATGCGGTTCGTTCCCGTGAACCGTTCGCGGTCCGACCGGGCCTGCTGCCGCAGGCCCGCGCCGCACGAATCGGCGCCATTCGGCTCTGTGGCTCTGTGTCTCTGTGGCCAGTGCCGCGCGGTCGGCGCGGCCAGCCGATCGCCGAGGCTCGCCTTGGTTGACGTCGTCGTCATCGGCGGCGGTCCCGGCGGGTTCCACCTGCTCCACGCTTCGCGCCAGCACGGCTGCCGCGTCGAGCTGTTCGAGCGCGAGCAGCTTCCGCGCGTTTCACATCGGCGAGTCGCTGATCCCCGAGACCTACTGGGTGCTGAAGCGGCTCGAACATGCTGCCGAAGATGCAGGCGAGCCACTTCGTCAAGAAGCTACAGCGTGCAGTTCGTCAACGCGAGCGGCAAGCTGTCGGCGCCGTTCTACTTCTGGGACAACAAGCCGCACGAGTGCTCGCAGACCTGGCAGGTGGTGCGCAGCGAGTTCGACCAGATGATGCTCGACAACGCCCGCGAGCACGGCGTCGCCGTCGCACGAAGGCGTGCGCGTCGCTCGACGTGCTGTTCGAGAGGCGAGCGCGCCGTCGGCGTCACCATCCAGCGACGAGGACGGCACGCGGCGCGACGTTCGCGCGAAGGTCGTCGTGGACGCCAGCGGCCAGGCCGGCCTGATTCAGAATCGCCTGCGGCTGCGCGTCTGGGATCCGGTCCTGAACAAGGGCGCGATCTGGACGTACTGGGAAGGCGCCTACCGCGACACCGGCCGCGACGAAGGCGCGACCATGGTGCTGCAGACCGCCAACCGGAACGGCTGGTTCTGGGTACATCCCGCAGCACAACAACATCGTCAGTCGGTCGGCGTGGTCGGCGCCGTTCGACTACCTGTTCAAGAACCGCGGCAGCCTACGAACAGACCTATCAGGAAGAAGTGCGAGCGCTGCGCCGCCGTGAAGCAGCGCGTCTCGAGCGGCGCGCCGCGTCACCGGCTACTTCGCGACGAAGGACTACTCGTATCGCGCGACACGCGTCGCCGGCGACGGCTGGGTGATGATCGGCGACGCGTGGGGTTTCTCGATCCGCTCTATTCGTCGGGCGTGCTGCTGGCGCTGAAGTCCGGGCGAGCTCGCCGCCGACGCGATCGTCGAGGGCCTGCAAATCCGGCGACACGTCGGGCGCAGCAGCTCGGCACGTGGGGGCCGGTGTTCAACGAGGGCGTCGACCGGATGCGCCGGCTCGTCTGCGAGTACTACGACGGCTTCAGCTTCGGCGCCTTCGTCCGCAACTACCCCGAGCTTCGCGGAACGGTGACCGATCTGCTGATCGGCGACCTCTTCACCGATCGCGTCGACAAGGTGTGGCAGCCGATGGAGTCGCTCTACCCGCCCGGCAAGGCGCCGATTCCGCCATGGAACATGCGGCACGGCGCAGGACGCCGCGCCCGAGAAGGCGAACGAGCTCACGCTGCCGGACGGACGAAAGCCATAGCCGTCAAGAGGGCGGCGGCCGGTCCGGAGCGATTGCGCTCGATCCACTTCAGCAAGCCGTCCGCAGCATCCTTCGCCGCGCGCGATCCCGTGCCGGGCCCCATCCCCTTCAATTCGCTCTGATGTTCGCCGAATGTGACCCGCACACGAATGATCGTATTGACGAACGGCGTCAGCTTCACGCCGCCGAATCCGCCCTCGCCGGCGTTCTGCTGCTCGCGATCGGTGACCTCCACGGTGACGTCGGCCTGGGCCCGATCGTCGACGACACTCAACCCAGCCTGCGGCGCAGGGCGTCGCGCAGCTCGCGAACGGCGGCGAGCCGCCCTTGCAGCGCGTCGCCGGGCGGCGAACCGCCGGGGACTTCGGTGGCAAAGACGTAGATGCGGACCGATTCCTTCCCGTGCGTCCTGGCTTGGCTGCCGCCACCGAGGACGGCACACAGCACAAGCGCGACAACAACGGTCATGTATGAATCATCGCTCCACTCGTGGACCGTCCGCGACAGTGCAATACCTATCAACCGCGAGTCTTTGAAAAAGCTGCACGGTGGGTCAGAGCGTGAGGGCATGAGATCGCCGCGCCTGACCCACCGGAAGCGGCGATCCGCTACGACCCGAGATCCAGGGCGACGATGCGCCCGGTCAATAACTCGGTGATGTAGAGTGAGTGGCCGGTTCGCGTCGCGCAGCATCGCCGTCGGTCTCGCCAGGTAGTCGGCGAGCACCGTGGGCGCGCCTCCCGGTGAGTCGAATTGCAGTAGCAACCCCGGCCCGCCGAAGAACGGCGCCGGCCCGGAGGAGTTCTGGAGGACCAGGTATCGCCTCGTGCTGCCCCGTCCTGATCCCGACGACTCCGATTGCCGCTTTCAGTCCGCTCAGAACGGTGATTGACACCCGTGGACGGATCGATCTGCACGACGGCGGACGTCCCGGGCGCGAACGGAACGCCGCGGAACAGCGTGACTAGCAGTTCACCGTCGGCGTAGTCGATACCGGTCGGAACAGCGTCGACGACTGGGCCGCCGACCGCCGGGGAAGAGGGTCGGGGATTGCCGGGAAGGTGGCGAGCGGGGAGAAACTGCCCGTCGAGATATCGACCCCGCCGACACACCAGATTCCGTCCGCCATCCGTCACGTAGAGCTGGTCCGCAACGACCATCAAGGCCGAACGGGTTCGAGCCACGCACGATCGCCGGGAAGCCCGGCAGGGGTCGGAAATGTAGTCCGGGAAGTTCGCCACCAGCTCGATATCAACGGCGTCGCCGCTGCCGTTTGAAAGATGCACACTCGGCCCTGCGGCGAGCGTCTGCTCATCCGCCGGCGACAGCGTGAATCCGGCGGTGGTTTTCTCCACGTGCGCGCTGAAATGAATCGCCATGAACGGAGCTGAAAATGGGGATGACACACGTTGGTTCGCCAGGTTCCTCGTCGGAACCTGGAGACGCCGCAGGACGCTGTCGCCTATGCTCATGAGCACGTAGAGCGTCCGCCCACGCATCGCGATGCCCGCCGGTCCCGCTGGATCACCGACGTCGCTCCCGGACGGCAGACCGTCCAGAAGGGTTCGACGCTCGGGAAGGGTCCACGATTGAGATGCGACCGCTGTGCGGTGCCGCTCAAGCCGGTCTCGATACCAGCAAGTTGCCCTGGTTCGAGAGCGCCATCCCCATCGGACGTCTCAGTCCGGACGTCACTGTCGTTCCTGGACACAACTTGTGCGCTGGCGTCAACCACCGTGAGCATCGGCGAAAGCGCAAGCATCACGGCAATCTTTGCGCTGACGGTACACTCACCGATGCGTGCGATTCTGCTCGAGATGCACTCATACGACTCCTCAGTTTCAGTCCGTCCTGTCGTTGACCATGCGACTGAGCACTGAAGCATCAGCCAACGACGGCGGACGGCTGTGCAATATAGAACAGCGACGGTCCGCCGGGGCCGAGCACAGGGATCGCCTGAGGGGCGTTTCTCGCGTCCTTTAGAATCGATGCCATGAAGCTCGGACAACTCACCGCTGCGATTCTGTTAGTCCGCTCTTCGCGGCCGACTCGCTGTCCGCACAGAACCGCCCGACCGATTACGTGGCAATGGCGCGGACCGAATCGCGACGGCGCCATCCCCTCATTCACCGAGCCCAACCCGGGCCGGAAAAGCTGACGCGGAAATGAAGGTGGACGCCGGGCTCGGTTGCCACGCCCGTAAACACCGGCAACCGCGCCTACATGCTCGCGCGACTGGCGACCAGGAAGCGCCTCACGCGCCGACGCGGACACGGGCAAGGTGCTTTGGCGCACCGCGTTGATCCGGCCGCGTTCACGATCAGCCCGCGCGGTAGCGCGCCACGAGAAGGGACCGAAGTGCGACGCTGACTTTCGCCGACGGCGTGCTGTTCACGCCTCGGCATGACCGGGATTGTCAGCGCGTTCGATGCGGCGACCGGCAAACGCCTGTGGTAGACGGCGTCGTCGCAACCGGGGCCGTCGGACCACACGGCGATGTCGCCGCCCGTCGACTCGCGGGCTGGCATCGTTCACGTCGGCAGCCACGGTCGAGGAGCTCTGACCGCCTGGACGTGAACACCGGCGGCGGTGAAGCGGCGTTGGGACGGCGACGGACCGGGCTATGGCTCGCCGATCGTGGCGGAGTTCGACGGCACCCGGCAGATCATCACGCTTCACGCAGGACAACCTGGTTGGTGTCTCCGCGCTCCACCGGCGCGCTTGCTCGTGGAAGCGCCGCTTCGAGACAAATTACATCGCAAAACTGCATCACTCCTTAAGCGTACGGCCAGACGGTGATCGTGTCCGGTCTCGACAAGGGAGTGACCAGGCGTTCAAACTGGCGAAGGCCAACGGGCAGTGGAACCCGGCGGACGTCTGGGAAAACACCGAGGCGTCGATGTACATGACCATCGGCGTCATCGTCCACGACATCTTCGCCGCGCTGTCGCACAGCTTAGAACAAAGGCCAAGTTCTTCGCCCAGGGACGCCAGGACGGGCAAGACGGCTTGAAGAGCGCGCTCCCGTCAGGCGACCAACGCCGCGATCAGCCGCGCCGGCGATCTCTCTTCTTCATCCTCAAGGAGGACGCCGAACTGCTGATCGCGCGAAGCGGGGCGTAGGGGTCTTCGGGAAACGGTGAAGACCTGACTGCCGTCGCCGACAGCGCGACCTCCTTGTCCGCGCCGCGCCGGTGCCTCCGGCCGTAGGCTTTCGTAAAGCGACGTTGGAACCCTCACGCTGTGGACGAAAGATGGATTAGCGATTACAATCCCACTCGACATGGCCACCGTCGCGAGCACAGACACACCACACACGATGGAAATCTTATGGGATGGGTCATCTTCGTTGCCAGGAGCGCCGGCGTCTTGTCGGTGGGGCGCGCACGGCAAGTCCCCAGCAACACTGGGACTGGTACGCAGCTCCGGCGCAACCGCGCTGAAAGCGCCTGCTGCAGTCGGCGCCGCGTACTTCCTCGATCGGCGTCAATATCCGGTGGGCGCGTGCTTCTTCGGCGCAGGGCAAACCTGTCGGGATCTCGACTCCACGGGACTCATCACCGCCACAGATATTGCCGAGCGTCGCCTGGCGTGCGCAAGGCGCGGCGTGCATCATCTGGGTGTTCAAGACCGGCGGCCTGCCGGCTCTGACGTGATGCCGCCGGTCGTCTTTCGGCGGCGCGCTCCTTGGTCAACGTCCTGGTCACGATGGTGATCCCATCCGCCCACAAGGCGTGCGAATCAATCCAGCTGATGCTCTATGTCGGTTTCCCGCTGGCGTCAGCGGGCGCGGGGACGGTGCTGTACTTCCGACCGACGGCGTGACGCGTGACCATGAAAGATGGGGCACTGGAACCGGGCGCCCGCTGGGCAATTATCGGATCGAGCGCCTGCCCGGTTCAGCGGTGTTCTCGCCTACGACACGATCCTCCATCGCCAGGTCGCGCTGAAGCCATCAGCGACGCGGGCGCCGAATCGGCGCGCGCGTACGCGGCTGCCGCGAGGCGCGCAGCGCCGCCGCGCTGAATCATCCGGGCATCTGCACGATCCACGAAGTCGGCGAGGCGGACGGCCCTGGGCGTTCATCGCCATGGAGTACGTGGAGGGCCAGTCGCTGCACGATCGGCCCGCGGCGCGCTTCCTGCCGCTCGGGAGATGATCCGGATTTGCCACGCAGGCGGCCGACGCGCTGGCATTCGCACACGACCGCGGCGTCGTCCATCGGGATTTCAAGGCCGCCAACGCCATCGTCTCGCCGGATGGACGGCTGAAAATCGTCGACTTCGGTCTGGCACGTCGCGTCGACGTCGCGACGGTCAATGCGACGACCATCGCGTCGCTGGCACCCAAGGGCGTCGCCATCGGTACGCCGTACGCCATGGCGCCGGAACAGGCGAAAGGCCTGGAGACCGACGCCCGGACGGACGTCTGGGCGCTGGGCGTTCTGCTGTAATGAAATGGCGGCGGGCTCGGCTCTTCCGCGGCGACACGGGCGCGGAGGTGTTCTCGTCGATCCTGCGCGACGCCCCCGCCGAGCTTCCAGCCACAGTGTCCGGGGCGCTGGCCGCAATCGTCGAACGTTGCCTCCAAAAGGATCCCGCGCGCGTCGTTAATAACACGCGGCCGAGGCCCGTGACGCGCCTGCCGCGATCGATCCGACTGCGGCCGGTCGGCCGTCGACGCGGCTCGGCGTTTCCTGCACGCGCCGCGGCCCCTGCCGCGGCGCTGGTTGCGGTAGCCGCAGTCGTCGTTTGGGTCGGACCGCTTTGGCGGACGTCCGACACTGGCGCCATCAAGCTCGCCAGGCTGTTCTTCGAGAATCTGACCGGCGATCCCGATCAGGAGTACTTCAGCGATGGCCTGACCGAAGACATGATCTACGCAGTCAGACGTCTGCATCCGCAGCGGCCAGCTGTCATCGCCAGAACCTCGTCGATGCGCTACAAGAAGAGCTGGACAAGCCGATCGATCAGACGGGCTGCATTTCCGGCGTCGACTACGCTCGAAGGCAGCGCGCGCAAGGAGGCCGGCGCGTGAAGATCAACGCGCGGCTCGTGCAGGTGAAATGACCAGAGCCAGCGCTGGAGCGACAGCTACGAACGCGAGAGCGCGGGCATTATGACGCTGCAGGGCGACGTGGCCCGTGGCGTGGCACGCTCGCTGTCCCTGGCGCTGCTCCCGGTCGAGCAGAATCGGCTCGCGGCGCTGTCCGCCCGATCGATCCCGGCGCCTGCGAAGAGTATCTGCGGGGCCGAATGCATCACCTGCGGCTCACGCGCGACGATCTCGATACCGCCAGTACTTCTGAGAGGGCGCTTCAGAAAGATCAAAACTACGCGTTGGCGTACGTCGGTCGCTGCTTCGGTGTGGAGCGGCCGGCGGCAGATAGTTTGTCGGTCCCGCCGAATCCAATACCCAAAGAAGAAGCGGCCATCCGCAAGGCGCGCTCGCGCTCGATGACGCACTTCCTGAAGCGCACGCTCAGCTGGCGCTGCACAAGTGGGTTCGGTGCCTACGACTGGGCAATGGTGCCGAAGCCGAGTACCGGCGCGCCCTCGAGCTCAACTCCGAATCTCGCCGACGCCATGCTCAGCTACTCCACTGCTTTCGGTCAGCGGCGGCCCGAGGAAGGGATGCAGCAGATGCGGCGCGCGCTCGAAATCGATCCCTTCAACGCCACCTATCAGGCGTTCTGTATGGCGTCGACTCCGTGTTCCTGGGAAAGCTCGACGACGCCATCGCGCAGTTCCGCGGTCGCGTCTGCACGTCGCCGAATCTTCCGTTCGCCCAGATCCAGCTGTCCAATGCCCTCCTCCATCTCAAAGGCGAGTACGAAGAATCGTTGACAGTGCTAAGAGAACAAGCGGCACGCAATGATCGCGAGCTCGAAAATGCGCTCACGATCCAGTCTGCGGAGGGCTACCTGACGCAGTGCGGAGAACGGCCGACCTGCTGGCCGCACGGTCGCTGCGGACACATACGACCGGCATGCGCGTCGCGGGATGTACATGCGCACCGGCGGACAAGGATCGCGCCCTCGAATGGCTCGACCGGGCGTTCGAAGATCGCGATCCAAACCTCAATGGCATCATCTCGCCGATGTGGAACAGCGTTCGGGGCGATCCTGCGTTTCTCTGCTGACCTGCTTCTTCGCTGGATGAACATGCCGTCGTGAATCCGATGCCCGCGCCGCATGCTACGATCCACGGCAATGACATGGCCGCGCAGGATCGCCGTTTTCTTCTTCGTCGATTCTCTTCGTGTGCGCCATGCGGGTGGCCGTGCCTGCGCAACAGGCACCTTCCGTGAATCCGAGCCTCTTCGCCGAGATGCGATGGCGCAACATCGGCCCGCATCGCGCCGGGCGCAAGGCGGCGGCCGGCCATGCAGCCAGCCGCACACGTTCTACATCGGCATGGTCAACGGCGGCGTCTGGAAGACCACCGACGCCGGCCGCACCTGGACGCCGATCTTCGACGACCAGCCGACCGGATCGATCGGCTGGGTCGCCGTCGCGCCATCCGATCCGAACATCGTGTATGTCGCGCAGCGGCGAAGGGCTGCCGCGGCCCGACCTCGCCGCCGGCGACGGCATCTACAAATCCGACGGACGCCGGCGAGACGTGGACGCATCTCGGCCTGCGCGACGCGCAGCAGATTCCCAAGATCGCCATCGATCCGAAGAATCCGAACCGGCTGTTCGTCGCGGCGCTCGGCCACCCCTACGGACCGAACGAGGAGCGCGGCATCTTCCGATCGACCGACGGCGGCCAGCACGTTCGAGCGCGTGCTCTTCAAGGACGTGAACACCGGCGGCAAGGACGTCGACATCGACCCGTCCAACCCCGACATCGTCTACGCGACGATGTGGGAGCAGCGGCAGAGGCCCGTGGGAAAACGCCGCCTGGCAGCGGCACCAACGGCGGCATCTTCAAGTCGACCGACGGCGGCATCGACCTGGAAGCCGCTCACGCAGAGGCTTGCCCGACGGGCGTGATCAACGCCGAGCTCGGCATCGCGCCGACGCAATCCGCGACGCGCTCTACGCGACCGTCGAGGCCGGCGACGCCGGCACCGGCATCTACCGATCCGACGACGCGCGGCGAGACGTGGACGCGCAGCACCACCGACACGCGGCCGACCAGCCGCGTCAACGAGGCGGTGCCGCACGTGCACCCGAAGGACCCCGACACGCTCATCGTCACCGACGTCGTGCAGCTACAAATCGACTGACGGCGGCAAGACGTTCGTGCCGTTCAAGGGCGCGCCGGGCGGCGACGACAACCAGAACATCTGGTGGAATCCGATCGATCCGAACATCATGCTGCTGGTCGTCGATCAGGGCGCGGTCGTCACGCTGAACGGCGGCCAGACGTGGAGCTCGTGGTACACGCAGCCGACCGCGGCGCTCTATCACGTGATGGCGGACACCCGGCGTTCCGTACCGCGTATGAGCAATACTGCAACTGAACGAAGTACAC
>ERZ1370068.5057-contig-4096_pt1 | contig 33589 bp, 34 predicted proteins | sample MGYA00561227_ERZ1370068 | MGnify/ENA primary metagenome ERZ1370068 (study PRJEB38410, sample SAMEA6850437) | metagenome | study: Metagenomic assessment of the ecological functions of the soil: analysis of the soil microbiota associated with the...
GGGTAGCGTTTCTGGAGGGTTACGTATTGCTGGTCGTGTTTTTCACCGTCGCCGTAAAGCATTGCGTCAGGATCGATGACAGCAGCTTTGCGATCTCAGGCGCCACCGGCTCGCCGCGGGTCGCCGCGGCCGCGTTCGGCAGCCAGTTCGCGACATGATCTCAGAGTCGGCGTTCTGCGACAGCGCCAGCAGGTTCAGGGACACCAGGTGCAGTCGGCAGATCGGCGGGCAACCTGGTGACGGCGAACGGCAGCGTCTGCGCCAAACGAGTAGCCGATGAGCGCGACCCGCGTCTTCCGCCGGCGTTGAAGCGCATGGCGCGTTACGCGCGACGGCTTCGGCGTCTCTTCCTGTGCGGGCGCGCCAGAAATGTGTGAGCGAGAGTTGAGCCCGACGACCGGCACCGCGAGATGCGAGCTCGTTCGACAGGTCTGGTTAGCCCAGCCGCCGTCGCCGGTCAGCAGCGCGCGACGAGATCGGCGGGGTCGTTCAAAACCGATGCGCTGGGTAACGGCGCGGCGCTCGCGGGGATTTCGACGAGCGGCAAATCGTCAACGTTGGCCTGCTACCGGCGAATCCAGTTCGGCGAGCGCGGCAGGCCGGCTGCCTCCTGGCGTATTACGTTTCAGTTTTACGGGCTTGCTGTAGCCGTGGTCCCACGTGCGGCAGCGAGACGGAATGTTGCTCCGGCGTCTTTCGCAACGTAGCATTTCCGTCAGCGCCGGGCTCACGACCTGGTCGATCTCGCCCTGCATCGCGATCCACGGTGTCCACATCTTCGTCGCGGGATCGAAGACAGATTTCGCCTTTTCACCGGTCGAGTAAGTGCAAGGTCTCGCCACGCCATAATTGTCGAACCGACCATCAGGTCCGGGCTGAAGCCCAGGCTCAGACCCGCGAGCGTCCCGACCGGCGCCCTGCGCAGTGGCATAGATCAACGCCGCGCCGGCGAGCCAATGATGCCACCGGCCGTGGTAGCGCGGCAGCTCGTACTGCTTCTGGACGGCGTGCGAGAGGTTGTCGAAATCTCTGCCGCCATCGACACGCAGGAGTCGCTCGAGCGCGCGACGGCCGGGCTAGCTACGGATGTCGATGCCTACGACGAGCGCCCCATCGGTCAGCATGCCATGTCCGTCACGCCGGTTCCAGCCGCCGTCGCCGGAGACGAACAGCAACGACGCCAGGCTGTCCGGGCGGGCGCGCGTGGCGCGTTACGAGCGCGCGACGCGGCCGAAAGCGGCGCGGCACCTCGAACGAGCTGTCCGTCGGCGGCCCGTGCGTCGACGAGGCGTGAGCGCGATCGCGCCGAGCAGCAGGAGCAACTGGAGCGTCGAGACGCCGCATCGCGTCTGGCCACGATTGCCCGCGCAGCCCGCCGGCGATCAGCGGGCGGACAGATCGGCCAGGACGCGGCGCGCAACGCGCCGCACGCGGCGACGCGAGGTAGCGGGCTGCCAGACCGGAGCCGAACGGTGCCTTGTACCGGCGCGAGTCCGTGGAAGTTGTAGAGCGCGTCGCCGTGGCGGAAGACGAAAGCCGGCCCGATGCGATGCCAGAGCCGGCGCCAGCGGCCGATCGCTTCCGAGACCGGCGAGCGGCAGCGACGCGCGCCGAGGGTTGAACCAGCGGTAGCCCTGTGCGCGTCCCCACTGCATCAGCTCGATGAACCGGAATGATCCCATCGCGCCGCGCGGCGTCGTCCAGAAGTGTGTGAAACGCGTGAGGTCGATCGAGAGTTCCTCGCGCGATTCGGTCGCCCACAGGTTCGCTTAGCGCGACGACGCGGTCCTCGGCGCTCACGACCGCAGATCGGAAAATTCGCGAGGTAGGCCTCGTCGAGGCCATGCTGCCGATCGGGTGATCGCCTTCTCGGCCGTGGCCTTGTCGGCGAGCCGCGCGTCGGACACGCGCGCGCAGCTCGGACCAGACGCCCGCGCGGGTTCGCGGTTGCCGAACCCCACGGGCAAGACCTTGAAGCTCGCGCCGTCACGCATCGGCGCGGCGCCGCTTCGCCTGTCACCGGAGTCCGCGCCTCGCGCTGCCCTCGAGCGCGAAGTCAGCGAGCGCGACGCGCGCCTCCTCGCCCAGCTTGGCAGGCGCCGCGAGCGAGATCGATGTGGAGGCGGCAGAGTTCTCGGCGCCGACCTGAGGCGAACACGGGTGCGCCCGCCGTCGCGATCGGACATCTCGCGGAATCGCCAGACGAGTTCCTCGCGCGCGGCGTTCGGCCCGATGTCGGGTCGCCGAGCGAGATCCAGCTGACCGGCCGGCACCTGGTACATCAGGGACCCGTCGAGCCGAGCGAGAGACAGCAGGCGCTTTGTCGCCCGCGAGCGCGGCGTTGGCAATGGAGCAGACTCGAGCTTTTCGCGACAGATCTTTCTTTGCCACCGCGGGGCTCAGTCCGCGGTCGCATCGCTCGGCGCGCGACGTGGCGGCTGCAACTTGGGTTCGTCGCAAAGAAGCTTCGGCCGCGGAGACATGCCCGCGACCACGGCGAGCGCGGCGCGCAGCATGCGAGGCGCGTCCGCGTGCGGCGCGGCGGAGAACGTCCACCACGAGGCTGCTTTCGAGTACTCGACGTGGCGATGCGCAAAAAGAACCGGCGATCCAGATCGCGACGCCAGAGACATCCGCACTGACGATGCTCATGACCCAGACCAGAAGCGTAGGCGCTCAGCTCAGGATCGTCAGAGGGCCGGTAGAGACGCGGCGCGACCCAGAGCGCAGTGCGATCAGCACGAGACCGAGTGAACGCCGCTTCACTCGACGTCGGGGACCCTTGAGCAGCGAGGCCGCCACGCGCCGGCGACGAGCCAGCCAGAACGCGACGTGGTGCGCCGCGTGGCTGCGGCGGAACAGCGCCCGCGCGAGGATCAGCAGCCCGAGCCCGATCACGCTGCCGGCGGGTGCGAGAGATCTCGAGCACGGGCAGCGGCAGCAGGTGCCGCAGCGCGCGCAGCCTCGGTATCGATCTCCGGCGTCGCGCCCGACAGCGGCAGCGCACAAACCCGCGACTGAACACGAGACCGCCCTGTGACCTGGCGGCGATCGGTGCGAACGCCGCGGCGGTGGCTGCAGCCGGCGGCAGCGCAAGCCGCGTGCGGTGCCGGCGTCAGCTCGAGGCGATGCGAACGCGGCCGCCGCTGACCGTGAGTGGCAACAGGTAGTAGACGACGCAGTGGCGAACGCGAGCAGGCTGCCGAGCGGCATGCTCCGGCAGGACCTGCGGCGCCGCCAGCTTTTGACGAGACGGACTCGAACACGCCGGGGCCGCGCCGGCGCGTGGCTCACGATCGCCGCGACGCACGCGAGTGCGCACACGCCGGCGAACGACATGAAATCGACGCTGGCGTCGCCCGGCAACAGCGTCCACAGCACCGTGCTCGCGATCAGGAGGTCCAGCGTCGCCACCGCGAGCTGCGGTGCCACGATCGAGATGCCCCGGAGACGCAAACGACCATCGCGCGGACATCGATCGCGCGGCCGCGCTTTGCGCGCCCCACAGCGCGCGTACGCGAAGACGGCAGCGCCGAGCGGCGGAGCCTCCGACCAGCAGTCGCGAGCGTGCGGTTGGTGCGGCAGCGTCGCGCTCTCGGCAGAGTCGCGAACACCAGCGATCGAGCCGGCGACTGATCGCGAAGCCGAGCCCGCTCGTCAGCGAGCAGAACGTCGCGATGCGGCGCGATTCCCTGCCGCCGAGAGCCCCGCCGTCGAATGAGGCCTGAAGCGCGCGGCGCCCGTCATCGCCGCGAGACTCCGGAGTTGTGACCGAATGCGAACGCGATGAACGATGTGAGCTGCGCGCGCGCCAGCGTAACCGACGCGCGCGCCGACGTAGCGCAGCTGCTGAGACGTCGAACGGCCCGAGGATGCGGAAATGGCTCGCGAGCGTCAGGGGGCGGCGGCCCACGCCGAGCGCCCGCGGACTGATCTCGCGCCAGGCCTGGAAGCACCGCGCGCAGAGTGGATCTGCGCGAGCTCACGCCGTTTGGTGCAGCAGCGCAGAGCACGATCGCGGCGGGGATCGCAGGCGCGGCGCCGGCACGGCCCGGCGGCGCCAGGTCGGATGGCTCGGTGCAGGCTCGTCGATCGTCACGGCCTTTCATCGTGCCAGTGTTGCCGGAGGCGGCCCTGCCACTGGCACTGGCGCGAACCTTACGCAGGATTGATCAGGCCGCGCCCCGCGCGGGGCTCGGAGCGCGGCCAGCGTCGGGCAGAACCGTCAGGCCCCAGGCGTTGCCTCCGCCAGCGACAGCGCTCCACCGATGCAGCTTGGCCGCGGCCGCCTCAGTCCGCGAGCCCCGAGGCCGCTGCCGGGCGCGTCCGACCGCGTTCTCGAGCCGCACAGACGCGGACGCAGCACCTGCTCGCTTTGTGCCTGTTCGGCGGGTATGCCGGCCCCTTCGTCGGTGATCACGGAACTCCGGCGAGCCGCCCGCTGCGGGTGAGCTCGAAGGCGATCCGCGTTCCGGGCGTGAGCCGCCTGATCGCGTTCTCGAGCAGGTTGCCGAGCGCCTGGAATAGGATCTGCCGGTGCGCCAGCGCCTGCACGGCACCTTCTCGAGCGTGAGCGCCTGCTGGCGCGAGTTCTCGCGAGCGCTCGAAGCAGCTCGAGGACGTCCGTCGCCGAGCTCGTCGAGAAGATCGGGCCGGGCTCCATCGAATCGCGCGAGAGGCCGGCCTCGGCACGCGCAAGGTCGATCCAGCGCCGTGAACATCTCGCAACGCCGCCTGCGCTTCGCCTTCGGCGCGCGCGAGCAGCTCGCTGCGACGCTTCCGGGTCGTCGGCATCGCGCGCCGCGGAGATCGACGCGTGCATGCGCGTGAGCGGCGTGCGCAGGTCGTGCGCGAGGCTGTCGGTGATCGTCCGCATGCCCGTGATCAGCGCCTCGCTCTGGTCGAGCATCTCGTTGAAGACGCGGGAGCAGCTCGCCGAACGCGTCGACGTGCAGGCCCTCGGGCGCGCGCGCGGTCATCTGCCCGCGCATGATGCTGGCGCTGCCGTCGCGGCGAGGCCGTCGATCCGGTCGATCACGTAGCGGTTGAATCGCCCGAGTCGTCGCGCAGAAGCCGATCGCGAGCACCGCGAGCATCGCGAGCGTCGCGGCGCGATGATGATCGACCGGCGCACGTCACCGTGACCGTCGCCCATCTCGCCGACCGAGCAGCCCGGCGCCATCGCGCAGTGTCGCGATCGATCGCGCGCAGCGCGGCCGGTCATCGCTCAGCTCGTAGACGACGCCACGCGCCGGAGTCCGTGACTTGCGAGGGCACCTCGTCGAGGTTGCCGACGATCCGCTTGCCGTCGGCCGCGATCAACAGCAACACCTGCCGAGTGGCCCACGAAGCGCAGCCCGTGTGCGCACCGCGCGCTCGAGCGCGGTGCGGCCCTTCCTCGCGGTCGATCGGTGTCGAGCAGCGCGACCTCCTGCGCGACTGCGGCCGCGACCTCGCCGTCGAGGCACGCGATCGACGTGCGAGTCGAGCCACAGGAACGCCGTTGCGCACGCGCCAGCAGCACGATCGCCGCGCTGCGAGCGCGGCCAGCGCCGCAGACACTCGGCGATCGAACAGCGGCGCCTTCACGGCTCCGCGGAGAGCCGGTAACCGACTGCCGCGCAGCGTGTGCAGCAGCGTAGTGTGCGAAACCTTCGTCGATCTTGCTTGCGCAGTCGCGAGATGTGCGTGTCGATCAGGCTCGTGTGCCGGATCGAAGCGGTAATCCCACGCGTTCGAGCAGCATCGTGCGCGTGCACGACGCGATCCTTGCTGCGCAGCAGCTCCTCGAGCAGCTTGAACTCGCGCGGCAGCAGCTCGATCGGCGCGCGCCGCCACGCGTGACCCTGCGTGAAAGCAGGTCCATCAGCGAGGTCGCCGCACGAGAGGCGTCGTGACGCCTCGCGTCGCCGGATGCGGCGCTGCAGCAAGCCCTGCAGCCGCAGCTGCAGCTCGTCGAACGAGAACGGCTTCGTCAGATAGTCCTGCGCGCCGGCACGCAGCCCGCGTACGCGCTCGTCCGCGTGTCCGAGCGCGGACAGGGATCAGGACAGGCGTCTCGATCGCAAGCGGCCCGCAACGCCTGCAGCACGGACAGGCCGTCGAGCCCGGGCAGGTTGCGGTCGAGGATGATCGCGTCGAACGCCTCGCGCCGTCGCGAAGGCTCAATGCATCGCGGCCGTTGACGACCTGCTCAACCGTGTACGCGGCTTCGCGCAGGCCCTTGGCGACATAATCGCCGGTCGTCGCTCGTCTTCGACGATCAGGATGCGCACGTCACTTCTCCGAGCGTCCATGCTCAGGATAGCTCAGGGGATGCGAGTTGGCGGATCAGGCCGGAGCCAGGTGGCAAGGCCGCTGTCGCGGTGGGGAGGTGGGGGCCACGACAGCGGCCAGCCGGCTCAGTTGTGCTTGCCCGCTGCACTCCTTGACGAAATCGTCGTGCGCCTTTCCAGTCAAACTGCTTTCGCGGCTTCCTTGCCGCAGGCTTCCTTCGTCTTCGCCGGGGCAGCGTCTCGCTGCCGCCGTGGAGCATTCGCCGTCGCTGACCGAGGGGTTCAGCTGGCGTAAACAGCCGGGCGCCGCGATCAGCGCCGTCAACGTGAGCACAGCCAGTGTCTCTCATGAGGTCCTACCGTGGGCTTCACAGCTGCGAACTGCAGCGGGGAGGAGACCTATCGACCGCCGCTCGCGCACCCTCGAACGCCGGCTTACGGTTCTGTGAGGGGACGGCCCTTGCCAGCCGGTTCGGGCGCGCTCCTAGAAGGGGCCACCGCCTCGCCAGTGGCCAAGCACGCACGAGGATCGTCGCATGGCGATCGACTGGCATCTGCAAGGGTCTGAACATCTCGGCCTGCAACTGCGCATGGGGCTGTCCGTGCCAGTTCATGTCGCTGCCGACACAGCGGCTACTGCCAGGCGGCGGTAGGGATACGCAGGTCGACGTCGGGCCACTTCGGCGACGACCAAGCTCGACGGGGCTCGCGATGGGCGGCGTGTTCGCGTGGCCGCAGGCCATCCACCTCGGTAACGGCGAGGCGCAGCCGATCGTCGACGTGCAGCGACGCCCGAGCAGCGCGAGGCGCTGCTCAAGATCATGTCCGGGCCAGGAGACCGAGCCCGGCGCGACGATCTTCAACGTGTTCGCGAGCACGCTGGCGAAGGTGCACGACCCGATCTTCGCGAAGATCTCGATCAAGGCCGACAAGGCCGCGCGAACCGCGAGCGTCACGCTTCGAGGACATCGTCGATTTCAAGGTCGAGCCGTATCGAAATCCGGTCACCGGCAGCACGACCCGCGCGAGCGTCGTCGATGCCGGGCGGGTTCGAGTACCACGAGGCCGAGTTCGCGAGCGGCACGGTCCGCACGAGGCCGCGCTCGCCGATCAAGCTCGAATGGGCCGGCCGATCACGCGCACCTTGCCGAGGTCAACATGACCGGCCAGTGGGGTCTTTCATCCCGCGCCTGACTCGCGCGCTCATCGCGCGCGTCCCGCGCGTGAGCCTGTCGGCCGGTCTCGAGGCGCTGGCTGGTGACGGTCGCGAGCGCCGCATCGTCATCGCCGCGCTCGCTGCGCTCACGCTGATCAGCTGGGCGTATCTGTGGCTCGCGCCGATGCCGATGCCTGCATCGAGCGGCGGGCTGCGCACGCCGCACTACGCCGCGTTCACGTTCGCGATGTGGTTCGTGATGATGATCGGCATGATGACGCCGTCCGCAGCGCCCACGCTGCTGCTGTTCGAGAGGGTTCGAGCGCTCGTCGTGCGCGCAGGACGCTTCGATCCGGACGGCGCTGTTCCTCGCTCGGCTATCTGCTGCACCTGGGCGCTTTTTTCCGCGGTCGCGGCGCTGGTGCAGATCGAGCTGATCGAGCTCGGCTGGATCGACGACATGGCCGTCGCGACGCGCGGCTCAGTGACCGCGCTCGTGCTGCTGGCGATCGGGCCTCTACCAGTGGCTGCCGCTCAAGCGCGCATGTCTCGACCATTGCCGCTCGCCGGCCGAGTTCATCTTGCAGCATCGCCGGCCCGGGGCGGTCGGTGCGTGCGACGATGGGTCTGCACCATGGCGTGCTATTGCCTCGGCTGCTGCTGGGCGCTGATGCTGCTGCTGTTCGTCGGCGGCGTGATGAACCTGCTGTGGGTCGCCGCAATCACCGCGCTGGTCCTCGTCGAGAAGGTCTTCGTGCGAGGCGCATGGATGCGTCGTGCGATCGGCGTCGCCTGCGTGCGTCGGCGTCGGCTTGTCATGCTGCGTCGCAGGCTCGCGACTTCCGGAACCAACACTGCCGGGCGCCGGTCACAGGTTGCCCAAGCCCGAATTCCGGCTAACATGACGCCCGTGCTCGAGACACGAGTCACACGATTCATGCGCACGAGGCGTCCCGGGTCAGCCTCGTCCTCGCGCTTCGCGCTGCTGATCGCGCAGGCGGGCGCGTTGCTGCACGCATCGAGCCACGCTCGCGGACGGTCGCGAAGGCTCGGGTGCGCCGACGCAGCTCTGCAGCCACTGCCTCTCGTATTCGACGATTTTCTCGATGGCAAGCGGGACGGACACCGTCGTCGTCGCGCTTGCGCTCGTCTTCGCGCTCTACGTGAGCACGATCGTCGCGCCGCTCACGGGTCAGTCCGCGGCGCGTGCCTTCCGTTCACGCGCTCCTCCTCGCAACCGATAACCCGCGGCAGTCGTGCCTGACTCGCCTCAGGCGGCCGGTTTCATTCGGTTTGTCGAGGAGGATCTCCATGTCGAGGTCATCATCACTGCTATTTGGCGTGGCTCTCGCGTGCGCCAGCCTGTCTTCCGTGGACGCACGCACGCGGATCGACGTCGCATCGCTGAAGTCAGAGCTCTGCAGCGCTCAAGTCCGACTACGACTCGCGCGTCGCGGCGCTCGAGGATCGCCTTTCGCAACTCGAAGCCGCGGCGGCTGCGCAGGCGAGCGCACCGGCCGGCAGCCACCGCCGCGCCGCCGAGCCCGGCTGCGCCGGGCGCGACGGCCTTCAATCCGGCCATCTCGGTGATCCTGGCCGGTCACGTACGCGGACCTGTCCCAGGATCCCGGGAGCTACCGGATCGCGGGGTTCCTGCCGTCCGGTGACGAAGTCAGGTCCCGGCGACCGCAGCTTCAACCTCGGTGAATCCGAGCTCACGCTGTCCGCCAACGTCGATCCCTACTTCATGGCCAACCTCACGTTTTCGATCACGCGGCGAGAACGAGATCGACGTCGAAGAGGCGTACTTCCGCACGCATCGCGCTGCCGGCGGCTTCTCGCTCAAGGGCGGTCGTTTCTTCTCGGGCTTCGGCTACCTGAACGAAGTCCACGCGCATGCCTGGGACTTCGTCGATCAGCCGCTCGTGTACCAGGCGTTCTTCGGCGGGCAGCGCCGACAGGACGGCCTGCAGCTCAAGTGGCTTGCGCCGACCGACCTGTTCCTCGAGTTCGGCGCCGAGGCCGGCAACGGCGACGCGTACCCCGGTACGCGGCGGACGCCAACGGGCTTCAACGGCATCGACGCTGTTCGCGCACGTCGGCGGCGACATCGGCGACTCGCTATCCTGGCGCGGCGGTGTCTCGTGGGTCGACCTGCGCGCCGAGGATCGCGTGTACGACGACGACAGACGCGCTGGGCAACGCCGTCACGAATGCATTCGACGGCAGCTCGCAGACGTGGATCGTCGATGCGACTGCTCAAGTGGAACGCGCCGGGCGATCCGCGCCGTCGCTACGTGAAGCTGCAGGGCGAGTACATGCATCGCACCGAGGACGGCTCGCTCGCGTTCGATACGACCGGCGCCGCGCTCGCGGACGGTTACGGCGCTACGCCAGTCCGGCTGGTACGTGCAGGGTGTCTACCAGTTCACTGCCGCGCTGGCGTGCGGGCCTGCGCTACGACGCGCTGGATTCGGGTGACCCCGGACATCGGGCTCGTCGACTCGGGCGCGCTGACCGAGCGCGGACTTTCCGGCTGCTCGCAGTCGGCGGATCCGCGGCGCACGTCCGTGATGGTCGACTGGAACCTCAGCGAGTTCTCGCGGCTGCGCGCGCAGTTCGCCTGGGACGACGCGCGCGACGCCGCGACCGACGAGCAGCTCTTTCTGCAATACATCTATTCGCTGGGCGCGCACGGCGCCCACAAGTTCTAGGAGTTCGCATCATGAGTAACATCTCATCGAATGCTCCTGCTGATCGCTGGCGCTGGTGCATCGCTTTGCCCGCGCACGCCGCGCGTCGAGGTGCTGGCCACGACCGCGGACTGGGGCGCGCTCACGACCGAGCTCGGCGGCGACAAGGTCGACGTCTACATCGCGACGAACGCGTTGCAGGACGTGCACCAGCGTCGACGCGAAGCCGAGCCTCGTCGCGCGTGCACGCAAGGCCGACCTCGTGGTCGCGACCGGCGCCGAGCTCGAGGTCGGCTGGCTGCCGGTGCTGCTGCAGGAGTCGGGCAACCCGAAGGTGCAGACCGGGTGCGCCCGGCTATTTCGAGGCGACCGCCGGACTGCGATTGCTCGAGATGCCCTCGGCGGTCGATCGCTCGATGGGCGACGTGCATCCTGACGGCAACCCGCACGTCCAGCTCGACCCGCGCAACATCGCGACCATCGCGCAGGCACCTGTCGGCGCGGCTCGCGCAGATCGATCCGCCCAACGCCGACTACTACGCGCAGCGCGGTCAGGACTTCCAGGCGCCGCTGGCAACAGGCGATCGCGCGCTGGACAAGCGCAGGCCGCGCCGCTCAAGGGCGTGCCCGTCGTCGTGATCCACAAGGACCAGACGTACCTGTGCCGCTGGCTCGGGCTCAACCAGGTCGCCGCGATCGAGCCGAAGCCCGGCGTGCCGCCGAGCGCCGGTTACCTCGCGGAGCTCGTCAAGACGCTGTCCTCGCGCCGCCGAAGATGATCCTGCGCAACGCCTACAACGATCCGAAGGCCGCGGAGTGGCTGTCGGAGCGCATCCACGCGCCGGTCGTGACGCTGCCGTTCTCGGTCGGTGGCACGCCCGGCGCCAAGGACCTGTTCGGCCTCTTCGACGACACGATCACGCGCCTGCTGGCGAGCATTGAAATGAGCGACTTCACATTCGACCTGAGCATCCTCTGGCCGGCGCTGATTGCGGGCTGCCTCGTCGTGCTCTCGCACGTGCCGCTCGGGCAACAGGTGCTGAGCGCGCGGCATCGTGTTCATCGACCTCGCGATCGCGCAGGTCGCCGGGCTCGGCGTGATCGCGGCGCACGCGTTCGGTCTCGAGCTCGCGGGATGGCTCACGCAGGCGGCCGCGGTGATCGCGGCGCTGCTCGGCGCGCTGCTGCTCACGTGGACCGAGCGCAAGCGGCCGGAGGTGCAGGAAGCGCTGATCGGCATCCTGTTCGTGCTCGCATCGACCGCGCAGATCCTGCTGCTGGCCAACAACTCCGCACGGCGGCGAGAGCGCTCAAGGACCTGCTCGCCGGGCAGATCCTGTGGGTCTCGAGCGATCAGCTGATCCGCGCGGCCGGTGCTGACGCGCGCTGTTCCTGCGTGGTCTGGTTCCGCTGGCGCGAGCGCATCGGCCGGATCGGCTTCTACGTGCTGTTCGCGCTGATGGTCACGATGTCGGTGCAGCTCGTCGGCGTGTATCTCGTGTTCACGACGCTGATCGTGCCCGCTGTCGCGACGTATCGGCACGCGTCCGGCGCAAGCAACTGCGCGCTCGGGCTACGCGCTCGGCGTCGCGAGCTATGCTGCTTGGACTCGGCGCGTCGGTCGTGACCGGACCTGCCGTCGAGCGCGCTGATCGTCTGGGCCATGGCGCTGCGTTGGCGATCGCGGTGCACCTGACCGCACGGGACGCGCAGACCGTCTCACGGAGGCAGCGATGCTCGAGTCAGTGCACTCATGAGGTCGATACGACGCCACGATGAGGCCTGACCAAGGAGGGACCTGCCGATGAGAGTGATGCGCGGGCGTGCCGATCGCAACGCGGCGACGCGGGCCAGGTTCAGCGGAGCAGGAGACGGCAATGGAATGGCGACGCGTGCGCGTGCCGATGCTGGCGGTGATCCTGCGCTCACTGCGTGCTCGAGGCGACACGACGAAGGTTCGAGCAGCGAACCGGCCACCGCTGCGCCGGGCACCGCCGCGGTCGTCCGGCTCGACCGTCGCTGTGGACTCCCGCGGCTGCGCACAGTCAACGATCCGGCCGTCATCAATTTCGCGGGCTTCGGCCCCGCGAAGTTTGGCGACGAACGAGGAAGCCGTGCGGATGGCCTGGGGTCATCCGCTCACGACCGGATCGGGCGCCGAGGGGTCGCCCTGCCGCATTCTCGCGATGGATCCGCCACCCGATAACGGCCGCGGCATCCGGTTCATGCTCGACGACGGACATGTTCGTGCGTTACGACGTCGACGTGCCGCTGCACGTGGCGCCGGGCGACATCGTCGTCGGCGACGACGGTCGACGCGGTGCGCGCCGCGTTTGCGGGGCGCATCGACGAGCAGGCCGCTCAAGTACGTGGAGGGCGGCAAGGAGCTGATCGTGTCGGCCGCCCGACGGCGGCGCAGTCGCGGCTCGTCTTCGAGGTCGGCGTCGGCGGCAAGGTCAGCGAACTGGCGGATCGGCGTGCCGCCGCAGGTGTACTACGTCGAGGGCTGCGGCTGATCCGCACTGACGGTCTAAGCGTCCGTCGCCGATTCGACCTCTACGGGCCGCACGCGCACACGCTCGATGCGCGGCCCATCCATCGACAGCACTTCGACTTCCGAACTCCGGAAAGCGAACGCGCTCTCCGGGACCGTGGCAGACGCCCGAGCCGCTCGATCACGAGACCGCCGACGCTGTTGACCTCGACCTCTGGCACGCGGCGGCTGATCGCATCCTCGAGGCTCAGCAGCGAGAGGCTGCCGGCTCCGCTGACCGAGCCGTCGCCGGATCTGCTGCCAGCGCCGGACTCTTCTTCGCGAACTCGTCCTCGACCGGACCGAACAAAGCCTCGACGACGTGCTCGAACGTCACGAAGCCGATCTCGGTGTCGAGCGCGTTGGTCACGATCGCGAAGTGCGGATCGCCGGAGCGAAACGCCGCGAGCACGCGCGGCAACGGGTCGAATCGTCGCTGACATACGGCAGCCGGCGCAGGTACGGTCGCAGGTCGCGGATGTCGCGCAGCCGCTCGTCGGCCGGTCACCAGGTCCTTGATGTGCAAAAGTCCCGTGAAGCGTCCGGCGTCGGCATCGCGGACCGGGTAACGCGTGTACCGCGACGAGCGCACTTCGGCGAGCACCTGGTCGATCGTCGGCTGCCCGCCGGCGATCCAGACGAGCTCCGACGAGCGGCCGCATGAGGTCGCCGACCTTGCAGCTCGCCGCAGCTCGAGCCCGTGCACGAGGATCTGCGTCTCGACCGGGACCGAGCTCGCCGTGCCGGTGGCTGGCCTTCAGCACGCTGCGCAGCTCCTCGACCGAGTGCACGGCGTCGCCTTCGGTGGCGAGCGCGACGCCCGAGACGCCGCACGATCACGTTGGCCGCGCCGTTCAGCACGCGGATGAACGGATACATGAGCCAGTGGAACAGGTACAGCGGCATCGCCGACGTTCAAGCGAGACTTGCTCCGGCGCGGCGGATCGCGACCGACTTCGGCGCGAGCTCGCCGAGCACGATGTGCAGGAACGAGATGAACGCAAACGCCACGGCGAACGGAGATGCTGTCGATGATCGCTCGCGTCGGTCACGCCGACCCGCGCGAGCAGTGGCTCGAGCAGCGCGCGCGAACGCGGGCTCGCCGATCCAGCCGAGACCGAGCGACGCGAGCGTGATGCCGAGCTGGCACGCCGAAAGATAGGCAGTCGAGGTGCGTGCGGACGGTGCGCAGCGTTCGGCCGCGCAGACCGTGCAATCTTCGGCGAGCTCCTCGGCCTGCGTGCGTCGCGCAGCTTGACGATGGCGAACTCGGCCGCGACGAAGAACCCGTTCAGCAGGACCAGCGCAAAGCCGAGTCAGCGCCAGCAGCAGCGTTCCAGTCGTCATCGAGGCCCGGGCACGAGCCTCCGTGCGTCAGGCAACACGCACAGCATACCGCGTCGCCGGCCGGGCCGGTATCGACCGGTACGAAGTCCCGTCAGTCGGCCTCTTCGTGCGGCTTGTAGGCGGCGACGAGCTCCTGCTGCCGGCGCGGCGGGCACCGGGTCGTAGTGGCTCAGGTCCATCGTGTATGTGCCTTCGCCGCCGGTGATCGCCTTGAGCCGCGACAGGTAGTCCTGCAGCTCGCGCGAGCGGCACCAGCGCGCGTGATCTCGGCGCGGCCGCCGGGCAGCGAGTCCTGCCCGCTGATGCGGCGCGCGTCGCGTCGCGAGATCGCTGGTCACGTCGCCGATCGCGGTCGACGGCGACGCTGATCGCCACCCGCACGATCGGCTCGAGCACGATCGGCGACGCCTCGCGGATCGCGGCGAGAAACGCCTTGCGGCCGGCCGAGACGAACGCGACTTCCTTCGAGTCGACCGCGTGGTGCTTGCCGTCGTAGACGCTGACGCGGATGTCCTGCAGTGCAAAGCCCGCGATCGCGCCGCCGGTCATGACCTGGCGTACGCCTTTCTCGACCGCCGGGATGAACTGGCCCGGGATCGCGCCGCCGACGACGTCGTCGACGAACTCGAACCCGGCTGCCGCGCTCGAGCGGCTCGATGCGCAGGTACACCTCGCCGAACTGCCCGGCGCCGCCGGTCTGCTTCTTGTGGCCGGTGATGGCCCTCGGCCGGACGGCTGATCGTCTCGCGGTACGGCACTGCTCGGCGGGCTCGTCTTGACGCGCGACGCCGTAGCGCTCGGTCATCCTCTGCAGCATCACGCGCAGGTGCAGGTCGCCGAGCCCGTACAGCACGGTCTCGTTCTGCGCCGCGTGATGCTCGACGCGCGCGCACGGGTCCTCCGCGACCAGGCGGTGCAGCGCCTCCGACAGCTTCTGCTCGTCGCCGCGCTTCTCGGCGCGGATCGCGACGCCGAGCATCGCGCGGCGGGAACGCGACCGACTTCAGGTGGTAGTGGTCCTCGTCGTGCGAGTCGTGCAGCACCGCGTCGAAGTGCAGCTCGTCGATCTTCGGCACCGCGCAGATGTCGCCGGGCACCGCCTGCGTGACCTCGATGTGGTCCTTGCCCTGCAGCTGGTACAGGTGCGCGATGCGTGATCGGCTTGCGCGCGTCGCCGACCGAGCAGCTGCGCGCCGGCGCGCACCGTGCCCTGGTGGACGCGGAAGCACGCCGAGCTTGCCGACGAACGGATCGATCGTGACCTTGAAGACGTGCGCGATCACGTGCTGTGCCGGGGTCCGGCGACGACCGGCACGCGCTCGCGCGTCATCGCCTTCGCCCTTCAGGAACGGCGGCGGGTTGCCCTCGGCCGGGTTCGGCATCGAGCTGCGCAGCACGTCGAGCAGCTCGGCGATGCCGGCGCCGCGTCTCGGCCGAGCAGAAACAGATCGGCACGAGGTGATCCTCGCGCAGCGCCTGCTCAAACGGGTCGTGCAGCTGTTCGGGCGACAGCTCCTCGCCCTGCTCGAGGTAGAGCGCCATCAGCTCCTCGTCGACCTCGACCACCTGGTCGATGATCTCGGTGTGCGCCGCCTCGACCGACGAGAAGTCGGTCGGCGCGCCCGTGCGGCTGGAAGAAGCAGTCGACGACCGATGCGCCGCCGTCGGCCGGCAGGTTGAGCGGCAGGCAGTCGCGGCCGAACGTCTCGCGGATCTCCGCGAGCACCTCCTCGGTGCGGGCCTCGCGCGCGTCGATCTTGTTGATCGACGATCAGCCGGCACAGGCCGCGCGCCTTCGCGAACTCCATCATGCGGCTGCGTCATCGCCTCGACGCCGTTGACGGCGCTCACGACGATCACGGCGGTCTCGACCGCCTCGAGCGCGCGCAGAGCTGCGGCCGAGAAAGTCGGGATAGCCCGGCGTGTCGATGATGTTGACGCGCCGGCCCTGCGATCTCGAAGCCGCAGATCGCGGCGTCGAGCGAGATGCAGCAGCGCTTTTTCCTGGGGGTCGAAGTCGCAGACCGTCGTGCCGCGCGCCAGCGACCCCTTGGACCGTATCGCACCCGGATATGCGCGAGCAAGGCTTCGGCCAGCAGCGTCTTGCCCGCGCCTGCTTGACCCACGAGCGCGATGTTGCGTGATGTCCGCCGTGGTGTAGCGGCATGTTCGCCTCCGTCGATTTCTGATCGCAGCGTGACCGAAAGCATACGCCCGGACTCGGGCAGTCGCAGAGGGCGCTCGTCAACGGGATTGGCTTCGGGCGCGGATCAAGGTAGAAAGCGCAGTAGCTGCGCAGGCGGCAGTTCGGACGCGCCGTCCGCGGGAGACGACAGGAATGGTGACGGGCAAGCGTGCCCTGATCGTGGACGACTCACGATCCGCGCGGGTGATCCTGAGCCGGATGCTCGAGCAGCACGGAATGGCGGTCGACACGGCCGAATCCGCCGAGCAGGCGCTCGAATACCTGCGGCCAGAACCGCGCCGGACGTGATCTTCATGGATCACCTGATGCCCGGCATGGACGGGTTCCAGGCCGTGCAGGCGATCAAGAGCGACCCGCAGACGGCGACGATCCCGCTGATGATGTACACCTCGCAGGAAGGCGAGCTGTACGTGAGCCAGGCGCGGGCGCTCGGCGCCGTCGGCGTGCTGCCGAAGACCGTGCGCGCCGGTCGACGTCTCGCGCGTGCTGTACCAGCTGCACCTGCTGCCGGATCGCCGGCAGAACCGCTCGGCGCTGTTCGGAGCGTGCAGCTGCAAGGCGAGGTCGGCGGTCGCCGACGCGCTGGCCGCCGAGATGGCCGCCACGGGCGAGCACGCGGCGCTCGCGGTCGCGAGCGGCGGATCGAATGGGGTGGGGACATTGGACAGCAGGTCCGCAAGCGATGTCGGAGCTGCAGGGCGGGCTGCGCCAGTCGGTGCAGCAGTTGCTCGGGGATCAGCTCGCGGAGCAGCGCCGGTTCATGCTGGCGACGTCCGAGGCGTTCTGCGCGCGGCGCATGGGCAACGACGTCAAGGAGACCATCGGCAAGATCCCGCACCGCCCGCCGTCGAACTGATCGAGCCCGAGCCGCAGCCGCGCAAACTGGTGGCCGGTCGCAGTGACCGCATTGTTCGCGGCGCTCCCGGCCGTGGTGCTCGGAGTGATGTACCTGCGCGGGGTCGACGCGACGCGCACGTCGCCGAACGGATCGGTGCGCCTCGAGAAGCAGCAGGCGGACCTCGCTTCGGCGACGCGTGCCGCGACCGCGGCGCCGCTCGCCGAGCTGGGGCGGCGCCGGACCGCAGCCGCGGCCGGACCGCTCGCGATCGAGTACGTGCCGTACGGAGAGCGCCGCTCGCGGGTTCGCCGGCTCGAGCGTCTGCGCACGCTCACGGGCACGCTCGAGGCGCAGGGCTTCCAGCGGCAAGATCGTCGCCGGAGAGTTTCGTCGGCGATTTCTGTCTCGCGGGCGGTCCAGGAGGCGACGGGTATGCGGTCGCCGAGCCGGCGACGCCGCTGCAGAAGTGCGACATGATGGGCAACCCGTTCCCGAGGATGCGCTGTCCCCGGCGCAGCGCCAGTCGATCGCGTTCGCGAATTTCGTCTCCGACGCTGCGCCAGCGTTCGGGTGGCGCGTTCGGAGATCGAGGTCGAGAGCGGCGGCCGCACGAGCCCGATCGAATATCCCGAGCAGCGCGAGAACACGACGGCGGGCGAGTGGAATCGCATCGCGGCGCTCAACAACCGCGTCGAGTTCCGCGCAGTCGAGTCGGCCTCACCCGCGAAGGAGAGACGGCGTCGACGGTTCGTTGACGGCGGCGCGTCGATGAGCCGGATCAGCCGCCTGCCGTGCGGGCCTCCGGGCCCTTTTCGACGACGCCGGGTGCCGGGGCGACGCCAGTCATCGACGCGTCGACCGCGTCGCGTGCGATTGCGCGCGCCGACGTCGCGGCCGCTGGCGAGTTCCTGCCGCCACCGTGGCTGCGCAATCCGCACATCCAGTCGATCTACACGTGAGCCTGCAGCTGCTGGTCGCGAGTGCTCAAGTCGACGAGCGGCGTCGTGGCCGCGTCACGGCGGCTGGTCCTCGAGTGTGACGACGGCGTGCGGTTGCTCGCGTTCCAGGCGCGGCAGCACGAGTCAGGACGCAGGCCCGCGCAACGGCTCGCGGTGCTGCTGCATGGCTGGGAAGGCAGCTCGAGGCTCGCCCTACGTGCTGTCGCTCGCGCAGCACCGTGTTCGACCGGTGGCTACGACGTCGTGCGGCTGAACCTGCGTGATCACGGCGACAGTCATGATCTGAACGCGGAGCTGTTCCACTCGAACCGCATCGCCGAGGTCACAAGCGCTGTCCAGAGGCTTCAGCAACCGAACCCCTCGGCGCAAGTGCCGCACCTCGCCGGTTTCTCGCTCGGCGGCAATTTCTGCCTGCGGGTCGCCGCGCGTGCCCTGCGCTCGGGTGTCGATCTCGGCAGAGCACGTCGTCAGTGCGGTCTGCCCGGTGCTCGATCCTGCGCTGCACGCCTCGCCGGGCTCGAGCACGGATGGATCGTCTATCGCCGCTACTTCGTCCTCGAAGTGGCGCCGTTCGCCTGCGCAGGAAGCGCGACGTGTGGCCGCGGATGGCTGCGACTTCGAGGACATGCTGCGCATGACGACCCTGACCGAGATGACCGGACCACCTCGTACGGAAGTACACCGACTATCCGTCGCTCGAGCACTACCTGCGGGGTTATGCAGATCGTCGGCGACGCGCTGCGGGACCTGGAGGTCCAGTCACGAGTGATCGCTGCGCTCGACGATCCGATCATCCCGGCCGTCGCGACCTGGACCGGCTGCCGTCGCTGCCTGGCGCTCGAGGTCACGCGCGCACGCGCTTCGGCTTGGGCATTGCGGTTACTACGACGGCCGTCCGGGCCCGGAGCTGGCTCGAGCGCCGAGATTGCCGCGGAGTTCAGGCGCGGGGCGCGCAATCGTCCGACGCGCGCAGCCCCGGCGGCGGCGGGTCTTGACGACGGCTGGAGTGGCGCTTCCGCTCGCGCGTGCGGCTGATCGTGACCGATGGCGGCTGGCGCGGCGTCTGGTAGAACGACGCAGTACCGCTCGGTCAGGCGCAGCAACGTCTCGAGCTGCTCGTCCGTCGCATCGGTGTCGAGCGAGAACCTGAGCCGGATGTCCTGGAACCCGACCGGCGTTTCCTTCGAGAACGCCCAGTGTGCCGCCCCGGAAGTCAGGATCTCCCTCGGCCGTCAGCGCCGCGTCCCGGATTGCTCGATGCCGAGCGCCGTTGCAACGGCATTCAGCGTGACACCCGCGCATGCGACGAGCGCCTCGAGCAGCATGTCGCCCGAGCACGCGAGCGGCGCCAGTGCCGCCGGTCGCGCGGATGCGGTCCCGCGACCACCAGAGAGCACTCGCACGCAGTTTCGATTCGGCAGCTCACGCCGTCCGCGAGGCGGCCCCTGTGCGCACGTAGCGTGACCAGCGCATCACGGCGCGGCGAGCGCGATACCGCTCGCCCGAGCGGGGCCTGGATCGACTTCCACTCCGTCGGCGTTCATGAGCGGCGGCTCAAGCTCACGCGATCGGGCTTTCGCGAATCGACTCTTGCCGATCGCGCCGCCGAGGCCCGTCGGCATCAGCTCGCCGACCTCGATGATGACGTCGGCCGGAACGCCAGGTTCCGCCGACGCGCCGTCTTCGCCGAATGGCCTCCGCGCTCGACGCCTCGTACAGGCAGTAGGTCTTCTTCTTGTCCGCGCTCAGGAATGAGATCAGCCACTGCACGCCGATCTCCGGTGTTTACCTTGTTGATGCTGGCCGCACCTTCGGGCGTCACTTGGAGCTTCTCGGCGAAATTACGTTCGATCAGGGAACACCAGTCATTGTCATTGCCCTCCGACGAATCTGCAGTACCCGTGAACGTCACATGGTGCCGAAAGTAGGCCCCTCAGTTGACGGGCGCCCCGGGGATCCGCTCGCGACAGCAGGCCTTCCATGCTGTACCGCCGCGACGTTGCGATGGCTTCGTCCAGCAGCGTGTCCGCGCGATCCATGTCTTCCTGCCGGCCGCGGCGCAGCAGCAGCCGCGAGTACTGGAAGCGGGTGTGCGTCAGCACGGCACGGCCTCCATGCGCGTGTTCAGGTCAGCGCATGCTGGAAGTGCGCCTCTGCCTCGTCCCACCGGCCGGTCACGGTCGCGAGCTGTCCGAGGAAGCGCGAGGTTGCGCCCAGACACACGGTGGCATTCGCGACGACGACCGCCAGTTCCGAATACGGCCGCAGCAACTCGTACAGCACTCCGGCCCGCTCGCGGTCCTGCAGGTAATCGCAGACCTCGGTCAGGTAGCGAGGCTCGTCTGCCACAGTGCGTCGCGTCGGGATCGCCGCAAAGTCGTTCGCCGCGAGTCGCTCGAATTCGGCCCGCGCCTCGGGCTCGAGCCCCAGGTCCGCGTAGATCAGCGCAAGACCCGGACGCCAGGCCGCGCCGACGCCGTGCTGCTCGACGAAGCGCCTGACGAGCGGGGCGATCTCGCGCAGCCGGCCCTGCTCACGCCGTATCGTGAACATCTGCATGCCGATGCACGCCCTCGACATTGCTGACGCCGAGCTGTTGTCCGCTCTCCATCGCGACCATCGCGAGCTTCTCGGCCTCTTCGAACTGGCCGGCATTGATGCGCCCGCGCCGTTTGCATCGCGCGAACGTTGTAGATGTAGAACGGCTCGCCGACCTCGTCCGCCATGCGCCGATGCGCGTCGAGGTCGCGATCCCAGCTCACGGTATCGCCGAGCGCCGCGAGGTCGTAGACGCGGAACATGAGCAGTTCCATCAGCAGCTGCTTGTACGTCGACCCGGCGCGCGAGCGCGCGGGATCCCCGTCGATCAACGCGATGCGTTCCCGAGCGTGCTCGGGTGAACGGTCGAGGCTCGCAGCCGCAGTCGCAGGCTTTCGACGAGGGCGCGCGGATTGTCGAGCCGGCGCGCCATCGCAACGCCTTCGTCGAGGATCGACATCAGCTCGTCGCGCGGCAGCGAGTCCTGGCTGCGCGCGTGCGAGGTGGCACCAGCAGGTAGACGCGCAGCACGCTGTCGCCCGTGGGCAGGCGCTCGAGCGCCTGCGCGAGCAACTTGTTCCGCGTATGGCTCGACGAGATTGCAGCGCCACCGCGGCTCGTCGTAAACCGAGCGCGGCCTGCGCGAGCGCTTCCGGCGCGTCGGAGCTTGATCGCGAGGTCGAGGCGCGGCGAAACGTGCTCATCGCTTCGAGAAAGCGTCCGTCGTGGCGCTGCGCGTCGCCGAGCGCGAGACTCGAGGTCGAGCACGAGCGCGGCGTGCTGGTCGAGACCGCCCGACCGCTTCGGGGCACGCGAGTCCCTTCTGCGCGAGCACGATTGCTTCGCGATTAGCGTACCCGGCAAGCGCACCTCGAGCCCCGCGACCAGGAACGCCGCGGCCGCGCGATCGTCGAGCCGGCGCGAGGTCGTAGTGGTGCGCGAGCTGGACCGCAACCTTCTCGGTCCGCCCGACGTACAGCACTTCGAGCACCGCCGCGACGTCCTCGTGCAGCAGCTCGCGCTCGCTTTCACCGAGGGTGCCGTAGAAGTAACGCTGGAACATCTGGTGGCGGAACCGGAATGCGAGATTCGGCATCGTCCCGAAGCGCTGCGATGCCGGCTTCGCTGACGAGCCGGTGCTGGTGATCGAGTTCCTGCGTCAGCATCCGCAGCAGCTGTCGCTCGTCGACCTGCTGTCAGGCGGCTGAGCACCTGCACCGTGAAGCGTCCCGCCTTCGACGCTCGCGACCGTCAGCAGCTCCTGGACCTCGGAGCGGATCCGGTTGATGCGCTCCTCGAGCACGCCCTCGACGCGCGCGGGCAGCGCGTCCCAATCGAGCGACTGGCCCTCGATCCAGTAGCCGTCCGGGTCGTGCACGAGATCGCCGCGTTCCTGCATGGTCGCGCAGCAGCTCGGTCGCGAACAGCGGATGGCCGCGCGTGCGATCTGGAGCTGGCGCCATGAAGTCGTCGCCGAAGCCGGTTCGCCTCGGTGTCGATCAGCGCGTCGACGAACTGCCGCGACCTCGGCCGGAGACTCGTCACCCAGCACGACAGCAGATGTCGCCGTACTGGCGCTTCAATTCGGCGACCATGTTCGGCAGCGGGTGGCGCCACTCAGTTCGCGCGACGGCCACGTCTTCCGGGGCGGTACGTGCAGATGATCAGGATCCGGCTCTTCTCGATCCGCCGTGCGAGGTGAAACAGCAGGCTGGCCGACGGCTCGTCGATCCAGTGCAGGTCGTCGAGAATCAGGACCAGCGGACGCTTCTTCGCGACTTCGATCAGGACCGAGGTGACCTGCTCGAACACGCGACTCTGGTCTGCGATCGGCGAGGTATCGGCGCTGGTGCCGGCTGCCTGCGGCCGGCGGGGCGATCGCGCGACGCTTTGCCCGCGCTCTCCGGCGACCAGCGCCGGCCTTGGTCACGAGCCCCACACCGGGCAGGAATATGTCAATCAGGTCGGCGCGAGCGGCTCGCCGATCACGTTCTTCGAGATGCGCAGGAATTCGCGCAGTCGCCGCGCGTTCTCGCCCGTGGTCAGATCGACGGACACCGCTCGTCGAACTCGCCTGCCAGCATGCCGAGGCAGCTCGCGGAACGGCAGGTACAGGTCGCTGATGCCCGTCTGCGCATCGCACGCGCCGACTGCAACGAGCAGGTCGTTGTGCCGCTGCAGCGCACGGCGCGCGAACTCGACCGTCAGGCTCCGTCTTGCCGAACCCCGCCTCACCGGTTACGAAACAGACCTGTCCCTGTCCTGTGACTGCGCGGGCAAGAAAACTGCCCAATCGTTCGTAGTTCGTTTTCGCGCGGATACGAAGACCTGTTCCACAAGGCACTGCTTGGGAGCCCGCCGCGGGGTGCAGGCGGGTTCGCCCCGGTCGAGGAAAGCTGGAGCCGACGAGGATGCGATGCTTTGCCTGCGGGTTCAAGCGCCGGAGCTGAGTTTTTCGCGGATGCTTCGCGTTACAGCGTCAGGGTGCCCTGGCCGAGCTCGACCACCTCTCCGGACACGAAGATCTGTCTCTCCTCGTCGACACCGAGAAACAGCGTCGACGGGCGTCCGCAGTCACTCGCCCTGACTGATCTCGAGCGACACGGGCAGGTGATGGCCCATCGCCAGGTGCCACCCGCCAGGTTCGCGGTTGCCGACCCGGTCGCCGGGTCCTCAAGCAGTGCGGTCTCGGTTCGGGAAGAAGAATCGACTGAGCACGCGACCCGGCCCCGTCATTGCAAACAGGTAGGCCATGGCCTGTCCCGCCTCGTCGGCGACCATGAGCCGGCTGACAATTCGGCACGGGGTCTCTGCGTGCCGGACCGCGGACTCCCCTGCGTCCACCGGCACGATCAGCTGCTCGCGGCCGGCCTTGACCCACAGCGGGCGCTCGCCGATGTCCTCCGGCGCGAGCCCGAGCAGCGCCGCGAGCTCCTCGCGCGATTCGTCGGGCTCTCGCCAGGTGGCCGGGAGCCGCGCGCAGCGTCCAGCGATCCCGCACAGCGCTGACCGGGAACAGACCCGCGGGCATTTCGAGCGTGAGCGAGTCTCCGCCGAGGCCGAGTGCGCGCACACACGTGGGCCGTGCCGAGCGTCCGGATGACCCGCGAACGCCATTTCGTACGCCGGTGTGAAGATCCGCACGAACGCGGCGCCGCGCGTGCTCGGGCCGATGAACGTCGTCTCCGACAGGTTGAACTGCCGCGCGATCGCCTGCATCAGCGGCGTGTCGAGCCCGCGGCCATTCTCGACGACGCAGAGCGGGTTGCCCGTCAACGGCGAGCGACCTTGCGTGAACACGTTCAGGATCCGATATCGCAGGACCGTCATGTACGCTCCTTCGACCACGACCGTCGGCGACGGCACAGGTAGCCAGAGTATCCCGCGCCGCCTAATCTTCGATGCCTGCAGCGAGCATGGATCGACGGGAGGCGATGACCGGCAGGGCGGGGGAAGGCGATCTCGAGCCGATCGAGCGCGCATCGCTCGCGACGAGCTGCGCGCGTTGCAGCTCGAGCGTCTGAAGTGGTCCGTGCGTCATGCCTACGACAACGTCGCCGCATTACCGCGCGAGCTTTGACGCGGCCGGCGTGCACCCGGACGACCTGCAGCGCGCTCGAGGACCTCGCCGAGTTTCCGTTCACTGACGAAGACAGGACCTGCGCGTCAACTATCCGTTCGGCCTGTTCGCGGTGCCGCGCGAACGGATCGTGCGCGTCCATGCGTCAGTCGGGCACGACCGGCAAGCCGACGGTCGTCGGCTACACGCGCGAGCGACATCGACACGTGGGCCGAACGTCGTCGCGCGCTCGATCCGCGCCGCGGGCGGGCGCCGGGCGACATCGTCCACATCGCATACGGCTACGGTCTGTTCACCGGCGGGCTCGGCGCGCACTACGGCGCCGAGCGGCTCGGCTGCACGGTGATCCCGATGTCCGGCGGCCAGACCGAGAAGCAGGTGCAGCTGATCCAGGACTTCAAGCCGCGCATCATCATGGTGACGCCGTCGTACATGCTCGGCGATCGCCGAGGAGATGCGAGCGCCAGCGGCATCGAACCCGCGAGCTGCTCGCTGCGAGATCGGCATCTTCGGCGCCGAGCCGTGGACCGACGCGATGCGCGCGCGAGATCGAGCGCGCGCTCGGCGATCGACGCGGTCGACATCTACGGGCTTTCCGAGGTCATGGGTCCCGGCGTCGCGCAGGAATGCGTCGAGACGAAGGACGGTCCCGTGCATCTGGGAGGACCACTTCTACCCGGAGATCATCGACCCCGAGACCGGCGAGGTGCTGCCCGACGGCGAGGAAGGGCGAGCTCGTGTTCACGTCGCTGACCAAGGAAGCGCTGCCGATCATCCGCTACCGCACGCGCGACCTCACGCGGCTGCTGCCGCCGACCGCGCGCGCGATGCGCCGCATGGAGAAGATCACCGGCCGCTCGGACGACATGATGATCATCCGCGGCGTCAACGTGTTCCCGACGCAGATCGAGGAGCTGATCCTGCGCTGCGAAGGTCTCGCCGGCGCATTACCAGCTCGAGCTGACGCGCGACGGACATCTCGACGATGCTGACGGTGCACGTCGAATCGATGCCGGACGCATCGTCCGAGCGCCGCACGGCCGCGGCGCGCAGCTCCAAGCTCACGTCAAGAGTCTCGTTGGCGTCTCCGTCGGCGTCTCGGTCAAGGATCCCGGGGCGATCGAGCGATCGCTCGGCAAGGCAAAGCGCGGGTCGTCGATCGCAGACCAAAAACTGAGGCCGCTTTCGCGCTGACCGGCAGGCTCGCCGTCGGCGCGGTTTTCCATCGTCGAGCGCGGCGAACCACAAGCCCCCTGATGTTGATCTGGATGTTCGTGTGGCGTGCTTGTTGCATGCGACATAACCGGCGTTGGTTGGGAGGGGATGTGCGATGGCCCCGCGGAGTTTTTCCGTCTCGCCGCTTGCGGGTGCCGCCGTCCTGGGTGCTCCGAGCGTGGCGATGGCCGCCGCACGACTTCCAGCGCGGGAGCTCGCGATGCGTCACCGACCTGGGCGGCGGCGATTTCGCGTTCATACAGCGAAAGGCTGGGTTCAGCGACGGCGCCGGAGGTGACCGGCTCGTTCTCGAGGCACATCGACCTCGACGGTAACGGCCAGCTCTCTTCGTTTGAGGGCGAACTGACCGGATTCGAGATGTCAGTTCAGCGGCAACAGCCTCGTCGACGGGTTCTCGCTGGGCCTGGACGATTTGTTCGGCCTGGTGTTCGATCTCGACGGCGACATCGGCGACGGTCTCGATCTCGACATCGAAGGTATCGCGGCGGCCGCCGGCAGCTTCGCTTATGCCATGGGACCCGGGCCGTTCTTCGAGTGCGATGGCGAGGTTTGCGGTGTCGTCAGCCAGACGGCCGAACCGTCGGCGCTGGCGCTGTTCGGTCTTGGACTGTTGGGCGTCGGTCTCGTCCGCCGCCGGGGATGGCCTGAGGCAACGCTGCGGGCCCCGTCTGGGCCTCCGCTTTGCCGCTCGTAGCCGCCGCGGTCAGGCCCGATCCAGCGACGGTTTCGACCGTGAACTCCTTGATCAGCATGACTCCATCGCCGCAGCGGATCAGCGGCAGGCCTTCGAACTCGCCCGCGATGGCACCGGTCGGCAGTTGCGGCGCCGCGTCGTGCGAGTACGGCAGCCCGTCGTTTCGAGTACGGCATCGCGTCCCAGATCACCATTCATGCACGCGATTTCCGCGGTACCTAATGTCGCACCAGGCGCCGCGATAGGGGCGCGTCGTCGCCCATCACCGCAGGTTCACGCACCTGCTGCATCGACGCCGTCCAGTCAATGAGGCCGATCGACTGGGGGACCTTCGGCAGGTACGTCGGCCCGCCAATCTGCGGGGTTCGCAGGGCCGTTCCGTCGACGATGGCGGCCAGGTTCCGCCAACTGCAGCAACTGCGCACTCGCCGTGCCGACTCTGCGGAGCAACGTCGCGCACGTGTCCGTGCGACTCGATGTCGAAGCGACCAGTGTCGACGATGTCGCCCGAGTCGATGCCCCTCGTCGAGGTGCAGGAGATGCAGGAAGAACCTCCGGTCTCACCGCGCATCAACGCCCACGTGATCGGGCTGCGTCCGCGGCCGAACGGCAACGGCTTCCAGCTGCCGTGGAATCCGACGCATGGCCTGCGGAAGCTCGAGGTATCGACCTGGGGACCAGGCGGTTCCAGAAGCCATTGAAGCGATGATCACGCGCGGGTCAAGGCCCGTCATCGTGTCGAGATCAGCGCTGATCGCCCATCGAGTGGCGATGCACGTGGCGCAGTGCGATGCCTGTGTCGCTGAAATCCGCGTACCCGCGGAACGTGCGCGCTGGCCGCGGTCTCGAGCATCGATCGTGACGACGTAGTCGATCGCGATCGAGCAGCCTTGATCAGGTTCAAGGAGCAGTCCTTCCCCGGCCTGGAGGGACGGCAGGACGTGAGACGATGCTCATTGCGCGGCCCTTTTTTTGCTTCTGTGGCCTTCAGCGTCTTGATTTCACTCTGACGGGTAGCGTCTGCCAGCCGCGGAAGCGCGCGCGCCGCGCGGACTGGCGTTCACTGACCTGCATTCGCGGAAACCGCTGCACGGCTCGCAGCAGCGCGATGCGCGCCTCGAGCCGCACGCGACCGACATGCCCGCGCAGGCGTGCGCGCCGGCGGCAAAGCGCGAGATGCGAGTTCGGCGTTCGCGAGATGTCGAAGCCGGTGCGCGTCCGGCAAAGCCCTCCGGATCGCGATTCGCCGCGCCGATGCAGAGCGTCAGGTACGCGCCGGGTTCGAGCCGCACGCGCGCCCCGCATCGACCGCGGCCACGACGAGCCGGTTGCCTGAGCTGGTTCGGGCTCTCATAGCGCAGGCACTCCTCGACGCAGGTCTGGATCAGCTCGGCTGGGCGCGCAGCCGCTCGAGACTCCGGGCGATGCCGCATCAGGGAGCTCGAGACCGTTGCGCGATCAGGTTCGTCGTCGTCTCGTGACCGGCGTTCAACAGGAAGAGCACGCGGTTGCTGCAGCTCGTGCTCGGAGAGCGGCTGCCCGCCGGTTTCGTCGCGGATCAGGCGCGTCGGCAGAGTCGTGCTCGCCGCGCCGGGATGGCGTCGGCGCTCCGCCACGAGCGTCGCGAGATAAGCAGAGAATCTCCACCGCTGCGCTCGCCGAACTCCTGCTGCTCGGCAGCGTCAGCACCGGTTCCAGTGCGCCGAGGATTGCGAGCGACCATTCGCGCAGCGGCCGGCGCTCGTCGTGCGGCACGCCGAGCAGATTGCCGATGACTTCGACGGGAATCGCTGCGGCAAAGTCGGTGACCAGGTCCGCCTCGCCGCGCGCCTCGATGCGCATCGAGCAACCGATCGACCAGCGCAACGACGGTCGGCTCCGAGCGCCCTGAGCGTCTGCGGCGTCAGCGCCGCGACGATCTGCGCCGCCACGCGCGTGTAGTACGGCGCATCGTTGAACACGAGGCTCGTCGTGTGATGCGCGTAGAGCAGCGAGCCCAGTCCGTACTTCGGCGCGAACGCGACGCTGCTTGTCGAGCTGTAATTCGAACGATCGCGATAGATGCGCTCGAGGTCAGCGTGACGTCAGGAACCACGTGCCATCGGGCAGCGGTGGATCGGTGACTGCTCTCGCAGTGCTGTGTATGTCGGATACGGTCCGCGTAGAAATCAGCCGGCAGCGCAGTCGGGTCGAAGCGGACCATGACGTGTCGTTGCGCGTCGGTCAGCTCGTGGCGGCTGCGAGGCGATCGGAAAGCTCGAGCATGACTGCCGGCGCCTCGACGTGCGCGGTGTGTCCGGTGCCGGGGATCTCGACCGCGTTCCTGCAATGCCGCCGCAGCTCGTCGAGCGTCATCATCGGGTCCGTCTCACCGCGCGCGAGCAGGACCGGACATCGCGCGCTCGAGGCGAGCGTGTCGAACGGCGCACCCGCGACGAGCGGTGTTCGCGGATCGGCCGCGAGGCGGAACCCGCCGTCGGTCGCGACGACGCCGCGCGCAGAGCACCGCCTCGTCAGGCCGCGATGTTCAGTCAAGACCTGACACCGCGGTAGCGCGACCACGCGTCCTGCTCGGTGGACACACCTTCGCAGGCTTGCGCGCGAGCTCGACCATCGACGCGACTTCGGCGTCGGTCCGCGTGACCTTGGGTCCGATGCCGAGCAAGCGACGCGACGTGGACACCAGGAACCAGCCGCTCGCGAGCGCGAGCCCGACATAGACGCCAAGCGAATGCGCGATGACGCGGTACGGACGCTCGCGATCCAGCACTGCGGCGACCGCGGCGGCCATCGCACCGACGCTGTACTGCTGAGCGGGCGGTGAGCCGCCGTGACCCGGCAGGTCGACGACGGTCCACTCGGCGCGGCCCGAGGCGCTCGATCTCACGAGTCAGGTGGTGCCACACGGCGCCGGTCGCACCAGCCCGTGCAGCAGCAGACAGGCGTGTTGCCCTCGGCCACCGCGCTCCTGCCACAGCATTCGTGTTCCTCCGAGGGCTCCAGTCGAGATGACCGAGCGGCACGCGCACCGATCGCTTGATCGTATCGAGCACGATGCTCGAGTGCACGTCGCGCACGCCGACGATCTTGACGAGCTTCTTCAGCACGACGTTGCTGAGCGCATCGAGGTCCGCGGCCACGACGTGCAGCATGAAGTCGTATTCGCCGGTAATCCGCACTGACAGCTCACGACGGAGTCGAGCGCGCGCGACTTCGCGCTTGAACTGCTCGACACGCTCGTCCGTGTGCTGCTCGAGGCTTGACCTCGACGAACGCCTGGACGTTGAGACCGAGCCTCGCCGGGTCGACGATCGCGGCGTAGCCCTGGATCACGCCGGCCTGCTCCAACAGCTTGATCCGTCGTGCGCAGGGGGTGCCCGACAGGCCGACCTGCTCCGAGGTTCCGACGACGCTGCGGCGTCCGTCCTGCTGCAGCGCGGCCAGGATGCGCGCATCGAGGCGATCGAGTTTCATGCTAATTGCGCCAATCAATGCTGCTACTCGGGTGGTGAAACGCACCGCCATCATCGTGCCAGGGAGCGCGTTTTGGCTGAACTTCACCTTTGGGGCGTGGGTGCATCATGCAGCAGGTTATTCGCCGCCGCGGAGCCCGACAGGCCCCATGTCCGCCGTCCCGTTCAAGAGGTCTCACGGTCCCGCGCGCCTCGCCCAGGTCGACTGGCCGCGGGTTCTGCACACGGTGTTCACGTCGCGCGCGCTCGAGCGACCTCGAGGAGTCGCGGCTCGTGCCCGCACGCAAAGGTGCTTTACCAGTTCACGGCGCGTGGCCACGACGTGACCCAGGTGCTGCTCGCGCAGCTACCTGGCCGGGAAGCGCGACGGCGTCGGCGCCTACTACCGGTCGCGACCGCTGCTGCTCGGTCTCGGTCTCGCGATCGACGACGCGCTGGCCTCGACACGATGATGAAGGCGACGGGCGTCAGCGAAGGCCGCGACATCGGCGTCGTGTTCAACTTGCCGCGCGCAGGACGGTCCGTGCGTGCTGCCGGGCTGCGGCGGCGTCGGCACGCAGTACACCCCGGCGATCGGCTGGGCGCAGTCGCTGCAGTATCGCGCGCAGGTGCTGCAGCGACGAACACGTCGACGCGGCAGCATCGCCGTTGCCCACGGCGGCGAGGCTTCGGTCGGCCACGAACGGCTTCTGGGCGGCGCTCAACGATCGCGACGACGCAGCGCTTGCCGGTGCTGTTCTTCATCGAGGACAACGGCTACGGCATTTCGGTGACGTCCGAGTTCCAGACGCCGGGCGGCAACATCGCGGCGAATCTCGCGTCGTTCCGCAATCTCGAAGATCCTGGAGGGCGATAGGCGCCGATCCGCGCGCGCGCCGCCGCGACGATCGCGAGCGCCGGTCGCGCGCGTGCGCAGCGGCGAGGGCCCGGTGCTGCTGCGGCTGCTCGTGTCCCGCGCCTGTCGGGTCATTCCGGCCAGGACACGCAGGCCTACAAGTCGGCGGACGAGATCGCCGCGGAGACGCGCGCGCGATCCGCTCGCGCGGCTGCGCGAGCAGCTGGTGCCGGCGACGATCAGCGAAGAATCGTGGCGCGCGATCGAACGCGCGCGCGATGAAGATGTCGCAACGCGCGCTCGGCACGCGTCGAGCGACGCCCGCTGCCCGACGCCGCAGCACGTCACGCGCCATGCCTTCAGCGAAGTCAGCGCACGACGGCGCGATCGACTGCAGCAGCAGGGCGGCTTGCTGCGCGAAGGCATCGCAGCCTCGCGACGGCACGCCGACCGTGCACGCCGGAGGGCGCGCGCATCAACATGCTGACGGCGATCCGGCGCACGCTCGAGCACGAGCTGCGCGTCAATCCGCGCATGCTCGTGTTCGGCGAGGACGTCGGCCGCAAGGGCGGCGTGCATGCGGCGACGCTCGGGCTTGCAGGACAAGTTCGGCGCGGCGCGCGTGTTCGATACCAGCCTGTCGGAAGAGGGCATCATCGGCGCGCGCCGTCGGCATGGCGCTCGCCGGGCTGATGCCGGTGCCCGAGATCCAGTTCCGCAAGTACGCCGATCCCGCGGCCGAGCAGCTGAACGATTGCGGCACGATGCGCTGGCGCACCGCCAACCGCTTCGCTGCGCCGATGGTCGTGCGGATGCCGGGCGGCTTCTTCAAGTGCGGCGATCCGTGGCACAGCCAGACGCAACGAGGTGCAGTTCGTGCACGCGATCGGCTGGCGCGTGGCGATGCCGTCCAACGCGGAGGACGCGGTGGGCCTGCTGCGCTCGGCGCTGCGTGGCAACGATCCGACGATCTTCTTCGAGCACCGCGCGATGCTCGACGGCGCCTGGGCGCGGCGTCCTTATCCGGGCGACGAGTACGTCGTGCCGTTCGGCAAGGCGCGGATGCTGCGCGACAGGCAACTGAGCTCACGATCGTCACGCTGGGGCGCGATGGTCGAGCGCTGCGAGCACGCCGCCGCGGACTCGGCTGTCGACGTCGAGTTGCTCGACCTGCGCACGCTGTGCCGTGGGACCGCGCGGCGGTGCTGGCGTCCGTGCGCAAGACGCGGCGCTGCCTGATCGTGCACGAGGACAACGCTGACCGCCGGCTTCGGCGCCGAGATTGCCGCGACGCTGGCGCAGCGATGCATTCTTCGACCTCGACGCGCCGATCGAGCGGCTCGCGATGCCGGACGTGCCGAGCCCGCACAGTCCGCTGCTGCTCGACGCCGTGGTGCCCGAGCGTCGCGCGCATCGTGCAGGCGATCCGCACCATTGCCAGCGTCTGAGCAGAACGAGCCATGACGCCGCCATCGAAATCCGCGCGCCGAGCGAGCAGACCGAAGGCACGCGCTCGCAGAGTCCAGCGCTGGCTCAAGTCCGTCGGCGAGCGGTCGCTGAGAACGAGCCGCTGATCGAGCTCGAGACCGACAAGGTCACCGATCGAGATGCCTGGCGCCGGCCGCGCGGCGTGCTGCGCGGAGATCCTCAAGCAGCGAGCAGGACGAGATTGCGCCGGGCGAGCTGCTCGGCCGCATTGAGTCGGGCGCGCAAGCGCCGGCGACCGTCGCAGTCGAGCGCCTGCACCTGAGACCGCGCATCGCGCCAGCGATCGACGATGCAACGCACCGCGGCTCTGTCGGCGCGTGCCGGCTCGCGATGTCTGGCCGGCGGCGCAACGAGCCCGGCGGTGCGGCGCCTGCTTGCCGAGCACAAGGTCGACACGCGGCCGATGTCGCGGCAGCGGCGCGGGCGGACGCATCACAGTCGACGACGTGCTTGAGCACGTCGCGAAGAAGCAGCAACCGGCAACGCCGCGCGTGCGTGAGCATCCGGCGGCGTCGCCAGTCTGCGGGGCAGGCGCGACGCGTGCCGCACACGTCGATGCGCAAGCGCATCGCCGAGCGACATGGTCGAGAGCCTGCTGCACACGGCGCCGCACGTCACGACGATGTTCGAGGTCGACCTGACCGCCGTGCTCGCGCATCGCGAGCGTCATCGCGCGGACTTCGCAGCAGCGCGGCGCGTCGCTGACGCTCACGGCCTACTTTCTCGCTGCGCTGCGTCGACGCGATCCGCGCAGTGCCCGAGGCGAATAGCCGCTGGACTCGACGACGCGCTCGAGATCTACGACAACATCGACATCGGCGTCGGCACGGCGGTCGAAGGCAAGGGCCTGGTCGTGCCGATCGTGCGACGTCGCAGACGCTGGATCTGTTCGGCATCGCGCGCGACGCTGTGCGATCTGGTTGCGCGTGCGCGCGCGAAGACAAGCTCACGCCGGCGGACGTGCGCGGCGGCACGTTCACGATCTCGAACCACGGCGTGAGCGGCAGCCTGCTCGCGGCGCCGATCGTCATCAACCAGCCGCAGTCGGCGATTCTCGGCGTCGGCAAGCTCGAGAAGCGGCCGGTCGTCGTCGACGAGCAGACGGCGACGGACAAGATCGTCGTGCAGCCGCGCCGCTTATCGGCCACGCTGATCGACCGATCATCGCGTGATGGATGGCCACCGCGCGAATCGCTTCCTCGAAGTGCTCGTGCGCTGAGCTCGAGAGCGGCAATTACCGACCGGCTGCCTCCAGCAACCCGCCAAACCTGCGACGTACCGCGGATTCCGGTTGCGGCAGCGGGCCGTCGCGAGCGTGGCGCGCGCCCAGTCACTCGCGGGAGAAACGCTTCGGCGCAGCTCAGAACACGCGGCGTAAATGCTGCGCGTGAGTTCGTAGCGCTTCACCGGCCGACTCCAGCCGTCGGGCAGCAGCGCGGCAGGCAGGAGCGGGTCGCGCAGGTGGATCCGCCGGGGATTCGTGGGATCAGCATGCGTGCGCAGCACGAACCGGCATCGGCGCGGAGATGGCGAGCCGGTGGCGGTCCGCGCGTCGAGCGCGGGCCCGAAGGCGGCTGCACGGCGAACCGCCGGTAACGCGTCTCGAGGTCCGCGAGATCCCAGCCAGCGTGCGAGCGAGCGAACGATCGGCATCCACGCCGCCCTGCTCTGTCGGACCCGAGTACTGACGAACGCCGCGGCGGCACCGCCCAGCAGCAATACGTAACTGAACGAAGTA